>Ga0255434_10062_pt1 | contig 11979 bp, 6 predicted proteins | sample ANMaggSeSYBR02J4_FD_182667 | JGI IMG/M metagenome (GOLD analysis project Ga0255434, IMG submission 182667) | Sediment cell enrichment communities from methane seep in Santa Monica Basin, California, United Staets - ANME aggregate JGI... | ecosystem: Environmental > Aquatic > Marine > Cold seeps >...
TAGGTGTTTTTTTTAACGTAAACTGTTTATAGGGTGGCTGAATAGTTACGAATTATTATTATACAAGATTAAGAGTCTAAAAAGGGATATTGGATATCAAAAATTATCAATGATCGTAAATAAAATTTTATCTGAAAACTCCAATGGCTTATCCAAAAGTTGTAAAAATCTGGCATATGACCTCTCAACCGAATTTGGGATGTCGGATGCAGATTCTAATTTAAATTTATTACGCAGATTGAGAGCAATGAATTCTGAACAGGCAACCGAATTTTTAGACAAAACATTATTAAATTCAAATCACATGTTCATGTCTAATGTGCTTGAAGAAATCCAGAAGGTCGATTCACAAAAATCTGCAAATCTTATTAAAAAATTGGTTTCAAACTATTCTGGTATACTGCTTATTTCTTTACCAACTTCAGTAGCATTAATGAATAGTAAAGGTTTTAATCCTGATTCCATAAAGTATTTTTTAAAAGATGAAGATTTCTTGATCAGGATCACTGGATTTTTAACTATATTGCAAACATACTCATGCCTCACCTTTTTACAAAAAAAATACAATATCGAAGATCAAAAATTCGATTTATTTTTTGAGTCAATTAAAAAAAATTCACTGGAACTCCTTCCAATTCTGGAAAAAGATAAAGACGAATCTTTGCGAATCATGAGTTCAATTTTGATAAAGGAAATCTCTTTTCCATCAGAAAATGTAAATCAAAAATTTTCAGATAAAATGTTTAATAATATAGCTGGGCGTACATTAAAATTGGTACCATCAAGTGTACTTATAAATCATGCTGCGTCTACTGATAGTGGAGAAAATGCAAAGAACTTTTACTTGATGATGTTTATAGCATTAATGCCCTTAACAAACATTGATCCGAAAAAAATTTTTTCGGTAGGGAAAGTCTGTGATGAAAACAATGATTTGACTAATTTATTGATATCTTATTATTGTAACACCTTTCGTAAATCTCCAGATGATATTCTCGACATTATAAAAAAATTATTACATACTGCTGATCCTCTTGGTGCTATTTATGGACTTTATTGGTCTTTCATTCCACTTATTACTCTTCCGGAAAAGACAATCCAAGTATATGAACAATTATTTACCAATTCAATATATGAGGATAAAGAATTAAGAATTGCTTTGATTTTTTTATTTTCCTACCTGAAAAAATTAATGACATTTATAGAAGATTATGTGCCTGAAAATGATTCTGAGATACTAATTATTAATAATCGGGTCCAAAAGGATATTGAATACTTATTAGATGATAAAAATAATGAAGTAAGAATGTATGCTGATATAGTTCTAAATGGAATTGAATTTTTGGAATAATTATAATAATATAATTAATGAGATATAATCATTATCTTTTAGGGGTAGCATGCAACGACTGAAAAAAATACTAGTCATTTCTTTAATGCTAAGTATACTACTTTTAGTACTGCTCATAGCATTCACGATGGGGCCGGAGACCCTACCAGCTCTTCAGCAGATGGATCCGATATTTCTGTTGGCAGCCGTGGTTTTGCATATGGGCAGTTATATTATCTGGGGTATGAGGTTGAAAGTGATGGCCGCGGAGCTTGGTCACTATATCAGTATAAAGTATGCTACTGAAGCAGTGTTATCCAACCTGTTCGCCGCATCAGTCACCCCTTCCACGGCAGGTGGTGAACCAGTACGGATACACCTGCTAACCCGTAGCGGAAATATGCCAGTAGGTGATGCTACTGCCGTAGTCATATTTGAACGGTTGCTGGATGCCTTGTTGTTGTTGATTTCCACTCCCCTTGCACTATGGATAGTAAAAGAATCGATGACAAACTGGGAATTGGATGCGGTTATCATAATTGCCGAGGTATTCATACTGTTGATGTTGTTTCTCGTCATTGGAGGCCTTTTTAAACCGAAATTCATTGTAAGTCTCTCATCTTTCCTCACCCACAACCTCGGCAGGGTAGGTCGATTTGCCAAGACTGAGCATATCATTGAGTCCATCGACCGCGAACTGTGGAATTTACATAACAGCCTGTGGACCTTTGTAAGAACAGGTCAGAGAGGGATATTTCTTGGATGTGTGCTTACTGTGGTGTTCTGGATAATGGAATTTTTAATAGTGCCATTGATACTGCTTGGACTTAACCAACCACCTCATATCCTGATAGCTTTCGCTGTGCAGGTATTCTTAACATGTATCATGTCTGTCCCAACTACTCCCGGTGCCACCGGAGTTGCAGAACTTGGTGGTGCCGCGCTTTTTAGTATATTTGTTCCTGTTTCCATACTTGGCATAGTGGTGGCAGTGTGGCGATTTATTATATATTATATTAATTTAGTCATCGGTGGTTTTGTAAGTCTAAAGATACTTAAGAATGTGGATTTGTTCGGTGATTCAAATAATTAATGAGAATTTTCGAGATCGTTCTAAAGTCTTTGATTTTCAACTTCATCCGAACAGGATCACACAGAATAACTTGATATAAGATGTTGACATAATTGGTTTGGTAGAATATTTGTAACTATTCAGCCTATAAAACACTATCATAAGCCGTTACTCTTTACTTCAATAATTTCTTTAAATCTATGGAATCGATATCGTAAGACATTAGCTATGAATGTTTCATTAAAAGCTACAAAATGTACTTTCGTTATCAGTAGCCATAATTTGTATGGCTGAATAGTTACGAATATTTTTTATTTTAATCGTTATGCACCGCAGCTCTGCTGCGGTTGGGACAAGCTATGGTCAATGCAACCTCAGTAGCCAGAGACATGAGATACCCCACAACTCTGCTGTGAAGAGCTTCATGGAAAATATAAATCAAAGGATTTCAAACGATCTCGTTTTTTTGCTCCTGCGATATCAGTGGTCACCAGTGCATCAAAAGAATCTAACAGGTGAAGTTTCTGGAATCTTTGCGTAGCGTTCTTTGTATGTGCATCAGTCACGATCGCAAGGGCAAGTCCCATATCCTGCAGAGTGGATAGTGTTTCTTCCACACCCGGGTATGCCTGGATACTTTGAAGTTTTATATCCTCGTATATGGTGCAGCAGTTGCAAAATAGTTCCTTTGAGTATATCTCGTTGTCTTTCAGGTAGTCCTCGATGTTCCTCCAGTCTTCAAAATCATGAATACCACGGAGAAAATATCCGAATATATCTTCAGGGTCTCCATCACCAAGACAGTCCACTATTGCATTACATGCTGATAGCTTCGCTTCGATAAAATCGAACAGAGTGTTGTCCATATCAAAGATAACACCTTTTATTTCTCTATTTCCAGTGCCATGAGTTCCTGGCATAATGAGTGGTCCTCTTTAAATCTGTCATATAACGTCGCATCCTGAAATACAAGTTTGAGTGAGTTATCATTCCATGTCTTGTGACTGTATTCCCCATAGATGATTACTGAATTGCATTTGATGAGGCCGCATACTTTTGCCAAATAAAATATCAGGTCGCGCAGCTGGTATGGGGTACATTGGTTCACATCTATGGATGAGGGATAGGTCAGGTGGAAACATTCTGGGCCTTTTCTCATGCAAAGTTCGGCCATGTTTGTGTCTGCAGTGAGTATGAGGGGAAATACATATTGATTGCTGTCCTGGAAGTTCCTTATGGCTCTGACGATGATGATGTCGTTTCTCTCACTATGGATTGTGGACGGTTCCCCGGCCTTTGTTTCGATTATATTATCGCGTATGCGTTTGTATTCCCTCATTGCGATATATGCAGCTTTTCTTGATTTTTTGGGTTTTCGGTTCTTTAGTTCATCCAGCAGTTCACCGTGATAAAGTGCATTTTCTTTCATCTCGTAGATAAGGTGTGGGAAGTACTTGTGGTTGATAGATGATTCTATTTCATCATATACGGTATCCACTACCAGATAATGCGGATTCGGGATGTTCAGTTTGGAGAACGCGGCCTGGTAGAAAAGGTTGGTATCGGGAGCAAAATAGATGGTCCGGTCTAACTTGTTAAGGGCACTGAGTTTTTCCTGGAATTCAACCATGTTGTCATACTGGATTATGCCGCTCAGGAGCATACAGTACTTAATGTCATCAAACGAGGGAAGCTCGTCTGTATGGGTACTGTATTCATATAATTCCTTCATTACCTCTACATCGGATTGCACATTGATGTGGTAGCCATTCCCCGATGGTCTGGCTTTTACCATCTTAAGGTCGTACAGCGGATAGTCGATAACAATGGTATCTTTGGCTATGAGGTTTAGCAGTATCTGCAATTCATTGCTGTGAATGATGATCTCATTGTTTTGTTGCATTCATAGTCCTCACTGCCTGTTCTTTAAAATCGTTGATATGTTGTGTCTGGAAAGGTATCATCATGAAAGGCGCTGCTTAATGTCCTTGACCGATAGATAGAATACATGGATGATTCTCTATGGTGACTTCTTGTGTTGAATCGTTTATGTGGATTGGAATTTTATCTACCCCTTTTAGTTATTTTTCAAAAAATACATTTTTATACTATAGATTATGAAATATATATACTCATATTGAGATTGTCGGAAAAGCCTAATATTCAAATATTTTAGCTTTGCTGTCTAAACTTGAACAGGTGCAGCATGCTGATTTAGCTTTAACAATATTTCTGGAATTTTCAATTTAGGCGCTTTTAAGGTACTTTTCCGACAATCTCATATTAGTAATAAAAATTTAGGTAAAAAAAATCCACTGGACTTTATATTAAACCCAGATGTAAAATAAAATGAATGAAGTTCAGGCAAATCGTGGTATATACGACATAAATGCCAGATATAAAACCGAAATGGAAGGATATAGGACACGAATGTCGTATATGAGGGAGTTGTGCGTCATGCAAAAAGATAATCGGAGAAATTTTAGCAAATGAGTAAACATCTGACAATTCGAATGGCTTGGCATGATAACAATTGGGATGGCAAAATATGTCGCAATCCCGAAGGTAATACATATTGTACTGGCGCTCATTCACTATTATCCGGAAGAATTGAGAAAAATAAAAAGACGGAAATAGAGCAAGCACTTAAGGGAAAATGTATAAATGGAAATTTCGATCCTGAAAACGTCCCACCCTGTTATTGGAGTATCAATGCTTTTGGAGATAGCCCTTTTGATGTAAAACATTCCCATGCTTTCAGAGGGGTAAAACACACCATTACCGATATGGTAAACCCATACTCTGTTTTTACTTGGCCTTTTAAACTCTCCTTCGTACATACCGATAAAAGCAAAGCCATACACGGCAGCTACTGGCCAGATCTGGAACAACGGATCAAGGATTTCATAAACAAATTTAAAAAAGACGAATCCATCATTTTCTTCTATGCCAATTATGACAACCCCATATCAGCCGATGAGATGAAATATCTGTTGTTGGGTTGCTCGGTTATGAAAGAAACCAAATCCCCAGAGCATTTCCCTTTTACAGAGAAAGAACTGGATCGTATGGGTAAAGGCAAGTCAGGGAGCCAAATGAAGAACTTCTCTACCTTGAACTGGGCTATTCAATTCACTCATCAAAATAATAAGTCTGTATTATTACCTTATTTGGATTACATCAAACACGTCGAAGAATTTCCGGAAGAATTTGAAAAGTTGGACGATATCAAGGTAGTGATTGATGAGCCATCGTTGGTGCGCAGCTTCAAGTATGTAGCTATGGACATTGATGACGATAAATGCCTCTACCTCCTCTACAAAATCCGAAAGTCCATTTACAAAATAAGGGAACACAACCGGCAAGTCATTCATCACGACATGGAAGAAGAAGAAAAGCGAATTGAAGCCCTCATTAAAATGGTGTGGGAACGCAGAAGCTTGTATCCTACATTGGACAAGGTGCTAAAGCATTTCCTTAAAAGGGATTGTAAAGATTTGGCTAATGCCATAAAAGGAATTCTTAAAAAAGATTTCGACTTGCTTCAATGTTTTGAAGATATTGCCAGAGGGGATATTCCAGAAGAGCTTGAAGATTTTGAAGATGAATTGGACGACCTAATGGCACCTCAGTTCAAGCGCAAATACAAGGCGTATTTGAAACTGTCCTTATTCAATCTTACAGATCACCAAATCAATCGCATTATCAAATATCATCACAACAGCATTGTAACTGGGATGGAATCCAATCCATACCTAATGTATGAATATTACGAACCAGAACCGCCAGAAAACGAAATGGACATTCCTGACCTAGTGGATGAATCCATCGATATATACAAGATTGATGTGGGCATGATACCAGATAGTCGTTTTGTCAAGCGTCACCGTAAAATTCAGAACATAAGAGAATCAAGCCCGAAACGCATACGCAGCCTGATGATTGAATATTTGTGGAGTCTTGAGGGAGCAGGACATACCTATGACAATTTGCGGAGCATTATCAAAAACATCAAAGAATACCCATTGATTTTCCATACGGAAGCCAATATTGATGAAAATGGTATTCTGGACATGGAAGATGAATACCGAAATCATTTTCAGGAACGTCTGCACATTAAGTCTGAAGGACAGGAAAAATACATCTACTTGAAAGAACTGTATAAAGCAGAGCTTAGAATAAAGGAAAAGATTACACTACTCCTAAACCGCACTCAGCATCCTGATAAAGGATTGGATTACCCTAAATATATAGATGAGAGTGTAAAAGACCTGAAAAAAAGGATTAAAGGATTTGAGGAAGGACAGTTCAGGGAAGAGCGAAAAAAACTCTACGAAAACGTTTTCTCCAACTCTCTTTTTCTGCTTACGGGTAAACCTGGTTCAGGGAAAACCTACGAAACCAGCCATGTGATTGAGCACCTTACATCATTGAATCAAGGTCTAGAAATACTTGCCCCAACTGGAAAAGCAGCCCTGCGTATTTCTGAAAATATTAGAAACAATACCGATTTGAATATTAAAGCTAATACCATAGATCGCTACATATTTGAAAATGGATTCTGGTGGGCTTATGAAGATTGGGATCGCTTACATAACTTGCCAGAAAAAGAAAAGCTGACAATTTCCAACTTGATCATTGACGAAAGTTCAATGATTGACCTCCATAAGCTGTATATTCTGTTTTCCATAATCCGGTTTAATGATGTATATCCTAAACGAATCATTTTTGTTGGTGATGAAAATCAGTTGCCACCTATTGGATTCGGTAAACCGTTTCATGATATCATTAATCATGTGGTTTCAAAAGACACCTTATTTGAAAAGAATTATATTCATCTTTCTACTAATTGCCGCCAAGAAAACGATTTAAACATCGTTAAACTCGCAGAAGCTTTTTCAGATAAAACCCGCTATTTTGAAGAATCGCTCAACCTTCTTTACAAAAAAGGAAAGGTGTCTGACGGATTGGAAGTTAATTACTGGAAAACCAAAGATGAACTTTTTAATGCACTTAAAAATCGAATAAAAGGTTTGATGGAAGAAGAACTGTCTGTTGAAAATGATAGCATTGATACAAAAATTAAGGAATTTAAGACTGATTCATCAAAAAATTACCTGAAAAATAGAAAGAAACAAATTCAAAAGGAATTGAAAAGTGGAAATGTTATAAAAAAATTCAATTTAGTCCACGGCTTGTATGATAATGGCTTTGTACCCTTCATAGATTCCGATTTCAAAAAAATTATCAACCTTGAAAGCATGCAGTTGCTTAGTCCATATAATCCGGGTTTCTTTGGCGTATTGGGCTTAAACAAAATGATTCAATCCGAATTCCGAAACACTTCCATCAAAAATCCGAATACTGCTTTCTATCATGCGGATAAATTGATTCGAATATCAAATTATTACACTGGTTATGGAAGGAATAAAAAATTGACTCTTTCAAATGGTTCCATTGGAGTAATCAACAATCACAAAGATGGAAAAAAATACTATTTTAGTGATGCTGATTACGTGCTAAAATGGATCGATGAGGAGGAACAATTTAATCTGGCATATTCTATTACTGTTCATAAATCACAGGGGAGCGATTTCACAAATGTATTTCTCATTATTCCAAACAAGCTCAACTTGTTAAATAAGGAGCTTGTGTACACCGCCCTTACACGCTCAAAACAACGGCTTTTCCTATACATATATGATGAGAAAGAAAACTTACTGGTTAAATCAAAGGGCATTTCTGCCCTGTTGACAAGACAATCTTCAATATTTGAGAAGCCGGAAGATAAAAGGATAAAATATTACCCGAGAAAAGGAGAGAAGCCTGTTAAATCTAAAGCTGAGTATATTATTCATCAAGCTTTACAACGAAGCGGTCTGAAATTCCAGTATGAACAGGAGTTACGTCTTGAGAAATTGAATTTCCCAATACACCCGGATTTTGTGATTGAATTGGAAGATAATACTAAAATTTATTGGGAGCATCTGGGAATGTTGGACACACGCAAGTATTTCAATGATTGGATAAGAAGAAATAGAGATTATCAGGAACATTCCTTATTCGATTATGTAGTAACAACAGACGATATGAGCGGTATCAAGGATGAAATGCTTGAGCAGGTCATTGACGATATTCGAAACAAGAGGTTGAAAGTAACACCTGAAAACAAATTTTCAAACCATCATTATCAATTGTACTAAAGTAAAAAAGCACGAACGTATAACAATGTATAATCGTGGTACTGGCAAGAGAGGAATAAACATTGACCCACGAAAAAATCACACTCTCCCAACTCGAAAATTTCCTGTTTAAGTCCGCCGATATTCTGCGTGGCAAGATGGATGCCTCCGAATTCAAGGAATTCATCTTCGGGATGCTCTTTTTAAAACGTCTTTCAGATGAATTCGACCGCAAGCGCAAGCAACTGCGCAATAAAGATTTCGCGCATCTGAAGGATCAGCCGGATCTCATTAAGGAACTGCTGGAAGACAAAACATCCTACGGCGAGACCTTCTTTGTTCCAGTTCGTGCCCGCTGGCATGAGTCATGGACTGACGAGAACGGCGACCCGGTCCCGGCGCTGAAGGATCTGAAGCACGACATCGGTAACATGCTCAACAAGGCCATTGCCGCTGTCGAAGAAGAAAACGATTCCCTTGCTGGGGTGCTAAAAAACAATATCGATTTTAATGCCGTCAAAGGTAAGACCAAGATTCCTGACCAGAAGTGGAAAGATCTGCTGGACCATTTCAACCAACCCCAGTTTGTGCTGGTCAACGACAACTTCGAGTTCCCTGACCTGCTGGGTGCGGCATACGAATACCTGATCAAGTACTTTGCCGACAGCGCTGGCAAGAAGGGTGGCGAGTTTTACACCCCCTTCGAAGTGGTGCGCCTCCTGGTGCAGATCACCAAACCCGAGGCAGGGAACGAGATCTATGACCCCACTGCCGGTTCCGGTGGTTTCCTGATTCAGTCCCATCAATACGTGGAAGAGCAGGGGCAAGACCCGAATGACCTGGCCCTCTACGGGCAGGACTCCAACGGTACTGTCTGGTCGATCTGCAACATGAACATGATCCTCCACAACATCACCCGCTTCACCATCGAAAACGGAGACACCCTGGAGGACCCACAGATTCTGGAAAACGGCCAGGTGCGCAAGTTCGACCGTGTGCTGGCCAATCCCCCCTTCTCACAGAACTACAGCCGTGCCAACATGAAATTCCCCAGCCGCTTCCGCGAATGGTGTCCTGAGACCGGTAAGAAAGCAGACCTGATGTTTGTGCAGCACATGCTTGCCAGCCTAAAGCCTGACGGCCACATGGCTACAGTTATGCCACACGGCGTGCTGTTTCGTGGAGGTAAGGAGAAGCTCATCCGCGAGATCTTTATTAATGACGATGTTATCGAAGCTATCATCAGCCTGCCGCCCGGCCTCTTTTACGGTACCGGTATCCCTGCCTGCGTGATCGTGGCCAACAAGAATAAGCCCGATTCCCTGAAGGACAAGGTGCTGTTTATCAATGCCGACCGCGAATATGCCGAAGGCAAGGCGCAGAACAAACTGCGCCCCGAGGACATCGAAAAGATTGACTTCGTCTTCACCCACAAGAGGGAGCTACCAAAATACAGCCGTCTTGTAGACAAGGCCGAGATCGTGGAGACTCACGATTATAATCTAAACATCCGTCGGTATGTGGATAACACCCCCGAGCCAGAACCGGAGGATGTGCAGGCCCACCTAATCGGCGGCATTCCCGAGAGCGAGGTCAACGCCCGCGCCGCCGACTTTGCCCGCTTCGGTATTCAGCCTGATACACTATTCCAGCCCGAGCGCTCCGGCTACCTTGTTTTCAATGAGGAGATTGAAACAAAGCTCGTCATCAAGGCCACCCTGGAATCGGACCCCGCGCTCCAGCAGGCCCTCACCGCACACCACGATGCGCTGGAAGCCTGGTGGGCGGTGGCCCGCGATGACTTTGCCCGGCTTCGTGACGGCAAGAAGATGCCCGGGGTGCGGCATGAACTGCTAACCACGCTCAAAGATAAGCTCATCCCCCTGGGTGTGCTCGATGAGTTCAAGAGCGCAGGGGTGTTTGTGAACTGGTGGCAGCAGATCCGCTTCGACCTCAAGACCATCATCTCCACAGGCTGGCATCATACTCTCATTCCCGATGAATACTTAATTGCCGCTTTTTTCCAGGCTGAAAAAGACGAGATCGAAACACTGGAGGCACAGATCAGCGAGGCACAGAGCGAGCTGGCCGAGGCGGTGGAAACCGCACAGGAAGTGGCTGCCTATGAGCCGGATGAGGACGAAAAAGTCACAGCTGCTGTAATCAAAAAGGCTCTCAAGGCGCTGATGGATGACTTTAAAGGTAGCACCGGCGACTCCGCTCGCATGGAACTGGAAAATCTGCAAGCGCAGGACAAGGCGATCAAGACCATTGAGAATCGAATAAAAGAGGGCAAGGCCGCGTTGAAACGTAAAACAGACGAGTTGGAACTCAAGCTACAGCTTAAGCGTCTCGGTGGCGAGGAGTTCAAGGCCGAGAGCCGAGAACTGGTCCGACAGGTGGACGCCCAGCTGGCGAACCTTGACCCAGATAATAAGGCTGACAAGAAGAAAATCACTGCCCTGAACAAGGACAAAAACAACCTCGAAGCACGTCTCGCAAAAACAGACGGCATCCTTGCCGCCATTGGAGGCCAGCTAACCGAGGAAGAGAGCCATAGGCTGATTCTGAAAAAGCTTTATGACATTGCCCATCAGGAGATGAATCGCTATCTCAATGCCGAAAAGCGCGGGCTGGTTCAGGTAGTGGAAAATATCTGGGACAAATACGCTGTCTCCAGCCGTGAACTGGAAAGTGAACGAACCGAGACCCTGAAAAAGCTAGATGGTTTTCTCAACGGATTGGAGTATTTAACATGATGGCTATTGAAGGTTGGGATTATAAAAATATTGATGACCTCGCCGTGCTCGACCAAGAGAGTCTTGGGGAGGGTACTAAACGAGATTTTTCTTTCTACTACATCGACATTAGTTCTGTATCCGAGGGCAAATTGAGACTCCCATCGACCAAGACTATTTTTCGTGATGCGCCAAGTCGTGCAAGAAAAATTGTCCGCCGCGGTGATGTCCTAATGTCAATGGTAAGGCCTAATTTAAAGGCTTTTGCTTACTTCGACCACCCTGATGATGACTGTATTGCATCGACCGGATTTGCAGTTCTTACTGCGCGAGATCAGGTTGATGCACACTTTATTCTTTACTCAATCCTATCTGATTGTGTAACGGCTCAAATTGAAGCTCTTGTTGTTGGGTCGAACTATCCGGCGATAAATTTAAACGCTGTACGCGGCCTTAGAGTACTTGTTCCACCCTATTCAGAGCAAAACAAAATCGCCGAGATCCTCTCGACCGTGGACCAGGCAATCGAGCAGACCGAGGCGTTGATTGCCAAGCAGCAGCGCATAAAGACCGGCCTGATGCAGGACCTCCTCACCCGCGGGATTGACGAACACGGCAACCTCCGCTCGGAGCAGACCCACGAATTTAAGGACTCGC
>Ga0255434_10067_pt1 | contig 11843 bp, 9 predicted proteins | sample ANMaggSeSYBR02J4_FD_182667 | JGI IMG/M metagenome (GOLD analysis project Ga0255434, IMG submission 182667) | Sediment cell enrichment communities from methane seep in Santa Monica Basin, California, United Staets - ANME aggregate JGI... | ecosystem: Environmental > Aquatic > Marine > Cold seeps >...
AAAAGAAAGCATTTTGGAAGAACTTAGTGCGGAATTCGAACGTGTAAAGAGCGAACTTGACATAATCTACTCCACTGAGCTAAAAAATGTCCCTTTTGATGTGATAGAGACTGCTGAAAAGAACGTCTTTGAACTGCTTGATAATATTGCAACAAACCTTTACGATGCGGTCTTCAAGAGCAGCGAAGCTGAGTTCATGCAAAGTATAATGCCTCACAGAACAGAACCTGTACTTCATTCAGACAGACTGAAACTGACAGGCATCCCTTCTGCCATAGTGCAATATGGAGAAAGAATGGCACCCCTTTCCATAAGAACCGGAAGATGCCCGGAAAACGGAGTTTGGGGGAACGATAGGATACATATTGCAGCTCTTTCAATGCTGGTAGAGGAGAACAGCGAGGAAACTGTAGAGCTAGGTTTTGTGGAATACGCAAAGGAAGGGAAGATACGAAAAGTGAAGGTCAGACCAGAGGACAGAAGACAGGTGCTTAAGATACGTGACCGCGTTGACAGAATAAAGGACGGAAACCTGCCTGAACGTAAAGAAGGGAAGATGTGCGAACATTGTAATTTCACACAGTTCTGCACAAACAAGTCCACCCTTGCCTCTAAATTCTTCTAAGAAATCCGAACACCCAACACCTATTTATGTATTATTCCAGTGTCCATCTACAATGTCAAAACCTGTATATCTGGGAAAACTGCTTCTGCACTGGTGTAAAGACTGTAATGTACCCGTACTCGGGAAAAAATGCAGCTGCGGCAAGACAACTACGAAAGTAGGTGTTACCCCGCCTGGCGACATCAGACCAGCATTCCAGTATGATATAGACAATATAAAAGCGGTCTCACTGGAACAGTTCAATGCACCCCTGATACCTGAAGGACACTTAGCGGTGCTCAATAAAGCACCCTACGAGGACAGGATGGAAGAAGTTATCGTTGATGGTGAAGTCCTTGCAAGTTTCCGTTTTGAGATGGACAGTCTGAAGTGGGTACTCCTGCCGAGACTGGCCGGTGCAAGACGCCTTTTTGAAGGCAAGGACCTGAAAGAGATGAAAGGCTGGGTGGTGCTTGATAGCGGTGCGGTCAGTTTTATCTTGAAGGGGGCAAGCGTACTGGCCCCAGGGATCATAGATGCCGATCCACAGATACAGGTGTCTGACGAAACTGTTGTGCTTACACCTGAAGGTGAGATCATTGCGGTCGGAAGGGCACGCATGAGTGGTGCGGACATGGTCGAACACAAAAAGGGTGTTGGTGTCAAGAACAGATGGAAAGGCAAGCCTGAAAAGATAGATGTGCCTGAAGGCGGACAGACATGGGATGATGCGGTCAAAGCGAATTCCGAGATACTTGCGCTCTTCGAAGATAAAGCACACCAGTTCATCAAACATACTAATGAAACTGTGAACCGGCCGGTGAGCGTGTCCTATTCAGGAGGAAAAGACAGCCTTGCAGTATTACAGCTTGTCAGTGATTGCCTTGATGATTACGAACTCCTTTTCGCTGACACAGGACTTGAATTCCCTGAGACCATAGAGAATGTGAAGGACATAGTGGAACATTATAAGCGCCCTCTTCGGACAAAGGACGCAGGAGAATCTTTCTGGGAATCTGTAGGGGACTTCGGACCTCCGTCAGTGGAAGCACGCTGGTGTTGCAAGGTCTGTAAACTTGGACCGATCTCACAGATAATCAATGACCATTATGAGGATGGATGCCTTACTTTTATCGGGCAGAGAAAGTACGAGTCCGCTGCAAGGGCGAACAGTGAACGTGTCTGGAAGAACCCGTGGGTAGGCAACCAGATCGGTGCGTCCCCCATACAGGACTGGACAGCAATGCACGTCTGGCTCTATATCTTCAAGACCGGCGTACCCTATAATATAATGTATGAGAGGGGATTCGACCGCATAGGATGCTGGTTATGCCCATCATCTTCATTGTCGGACCTGTACAGGCTGAAAGAAACACATCCTGAACTGGAACAACGGCTTAATGACCATCTGCTTGAATATGCGGAGAAGATGGGACTCTCAAAAGAGTGGGTAGAGCACGGACTATGGAGATGGCAGACCCTGCCACCGGCTATTGCAAAAATAGCAGAGGAAAAGGGGATCAATATCATACCAAAGAGTGATGTTAAAGGTGAGCTGAAATTCAGTGTAACCTCAGGATACAGACCATGCCGCGAAGGTGGAATGTCAGCTGAAGGCAGTTTTGGTATTGCACTGGACATGGAACTTCTGGAAACCACCGGATTGCTCCGTGCAGCAGGTAAAGTTGCCTATATCGAGGGTGTTGCTTCTGTGCATCACGAAGATGACCGTGCACAGATATTCGCATCAGGGACAGTAACTGCAAGAGGCAATAACGAAACAGATGCAAGAGAGTTCATGACCCAGATAGAAAGAGCTGTAAGACGGTCTTTGAAATGTATGGGTTGTGGGGTCTGTGTAGGAAAGTGTCCTAAAGACTGTATCACTATAGAAGACGGAAAGGCGATCATAAGCAGTAAATGCACTCATTGTGGTGCTTGTGTTACAATTTGCCCGGTTGTGAAATTTGGGTGAACTTTGGAATTGACGGTCATAATGGCCAACCAGAACATTTATACAACATATATAACAATCTAACTTGGTGATTTTTTGGTAAAAAGGGCACTGCTAAGCGTCTCTGACAAAACTGGAATCGTGGATTTCGCACGGGGACTAGAGCAACTGAACATAGAGATTATATCGACTGGCGGAACTGCGAAGATGCTTCGCGATGCGGGTATTGAGACGATCGACGTCTCAGAAGTTACCGGATTTCCTGAAATGATGGGAGGACGTGTAAAGACACTCCACCCAAGAATACACGGCGGATTGCTGTGTATGAGAGGAAATCTTGAACACATGGGAGAAGCTGAGAAGGAATCCATCGAGCTTATCGACATGGTAGCTGTCAATCTTTACCCCTTCGAGATAACAGTCTCGAAAGAGGGTGTGAACCTTGACGAAGCTATCGAGAACATCGATATCGGAGGACCAACCTTACTTCGTTCTGCCGCTAAGAACTACAAGTCTGTAACAGTAATATCAGACCCTGAAGACTATGGAGAGGTCCTCAAGGAATTGAGGTCTGCCGGTGTGGTCTCTGACACCACCCGCGAGAAACTTGCGGTCAAGGTATTCAGGCACACTGCAAATTATGACAGTAATATTGATACGTACCTGAGCAAGACCCTCCTCGATGAAGATGTCCTGCGTATGAACTTCACTGAGGGTACAAAGCTCAGATATGGAGAGAACTGGCATCAGGAAGCTACATTCTACAAGGATGAAGCGATCATTGGTCCTGCACTCTCAAATGCAAAGCAATTGCATGGAAAGGAACTTTCATACAACAACTATGTAGATGCGGACAATGCCCTCCAGACCATCAAAGAGGTAGGCAACGAGAATCCCGCAGTTGCCATTGTCAAACACAATAACCCATGCGGACTGGCAACCGGTAACACTCTTTGCGAGGCTTTGGAGCATGCATGGGATGGTGACCCTGTATCAGCATTTGGTAGTATAATCTGCACCAATACCGTTTTCGATCTTGAATCCGCAGAGTTCCTTAAGGGTAAGTTCGTTGAGATCATCCTCGCACCAGGATTCGAGCATGCTGCCCTTGAATATCTGAAAGATAAGAGCTCAAATCTGCGCCTTCTTGAATTGCCACAGTTCAACGAAGCATTTGATACCGAAACCACATACAAATATGTGATCGGAGGAATGCTGAAACAGACAAGGAACATCGGGCTTTACGAGAAGTGGGACTGTGTTACTGAAACTGCATACCCTGAAGAGAAACGCGGACTGTCCGAATTCTGTATTTGCGCCTGCAAGAGCACAAAATCCAATTCCGTGACACTTGCATACGAATATAAGGACGGATGCTACGTTATGATAGCAATGGGAGCAGGACAGCCAAACCGTGTTGATTCCATACGCAAACTTGCAGCAACAAAAGCAAAAGAGAACCTTGAGATCATCTATGAAAGGGAAAAGCCGGACATGAGCTTTGAAGAATACTGGCAATCCATACTTTCAGAGTCGGTCATGGCATCTGATGCGTTCTTCCCGTTCGATGACAGTATAATCTATTCTGATGAAAGCAAGATAAGATACATAATCTCACCAGGCGGATCCATAAGGGACGATGAGGTCATTGCTACTGCAAATCGTCTGAACATCTCAATGGTGTTCACTGGAATGAGACACTTCCTGCATTAATCATATCTTGGATGTGTGTTTTTGCACACATTCTCTTCTTTTTTATGACAGATTTTTCCTTTAGAGCTATCGCCACATATTTACAGTAGAAGTAAGATAATTTTCAATTGTATATGTGGTGAAACGGGGAGTACGAACTATTGATACAAACTTATCGAGTGGATACTATCAGAACTTAAAGAAAAAGGGTAGCAGAGTTTTAAAAAATCCAAATATGTAATAATAAATATTTAAAAGGTGTCCATTAATTATATATGTAATCGGTACACCCAACACTATGGAGCTAAGGGAAATGAAATCAAGTGGATTGCTAAGCGTTCTCACATTTTCAGAAAAAAGAAAAGACCTTCTTTTCTTCATAGAAGAGGAACCCCGCACATTATCACAAATAAGGGAATATTTCAAGGTGAGTTCGCCAGAGATATCACCCCGAATAAAAGAGATGGTAGCTTCAAACCTTATAGTTAAAGATGAAAAAAAGTATTACATTACACCGATCGGAAAGGTGGCATCCAAGTATCTAAAGCCACTGATAAAAACCCTTGATGCCATAGAAAGGAACGAAGATTTCTGGAAAGAACACTTACTTGATGGAATACCACAAAAGCTTCTTGATAGGATCGGTGACCTTAGTGAATGCTCTGTCCACCAGGAAGGTCTGGAAAACATATATGACTCCCATAAGAATTTCCTTGGAAATATCACAAAATCAAGCGAAATAGATGGAGTTTCTACCATCTTTATCCCAGTATACCCGAAATTCTTTGTCAGTCTAGCCAAAAATGATGTTCCTACAAAGCTTGTTCTGGCAAAAAATGTTTTCGAAAAGGTGAAGGACGAATACAGAGATTCACTGGAGACGTATCTGAACTCTGACAATACAAAGCTCTACCTGATAGATGAAGCAAAGGTCGCATTCATTGTAACCGACAATTTCTTTTCCATGTCATTGTTCTTCAAGAACGGTACATATGACCCACAAAACGATCTAATAGGACACGACGAAGCTGCTGTGCAATGGGGAAAAGAGTTATTTGAGTATTATAAAGAGAAAGCAAGGGAGATAAAATCCCTTTGATCTTCCATACAATATCAAACTCCCATGATTGCCCTTAGCCCTACGATCATACTCGATTCGCCATCCACAACGAACAGTCGTTTGTACAGCCTGTTCTTTGACTCTTTTTCAACTGGGGCTGCAAAACGATTGATACAGACAAGACCTGCAATGAAGCTATAGACCAGCAACATCGGTTCATAGGCAAGAAACTCTGACATTATCAGTATCGATAGAAGGGAATGAGAGAACAGATGGATGCCCAGAAGGATAGCACGTGTCTTTTGTTCGCCAAGACTTACAGGAAGTGTTTTTATTCCTGCCAGGGCATCGCCTTTGAGATCTTTGAAATCATACACTGAAGAGTTTACGAAAAGTTTGCACCCAAAATAAAGGAATACAGCAAACACCGGCAATATGCTTTCTGCATACCAACCTGCAATACCAGCAATGAATGCACCCCATGTTATGCCGACAACCAGATTCTTCACACCGAGACCGCCTTTGAGCTTGAGATGATGTGTTCCGACCTTGACCCCTTTACTGTAAAGGAAACCGGTCACCAGAGGCAAAAAAGCAAGAAGCAATAAACCGTTGAGGAACAGGAAATAGGCACCAATAAGGAATGTCAACAATGACACGAATAGTGCAATATCCCTTCTCGCACCGGTAAGCTCAGACCTGTTCACCGCGTCTTCTTCAGAATCAAGTGCACGATCGAGAGTATAGACAGAATATACCACCAGGCCGCCACCTATACAGGAAAGAATATTGAATGGCAACTGCAGCAAAAGGAAAGCAAGGTATATCCTTAAAGCGCCGGAGATCGAGACCAGTGTAGAACTGTTCAAAAGGTGTAGCGTTGGCCACAGACTTGAAATGTCCGGGAAATGGTATGAATTTTGGTTGTTTTTTGGAAATCCGACATTATCAAATGAGAAAGATGTTTTTTCACCCATAGATATAAGATTGCACAACTAACTGATATTATTAATTTAATATACAATTATACCATTGAACTACTTTTGTAGTGCCAACCGGATAAATCATAGAATCCTAAAAGTCACACTAAAAGAGATAAATACGGAACTGATTTATAAGGTGTTTTCATTTCACCCCACAGACTTCTGAGGAAATACCTATGAACGAGAGATCCAGAATGCTTTCAGAAGATAGCATTAAAAAGGTCCTTTTTAAGCTTTCACTGCCTGCGACCGTTGGAATGATAGTTCAGGCCCTCTATAGTCTTGTAGATACTATTTTCGTAGGACGGGCACTTGGAGCGGAAAGTGTACAGGGTATTGCAGGGATAACCATTGCATTCCCGATCCAGATGATAATCATGGGAATAGCACTCACAATAGGCATAGGGAGTGCGTCCATTATCTCCAGAAGCTTAGGTGCAAGGATACACGAACGTGCAGATATCGCACTCGGAAACGCCATAACTGCCATACTTGCACTTAGCATCGTTATGACGATATTAGGTGTCGTTTACATTGAACCCCTGCTGAGAATGTTCGGTGCTACAGAAACGATCATGCCTTTTGCATACGATTATACAAAGATAATCCTCTACGGTACGATATTCTTTGCATTTTCCATGACATTAAATAACATTGTTCGTGCGGAAGGAAATGCAAGAGTGGCCATGTTTACAATGGTAATATCAGCAGGGCTTAACATAATCCTTGACCCCATATTCATCTTTGGACTGAATATGGGTATAAAAGGTGCAGCTATTGCAACCGTTATTTCACAGGTGGTAAGTGCCCTCTACCTCCTATATTATTTCACAAAGGGAATGAGCAGTTTTAATTTCCACATAAGGTATTTCGTACCCCACCCCGAGATACTGAAAGAGATGGTCACCATCGGAACGTCCTCATTTGCAAGAAGTGCATCGGGCAGCCTTATGGTGATAGTGATAAACAATGTGCTTGCTGTTTACGGAGGAGATATTCCGATAGCAGTATTTGGTGTCGTTAATAGATTGTTCATGTTCACTTTCATGCCAATGATAGGTATTGTACAGGGCCTGCAACCTATAGTGGGGTTCAATTATGGTGCAAAGAACTACGAAAGGGTCATCAGTTCTACAGCATTGGCCATGAAAGTAACTACAGTGATATCAATTGCAGGGTTCTTACTGCTCTTCATATTCCCAAACCAGTTGTTCAGCATATTCACCACTGACCAAGAATTGATAGAAGCAGGAAAAGCAGCAATGAGGATAATGGCACTCGCATTACCCCTCGTTGGATTCCAGATAGTAGGAGCATCCATATATCAGACACTTGGAAAAGCGAAGCCAGCATTTTTCCTGTCGATCAGCAGACAGGTACTTTTCCTGATACCACTTGTCCTGATACTCCCTCGTTTCTTTGAACTTCAGGGAGTATGGATGGCATTCCCATTATCTGACGGACTCTCTTTTCTGGTGACCTTCGTCATGTTGGCAAAGGAATACAGTCTTTTCAAAAAGGACATCCATCCGGACATTTCCTGAGCCTTTTTCAATTATCAGAAGCGTTGTCCCACCACATCCGGACCCGCGTAGTATCCCCGAGGTGCAGTATGGAACCATCTTCATTGACAGGCAGGATCTCTTTCAAATATTCCCGGAGTATTGAGACCTGTGCATCAGTGTATGCCCTGTAATGCGGAACATAGTGTTTGACCGCTTCATCCATGGAAGAAAAGGTCATACTTCTCTGCATTGGGAACACCTCCATATTGGGAAATATATCCATGTCATAAAGGACATTGTACATGACATTGCATTTAGGGGAACTGTGATATTCCTCATTATGCAGAGCAGGCCATATGGCACGGTATTGATCATCCCAGGATGTCTCCCCTGCAAACCAGTAAACATAAACAGAGCCACTGGAAACCGCCTGTATCTTTTCGAACGTTTGTCTTATATCGGGCACATTCAGCGAATAAGAAGCAATGACTATGTCAAATTTCCCGCCAAGTTCATCAATATCAATATCTTCCCAGCCTTTGTGAATGCAATTGATGTTGCTGATGTCCAGTTCCTCGATATTTTCCTGCAATACGGACATCATCCCGTCCGAGGGTTCAACTGCAACCACTTCACGAACACGTTTTGAGATCGGGATTGCAAGAGCACCTGGCCCGGAACCAATATCAAGAACGCGCGAATCCGCTTTAAGGTCGAGCTCACTCAAAGTCTGTTCAATACGGTCAGCGCCCTTGTTCTGGGACATTTCCCAGTATCTTCTGGCATTTTCCTTGCTTTCCCAGATATCAACCTTGTCCAGAGTTCCCTCCACCTCATTATAAAGCCTCATTTGTTCTTTCCAGACATCGTTCCAGTCAATGTTATTCAAGTTCATAGGAAATTGAATTGAACTCATATTCCATAAATGTTTTTAAATTGAAAAATGTCATTTAGAAGAAAGACATTATTTTATTCACAAAGCTGGTTAAGAAATTGGAATTGGAACTTGAAACCTTATTTTCATTTCCATTGACTATTGCAGATCTCGAGGAAACGTTCTTAATAGGTTCATCTCTTTCTTCCTTCAGAATTGAAGACTTCATATCGCCACTTGCATTATTCATTTGTACACTTTTATTTCTTACATCAACAATTCTATTATCAGACATATTTTGGTCGCCCATGATAATTTGCTCGATATCTTCTGAAGAGTTTTCCATTAGAGAATTGAACTTATTAAGTGAAGATGCAAATTCTTCCTCATTAGAAGCTTCCTGCATTTCATTCCTTACATTTTCCAGTTCAAATATCATGAGCTCAGCTTCTTCAATGAACGATAGATCATCACTGATTTCGATCTCGTTCTCAAGGAGGTCTATTTTTGAATATATCAGGTTTGTAAATCCATTAGCTCTGGGTCCTAGCCCGGCTTTATCAGACACATCTTCCCTTGCATAAGCACTCCCCGAGATTGAACATAACAAAATTAACAGTATGGCGATAGTTTTCAGACTTTTTTTCATATTAAACACCATTATAGCAATTAATTATTCGATAGTAGAACAAAAGTCAAAAATAAAGATGGAGCTATTTGCCCCATTTTTGACTGAAAGGTGTTTCTTAATTCAATGACCGAAACTCATTCTTCAACTGAAACCATGCCCCTTGAATGCATACCGTTCATAGATCCGCGAAAATGCATTTTGGTATTTGATCTTCTAAGTTCTTCAGACATATCTTTAAATATGGAAGACAATGACTCCATTACTTCATTAATTTCCTCTTTGTCCTCAGCAGAAGATATGAGCTCCTTTGCGTCTTCAAGCTGAACTATGTGCTCATCTATAAGTTCCTCAGTGATCTCTTCGTTACCAATGTCATCGAGGTTCTCTTTTAGAGTCTCCAGCCTTTCGATCTTTTTATCAAAGGAAGTGATCAAACGCTCTTTGTGAAACTCAAATGCATCTTCTTCACTTTCGAACTCCACTGGACATACAGTACGGTCAGCAGAAAGGAAAAATCCTCCACCGAACCCATGTCCCATCCTATTTTTTTCACCGAACTTCATCATTGGGAGATCTTTTGTCGTACTGTCTTCTGCCGCGAGCGCACCTGTTGGAAACAAACTGAATACCATCAGGATAGCTGCAAAGCAACCAATTGTTTTCAATGTTTTATTGTTCATATTATCATCTCTGTGTCCCGGCAATACCCGAGTATTCACAATGCATCCACTGGCAGTCGAGAATATAAGCATACTTTCAGATAAAAGAGATCTAAAGCTTTTAATTCTTAAAAATAAGCTTATTCGAACCCTAAAAAACTTATTTGGTATTAATAAGCCTTTAAATTGAGAATATAATACAAAAAAAACGATATTTTTGTATGTAGAATAATTTGAATAAGATCATATTGATCGATCATCGAAGAAACTTAATAAATATGAATAAAAGAGATATAAATTGAATAAATGAATAATAAAGATATAAAAATGAATTTCATACATATTTAAACACTCTTTTTATCAATGAAGGATAAAAAAAGGATTGTGAAGTTAAAGAGGCTCACAAAATACATATTTCAGTATACAAAAAAACAAAATACATTCCCCTCATAAAGTATGTTTATATCTTCAATAGCAGAACTGGAAGTAGTCATTGATCTAGGAAAGAGGATTACCAAAATGAAAAAGGTATTAGGTATTACATTAGCTTTACTGACATTCATACTACTGACTTCCGGTTGTGCTGATAGACAGGATAATTTACAACACGAGGTAATAAAACCCATCTGGTTCACCTCGGAAATCGGGCATAACAACCATTACTGGCCATTTGATGGCGAATATAGACCACCATATAAACATAAGACACCATTTTTTGCAGATGATCAGGATATTGCCAATATCATAGACAAGGATATCGAAAGATCAGAAGGGGCACTTTACCATTTCGAGAGAGAAGTGGAGAGGCTGGAAAATGAAGGAGAGGATGTTAACGTTCTGAATCAGAAGATAGGAGAAGTCCGTCAGCACCTCGAAAATACTAAGATGAACAGGACCCTTTCGGATGAACTTTCGCAGAACAATGAAAACTTCACAAACATTAGCGTAGAACAGAAAGAGTACCTTTTCAATGCAATTGAAGAACTCCGAATTATTCATGAGATATTGCCACAGATATTCAACGACGAAAGAATAATGAAACCAGGACAGGTTAAACTAAAGGATGATGTATATCTGAATGCAAGTGGCAATGGAACTGCGGTTCTTTCAGGAAACATTGAAATGACCCTTTCAGTTCAAAATGCTGCGGTCATGATCATGGATGAGAATAATGATAAGATAATTTCCATCGATGGAGAATATACACAGGAAAGCAACATCGACCCTAAGATCGTGGCTTACCGCAATGTAAACGGCACAATGGACATCACCGGAACATCCACCATAGTGATGGTACGCGGACAGAGTATTAATATTAAGGCCATAGGAAATGGCTTTGTAGCAATATCCGGGACCGGGACATACAGTTACGAAGAAGGGAATGAAACAATTCCAATGGAATGGATGAAACATGGATTTGTCAGTAAACGTCAAACCACTTAAATAAAAAATGAAACCCATCACGATTATATTCTGGATCGCCATCATCCTGGCATCAATTCCATTAGCAAGTGCAGATAGCACTGCCACCATACATGGAGTGGTTTATGAGTGGGACACTTTCGAACCGACTGACAATGCATATATAGAGATAAACACCACGCCCATCCAATCCATAGTTCCACAATACGGCATCTACTCATTGGAATTACCTCCGGGAAATTATCTGATCACAGCTACTTCATACAAAGAGAACAACCTTGAATATTCCACAGAAGTTCCACTGACCATCACTGACAATGGCACCTATGTGATCGATCTTTTGATTATGCCTGTTTATTCAGACATTGTGGAGAGTGAACAAAATGAGAAACAGCCAGCTACACAGACCAGCAGCATTTCAATAGTCTCCTACCTTTTACTTGCGATCGTACTAATGGT
>Ga0255434_10033_pt2 | contig 11591 bp, 8 predicted proteins | sample ANMaggSeSYBR02J4_FD_182667 | JGI IMG/M metagenome (GOLD analysis project Ga0255434, IMG submission 182667) | Sediment cell enrichment communities from methane seep in Santa Monica Basin, California, United Staets - ANME aggregate JGI... | ecosystem: Environmental > Aquatic > Marine > Cold seeps >...
TGCCGGAAATTGTTTACTTATTTCAAAATAAATTTCCAGTGCTTCCGAAAATTTCTTGGTCCGATAATATGCTTTAGCGAGGCTGACAAGCATTACCGGATCATTATATTCAATCTTGTTTTTATTGCTCTTATCCCTTCCAGCTTCCATATAGAATGCAGCCTTTACATAATCTTTTTTCTGCAAGTAGTACTTGCCGAGCGCAAAATTCACTCTGGAAAAAGCCTTTCCCTCTCCGGTTTCAACCATAACTAGAGCTTTTTTAGCTGTTTTTTGGCATTCAACTTGAAGCCTGCTGCATGCAAACAGGATATCTGAAAGCATGTAAGAGTTGGTTGTGGCCTGTGCCATATCACCAAGCATGCGCTTTGCCTGAGCCTTATCGTCCTTTAAGTAGCGGTTTTCAGCCAGCATTACCTTTGCAGTATTTTTGTACCTGGCAGGCATTTTCGCAGTTGAAACAAAGAGTTCAAACACTTTGGTGGACTCATCAATGTCTCCGAAGAAAGCATTTGCTGTGCCAAGGTAATACAGAGCCGGGCCCTTGACCTTCCCATCTGTAGAGGCTTTTTCCAGGTATTTAATACTGGCCTTTCCGTAAAGTATTGAAAGACTGCTGAGTAAAGACAGATCGTAAAAACGGATTATTTTATTTTTTGCCATTGCCTCTTCATAGGAAAAAGCCTTCAAATTTGCACTCTTTATTAAATCAAGCCCCTTCTCCACCTGCCCTGTAGCGGCATATACCCAAAGAACATTTTTAATTACCTGAATGGATATTGTTCCACCTGATTTTTGCGCTATTTTGAGTGCTTCATCGCACATCGCCAGCGGATTTTTCGTTGTGAGTCCGGCTTTGCAATATGCCTTGGCAAGCTCTGAGAGCACTTCAGGGTCTTTAGTCTTTACAGAAGACCAGAGTTTTTTGGCTTTTTTTGGTTTTCCCAGTAAAAAATAGGAACCACCAAGGCTAACTTTTCCAATTGCTTTATCTTTTGGTTTTATCTTTTTATCTACAAGAAATCTTTGTAGAATAGCTGCAGCTTTTTCAGGTTTTCCTGCTTCCAGATACGCCTGCGCTAAATATAATTTTACCAGCAGACTTTTCGCTTTGCCCGAAACAGCATCAATTTTTGTAAGGTAGTCAAGGTGCACAGATATCGAAGTGTGGCGGAGCTCGCTGTATAATCTGGCACTCGAAAGATAAACCATACCCAGGCTAAGACAGACAGTGCCTTCCTCGCCAGGCTTGAGTGATGGGAGATATGAATAGAGCAGTTTGCCCGCATCTTCATACAGGTGCTTTTTGTAAAGCTTCATTCCGTTTTCTACAGGCCCGTCTGCGAAAGACAAAGACCCTGTAGAAAATACAATCATCACGCAAAGCAACACAGCTTTTTTCATACAATCCTCTTAAAATATGCAGCAGTTATTTCTTCAATTCGGTAATATAGCAATATATATATGGTCCCACTGTTCAATCTGTGCCCGAAATGCAATAGTTCCATCAGATGAACAAACAACATCATGGTTCATTTTTGTTGTTGTCTTGAGAATCGCTTCGGTTTTTTCATCAACATTAACAACATGTATCGGGTTATATGACTGCCGATCATTTTTTACATAAATGATTCTCTTGCTGTCCGGCATCCAGGCAGGGCCGCTTTCTATATCCGGGATTACATTGGTTGCTACTACCTTTGCATAAAGCTCTTCACCCTCAGTGGGGTCGGAACCATCTGCAGCTATCACAAAAAGAGCCCATACCTTTGGGTCTTCCTGCAAATTATAGTTGGAATAAAAGGCAACTTTTTCTCCATCCGGTGACCATGCCGGTCTCAGGTCATCATATGACCATGTCGTGAGGGCCTTTAAAGTCTCGGCAGGTTTTGTTATATCCTCAATTAAGTAGATATCATGATTTTCATTAGAGCCGTATATCATTGCAATTTTTTTCCCATCCGGTGACCATTGAGGATAAAGATATGTTTTTTCTCCATTCGTTATCTGAATGGTTTCCTTTGTTTCAAGTTTCATCAGGTATATATCCGCTTTTCCGGTGCGGCCGGAAACAAAAATCAAGTGGTCGGCTACAGGAGACCATTGCGGGTGGCTGTCTTTTTCATCATCTTCTGTAAGCCTTATTGTCGATTCGTTGCCAAGCTGTGGCAAATGGTACAGGTCATAGTTGCCGCTTCCGCCATTGCTCATAAACACCAAACCTCCTTCTGTGGGCGACCAGCTTATTCCTGAATTATAGCTTATATCTTCAGCAATACCCGGAAAAAAAAACTCCATTTCTTCATTTTTTTTGTCAGACAGCTTGCAGTAAATCTTTTGAAAAACAATACCATTAAGCCCGGAAATGATAATTTCTCTTTTATCTCCTATACTCCGTTCAAATGCGATTTTTTTTCCTGAAGGTGACCATACCGGATTTGAATCATTATGACCGGCTTTAATATCTATGAGTTCACGTACATACAAAGGCTTTAATTCTTCCGGTTCTTTGAGGGTTTCTTTTTCAAGGTCAGTATTCTGCTCAGCTGTTTGAGATTTTTCTTCCTCTGGTTTTGTCTCATCAGCAGCTTCATCCTGCCCGTCTTTTTTAGGTTCAGGTTCGGACTCAGCTTCTGTTGAAGCTGAGGTTTTCCCTACCGCCTCACTGCTTTTGGGTTCCACAACCTGCTTACCTATTTGAGATTTATCTTCTCCGGGTTTTGTCTCTTTAATGAGCTTCTCCGGTTTGTCCGTCCCAGGCTTAGGCTCAGGCTCAGGAACGGGTTCAGAACCGGGCACAACAACTTCCACAGACCAGCTAGGTTCTTTCCCTTCATCTTTTGATTCTTCCTGGCCAACACTTTCTGCTTTCTTATCTGTAGAAGGCGTGGCAGGTGGGGCATCTTCGGATATGCCGTTAGTAACAACCAGCAGTACCCCAAGAATTATAACGATTAAAATTCTGATTTTCATCAATAATACCAAACTGCCAATCTCCCCCTAAATCAAATCCTTTATCTGCCTTCGATGTTTTTCTGCTGAGCTTCGGATTTGTATAAAGGCACTTTTGCCTTCAAGATTTTTTGGAAAAAAATCAAAGTATTCTTTCCATGCCCGATCTGCTTTTGGAAGAAGAGAACTCTTTTTGGTTATCAAATAAAGTTTGTGGTATGAAATTGCCCTGTAATAGTAAGTGTCGTGAACAGCCTCGTCAAATTGGAGATTTGGGAAAAACCGGATATTCTGCTTTGATATCCTGAGCTTTTCTATTGCTTTTGCAAAATTTTCGGCAGCAGCCCGTTTGTCTTTTTGAACAAGCTGATTGCCCTTCTCATAATAAGCATGCCCAAGGTTAGTATATGTAACAGCAAACTGCTTATAGATTATCTGCCGGTTTTCCGGAAGTGAGAGTACATTTTCAAATTCACGGACAGCCTGATCATAGTCTTTCTTTTCATCCATATAAAGCTGTGCAAGTCTGCAATGAGCTTTCGAATAATCAGGGCTCTGTCTTTCAGTGTTCTTATAAGCCATGATCGCCGCATCGATGTTCCCGTTTTGTTCAGCCATTTTTCCTATCTTCATGTAGTCCTTTAGGAATACAATCCTGTTATCATCAAGACGATCCACTTCCGACTTGTTGAATTCCATAATTTTTTCCCAGTCACGGTATTCACCACCAACAGAGAGCTTCACCTTGCGGAATCCAAAATTCACCAGTTTGCCGTCTATCATGGGTGTTGTACCTATCTCGACACCGTCAATAAAAACAACAGCTCCTGATGGTACGGAATCGACCTTGAATAAAGCGCTGCTGATATCTATGGCAAATTCTTTTACTTCCTTGTTTTTTTCTACACTAAAGGTCTCATTAACCGGTTTATAGCCGTGCCGGGACAATAGAATATCATGTTCCTCATAAAGACGTACAGGCACTAAAGCCCTACCGTTAGAACCGGTAGTCCCTACCCATGTATTATTAATGTATATATTAACTCCCCACAGTGGTTGCGCGTCAGGTTCAAGTCCGCCTCTTGCTAGTAAAGTAAAAGAGTCCTTTGTAGCCGCTTTTTCCTCTTCAAGATATCTGCGCCGAACTATCCTGTCTCCGATCTTGACTTCATCACCCTCATTAACAGCAACTATCTTGACCCATGATTTTGCATCCTCAGTCTCGTTAACTTTGAGCATACCTGCTTCCCGAAAACCTGTAAACTTCCCTGAGCTGTTCGAAGTTGCGACCGTATAACTAAACTCGTTGCCCCGTCTGATTTTATAGTCAAGTTTGCCGAGATTTAACCTGTAACGATCTTCTTCAATGGCGTCAATTGTTCCTTCAAATGGAAACTGGTCTATAATATTTTTAACGATAAGTTTTGCAGTATTTTTAATATTCTTCTTCTTTCTAACTTTATTTATTTGACTCAGGATTATATTTCCGTTTGCAGTGTTTACAGTGGTTTCAATTGTCATTCCGGAATCGTCCTTTGTCACACTTCCCGAGATAATCATGTCGACTGTTCTAATAAGCCTGGTTTTTTGCCAGCCCTTTGTCGAGACTGTTTCCATATCAAGGCTTGCCCGCATCATATTATCCCGAAGCATTGCCTTTGGCACCTCGCTAAAGCTTGAATATATAAACATATTGTTGCTTATCGCTTCTTCTATTCTGTTTAAAACTTCCGACAGATCTTCTTCCGGCGAATTATTCACATAACCGTAGAGGCCAACCTTGATTGGTTTTGGCTTTTCAGGATAGAAAAGACGGTGTACAGTCTGCCGCCCTTTTGCGGCAATCGTTGTTTCCCACTTGGCAGGTATATAGCCTGGCGCGGAGAGTGTTAATTTAGCTTCTTTATCAATCCTGCCTTTATACTTAAAGGTTAATGCGCCTTTAGAATTGGTCTTTCCTATCTGCTTCCCATTAACGTGTACGATCACCCTGGAAACAGGTTTTAAAATACCATATGAATATGTACGGGTCACGACAGAAACCGTAGATCTTATTCTTCTTGATTTTGGCGGCTTAGCCTTTGCCGGTGCTTTAGCCGGGATCATTTTTTCTGCAGGCGTTACTCCGACCGGGGCTTTTTTTACAGGTTTCACAACCACGACTGCTTCTTTCACTTCTTCCTTTATGGAAAGAGCGACCTCCAGTATTTGACCAGGTTTTGCTTTTACCTTTCTGTGCCAGGAACTAAACCCATTTTTGCTGATTTTCAGGTCCAACCCTTTTTCAGGCAGGCTCTGATAATTATACACATACTCACCGTTTTCATCTGTCTTTGCACCTGATTCCCCGTCTATGCGTATGGATGCACTCTCAATAGGAGACCCGTCTTCTGATACAAAGATTGTAAAATATTTTTCAGATTTCAGCGCTGCCCCGAACTTGTACGTGTCAACAACACCATCCTTGGGCAGTTTCAACACGAAGGAATCCTTCCATGGCTCAATATTATAACCCCGGGTTTCCTTGTGAACAGACACATGGATCTCTGAACCGGGTTGTTTCTTGATTCTTTTTGATAAATATCCGCTATTGTCTGTAATTCCAAGTTCGTCGCCGTCTATCAAAACCCTGGCATCGGATGCGAACTTGCCATCCAAAGTAACTTTCACCTGCAACTCAAATTCAGCCTTTTTTCCGGTTTCGCAGGCAAAAATTAGAAAAAACGACAGCAGAATAAATATTAATCTTATTATTTGCTTTACCATGGTATGTACCTCCTAAAAACGTTGCCGACTAATAGCACCATCGGTTTCGGAATAAGCTTAACCCAGGTATGAAACCTGTTATTTTTCCGGTCTGAAGATTACCCTATGCGATAATCGAAAACTCCATTGAGTTTACATTCCGGGTGGCCGGATATTCACCTCGCCGGGATTAATAATTTTATCCGCATCAGAAGAAGCACCCTCAATGGTTCTGCGCTTACCTTCCGGGATCTTTTTTAGCTGAAACTTTATTTTTTCACGCGTGCTGCCTTTCATTTCCACGGTTCGCGTTTCAGTGTCGAAGCCAATCCTTGTGGCTTCAACTTTATAAGTCCCAGGAACTATGGCTTCCTTTTCAGATTCAAATTTTCCATCTTCATCTACGATCACTGAATGAGAGGCTTTTTCCACCTTGGCAGTAGTATTAATCATATTTATTACTGTACCTTTGGGGTGTTCGCCTTCAAGAGGTTCCATTTTAAGATTAACCAGCTCAACCTTGCCATATATTTTTGCCGAGCAGGCCGCTGTCAGTAACACTAAAACGGAAAGCAATAATAATAAAATTGTTCTATATTTCATGATTCACTCCTCCTATACTTGTAGGAATACTGAAAAATTTCTACACCATATTTTCGCTTTATATAATTAATATTTTTTGATATCAATATAAATACCATTTTTTACAATATTTTAGCCCGACCGAACATTTTTTTTGAAAGTCTGAAAAAACACGTTTTCCCCAGGCTTTGACTAAATAAGATAAAATTTTAATTGCTTCAAAGTTTCTTCATCAGCTTTTCTTATCACAGCACTTATCTGGATTTCTCTGTCCTTTTCAATTATACGTCTGGTGTCACACTTAAAATGGAGTTTGTCTTCGATTTGCGGAAGATAAAATGAAAGCTTAAAATGTGGGAGATCTCCTACCGTGCTTAATTTTATCTTAGAACTTTTTGGAAAACTTACCAAAACGCCTCCCATGGCAATATCAATAATTACACACGCAAATGTCTCTGTTTTTCCTCCGACTTTGATGGTCGATGTCGCGGGAAGGGCAATCTTTTTTCGCTTAAATCTACGCCGATCCTGAAATCCACGCCGGTCAGTTTCTGTTTCCGATAGCTGAAGATTTCGCTCATTTTCCAGATAATCAAGTATGATTTTGTCGAGGAGAGATGCTACTGTTCGTCGCTCTTCCCTTGCAGCGCGCTTGAGAGATTCACGAACCAGAACGCTCATTCTTATGCTATAAACGACATCTTTTTTCATTATGGTGGGACATAGTATGGCATTTGTAATACAATATCAAGACATATATTTATTTTTTTGCCTTCATAGTTTTCTATCGGTAAAAATAATTAACTTAAGCTTGATGGACTCGTAAAAAGTCGAATTCATCAGGTTTTAGGCATTAAAAATAAAAACTTTAGTTTTTTTGATGGTCTTCTATCGGGTTTTTATGAAATGAAGGATAATATCCTTAAATTCTTCGGGCAGATCAATAAAAGGTGTGTGGCCTGCATCAGAGATGATTCTAAGCTGGGCATTAGGCATTTTTTCATATCCTTTTTTGCCATGACTAACGGGTAAGATTCGATCTTTCGCTCCCCATATTATCAAAGCAGGATTCGTAATTTGGTTAAGTTTATCCGAAGAAAATGGCGCGACAGCTCTTCCTTTGCCATTTACGAAGGGGAGCTTGCCCCCCGAAGACCGGATAACTTCAAGAAGATAGGCAATACCATCATCACCAGGGAAGTTATCTGTTTTATGTACTAGATATCTTACTATCTTTTGAACTGTTCGTCTCGTTGGAAATATATTAGCTGCTGCCATTTTGAACATTGCTATAGGCGAGATACCCCATCCCCCAAACCCTGCGCTTCCGACCAGGATGAGTTTTTTAACCCTGTCAGGATTCTCAAGGGTAAATTGCATCGCAATAGCACCACCCTGGGAGTTTCCAAGTAGGTTTATTTTTTCCATATTTAGCGAATCGCAAAAGCTATGAAACCAGGTGGAAAAAAACTTTTTATCGTACGGCGCGTCAGGTTTATCGGATTCGCCGTAACCGACGACATCAGGTGCAATTACATGAAAATGTTTCGAGAGCAAATCAATGATCGGTCCCCACAAGACTGCACCACCACCTGCTCCGTGAAGCAAAACAAGCGGTTCACCTGTCCCGGCTGAAAGATAAAATGTTTTTATATCGCCGGCAATGACGGTCTTTTGCTCCACAGAAAATCCGCCAGATGTTATCAGCCTTTTTCTTAAAGTTCCTATTTCCATATAGCGATTTCCGGTTGCGATTTCTTTTTATTCCGTTCTCAAGAGACAGTTCCATTCTGTTAAATGTTTTTTTCATCATTTGCAACCTTCTTGCAGTTGTTGCCTGAAATTTGCACTTAGGAGTAATAAAATTAGAAAAACCACATACTTCGAAAAACGGCTTTGTTCAACCATGCTTCATCCATAACCCCCTTTGCTTAACAACTTGATTTTTGTATATATTTCTGATATGCTGTGTAACCAAATCAGAAGTTCTTAGGAACGCACTTTCGATTCAAATTTTTATCACTACAGAGTTACACAGAAGGCACAGAGGATTTATGACAATTCAAAGCACAGCAGGAATAGTGGCATTTGCGGCTTTAGCATGGCTTATAAGTGAGAACCGCAGAAAAGTAAGTTTAAAAATTGTGTGTATCGGAATTGTGGTGCAGCTTGCCGTGGGGTTTGTTCTTTTAAAGCTTCCCATATTCAGGGATTTTTTTCTGTTTCTAAATCGTTTTGTTCTTGCCCTTGAGGAATCAACTGCCGCAGGAACATCAATGGTTTTCGGCTATCTTGGAGGGGCTGCGCTACCTTTTGACGAAAAATTTCCAGGGGCAAGTTTTATACTGGCATTTAGAGCTTTGCCCCTCATTCTATTGATGAGCGCTTTGTCTGCTCTTTTGTTTTACTGGAAAATTCTTCCCCTTGTGGTAAAAAGCTTTTCATGGTGCCTGCAAAAAACAATGGGACTGGGGGGAGCTGAGGGGCTGGGCGTTTCAGCAAATATATTTGTAGGAATGGTGGAATCACCGCTTTTCATACGTCCATATCTTCAATTTATGACCAGAAGCGAGCTTTTTACCCTAATGACAACCGGAATGGCGACAATAGCAGGAACGGTTATGGTTCTTTATGCCAGTATCCTTGGCGACAGTATTCCGGGTATCATGGGTCACATCCTGACAGCTTCAATAATAAGCGTTCCTGCGGCTGTGATAATTTCTAAAATCATGATTCCCGAAACAGAGAAACTTACCTCAGGAGAGATGATTTCCCCTGAAAAGGCATCAAGCTCCATGGATGCCATAACAAAGGGAACCATTCAGGGCGTGCAACTTTTAATTAACATCATTGCAATGCTTGTAGTGCTTGTAGCCCTTGTTCACCTTGTTAATCTGATGCTTGCACTTTTTCCGCAGATCGGGGGAAAGTCGATTACCCTGCAAAGAATTCTGGGAATCCTGATGGCGCCAGTAGTCTGGCTTATGGGAATCCCCTGGCAGGAAGCTATGACTGCCGGCGCTTTAATGGGAACCAAAACAATTCTCAACGAATTCATCGCTTATCTCGACATGAGCCGCCTTGCTGAAGGTTCACTAAGTCCGCAAAGCAAGGTTATCATGACATACGCCATGTGTGGTTTTGCCAATCCCGGAAGTCTTGGCATCATGATAGGAGGTATGGGAACCATGGCACCGGAAAGACGGGATGAAATTGTTGCCCTTGGTTTTAAATCTATTATTGCCGGAACCCTTGCCACCTGCATGACAGGCGCAGTTGTGGGGATTATCGGCGTATGAATGATTCTTGTGTGTAATAGGAGTTATTCCAGACGATGTAATGAGGGCCTCAAGACCATCCCTGCCGATTAAAAATACCATAGCATTGGTGCTTTGAAGGCGGCTTTGTGCAGAAGAAAATTGTTCGGAGCAAAAAAGCCTGGGGCGAAACGTAATAATTCTTTAGGAGGTTACTGGACTGGACATGAAAGAAAAAACACCTTCCATGGAAGAATGGAAAAGGCTATATGATGTCGCTGTAGAATTTAAAAAACTGGAATGCTGGGGTTGGATGTATGATAATGATCTGTTTGGTGTTCAGAATCCGGAGGATGGCGAGATTGGATATTGCTGCATAATGGGAAATTTCGGAGAGATGTTTGCCATAGCAGTATATTCAGGAGAAGATGGCCTTGAAGGATACCTTAAAATTCAGTCCGGTGAGATCGGTAAAACAGATCCGGATGCGCTCCACTATCAAGAATGCCTCATGGCTTCATTTGAAGACAGGGCTTATTTACAAAAAGAGGACCTTCAATTAATAAAAAAGCTCGGGTTAAAGTTTCGCGGGCGAAATGAATGGCCTATGTTCAGAAGCTATAGGCCGGGTTATTTTCCATGGTTTTTGACAAAAAAAGAGGCGTTGTTTTTGACTACCGCAATAGAACAGGCCATTGATGTGGCTTTGCGCTTCCGGGAAGATGAAGGTTTGCTCACATCGCATGGCGAAGATGAATATTTGATCAGGATTCCTGATAAAATTGAGGATATTATTTTATGGGAAGATAGATGGATGAAGCCTGCTCCAGTGGAAAAGACCAGGATGTTCGATAACAGGGTTGATGAAGTCAGAATACAAAAGATCAAAAGGGATGCTGTGCGGACGGAAGCCATATGGGAAATCGAAACTGCCTTTTCCCCTACACCCGTGAGAGAGAAAGAAGAAAGGCCCTATTTCCCACGAATAATTGCGGTAATAGATCACCACTCAACGATTGCTTTAGACTTTTATATGTTTGACATTTCAAGCGATGCTTCAGATTTCCGAAATCATTTTCTCAGTTTTTTAGAAAAGAATGGAAAACTGCCACAGGAAATACTAATCAGGAAAGAGGAAACCAATCAGCTTATTTCGCCAATTGCAGCGCAGCTTAAAATCAATGTGAGAGCAGTCTCAGAACTTTTGGCATTTGAAGAATTTTATTACTCAATGTTTGACTTTTTTCAGGCAAAAGATGGTTAAAAGAAAGTGGATTTGGCAACAAGAATCCCTAATGAAGTTGTACTCCTGACTATGCCTGGTAAAGAAAGGATCAAAGTACAGGCCGAAAGTTTATTATGTTTTGGGCAGTTCATGAGTTGGGGATGAATATGCTGAGCTTTACAGTGTTGAAGCAAAGGTTTTAAAACAGGCTGTTAGAAGAAGCATTAAGCGTTTTCCGCCTGACTTTATGTTCCAGTTATCAGATGATGAGTTTTTCAACTTGAAATCACAAATTGTGACTTCAAGTTGGGGTGGCCCTCGCAGAGCAAAACCCTATGCCTTTACCGAACAAGGAGTTGCAATGCTTTCAACTGTCCTAAGAAGCAAACGTGCGGTGCAGGTCAACATTGAAATTATGCGAACTTTTGTCCGGCTTCGCCAATTAATGGCATCGCACACCGAACTGGCTGGCAAACTGTTGGAAATGGAAAAGAAATATGATGAACAGTTTAAGATCGTCTTCGAGGCGATCCGGCAACTCATGGCTCCGACTGAAACAAAGAAAAAGAAGATTGGTTTTATGGTAAAAGAAAAACAAAAAGCCTATGGCAAATCCTTAACGAAAAAAGCCCTGGATGAATTCTCCTTAACCCCTCAAGCGCAAGAGATCTGGGACGCTATACCCGGTGATTCTCAGATGAAGCTACTTAACAACGTTTGGTGCAGAACATGCTCAGATACAACCGGCATCGGAAGCGTCAGCGGAAAGGTTGAAAATTTACCCTGTTAAATCTGCGCAGGCAACCATTTATCCGGGGAGGTATGCTGAT
>Ga0255434_10071_pt1 | contig 11577 bp, 7 predicted proteins | sample ANMaggSeSYBR02J4_FD_182667 | JGI IMG/M metagenome (GOLD analysis project Ga0255434, IMG submission 182667) | Sediment cell enrichment communities from methane seep in Santa Monica Basin, California, United Staets - ANME aggregate JGI... | ecosystem: Environmental > Aquatic > Marine > Cold seeps >...
GGCCGATCTTGTGGGTTTTGTCAATGGACTACCCCTCGTATTCATTGAACTCAAAGCATCCCACAGGCGCTTAGAACATGCGTATCAGGATAACCTGCGCGACTACAAATCAACCATACCCCAGATCTTCTGGTATAATGCGCTCATTATTCTTTCCAATGGCAGTTTTAGCAAGATCGGCAGTATGTCTGCTGCCTGGGAGCACTTTGCAGACTGGAAAAAGATTAACAGCGAAGGGGAAGAGGGTATTATTTCACTGGATACCATGATCCGTGGGACATGTGAACCTTTCCACCTGCTGGATATCATAGAGAACTTTACCATTTTCAGTGAGGTCAGCGGCGGTCTTGCAAAATTCGTTGCAAAGAACCATCAATACCTGGGTGTGAATAATGCCACTGAAGCGCTATTACAGATTAAAGAGAATCAGGGGAAACTGGGAGTTTTCTGGCATACACAGGGAAGCGGGAAGAGCTATTCAATGATCTTCTTTTCCCAGAAGGTACTGCGCAAAATTCCCGGAAACTATACCTTTGTTATGATAACCGACAGGCAGGAACTTGACGACCAGATCTATAAGAATTTTGCAAATACAGGTATTGTAACAGAAGAACACGTACAGGCCACAAGTGGCAAGCACTTGCAGCAGCTTCTGAGTGAAGACCACCGGTTCATTTTCACTTTGATCCAGAAATTCCGGACCGATAAAGATGAAACCTACCCCGAAATCTCAGATCGGGATGATATCATAGTAATCACTGACGAAGCACACCGCAGTCAGTACGATATACTTGCCACCAATATGCGCAATGCCCTTCCCAAAGCAGCTTTCATTGCCTTTACCGGTACACCTCTTATCGTTGGCGAAGAGAAAACAAAAGAAGTTTTCGGGGATTATATCAGCATCTATGATTTCAAACAATCGGTAGAGGACGGGGCTACAGTACCGCTGTATTATGAAAATCGCATTCCTGAACTCCAGCTTACTAATAAAGACCTCAATAAAGACCTGGAATGCTTGATAGAAGAAGCAGAATTGGATGAAGAACAGGAAAAGAAAGTAGCCCGGGAATTTGCCAGGGAATATCATTTAATCACAAGAAACGACCGGCTTGAGAAAATCGCAGAAGATATTGTTGCACATTTCATGGGCCGCGGGACTACTGGCAAGGCAATGGTCATTTCCATAGATAAAGCCACTGCGGTAAAGATGTATGATAAAGTGCAGGAGTACTGGCAAAAATATCTCAACGAACTTGAGTCTGGGCCGGTCCCCTCGTACGAAAGTGAAAGAAATGAACACCTGGCCAGAATCAAATTCATGAAAGAGACCGACATGGCAGTAGTGGTATCCCAGGAACAGAATGAAATTGAAACCTTCAAAGAAAAGGGATTGGATATTGCCCCACATAGAAGGCGGATAGTAAATGAAGACCTGGATAAAAAATTCAAGGACCCGGATGATCCCTTGCGCATTGTATTTGTCTGTGCTATGTGGATGACCGGTTTTGATGTCCCCTCCTGTTCCACCATCTATCTCGACAAACCCATGCGCAACCATACATTAATGCAAACCATTGCCAGGGCGAACCGCGTCTTTGGAGACAAATTAAATGGTCTGATAGTGGATTATATCGGAGTATTTCGGAATCTGGAAAAAGCTTTGGCGATCTATGGATCAGCAGCAGGTGGAAAAACCAAAGAGGGCGAAACTCCGGTAATGGATAAAAGTGAGCTTGTTAAGTACCTGAAACAGGCGATCAATGAAACCATAGAATTTTGTAAAAAACGGGGTATAAACCTGACTCAAATTCAAGCTGTTGATGGTTTTAAAAGGGTGAAATTGCTTGATAATGCTGTTGAAGCAATTTTAGTTAATGATGATTCGAAGAAAAAATACCTGTCATTGTCAGTGAACGTAGCCAAAATATACAGAGCGATTCTCCCCGATCCAGCCGCAAATGAGTTTGGACCCAGCCAAAAACTCATTACTATAATAGCTGCAAAAATTCGTTCCCTGGCACCAAAAGCAGATATTTCAGATATTATGGGTGAAGTTGAGGAATTATTAGATCAGTCAATTGCTACAGAAGGATATATCATCCAAGATCCATCTGAACAATCTGATGTAAGCAAATACCTGGATTTAAGCCAGATTAATTTTGAAGCATTGAAGGAAGCTTTTGAAAAAGGCCATCAACGGATCGAAACAGAAAAATTAAGAGCTTCAATTGAAAATAAATTGGCACAATTGGTTCATTTAAATAAAAGTAGGATGGATTATCTGGAGAAGTTCCAGGAAATGATTGATGAGTATAATTCCGGCTCACATAATGTGGAGTTTTTTTTCACTAAACTAATGGCTTTTGCACAAGAACTAAATGCAGAAGAAAAACGGGGAATTGTTGAAAAACTTAGCGAAGAGGAACTCGCAATATTTGATCTATTGACCAGGCCAGAAATGACTTTGGGCAAGAAAGAGGAATTACAGGTTAAAAGAGTCGCACAGAAGCTTTTGGAAACTCTTAAAGAAGAGATGTTTGTGCTGGATTGGCGTAAAAGGCAGCAATCCCGGGCTGCGGTCCTTGTATCCATTGAAGAAACTTTAGATATTCTGCCTCGAATTTATACTCCAGAGTTATTTCAAAATAAGTGTGATTTAGTATATCAGCACGTATATGACTCGTATTTTGGGCCGGAACAAAGTATTTACGCTCTTGCTGATTGAAGCATCAACTGAAACTTATTTGATTTACTAAACGCACTCCTCCCCCCACCAAACTCTTATCATCCCCCATATTTCAATTACCCCCAGGGCCTCGCTAGGGGTTATCACCCGCGGCAAGTATGACAGATGTCTGCCGGACACCGTCTATACTTATCAATAAAGATGCTGAAATCAAGATAATACAAAAATGGATACAAGAGGCAACAAGAGGCAATAAAATAACCCAAACTCAATTATTCCCCAACGTAAAAACGAACATCAATTCAACTTAACCCCCGTAATACTCGTAATATTATTCTCCTGCATGGAAACACCGATCGTCCTTTCAGCCGCCTGCACCATGGGCTTTCGCAGACTCACCACAATGAACTGGGCATTCTCCTTGGCCTTTTTCACTCTATGTGCCACCCTCTCCGCATTAGAACCATCCAGGAACATATCGATCTCATCAAAAGCATAGAACGGCGCCGGCCTGAACTGCTGGATCGAAAATATCAACGCCAGTGCGGTCAGGCTCTTCTCCCCGCCACTCAAAGCCTCCATACGCTGCAGGCTCTTATCCTTTGGCTGGACCTTCATAGTAAGCCCGCCTGAAAATGGGTCCTCAGGGTTCTCAAGCTCCAGCTCTCCCGGACCGTCCGACAGCTCAGTGAAAATACTCTTAAAATGATAATTAATACCATCAAAACAATCCATAAACGCCTGTTTCTTCATCTGCTCATACTTGTAAATACGCTCCAGAATCTCCTCACGTTCATGGTCCAGTATATCACGACGGCTGCGCAGGTCATTACTGCGCCGTTCCACTTCTTCATATTCCTCAATAGCCCGCATGTTCACAGGTTCCAGTGAAGTCATTGTCCTGGTAATAGAAGCGATCCTGGTCCGGACCTCCTCCTGAGTTGGTACATCCTCACTCAGTTCCACACACCTCTCCTCAACCTCAATCTTAAACTCCTTCACCTGCTCTGCAAGAGTATCCCGCGTAGCATTCAAAGCCATTAATTGACGCCGGGAATTCTCAAGCTTGACCTTGATCTCGCCGTGCTGTTTCTGCCACGATGCATATTCCATCTGGATATTCTCCCTGGCTTTTCGCATATCTGCCAGTTCCACATCCAGTTCCTGCTCCCGCTTCAGCTTATCCTCAAGAGAATATTCCATTTCAGTAATTCCACTCTGCAACTGCTGTATCTTGGATCGAAGTTCATCCTTCCTGCCATCCAGTTCTGACAGCCTGATCCTGATCTCATCGACCCTTTCATCGGCATACTTCAGTTCAGTGGTAAAGTTATTGATATTAGCCTCGATATCCCGCTCACGGTTCTCAAGCCTCTTGATCTCATCCTCGATGCGCTGTGCCTGCTCATTCAACTCAGGCACCTGTGAGCCTTTCAACTGCTCCTCCAGTTCCCCTGCCCTGGCCGCAAGTCCCGTAATCTCCTGCTCTACCTCTTGCTTATTGCCCTCTATATTCTCCATCTCTTCACGCAGTTCCTTTTTACCCGACTCGATCTCCTCAAGCTCTGCCTGTTTTTCGGTAATAAGCACTGTAAGCCTTTCACCCCTGCTGTTTATCTCCTCGATCGCCATCTGCTTTTTGGCAATCTCGGTCTCCACATCCCTCATTTCCGTCTGGACAGATGAGATATGCCCTTCCACTGTGTCCAGTTTGGTTATCAGCGTACTGCGCCGGGATTCATGTTCTGTGATCTGCTCTGCCAGTTTGGTTATCTTATCCTCTTCAGAAGCTGCAAAGGATAGTCCTCTCCTGGACAGGCTGCCGCCGGTCATGGCCCCGCTCTTCTCCACCACCTCGCCTTCCAGGGTGACCATACGAAGACCGCCCATTAATCGCCTTGCAGTAGCCAGGTCCTCCACGATCAGTGTATCCCTGAACACATAATGAAATGCAGCATCGAACTTCATGTCAAAATCAACTAAATTGATAGCATAATCTATCACACCAACCATATCGGAAATATCACGATATCCTGAAGGTGGCATCATCTTGTTCAGGGGCAAAAACGTGGCCCTGCCCCCCCCGCTGGTGCTTGAGGAAGGATATGGCACGGGAGGCATCCTCATCAGTATCCACCACAATACCCTGCATACGGCCACCCGCTGCCACTTCCAGGGCAGTGGCATACTCCTGGTCCACCTTACCCAGTTGGGCGATGGTACCATAAATACCGGGCAACTCCCTCATATTCCTGGCCTTTAGTACCTTTTCTACAGCATTGCTATATCCTGATACTTCTTTTACTGCCCTGATCCTTGCCTCGGCTGTCATGTACTCCTGCTGCAGCTTACGCAGCTTCTCGTCCAGGTCCTTGAGCACACCCCTCATCTGGGAGCGGTTGGATTCCAGGTCATCAATATCATTGTTAAGGTCTTCAATCTGTTTGTTCAGGGCCTGGATCTCCTGCACCACATCCTCCCTGTCATCATCAGCGGACTTGATCTTGCGCCCGGAATCTTCTATCTCTTCTTCTATATCCTTTATCTCAGCACTGCGCCTCCGCATGGTATCAAGCAGTCGGTCCTCCTGGCGCATCAGTTCGTTCTTGCGATTACGGGACTCTTCAAGGTCATGTCTCACGTTTGACAGTTCATCACGGGTCTGTACGAATTTCGAATCCACCTCTGCTATCCTGCTTCGAAGTACCAGCAACTGGGTATTCTGGTCCCCGATCTCACTGGTAATCCCCTCCTTGCGATGTCCCTCTTCCTCTATCTTTGAGGTTAGCTCGGCTGTATTCCCCTTGATGTTATCTATCTCGATAAGTCCTTTCCTGCGCTGGGAATCCAGGTCAGTTATCTCGGATTCAGTAAGTGTAATAGTGTTCTGGCTGACCGATATCTTTCCTTTGGTCTCCTCGATCTGCCGTTTTATTCCTATCTGCTCCTCTTCACCCATCTGGGTTATCTGTTCGTTCAGTTCCTTTAGACCTGACTCCAGTTCATCCATTTTCTCCTGTTTGGATTCAAGGAGTGATTCAAATTCGGACTCGCCTTCCATCCTGGAACTGATCTCTTCCACTATCTTGTCAAACTCTTTTTGCGCATCCTTGAGCTTGGAGAGCAGCACGTAACCCTCATAGCGTACTTTTTCCTCCAGCAGGGTCTGGTACTTCAGTGCCTGATCCCGCTCACGCTGCAGTTTTTCACGCTGGCCATCCACCTCTGCCAGTATGATATCCACTCGCTCGATACGCTCTTTAACAATATCCAGCTCATTTATGGCATGGTCTTTCTTATTATCGAACTCGGCCACACCTGCTATTTCGTCGATTATCTTGCGCCGTTCTGTGGCTGTCATTTCCGTGATACGGGTAACATCACCCTGCATAACCACGTTATAGCCTTCAGGAGTTATCCCGGCCTTGGCAAGATAGTTATGGATCTCCCTTAGGGTGACCGCCTTATTATTGAAATAATAATAACTGTAATATCCCGAATTGGTCTGGCGCACTTTCCTTGTAATGATTATTTCGTCAGAATCCACTGGCATCTCGCGGTCCGAGTTATCGAACCGTATAACGACCTGGGCAAAATCCGGTTTTTTACCCCCGTCACCGTTAAATATCAGGTCTGTAAGTTTTTCTGCACGCAGGCTCCTTGAACTTGAAAGACCGAGACAAAAAAGTATCCCGTCCACAATATTGGACTTTCCACTCCCGTTGGGTCCCGATATCGTAGTAAAACCGTCATAGAAAGGTATCTTGATTTTCCTTCCAAAAGATTTGAAATTCTGGAATTCTATTTCTTTTATGTGCACCTAATACCTCATGATCGGTGTTTTTTCACTATTATTTTTTATATTCGATAACTACATCCTCATCTTCCCTGGCCTCTATAACAACTTCGCCTTTTCTGGTAGAGCCGGATGCAGAAGTTTTGGCAATTATGATGTCCTTTTCATCCTTTTTCCTAAGTGGAACTCTGCCCTCTTCACTTTCTGCAATGATAAACTGGGTTGAGGGTTCAGCTTTTTCTTCTTCAGTATATGGTTCTTCTCTGTGTACCTGTACACTGTCATGCCAGTCAGATAATTTCCCGGGATTTCCAGACTCGGTGGTTGGTGAGGCCTGATCTACCTTGTCGTCTTTAAGGTATTTATTTTTCATGTCCTGGATTATTATTTTTTGGTCAAGCAGTTCCTTCATGACCCCGTTATAGGACAGGGATATGTCCCTTAGCTTATTCTCAAGCACTGATATTCTTTTGTCAAAGTCCAAGTCTTCCTTCATGCCTTCACGAAGCTCTTCAACAATGGACTCTTTTATCGAATTCCTGAGTTCATTGATCTCACGTTCTTTCGCGACCAGCTTATGTTCAAGCCTTTCAACTAAAATATCCCTGTTTTCACTTATCACTGCAACCCCTCAATAATTAACCTCATATCCACTTTATTATTTGAGTCAAGTTACTAAAATAATTTGTGGTATTATTGTTATTATAAAGATAAAAGCTTATAATTATGTACCAATCGCTCTCTTGTCAGGGTGATACGCGTTTGCGGTCCCTGGGGAACAGTACAACATCCCTTATGTTGTCCACATCCAGCATGGTCATGAGCAGCCTCTCGGCCCCCAGGCCCCATCCCGAATGCGGCGGGATTCCGTACCTGAATGCTTTAAGGTAGAACTCAAACCCGTCAGGGTTTAGCCCCTGGTCCTGTATGCGCTTGCGCAGCATGTCGTGGTCATGCACACGCTGGGCACCTGAAGAGAGTTCCATGCGGGGGTGCATCATGTCAAAGGCCTTGGTCACTGTGGGTTCGTCCTCGTAGGGCTGGGTGTAGTAGGGCTTGATCTCGGTTGGCCAGTCCGTGATAAAGTAGTGTTCGCCGATGACCTTGCCTATGACCTTTTCAGCATTTGTGCTCAGGTCGTCGCCCCATTCCAGGAACTCCTTTGAGTTCTCGTTGTTGACCTCGATAGCCTCGTCGTAGGTCAGGCGCTTGAAGGGTGCTTTGGGGATAGTCAGTTCAATGCCTAGGGTCTTAAGGCTGGGTACGGCCCTTTCGGCAATCTTTTCATAAACATAAACGATGAGGTTCTCCAGTATTACCATTACGTCCTCATGGTCCATGAAACTGGCCTCGATATCGATACTGGTGGCTTCGTTCAGGTGCCGCCTGGTGTCGTGTTCTTCAGCTCTGAAAATGGGGCCTATCTCAAACACTTTGTCCATGCCGCCGCTCATCATGAGCTGCTTAAACAATTGTGGGCTCTGATTAAGGAAGGCCTCTGTATCGAAATAGGTGATCGGGAACAGTGCGGTGCCCTCCTCGGTAGCGGTTGCCACTACTTTTGGGGTGGTTATCTCAATAAATCCTTCATGCTCTAAAAATTCCCTTACGGCAGAGAGCATGTGGTGGCGGATGTGAAATACTGCCTGTGTCCTTGGCCTGCGCACGTCCATGAACCGGTTGTCCAGCCTGGTGTCCAGTTCTGCGTTCACCTTGCCTGTGGTATCCATAGGCAGCGGGGATTTGGCCGGGTTCAGCAGGTCGATCTTTATTGGGACCAGTTCGTAGCCGCCTGGGGCCTTGGACTCGGCCTTGACCTCGCCTTCAACCAGGACGACGGATTCGCGGCTGAGGGCTTTGGCGGTCTTAAGCACTTCGGGGTCGATTGTCTTTTTGAACAGGGTTATCTGGGCCATACCTTCCCTGTCCCTGAGGACAAGGAACATGATACCGCCAAGGTCGCGTATTTCGTGGACCCAGCCTGCGAGTTTTACTGTCTGGCCGTTCATTTCCGGGGTTACGTGTGATGTGTAGTGGGTTCTCCTGAATTCCATGTGTACACCTTGTATATGATTATGAAAATTTTATAGGATTTTGTTTCTTGATGTGTCTAATGTAATATTAAATTACGGTTTTGTTGTTAGCAAAAGAAGTGATGTAAGGATTGGCTGCCTTGTAAGTTACCGGTTTATAAGTCACAGGTTTATAGTATGCAAAAATCAAATATCCCGAACTCCATAGGCTCGCCTGACTCCCGCATCAACTCCAGCCCCCTCTATAAGGATAAGATTAAGGATAAGATACATGACGGGCAGTTGGGTCAGTAGCTTGTTGGCACCCTGTCCCTTTGCCATTTCTATCCTGTGTGTGGAATGATTAACAAGGAGATGTGGGGCAGAAGTATCTTGACCGGCAAGTGTACCAAACGCTTCGCAGTGAAACATATCATTCTATTCTGCGAACAATGGGCAAATTACCTTTAGAAGCTAAATTCAGGAGAAAATAACTCGTAAAAGAAATGAGCGACTCAGAGTGCAGGAATTTTGATAATTTTCGTCGAAGAATGGAAGAGCTTGGAGTTTTGACAAAGGAAGAAGCCAGTACATATAATACTAAAGATACAATCCACACATTTAAAGCTTGCAACAATTGATGTTATCGTGAAGCCCAGGCAGATGCTATAAACTCACATACGAATTTTGCGCCCAGAAGTGCGGTATTTCCGCTATCGAACCCGGGAGCGATCTCCACCAGGTCAAAACCAATAGACCGGGGGGCCAGTCGCCTGATAAGTGAAAGCACCTGCCTGTCAGTTAGTCCGAAGGGTTCGGGTGTACCTAGTGCAGGAGCATATGCCGGATCCAGGACATCCATATCCAGCGACAGGTATAGGTGACTTGTATCAAGGTCAATGTGCCTGGAAAGTTCTGCAAGAACATGTGGGATGCCTTTATCCTCTACAAGATCTGCCGGATAGTAGGTAATACCCCTGGACCGGGCAAGTGAGTATTCATCCCTGGTGCCGCTACGTATGCCTACGGATATATAATTATGTGTAATGTCTTCGATGATACGGCGGCTCACACAGGCATGACTGTTGACCTGTCCCTCATATTCCTGACGCAGGTCAAAATGGGCATCCAGCACCACCACACCCAGGTCATTGAAATAGCTCTTTGATCCCCTGACACACGGCACCGTAAGGGAATGTTCACCACCCAGCATTATGGGAATCTTACCATCACTAAGGATGCCGGTTACCATTTCACCAACCGCAGCCTGGGCCTGTTCCACTGTGCAATTATCAGGTATGTCCACATCTCTTGCATTATAGAATGGTATGTCCACATCTCCCGCATCATGGAATGGTATGTCCACATCCCCAGCATCATGGAAGGGTATGTCAGCAAGGTCGATATCGAAGTAAGGGTTGTAGGTCTCAAAGTTATACGAAGCTTCGCGTATGGCATCAGGGGCAAGCCGGCTGCCATTCCTGAAAGAGGATGTACCGTCGAAAGGTGCACCGAAGATCACGAATTCAGCATCAGAATAATTAGAATCGGCATCCGCAAAAAAAAGTTCCCCACCCATGCGAACATTCCTGAAAAAAATTAAAAATAAAATACAGGCTCAGAGTCGCATATCGATTTTCATCTTCCCCATGGCAACCAGATACTGGACATCCTTTCCAACCTCGATCTTACCCTTATACTCATCCGGTAGGGTAAGCTCGATAGTGGAATAATCGCCCATGTCCATTAACTGTACCACATCACCAGAGATAGAGATAACCTGCCCGTTCTTCCTTTCCACAAGGGGAACGTAGATCTTCTGTGTAACAGGCGATATAATGGAACGCTTCTGGTTGTCAAATATGCCAACAGCGTCTACCCTGGCTTTGGCACTTCCGTGTTTTCCTGGTTTTGAATGTGAGAGTGATTTGATCACGCAGGGTTCATCATCGATTATAACATATCTTCCTTCTTTTAATGTACGGACTTCAGTCTGCTCTTTCATGGAATAAGTTCCTCCGATAAATAGACATTGCTAATATCACGAACTTAATATCGTTACGGCTTAAATATATATCGTAAATAATACGACTGGGTACATCCAGATGACCTGGGGAAGGGAAGCTACGTGTATATTCCCATTTCCCATTCTTTCTCTGGTTTCACTTTCTCCCTGGCTTTCTTGATATGCTCTCACCTGTAACCCTGTGCTTTTGCATCTCTTGGGTAGGGGCAAATACAACCTTACTGGCAGCAGCCGTCTTGATCTTTTTAATGGTCACCTTGTCATCGATACCCACACCCGCATTTCGCCTGATACTGCCATCGATCCTGATGACACTCCTTCCGGCATCCTCCGGGTATCCGGGCCAGTTGATAGCACCGGTTTCACGGCTTCCGAAAATGCCGATCACGTCACCTGTTTCCAGCCCCAGTTTTCCTACCTGTTCAATATCGAATCTGGCTATGCCTCTGTTTATATCCTGCTGCCTGGCCTCCTCTACCTTCAGGGTGACCTCTTTGACTTCCTCTGCCATGTATGATCCCAGCAGGAATTCGGTTATTCGACCCTGATCCTCTTGCCTTTTTGTTTTGTCTCACCTTTCAACTTAAAGGTAAGTTCCAGGACACCGTTGTTATATTTTGCCTTGGCACTGTCCGGGTCTATGGACGACTCTGTTGGGATCTCCTTGTAATATTTACGGTCTTTTGTTTCGGCTTTTAGTGTTACCATATCCTCGGTAGCATCCACTTTGACGTCTTCTTTTGTAATGCCAGGCATCTCGGCAGTTATACACAGGTTGTTCTTTTCACTGTCAATGATGTTGCACGAGTATGGTTCTCTCACATCCCCGCTAATCATACCGGAAGCAGATGGCCTGATATTTCCAAACTGTTCTATATGGGGAATTCCATCAGGTCCTACTTTCATACTAAAACCATAGACCAACGGCTTTCCGGGTTCAAGGTCTGTCCTGGATTGGACTGTTCTGAGCATGCGCTCCAACATATCATTGATGTCTCCAAACTCCCTGTCAAATTCGTCAAATATATTCCATCTTGGATCTCTTCTTCTCCAC
>Ga0255434_10072_pt1 | contig 11552 bp, 13 predicted proteins | sample ANMaggSeSYBR02J4_FD_182667 | JGI IMG/M metagenome (GOLD analysis project Ga0255434, IMG submission 182667) | Sediment cell enrichment communities from methane seep in Santa Monica Basin, California, United Staets - ANME aggregate JGI... | ecosystem: Environmental > Aquatic > Marine > Cold seeps >...
CTTCCTATGGCCAGGATAATTCCACTGATGATACGTGAAAGATTATAAGGAATCAATATGAATAAGATGTTTTGTAGCCTGGAAGCGCCAAGTGCAAGTCCCGTAGTCTTGATAAAAAAGGGTAAATTAACCAGGGATTGCTCTGTTGTCCGGATAATATAAGGAAGAACAAGGCAGGCCAGAGCCAGACTTGAAATAAGAAAACAGGGGTAGATATGCTCGGACAGATGCTTGTGAAGGAAGACAGCAACGGCGAAACCGAAAAGGCCCACCAGTATCGAAGGAATCCCGGCAAGGACGTCGAGCATAAAATTAAAAACTGGTTTCCATTTTATGTCGCAGTATTCAGCAAGATAAATACCGGCAGCAACACCTATGGGGATTGCCCATATAATGGAGGTGAGAATCAAAAGCAAAGTCCCGACTATTGCAGGAAAAAGACCGTCAACCACCTCGGTTTTTAGAAAAAGACCGTCAAGAGACCTCGTTTCTCCGAAAATAAGAGATAAATTCAAAGATGAAATACCCTTATGAAATAAAAAAGCCAGTAGTATTCCTATAGCACCGATAAGAAAAACCCCGGATATCCAGCAAAAAAGCTTGATTTGATATTCTACAAAACGATTCATCTGTTCCTAAATATTTTAAAATTTCCCATCAGTCTCAGTGCGAGAACAATCAGGGTTGTAAAAAAAAAGAGTATCAGGCCGCAGACAAATATCGATTTAAACTCCGGACTTTCATAGTCGCTTGCAATAATAAGCGCGATATGAGCGGTCAATGTTCTGGCAGCATCGGAAAGTCCCCTGGGGATTTGCAGTGCATTTCCGGCAATCATGAGGGAAATCAAGGTATCTCCTACAGCTCTCCCCGCTGCCAGAACCAAAGCTGAAATTATCCCTTTCCAGGCCGAAGGGATGATTACGTAAACCAGTTTCTGCACAGGTGTAGCGCCAAAGGAATCCGCTGCATCAAGATAATTTTTAGGCACTGAATTAAAAGCATCGGATATAAACAAAACAATGGTGGGAAGAATCAAAAGGGCCAGCATGATGGAAGCACTCAATACACACATCCCTGTTCCTTTTTCAAAAATCTCCCTGATAAACGGCACTAGAAGAAAAATAGCCACAAACCCATAGATAACGGTTGGGATTCCCGTCATGAACTCCACAACTTTTCTTAAGAACCTGCCGAAATAACCCGTGGAAAAGACGCTTATAAGGGCACTGCATCCTATCCCGAATGGTGTGGCGATCAAAAGGGCCAGGGAGGCAATAATTCCCGTTCCGACCATCATGGGAACTATGCCGAACCCGCCTTCATAAGGGTTCCATTCCAGAGTGAAAAATGCAGCTATATCGCCTCCTTTAAACAGCGGAAAACTAAAAAATATCATGAAAGAAAGGATAAGTATGGTAATAGAAGCACTGAGTATTGCGCTAAGAAAAAATCCTTTTTCGGCTAGTTTTTCAGTAGAGGGTTTCATTTCCTGACGGCAATATATCCTTTATCTTCTACGATTTTCTGTCCTTCTTTGCTCATGATATAATCTATAAACAACTTGACCAGCCCTGCGGATTCCCCTTTTGTATTCATATAAAGGCCTCTTGCTATTTTGTAATCACCCTTTAGCACATTCTCAAGTGTAGGTGAAACGTCATCTAAGGATACAGGCGCCACAGTATCGTCCAGGTAGCCTATTGAGATATAGCCAATTCCGTAAGGATCAACGTTTATTGCCGATTTCATGGCACCGTGGGATTTTACGAAATTGGCCGATTTGATGATTTCTCCTTTATTTAATGCTTTCTTCCAGAACACCTTTCTGGTGCCGCTGGAAGCATCACGCGTATATACATTAATCCCCCTGTCTTTAAATCCTAACGCTTTCCAGTTGCTGCTTTTTCCTGAAAAAATATTTATCAACTCGCTCTTTTTCATTTTTACTACAGAATTTTTCGGGTTAACGACAACGGCAATTCCGTCTATTGCAAATTTATGCATCTTCAGGCCGTATATTTTTATTTCATCATCCGTCGCCTTTCTTCCGGAATTTCCTATGTCAATAAGCTCTTCACCTACCTGTTTGATTCCCACGCCTGACCCGCCTCCGGCAATGGTAATCTTGATATCACGATTTGCAGCCATTATCCTTTTTGCAGCTTCTTTCATAACCGGTATATGTGCTGTTCCTCCGGCAATCCTGAGGGTTCCTTTCACACCCTCAAATCGTTCCAAATCTCCTGCAACAGCAAATGAGATTCCTGCCATCATAAAAACAAAAATACCTGCCAAATATATTGCAAATTTAAATTTCATAGTTATTTCTCCTTGTATTCGTTATACATATTTTGATGATTTCGTAAAAAGCTAAATTATGCAGCTTTGCGGCACTGCAATCGAAAATAACTTGTCAATCATATCAAAAGGTTATGATTGATAAGTTATTTGAAAGTCAGATTTAGACGGTTTCGTAAAAAGTTCAAATTCAAGGCGTGCAAATTTTGTAATCATGAGGCGTACTTCTCGTACGTTGAATGATTACGAAATGCAGCACAACACAGAATTTGGACTTTTTACGAGACCGTCATATGTTGATAACCTTATCGGCCAGCTGCATGGCCGTAACAATATCCAGCATATTGGTTGTCTCTCCTACCTGTTTTTTATCAAGCAAGTTGAAATGTGTCAGACAGGTACCGCAGACCAGGATGTAAAGCCCATCTTTTTCATATTCTTTCAGAATCGGCAGCACCTCGGAATCTTCAATGGCAAGTTTAACGCCATTGTTCACAAAAACCAGGCGCCATAATTCATCATCCATTTCCTTTATGGTTTTTAAAAAGCTCACCATAAGTTTTGAGCCCAGCTCATCATCCCCATGTCCCATGCAATTATTTGCAACCATGACCATGATTTTCTTCTTTTCAGTATCCTGTTTTTCAGCCACTAAGCCTTCAGGCTCAACTCCTGCTTCACGCCTGCCTGCAACATAAAAATCCCCTTCCCTCTCCTGCACTGAGACTTCAAAACCCTGGGATTTAAGAAAACGGCTTACGTTCTCCCTGCCCGCTTCATTATCTACAAGTACTTTTATACTGTTTAAGTTTTTATCTTCTATGGCATTTTTTGCCTCCAATACAGGAGCCGGACATGCAAGTCCCCTTGCGTCTATCTCTTTCATTTCTTCTCCTCTTTTGTATAATATATGTGTAACTACTCGCGTAGTCAGGCTGAAGCTGTTTAGACTGAAGGCTGAAGGGGTCAGAAAAGCACGATTGCAGTACTTTGGCGGAAATATCTTATTACTTGCATCAAACATGGCTTTAAAATGCGTTTTTTCCTAACAGTCTTCAGCCTTCAGCCTATCCACCTGAGTAGTTACTTATATGTTAAATTACCTTTGCTATTGGACGATCCCCGCAACCTCACAGTCAAGCGCCTTAACGATATCCCCAGGTGTCATTATCAACATGACTCCCCTTTGACCAGCGTTTATAGCCACCTCGTCAAACTTCAACAGGCCTTTTTCAATTACAGTCGGCAGGTTCTGTTTCGCACCGAATGGGCTGATACCACCCACTAAATAGCCGGTCAATCTTTCCGCAGTTGCCGTATCCACCATGGCAGCCCTTTTGACATTGCATACTTTTGCAAGCTGTTTTAAAGAGAGTTGTTTATCACCCGGCATAAGAGCAAAACTGTATTTTTTATTCCCCAGGTCAACCACCAGGGTCTTGATGGTTCTTTCCAGCGGGAATCCTATTGCCCTGGCCGCAAATTCAGCTCCCTTCTCATCGTGCTCATATTCTACGACTTTAAAATTTATGCCTTTTTTATTAAGATATTTTATAGCCCGTGTTGACATTTTAACATTTCTTAAATTCTATTCTGTCCTTATTCCCTGACTGCATCCTCCAGATCTTCAAGAAGCTCTTCCAGGTTCAAACCATATCTTAACGCAACTTTACTCAAAGATTCAAAAAGTGCATGGCAACAAATACAAACGCCTGCCTTCTTGTCGTAGTTTTTAAACACCGCCTCTGTTTTTCTGTGCTTTGATACAATATTCAGCACGGTCATTTCAGCGTGGATTTTATGATCTTTCTTTAAGACTTTTTCGACCACACTTCTCCTTTCTCAATCTCGTTAAAAACTTTAGCAGGAGCCTGCTATTTGTGCCGAAACATTTATGCATGGACAAACTCCTTATAAAAATTGCTGAATTGTAAGCGATATAAATAAAGAGAATAAACCTATTTGTCAAACTGGAATTTCCGATAATCAGAATGGTTTTTTATAGAAATAACCGATTTGTCCTCTGGGATTCTTAATAACAGTAAAAGAATCAAAAGAAAGACGCAATAAAACAGTTGAAATTCAAGTCGTATTGAAAAAGTAGAAGGTTGATAATAATTAATAAACGTATTACATTAAAAGCTGATTCTACATAACCTGTCTAAAAAAGTCTGCCTGTCGTAGTGAAGTTTACCCCGTCTGCCCTGTAGCTCCAGAAGATGGTACCGGGGTAAAACCTATCTGTTTTTCTGTTTAACTGGGGCGTAAATCCCGCATATCGGGGCCTTGTAGCTCATTTGGATGGCTAATTTAAAACAATAAAGGAGGCTAAAAAATGGCACTGATTAAAACCGTTTCACCTGAAGAAGCAACCGGAAAAGTAAAAGAAGTTTACGATGTTATGATGGAAAAAGCAGGTGTAATTCCCAAACCCTTCCAGATGATGAGCCCCAGCCCTGCCCTGCTTGAGATTATGTTGCAGTCGCTGGGATATTATTTTGAGCACACCTCCTTAAGTTTTCAACTGCTCACTCATATCCGGCTTCTCGTGGCCCAGGTCTACAATTATGAGTATTGCGTTGATTTCAACTCCGGCATTCTTCAGATGCTGGCCAATGTGACCGATGAGCAGCTGGAAAATCTAAAATCGGATCCCAAACAAGCTCCTTTGAATGACAAAGACAAGGCTATGCTTCTCTTTGTGCTCAAGGCAGTGAAAACTCCGGATTCAGTTGAGCAAAAGGATGTGGATGCCCTGCGTGAGTTGGAATGGACTGATCAGGATATTCTGGAAGCCACACACCACGGAGCAGATATGGTCCGCCACGGAATCCTATTTAAAACATTTAAAATGGATTGAGAAACCTGGGATAACATACCCTGTGACATTCAGATGAAAATATTTAACAACGTTTTGTACTCAACCTTCCGAGCAGAGATTGTGGATATCACAAGTTTTTTTTGGCCCTTCAAAATTTCTGGTATGTTGGAGAATTACAAGATTTGAAAGGCGTTACTTTCGTGTGATAACCATATATCGCCACATGAAGATTTTCTGGGGGTTGGGAGAGAAATCCAAACCCCTTTTTAGCTATGGGTACACATAATCTTCATCTTTCCAGAATCATTCATGACATTTCCTCCTTTCAAATGGGTTGTTATGCCGCAGCGGTATAACATGCCATATAGGCGTCAAAAGCCGCTTGGCCATTTTTTGTAATATTTCTTCAGAATACGAAACACAATAATATTGTTGATAATTTTTGAATATATGATAGGATCGAGACGAAATTAAACTATTTAATGTGCACGGATATTGCAGGTCTCGCTAAGTTCGATTTTCATTACTTCGCGAGAAAACAACCCAATAAATATGTTCGACTAAAAGGAGATTCATGAACACAAAATGCCTGTCACTATTCGTTATGGTTGGATTCCTGATGGCCTCTGCCACAAATGCCCGCGCCAAAGAAACGGCATCTTCGCGAATTATTCCCATCCCAAAGAGAGAACACGGATATAGCAACTTCGAATCAGTCGTAATCACATCGCAAGACGACTTGGATATGTTCTTGCAAAAGAAATCCAAGGGGCAAGGCATGGGATGGAACAACCGAAAGGATTTCGAAAAGGCTATCGCTCAGGCGAAGTTGGATTTCAACCGAGAGTCGCTGGTTCTCCTCCGGCATACGGAAGGCTCGGGATCTGTGCAAATCAACTTCCGCAAGCCTCTGCTCAAGAAGAACAGAATCATCTGCCAAATCGACAGGAAAGAGCCGGAAACGGGCACCGCCGACATGGCCTACTACTGCTTTGCTTTGGCTGTAGTCAAAGCCGATGTTATGAAGGTGGAGCTCAAAGTATTAGGCAGGAAACCGATTATAATATCTCTTAAGAAATAGAAACCGTCGAACAAGCCGGATGCAGGCGACGGCAAATAGCCGCGCCTGATCCGTAGCGTTAGGTAATCGAATGAGTAAAGAATTTGGTTGTAATATCTGCAATCCTAAAAGAGCAGAGGATGCATGGGAAGCATTCAAGAATACAAAGGTCTTAGAGTCGCTAATCGATGAGTCACATTTTTCCATTCAATTCCGTGACTGTCGGCACTGTGATCAAAGATATTTATCAGTATTTACAGAGACCATCGACTGGAATGATGGTCAAGACCCTCAGTTATGGAGCATTATTCCTATTGAGATAGCGGAGTTTTCGAAGCTAAGAAATTTTGAAAATGAATACTTACTTGTTGAATCATTAAAAGACTTCGCGCCCGAAAGAAAGAGCTTATGCTTCGACTGGCCTAAAGGGAGCAAACCCAAGAAGTATTGGTCTCAGGGAGTGATAATTGGACTGTATGATTAAAGCCAAAATCACCTAACAAATGTTTGCACCGGACCGAATATCGCCGCTGCAGGTCTCAAGTTAGGTGGTTTTGGCAAATTCATCGTTAATCTACCATCGGTTCAGCGGCCGGTGAAACTGGTGTTAGCGGCATAGAAAAAGATGAATAGTGAAAGATTTAGAAATGAATGCAAATGATAACTTGATGAAAAAAGTGCCTGTGGATATTTTACCGGAACATAAAATTTTGGCAATCGGCGGTAGCCCAAGAATTCATGGTAATTCCGATGTGCTATTGAAGCATATCCTAAATGATGTTCAAGAAGAAAATGTTCCGGCAGAAGGAATACAACTGAGAGACTATTATTTCAAACCTTGTATCGGATGTGAGAAATGCAGAAAGGATAAAATATGCACGGGCCTAAATGACGGTATGCATCTTCTATATCCGAAAATCATAAAATCTCAAGGATTAATCCTCCTATCTCCAACCCATAACTATAATATCACTGCGTGGATGAAAGCCTTTATCGATCGTCTATACTGTTTTTATAATTTTGATGATAAACGTCCGAGAAGCTGGTCGAGTCGTTTGGCCGGGCAAAAAAGAAAAGCTGTTATCGTAGCTGTATGTGAGCAAAACAATAAAAAAGACATGGGATTTACGATCGAAGCTATGCGTCTTCCACTAGAGGCATTAGGCTACGAGATTCTTGAAGAATTTCCGGTATTCGGAATTTTTGACAGAGGCGCGGTCAAGAAAGATGAAGAAATACTGACGAAGGCTTCAGAATTGGGGAAAAGGTTTGCCAAATCTATTCTAATCGATAGAAATCGCTAACGAGCCGCTGAACTCTGAGCGGGAGAAAGCTGGCTCAAATTCGGGAAGTTTGGAGTAAATCGAGCGCCGCCAGGTTAGCTCATCGTTCTATTTCAGAAGTAAAAATTACTTATCTCAAAGCATTTAATTGCCAAATTATACAGATATCCATTTCGTACCTCAGTTCTGGTTATTACTGAGGTATATTGAGACTATTTGCTAAAACCCATGCTTTTCAAAACCTGATATATCTAATAAGTGTTTTATCAATAATCCCGCCTCGATAAACATCAATTCGGAATCCTGTTGCCAATTAAAACAAAAAACGATAATCTCTTTTTGGCCCACTGCGGGACTATGGATAAAACACTTATTAGATATATGGGGATCTGTATTTTATTTTGCTATCCAATCACGCGCTGCAAGCATGTCATCAAAGACTTTATAGTAACGTGCTCCGCGATTTACCACGACATTCTCTAAAAATTCTTCGTTCTCTGTTATTTCCGAATATACGGCTGCTATCCGAAAGAGTTTGCTGGCGCCATATTTCTCATGATCAATAACAGATTTGTAGGCAGCCGTCGTGTTGCCTAAAATGGTTGCTTCTCGCATATCGAACAAAAATCGGGAGCATCCATGTTCTGCCGCGACAGTACCTGCGATTCGAAAGAGTTCTTGTGTATCCTGTGGTCTCTCGTGAACCCCGGAAACCTGCACTACGCAAGCACCGGAATTGATATCATATTCGACTTTATATTCCATATATACTCCTATTTAATTCACCTAACGTTTACCTGACCTGTGCCGGTTCTTTGGCGTCAAGTAATGCGGCTGGTTTTAATATTTCAGTTTGCTCATTTCTTTCTGTATCACATCGTCATAGACCTGGGCGTAAATTTGAGTTATCCGGATATCGGAGTGGCTCAGGATCTTTTGTATTATCTCTAAAGGGATGCTGTTTTTTCCTTTGAAACCACAGATTCAATTACTCCACAAATCTTTGCTTCAAAGTCATCAAAATCTTTATTATAAAGAATCAGTTCCATTTTTGCTATTTGTCTTATCTTCTCCATTATGAAAGATAGCCGATATGCAATTTCTTATTCCCACTGACCAGCTGATAGGTCTGTGGAAGAAGTTCTAATCAATACAACTGATTTTGATTTAAATTGCAGGGTTCCGCCGGAATTAGCAGGGCCGGCAATCCAGCTATAGCCTGCGCCAAGATTCATATCCATCACTGCAAAAACGGCATTATCGTTCGTCCAACCGCTTGATGAAAGTTTAAAATCCGTCCACGCTAATTTTTCCCTGACGTTAAGCTCCATTATCCCGACTTCAATTGCCCTGTTCTCAGTGCTGTCCCCCAGATCGACGAATTTAGATTGGGCAATCGATGCCAGAACGCCAAGGATAATCAAAACAACCAATATCTCAATGAGAGTAAAACCGCTTCGGTTCGGACGTATTATATTGGCTTTAATATTCATGTTAATTCTTATTCTTTGATGCCAGAAGAATTTCCACCCTCCGAAAAGATTGACTGCTGTGGAATATCATTGGGGGAAACAGGTCTCGATTCGTCGTATCCCACAGCAGTCAATCTTTCCGGAGGAATTTTTGCTTTTTCTAAAAAAAATCTTAAGACATTTAGCGCACGAAATGTGGACAGTTCCCAATTCGAGGGGAACCCACCTGTGTTTATGGGTAATTATCAGTATGCCCTTCAATTTTATTTCTTTTGCGTCGAGAGTGGGGGAACAATCAATATAAAAAACATTATTATTCACTTGATTGACAAGGAATTCGTTTATTTTGTTCACCTTTTCTGCGACGAATAACAACGTCTGAATTAAATTCAACTTGCTTCGGCCCTGTTACAACCTGGGATCTCTCCAAGGATTTTTTGTAATATTTAAACTCTTCTATGAGTTTAATTTCCAGCTCATTTATTTTCATCGCATCCATTTTTGTCTCCCGCACGTCTATGTAATTGACAGGAATAAATCTAATATTTCCTTAAATGCGCAACAGAATATCCAAAACAGACTCAATCAAATGTTATAGAAGATGTTTTATCGTTGACGGTCAAGTAACGTTATTTTTTTGAGACGATTGACATGGGCTGGGGAATGCCTTTAATCAGGTTTTTAAGATGATGGATTTGCTCTTCAGTGCCCAATTCTTCATAGGTAGTTATTAGAAGGAGCCCCAATTTCTAAAAACAAGTGTGATTCAAATTGTTGTGCCGGTAAGGTTCTTGACACTACCAGTACAAACACATTGCCCAATATAGGTTAAATATAATAATTTGGAAAAAAAGGGAATACCAAAAATAAACCATTTAATTGCCAGGTTGAAACTGGCATTAATCGATGGACATGAGGTAGGTTTTGAGGTTGGTTTTTTTGTTGGTCAGGTTAAGTTTTTTTCTGATATTTTCTCTGTGAAACGCTATGGTTCGACCTGCAACATGTAGAATCTCTGAAATATCTTTGTTTGTTTTTCCTTGCTTGACAAGATTTGCAACTTGGATCTGTGTAGGGGTAAGATTTAAATATTTGGAGGATAACTTACGGGTGAAAGGCGAAACAATTTCGTTTAAATTAGATTCAAGAATATTTAACAATGTTTTTTGGCTTTGGGGTAATTTTGATCTTTTTAATTTGACTATATATGGTTCAATGAGTGTTCTTACGTTTGACAAAATACCCTCTTCAAGCTCTTCTTTATCTTCTTGCCTTTTATTCAGCAAAACCTTCAATGCGGCATTAAGCTCCTCAAGATCCTTGGCTTTGATTTTTAACTCCCTTTCACTTTCTATCAACGCACTCTGAGCCAACTCTCGATCGGTGGTGTCGAAAATAATAGAAAACAGAAAATTTTTATTATGAATAGTAATAGGACCGCTGTATACTTCAACATCACGGATTTCTCCATTAGATAAACGATGACGAAAATAAAAGTGTTGTCGTTGTTCCTTCTTTGCTCGCTCCATTTCCTGGAATACTTTTTCTTTTGTGAGAATATTTATATCAGTTATTTTTTTCCCGGTAAGATCTTCATGGCTCCAACCATAATAGGATATAGCTGCCGGGTTGGCATCGACTATATCCGCATTCTCAGGATCAATAAGGAGCATTATGGAATGATTGTTTTTAAAAAAGCTCTTATATCGTTCCTCGCCCTCCAGTAACTCCTTCTCCGCCTGCTTAAGCTCGGTGATGTCGCGCCCGACAGCTTGAATTTCCAGTAAATTCCCAGTATGATCGTAGAAACCCCGATTAACAAACTGCATCCAGTGAACATCTCCTTTTCCTGAAAACACCCGATTTTCGATTATCATCACTGGATTTGACGGGGACATCGTCATTAACTTGGCTTTGATCATCTCCACATCGTCCGGATAAACATTTGGAAACCATTTTTTACCGATCAGCTCTTCTTTCAATTTTCCAAAAAAGCGGCAGTAAACATCGTTAACAAATGTATGGGTATGGTCGGGATAAAATCGGGAGATAATTTCGGTTTGATCTTCAACGACTCCTCGATAACGTTCTTCACTCTGCCTCAGCGCTTTCTCTGTCCGCTTGTGCTCAGATTCTACTTGTTCTAATTTCTGAATCCGTTTTTCCAGTTCTTCATAGGTAGGTTTTTCAGACATGATTTTTACCTGCGTCTTCTCGGTCTTTTTGAGTTGCGATTATTTGCATTAAGCACGAAGTTACCAATATTGCAGGATACTAAAGGTAATCTTAACTGTTTGGAACAAAATATGGGCTCGAAATATCGAGTGTTATCGACGATCAGACTGGGTGGAGCTAAGACAAAAATGCAAAGATATCATACAGATAAATTAATTATCACAAGATGTCAATGTGTTGCGATACATTGAGACTATTTGCTAAAAACCGTGCTTTTCATAACCTGATATATCTTGCCACTCCCACTTTCCTGTCAACTTGTGATTTATTGAAATTATCAACTAAACGGATACTATTATTCTGCACTATCTCAGCACTATGGCTTGAGCCTCGACTATATGCACAGTCGCATTCATTTTGGCGAGATCAATTTGTTATTT
>Ga0255434_10018_pt4 | contig 10949 bp, 6 predicted proteins | sample ANMaggSeSYBR02J4_FD_182667 | JGI IMG/M metagenome (GOLD analysis project Ga0255434, IMG submission 182667) | Sediment cell enrichment communities from methane seep in Santa Monica Basin, California, United Staets - ANME aggregate JGI... | ecosystem: Environmental > Aquatic > Marine > Cold seeps >...
AGCGATACAGCTGATCACTGGAAGAAGTACGATCCCGGTGCACCGTTTGGAAACGATCTGGCAAATATGGAAGTGGGTAAGGGATACTGGATAATGATGACGACTGATGATATTTTAGAGATTTAAATCTAGAAGAATAATGCAAAAGTGGGGAAAGTATGGATCATTATAGTATTGAAATGCCAGTTATAAAGTTTTTATTTGTATTGGTTATTTTAAGTTTTTTTTTAACTGCCTACGTTCAACCATCATTAGCAGAAGAAGATGATGAAGAATTTTTAGAAATGGTGGAAAATAAAACTTTTCTATTTTTTTATGAAAATACTGATGAACGAGGTTTTACGATAGAAAGTACTGCCTGGCCAATTGGTAGTATTGCATCAAGTGGCTTCTATCTCACATCAATTCCCATCGCTATCGAAAGGAAATGGATAACACATGAAGAAGGGTATCAAAGAGTTCTTACAACTCTTAACAGCTATTACGATGATCCTAATGACCCTGATGATTTTTATGTGGAAAATGAGCACGGTTTCTTCCCCCATTGGTTCCATCAGGAAACTGGAAAGTGGAATGAAATAGATTGTTTTTCCTCGATAGATACTGCGATATTAATGGCTGGTGTACTCACAGTTCGTCAGTATTTCCCGGATACCGAAATAGAAACAGTTGCCACAAATCTTTATGAGGATGTTGATTGGGAGTGGATGCTCAACGGAGGTGATACACTTTCTATGGGTTGGAGACCTGACACGGGTTTTCTTTCGTCAAGATGGGAGGGATATAATGAGGGTATGCTTGCAGTTCTTCTTGCCTTGGGATCTCCTGATCATTCTATACCAGATGAAAGCTGGGATGCATGGACCCGTACTTATAAACCGGCAAAATATACATACAATAATCAAAGTTATACTTTTATAGAGAGCAGTTCAACTTCCCTTTTTACCTATCAATATCCTCATATATGGTTCGATTTTAAAGGAAAATCTGACAAAAAAGGGATAAATTATTATCAGAATTCTGTTAATGCTACATTCGAGAACAGAGCTTACTGCATAGAGAACCCTAATGATCATAAGGGCTATGGTCCAAATGTGTGGGGATTAACCGCGTGTGAATGCCCACTTCACGAATTTAATTATGAAGCACATGGTCCACGTCAAAACGATGATGGGACTGTATCTCCTGCTGGCGCATGCGGCTCAATGATATTTACACCTGATGAATCAATAGAGGCACTTCGCTATATGAAAAATACTTATGGGGATATGGAATTTCTTAATGGGGAGATTTTTTGGGGCAAATACGGCTTTAAAGACGCAATAAATCTTGAAATTAACTGGTCTTCTCCCACATATATTGGCATAAACCAAGGTGCAATCTTAACAATGACGGAAAATTATAGAAGTCAGTTGGTTCAAAATTTGTTTATGCAAAATGAATATGCTAAGAAAGCGATGCAAAAAGCTGGTTTTAAAAAAGTAATAGGAATCCAACTATATACAGGTTGGAACCTGATCTCTCTACCCTTGATGCCAGAAGACACTAGTATAACTTCATTGCTGTCTTCAATTAACGGCAATTACAGCATAGTCTGGGCATATAATGCAAGCGATACAGCCGATCATTGGAAGAAATACGACCCGGGTGCACCCTTCGGCAATGACCTGACAACTATGGAAGCTGGAAAAGGATATTGGATCATGATGACCTCTAATGACACATTATTCGTCACCGGAGATGTGCCTGGATCAACTGATATTATCCTGAAAGCTGGATGGAACTTGATAGGTTACAATTCGCTGGTTGGTCAGCCAATTGAAAATGCTCTCGCATCAGTTAGCGGTAATTACAGTATCATTTGGGCATATGATACCAGCGATACAGCTGATCACTGGAAGAAGTACGATCCCGGTGCACCGTTTGGAAACGATCTGGCAAATATGGAAGTGGGTAAGGGATACTGGATAATGATGACGACTGATGATATTTTAGAGATTTAAATCTAGAAGAATAATGCAAAAGTGGGGAAAGTATGGATCATTATAGTATTGAAATGCCAGTTATAAAGTTTTTATTTGTATTGGTTATTTTAAGTTTTTTTTTAACTGCCTACGTTCAACCATCATTAGCAGAAGAAGATGATGAAGAATTTTTAGAAATGGTGGAAAATAAAACTTTTCTATTTTTTTATGAAAATACTGATGAACGAGGTTTTACGATAGAAAGTACTGCCTGGCCAATTGGTAGTATTGCATCAAGTGGCTTCTATCTCACATCAATTCCCATCGCTATCGAAAGGAAATGGATAACACATGAAGAAGGGTATCAAAGAGTTCTTACAACTCTTAACAGCTATTACGATGATCCTAATGACCCTGATGATTTTTATGTGGAAAATGAGCACGGTTTCTTCCCCCATTGGTTCCATCAGGAAACTGGAAAGTGGAATGAAATAGATTGTTTTTCCTCGATAGATACTGCGATATTAATGGCTGGTGTACTCACAGTTCGTCAGTATTTCCCGGATACCGAAATAGAAACAGTTGCCACAAATCTTTATGAGGATGTTGATTGGGAGTGGATGCTCAACGGAGGTGATACACTTTCTATGGGTTGGAGACCTGACACGGGTTTTCTTTCGTCAAGATGGGAGGGATATAATGAGGGTATGCTTGCAGTTCTTCTTGCCTTGGGATCTCCTGATCATTCTATACCAGATGAAAGCTGGGATGCATGGACCCGTACTTATAAACCGGCAAAATATACATACAATAATCAAAGTTATACTTTTATAGAGAGCAGTTCAACTTCCCTTTTTACCTATCAATATCCTCATATATGGTTCGATTTTAAAGGAAAATCTGACAAAAAAGGGATAAATTATTATCAGAATTCTGTTAATGCTACATTCGAGAACAGAGCTTACTGCATAGAGAACCCTAATGATCATAAGGGCTATGGTCCAAATGTGTGGGGATTAACCGCGTGTGAATGCCCACTTCACGAATTTAATTATGAAGCACATGGTCCACGTCAAAACGATGATGGGACTGTATCTCCTGCTGGCGCATGCGGCTCAATGATATTTACACCTGATGAATCAATAGAGGCACTTCGCTATATGAAAAATACTTATGGGGATATGGAATTTCTTAATGGGGAGATTTTTTGGGGCAAATACGGCTTTAAAGACGCAATAAATCTTGAAATTAACTGGTCTTCTCCCACATATATTGGCATAAACCAAGGTGCAATCTTAACAATGACGGAAAATTATAGAAGTCAGTTGGTTCAAAATTTGTTTATGCAAAATGAATATGCTAAGAAAGCGATGCAAAAAGCTGGTTTTAAAAAAGTAATAGGAATCCAACTATATACAGGTTGGAACCTGATCTCTCTACCCTTGATGCCAGAAGACACTAGTATAACTTCATTGCTGTCTTCAATTAACGGCAATTACAGCATAGTCTGGGCATATAATGCAAGCGATACAGCCGATCATTGGAAGAAATACGACCCGGGTGCACCCTTCGGCAATGACCTGACAACTATGGAACCCGGAAAAGGATATTGGATCATGATGACCTCTGATGATACATTATTCGTCACCGGAGATGTGCCTGGATCAACTGATGTTATCCTAAAAGCTGGATGGAACTTGATCGGTTACAATTCGCTGGTTGGTCAGCCAATTGAAAATGCTCTCGCATCAGTTATCGGCAATTACAGTATCGTGTGGGCATATAATGCCAGCGATACAGCTGATCACTGGAAGAAGTATGATCAGAATGCACCTTTTGGTAATGACTTATTTAATATGGAACCTGGCAAAGGATACTGGATAATGATGACCTCAGACGATCTTTTGAAAATCTAACAAAGATAATTTAAATTATGGGGGACGGTTGATATTGAAATATTTGTGCCAGAGGTAGAATAATGACATATCGTATGAATCGAAGGATATTGAATTTTGGGATCATACTTACTGCCATAATTGCAGCAACAGTATTTGCCCCAGCAGTAATTAGTGTTTTTTCAAGTAATTTCGACACTACTGGTATCCAGACAGCAAAAGCTGCAAGTCAAGACTATAGTATCGAAGTGCAAAGTGAAATTGTTGAAGAGGTCGCAGGTGAAATAAAACCACCAAAAGAGTTAGCCCTTGAACATCTGAAAGAGATAATGAATAAATACCATTCTTCGTTTGATGTCTATTCTGACCTATCAGCGGCAGGGAACCATTTTGTTGTACCAGCCAAAATGGGAAAGGACGCTGAGATCAACCTCAGCCATTTTGAAAATCCTCACAGCGGAGATACCTGTATAGAAAACAAATTCAATGGAATATTTTCCAGTTGGGGTGGCTGGTATTTGATGAATGGTGTTTTAGTAGGAGAGGAAATACAGCCAAAAGCAAATTGGGGGGAATATCCCGATGCTGGATTTAATCTCATAGAAGCTACAAAACTCAGTTTCTGGGCGAGAGGCAAAGAAGGAGGTGAGAGAGTAGAATTTTTTGCTTTTGGTGTAGGAAGAGATCCAAATACAGGTATAACCATTGCTCCTTATCCGGACTCTTCACCTAAAATATCATTGGGATATATTACCTTAAATAGAGAATGGGAACAATATACAATAGATCTCAATGGAGTGGATCTAAGTTATGTTGTGGGAGGTTTTGGCTGGGTAACCAATGCTGCTCAAAATAATAATCTGCCAATTACATTTTACTTGGATGACATTAAATACGATAAAGAACATTTAGATGAACCACGATTTCTGGTAAGCTACGAACTCTTACCTTCTGATGAACCTGTTTTGAAAAATACTGCTTTCATATATGATAATGTCTTGGTTCTTTTATCATTTTTATCTAATCACACTGAAGAGGATATAGAACATGCGAAACTTATTGGAGATGCTTTAGTCTATGCAATAGACCATGATAGATATTTCACAGACGGACGCCTCCGTAATACCTATCAGGGTGGAGATTTAAAACTTTTTCCTGGCTGGGAACCACATAGTAAAAATGATACCGTGAGGATGCCTGGATGGATGGATGCAAAAAATAACACATGGCATGAAGATAAATCCTTCGTAGGTACTCACACAGGTAATATTGCATGGTCAATAATTGCACTGCTTTCTCTATATGAAGAAACTCATGAGGAAAAATATCTCACTGGATCTGTTAGATTGGGAGAATGGATCGAAAATGAGTGCAGGGATGATAGGGGAGCAGGTGGATATACAGGTGGTTATGAAGGTTGGGAACCCACAGCTAATAATCCCGAGGGTCAAACAAGAATCTCTTGGAAAGCCACAGAGCACAATATAGATATTTATGTAGCTTTCTCCAGACTTTCTGTATTAACCGGAGATGATGTTTGGAGGGAGAGGGGACTGCATGCTAAACATTTTGTAGAAGCAATGTGGGATGTGGAAGAGAAACATTTCTGGACTGGTACATTAGAAGATGGAGTCACTATAAATAAGGCTAATATTCCTGCCGATATACATGCCTGGAGTCTCATGGCTTTAGAAGAGATAGACAAATATAGAAAAGGGATGAATTGGGTGGAGAATAATTGTTATGTGGAAGTAGACGGCTTCAAGGGATTTGATTTTAATAATGATACTGATGGGATCTGGTTTGAAGGCACAGCGCATATGATCATAGCGTATCAAATCCTGGGGGATAGAACACAATCTAATTTGTATCTTGATGAATTAAGAAATGCCCAAAAAGAAGCAAGTAATACTAATGGAAAAGGTCTGGTGGCAGCCTCGCACGATAGCGTAAGTACTGGTTTTGACTGGATATATGATGCCAGGTTGCACACAGGTGCTACTGCATGGTTCATTTTTGGGGAAACAGGATATAATCCTTATTGGGCAGAGGAATTAATTTTTATGGATATGTTTAGGGGATGGAACCTGATCTCATTACCCTTGATGCCTGATGATTCCAATATTGCTTCAGTGCTTTCTCCGATCAGCGGCAATTATAGTATAGTTTGGGCATATAATGCCAGCGATACAGCTGATCACTGGAAGAAGTATGATCCGAATGCACCTTTCGGAAATGACCTGAAAAATCTGGAACCTGGAAACGGATACTGGATAATGATGACCTCTGATGATATATTATCTATTATTGGAACTATACCGGAAACTGCTAATGTTAACCTATTAACCGGCTGGAACTTAATTGGATATAATTCACTTGAAAGTCAGCCAATTACTGATGCTTTATCTTCAATCACTGGCAATTACAGTATCGTTTGGGCATATGATGCAAGCGATACAGGTGATCATTGGAAGAAGTACGATCCAAGTGCACCTTTTGGAAACGATCTGACAAATATGGAAGCGGGTAAGGGATACTGGATAATGATGACGACTGATGATATTTTAGAGATCTAATGGAGGAGACCTTAATGGAACAAATCTCAATATCTTCAGATACCTTTAAAGACGGCAGCAGCCTGTCAGTCGAACACACCTGCGATGGGGTGGACCGCTCCCCCGTGCTCTCATGGGACGCTGTCCCCGCAGGCACACAGTCCATCGCTTGGATACTGGACGACCCGGACGTACCCGGCAAAAATTGGGTCCACTGGGTGATCTACAACATACCTGCCGAAAGCAGCGGACTACCCCCAGGTGTACCAAAGAACAATACCCTGGACGACGGCAGCCTGCAGGGTAACAACGACTTGGCAGGATTGGCTATAACGGACCATTCCCGCCGCCGGGCAAGCCCCACAGGTATTTCTTCAATGTATGTGCCCTGGATACTACACTTAGCTTAAAGATCGGTGCCACCAAATTCCAGCTTGAGGCTGCCATGTCAGGGCACATCCTGGCACAGGGAGAGATGATAGGGAAATACGGGCGCTGATTGAGTATGTAGCTGCCGCGAACCGGGGGTCATGCTTTTGCGATTGTGTTCTTCGGGCATTGTTGGTCTCTTATTACAGAATATATACAATTAGTGAAATATAAATGCAAATATATTAAAATTAAATCACAAGATTAATATGCCTTGAGTTTTTAAGATTTGTTAAATATTCAGAAAATATCTTGAACGAAAGTGTCAGGATTTAAGCAATTTCATAATTTGAATTCCAGTGGTGGGAAGGAAGATGAAAAATAAGCGATGTTGTAGTGAAGAGTATATTTTTACAAAGAATGTAAGAAGTAGTGGGAATGGCATAATTCACCGCTGGATATCGATGTTGCTGATTGGCATTTGTGGGACAACGGCAGGCGCGGCAGTGTTGTGGATGAATGACTATGAATTTGGATGCGAAAAAATCGGGAGGTTGGAGTTATTATGAAATATTTGAGAATCGGGCTTGTCCTTCTAATATTGGTCGTTCTTGTGCTTGCCACATCAGCTTGCATTACGAAATCCCCTACCCAGGAAAAAGCTGATGAAAACTCAGTGAATAACAGCATTAATGATACTACCCAGTTTACAGGATCCAATGATACTGACAATACATCTGTTGACCCTGTTTAAATACCACTCGAAAAACCACCGTTTATAGATTAAGGAAGGAGGATACTAAAATATGAATAAAAGAAATACAATACTGCTATCGGTTGCAGTGATTTGCATTTTTTTACTTGCGGGAAGTGCGAGTGCAACAATATTTCCAGTCAACGAGGCTGTAATAACAGTAGATGATGACGGTCCTGCAGATTATAATACTATACAGGCTGCTGTAGATGCTGCTTCTTCGGGAGATACTATTTATGTGTACAATGGAAGATACCATGAGAATATAATAATCTCCAAATCTTTAACATTATTAGGACAAGATGAAGCTAATGTAATAATCGATGGTGACAGAAGCGGTAATTGTATTAAATTAAGTTCATCGGATGTGATTGTTAATGGATTTACAATCACAAATGCCAGTGACAGTGGACTTTATGCAATTTATTCAGATTTGAATGTTGGGAATGTCACAATCACAGACAATACCAAACCAGGCATTTACTTCTATTCCGGAAAAGCCTTCACAATTCGAAACAGTACAATAGATAGAAACGGCGGCGGGATTATCTATGGTGGAAGTGCCGCTACTGGTAATGCTGTAGTGGAAGACAACATCATTACCAACAATATTGGCTCTGGAATCTCAATCAGTCTTGCTGAAGGAAGGAGTGCTACTATAGCGAACAACAAGATCGATAATAATGCTGGCAGCTCCAGTGACGGGATTTCTGTTTCTATAGCAAGTTCTGGCGGACTAATGACAATAGAAAATAATCCGGTCACGAGCAGCGGGCGGTATGGCATTTATCTGAGAGGTGTAAAGACTGGCTCCACAGTTTCTGATTTCAGTGTTGAGAGTTCAGGTAGCTATGGGCTTTATGCAGTTTCTTCAGATTTGAATGTTGAGAATGTCACAATCACAGAGAATACCAAACCAGGTATTTACTTCAATTCCGGAAAAGCCTTCACAATTCGAAACAGTACAATAGATAGAAACGGCGGCGGGATCATCTATGGTGGAAGTGCTAATGGTGATGCTGTAGTGGAAGACAACATCATTACCAACAATACTGGCTCTGGAATTTCAATCAGTCTTGCTGAAAGAAGAAGTGCCACTGTAACGAATAACAAGATCGATAATAATGCTGGCAGTTCCAGCGATGGAATCTATTGTAATATAGCTGGTACTGGTGGTATGGTGACAATCGAAAATAGTCCTGTCACAAGAAGCGGGCGGTATGGCATTTATCTGACGGGTGTAAGAACAGATTTGAATGCTGAGAATGTCACAATCACAGACAATACCAAACCAGGCATTTACTTCTATTCCGGAAAAGCCTTCACAATTCGAAACAGTACAATAGATAGAAACGGTGGCGGGATTATCTATGGTGGAAGTGCCGCTACTGGTAATGCTGTAGTGGAAGACAACATCATTACCAACAATATTGGCTCTGGAGTTTCAATCAGTCTTGCTGAAGGAAAGAGTGCCACTGTAAAAAATAACAAGATCGATAATAATGCTGGCAGTTACAGTGACGGGATTTCTGTTTCTATAGCAAGTTCTGGCGGACTAATGACAATAGAAAATAATCCGGTCACTAGAAGCGGACGGTATGGCATTTATCTGCAAGGTGGAAGAACAGAGTCAATTGTTGCTGATTCCAGTCTTGAGAGTTCAGGTAACTATGGACTTTATGCAGTTTCTTCAGATTTGAATGTTGAGAATGTTACAATTACAGAGAATACCAAATCAGGTATTTGCTTCAATTCCGGAAAAGCCTTCACAATTCGAAACAGTATGATAGATGGAAATGGCGGCGGGATTATCTATGGTGGAGGTGCCGCTACTGGTAATGCTGTCGTGGAAGACAACATCATTACTAACAATATTGGCTCTGGAGTTTTAATCAGTCTTGCTGAAGAAAAGAGTGCCACTGTAAAGAATAACAAGATAGATAATAACGCTGGCAGTTCCAGCGATGGAATCTATTGTAAGATAGCCGGTACAGGTGGTATGGTGACAATAGAAAATAATAGTGTTGCAAACAGTGGTGATGATGGAATTTATCTAATCAGGGCTAAAAACTCAATACTTGTGAATAACAATATTTCGACAAATGGTTATGGGATCCGTCTTGATTCTTCTTTAAATAACTTAATTTATCATAACAATTTCAAAAATAATCATAAATACAATGCTTATGATAATGGTGAATCCAATTCATGGGATGATGGTTATCCTTCAGGCGGTAATTACTGGGAGGATTATAATGGAGAAGATGTAGACAACGATGGTATTGGTGATACACCATATAACATCAGCGGCACAGCTGGTGCCCAGGATCAATATCCACTAATGGAACCGTGGAATGGAATTGACCCTGACCCTGACATCACATATCCAGTGATCAATTCTGTTATACTGAATACGACTGATCCGAATACCGGTGATGATATTTTAGTTACCGTAAATGCTACGGATAATGTCGAAGTAACAGCTGTAACAGCTGACGATCTGCCTCTAAGTGACAATGATGGAGATGACATATGGATGGGAACTATAATAGCTATTAACGGAACCCACACTGTGAATATCTCAGCAAGTGATGCAGCAGGCAATACCGTCTATGACGAAATGGCAAACTATACAGCAACAACACTACCAGCATCAGGTACAACTCTTAATCTATACACTGGCTGGAACCTGATCTCTCTACCCTTGATGCCAGAAGACACTAGTATAGCTTCATTGCTATCTTCAATCAACGGCAATTACAGTATTATCTGGGAATATATTGCAAGCGACACTTCCGATCACTGGAAGAAATACGATCCATCTGCACCCTTCGGCAATGACCTGACAAATATGGAAGCTGGAAAAGGATACTGGATAATGATGATCTCTGATGACACACTCTTCATCAGCGGAACTGTGCCAGAATCAACTGATATTAATTTAAAGATCGGCTGGAACTTGATAGGCTACAATTCTCTTGACAATCAGCCAATAGCTGAGGCTCTCTCTTCAATCAGTGGTAATTACACTATCGGTTGGGCATATGACGCAAGCGACACTGCTGATCACTGGAAGAAGTACGATTTCGGTGCACCTTTTGGAAACGATCTGGCAAATATGGAAGCGGGTAAGGGATACTGGATAATGATGACGACTGATGATATTTTAGAGATATAATGGAGGAGACCTTAATGGAACAAATCTCAATATCTCCAGATGCGTTTAACGACGGCAGCAGCTTGCCAGTCGAACACACCTGCGAGGGGGAGGCTCCCCTGCACTCTCAGGGAGGGCTCCCGGACAGCACTCGGTCCATCACCCTGATAGTGGACGACACGGACGCCCCCGGCAAAACCTGGGTCCACTGGGTGATATACAACATACCTGCCGAAAGCAGCGGACTACCCCCGG
>Ga0255434_10084_pt1 | contig 10877 bp, 8 predicted proteins | sample ANMaggSeSYBR02J4_FD_182667 | JGI IMG/M metagenome (GOLD analysis project Ga0255434, IMG submission 182667) | Sediment cell enrichment communities from methane seep in Santa Monica Basin, California, United Staets - ANME aggregate JGI... | ecosystem: Environmental > Aquatic > Marine > Cold seeps >...
TTTTTCGGAAAAGGAGATAGAAGATGCAAGAGCCAGCGGATTTGTTACAGCCTCACTTGGTCCACGAATATTAAGAGCTGAGACAGCAGCAGTTGCTGCATGCACAATACTTCAGTATATTTTTGGCGATATGGGTTTAAAAAAATCTTGACAAAAATCAGGGCTTCTAATAGGACAAGTTCTGTTCTTAGGGCTCGGTAAAAAAAAACTTGGTAGAATTTGCGCTCGAATTTGCCGTAGATTTAATCGATCTGATTGAGCAAAACCGCAGGAATAGCGAGCTATTTCGAGGACTTTTGCGATTAAAGATCGGTTAAAGATATGGTGAAGTCGGGATGCAAAAATGCCAAGTTATTTTTTACCGAGCCCTTAATCAGGCCGAGGTAGCTCAGTCGGTAGAGCAGTGGACTGAAAATCCGCGTGTCGGCAGTTCGATTCTGTCCCTCGGCACTCCTTTTAGCTAACTTCCTTGGTATAGGGTTAGTCGCAGTTTGGCTAACCCTTTTTTAGTTTAGCCGCATGATTCTGATGTTCTTTTTGCGATATGTGATAATCCCTGAACCTTGCCTGCCCAGTTAAATTTTTTGCAGAAAAGGAGCGTAGCGAATTTCACAGGGGGTGTTCTTAATTTATCTTATCTGTCCCATAAGTCTGGAAGATCGTACTGGGATCCAATAAAAAAATATAATCTTAATGCCCTAATCAAGACGCGGCCCCGAGCCTCATCAAGACGCGGCCCCGAGCCTCTTCCAGTTGGGTAAAAGTGGGTAAAAGAAGTGGGGGTTATGGCAAAGGTCTCATGCCATGTCCCAGGGTACGGCGTAGTCACATTCGGACAACTGAATAATGCCTGAGCATGGGGCGATGACTAAACCATGGGCAATATTAAGCTCACACTCATCATCTATTTTTATTACATCATTAAAAGTTGTTGTTTCACCTATTTCTGTAACATGGCCGCGCCCGCACTGTTTGAGAGCCTCTATTGCAATTTTTTCCCATCGTTTTCTGCGCGCTGAAAGCCTTTTTTTGTCAGGTCTTGGAACCGATCGAATAGATGTAAAAGGAATTAACCTGGTCACCCCTATTTCAGTGAGCTGCCTTGCAAGGCTATCCATTTTTTTGTCTTTTAATAAGGCCTGAGCCACTATTATCTGTACCGGAGATTTTGAAACCGACAAAAAGCGTTTTGTTATTGATACTTCGACACTTCCCGCTAATAAATTCTCTATCCTTGCCTCATACTCAAAGCCCCTGCCGTCAAAAAGCCCTATCCTGTCTCCTGATTCCATGCGCAAAACCTTTTTAATATGTGTTGCATCTGAACCAGTTATAAATATTTTCGTACTTGTAATCTTCGATTGTTCAATAAAAAATCGGCGCATAATTTCGACCTGTGCGGTTAGCTTTTAGCCATTAGCGGTTAGCTTTTGGATAAAACTGTTCAACATCCTCTTTACCTCATTAACCTGTTGATTAAGTTCTCTAAAATTTCTAATTGCCACCCCTTTTCAATGCTAACGGCTAACCGCTAATGGCTAACCGCACAAATTGCATAATACAGGTTATAGATTAAAATATCCTTCTGCAAATCCTTTTTTGTCTCAGGTGTAAAAAGGCAAATATCTTGACACACCATATGCCATATGCTAATTTCCTAAAATTATAAGGGGTTGCTTAATTTTCAGCAAAATTTTGACACTTTATAAATATGAGACCTTTGAAAAATGTTCAGTTTTGTTCGAGTTCAAGGATGGCGAAGATTTTAACCGGAGGAATACATTGAGTATTTTGAGGATTAAAATTTGAGTCAGACGTAGAAATCGGACAAAAGAGGATGTTTTTCAAAGGTCTTAACATGGAGGTTGATATGACAGACAACGATGATACAAATCAACTCAACGATGAAGCAAGCCCGAAGGATGATGAAGATATTATAGACCTTACAGATGTTGTCTCAGACACAGAAGACATCGATGATATTGAACTCCCTGATTATATAGATGAAACAATCAGTGTTTCAGAAGAAAAAAAAGTCCCTGAGCTTGATGATGATATTTTAGACAATATAGTTAAATTAGAAGACGACCTTAATAAAGACATAGAAATAGATAATTATTTAGATGATGAATTTGTCGATTCTGCGGATTTAGGTTTAGAATTAAATGCCTCAGAGGATAAAAAACAGGATATATCACTTGAGCCTGAGGAAGAATCGGATGAGCTTGGACAGCTAATTGCAGATGTTGTAGAAGACACGCAACAGGCGGCCGCCTATGAAAAGGAGACCGCTTCTGATACCCCTGAGCCTATCCCATTATCTCCAGAGCAGGTTGACGAAGCTTTAGAAAGAGTTATAAAGAAGATGTATGCTGACAAAATCGACAGCATGCTTACTGAAGTAATAGAAAAAACAGTCACAAAAGAAATACAAAGGCTAAAGGCTCTTCTGCTCGAATGAGACCTTTAGGGAATTGGAAAATGTGAACGATAAAAAAATAGGGGATTATTTAATAATCCCCTATTCAAATTTTGAACTGAGAAAGATTAACACATGACTTCAAATATTCTTGATAAGGGTTATGAACCACATGAAGTAGAAAAACGCTGGTATGATTTCTGGGAAAAAGAACAACTTTTTGTAGCCAAAGATAAAAGCTCTCAAAAACCATATTCAATAGTAATACCCCCGCCAAACGTAACAGGCGTTCTCCATATGGGCCATGCCCTCAATATTACAATGCAGGATATTCTTTGCCGGTACAGGAGAATGCATGGCGATAATGTATTATGGATGCCAGGCACCGACCACGCAGGTATCGCAACTCAGAATGTTGTGGAAAAAAACCTTGCCGGCGAGGGGCGTGACCGTCATCAGCTCGGCAGAGAAAAGTTTATCGAGGCTGTGTGGAAATGGCGCAAGGAATACGGCAGCGCAATCATAAGCCAGCTTAAACGTCTTGGAGCATCATGCGACTGGGACCGCGAACGCTTTACCATGGATGAAGGGCTGTCACTCGCCGTTCGAAAGGTTTTTGTTCAGCTTTATAATGAAGGCCTTATCTACCGCGACAATTATATTATTAACTGGTGTCAGCGTTGCCATACAGCCCTTGCAGATCTTGAAGTAGAACATGAAGAGCATGACGGCCATCTTTATCACATAAAATATCCCTCAACCGATGGTTCCTGCGTAATTATTGTTGCAACCACAAGGCCTGAAACAATGCTCGGAGATACAGCGATTGCTGTCAATCCTGAAGATGAGCGCTACCGGAATATCGGATATAACGAAGTCATACTTCCGCTTATGAACAGAACTATTCCTATAATCAGGGAAAAATATGTTGATACGTCTTTTGGTACCGGTGCATTGAAAGTTACTCCTGCCCATGATCCAAACGACTTTGAGATAGGAAGACGTCATAATCTTCCAAGCATAAAAGTCATAGGCGATGACGGGTTAATGACATCCGAGGCAGGGCAATTTAAAGGCCTTGACCGTTTCGAATGCAGGGAGGCTGTTCTCAAAGCCCTTAAAAAAGAAGGCCTTCTCGAAAAAATCGAGCCTCATAAACATAAGGTGGGTCACTGTTACCGCTGCAAAACAGTAGTTGAGCCAAATTTATCCAAACAGTGGTTTGTTAATGTTAAACCTCTTGCGGAAAAAGCTGTTAAAGCAGTTGAGGATGGTAAAACAAAAATAATCCCGGAATCATGGACCAAGAATTATTATAACTGGATGAACGAAATCAGGCCCTGGTGTATTTCAAGACAAATCTGGTGGGGGCACCAGATACCCGCATGGACGTGTGAGGAATGCAATGAAATGGTCATTGCCTTGGATACTCCGGAAACGTGCCCGAAATGCGGCGGCAAAAACCTTGTTCAGGAATCCGATGTCCTTGACACCTGGTTCAGCTCTGCGCTGTGGCCCTTTTCCACAATGGGCTGGCCTGAAGAAACACCTCTTTTAAAAACCTTTTATCCCACATCGGTTCTTATAACTGGGTTTGATATACTGTTTTTCTGGATTGAGCGCATGATGATGATGGGTATCCATTTCATGGGAGAGGTACCTTTTAAAGACGTTTATATACATGCACTGGTGCGCGACGAAGAAGGCAGTAAGATGAGCAAGTCAAAAGGAAATGTAATCGATCCGCTTACCGTTATAGATCATTATGGAACCGATGCATTCCGTTTTACTCTGGCTGCCTTTGCGGCTCAGGGACGCGACATAAAAATGTCTGAAAAAAGGGTCGAGGGATACCGCAATTTTGTAAACAAGCTCTGGAATGCCTCCCGTTTTTCCCTAATGCATCTGGATAAAGGCTATGACGAGATTGATTACAATCAACTTTCGCTTCCCGACAGGTGGATTTTATCCAGGCTGAACACCGTTACTGAAAACGTTAATGACACGCTGGATAATTACAGGTTCAATGAAGCTGCCGGGGCAATCTACAAATTCGTATGGCACGAGTTCTGCGACTGGTATCTGGAAATAATCAAGCCCACCTTATATGCAAAAGAAAAGCAAAACGAGCGTCAGTCAACTCTGAGCGTTCTCCGGCGACTTCTGCATGATATACTTCTTCTTCTTCATCCTTTTATGCCCTTTGTTACAGAAGAAATCTGGCACAAGTTGCCGGGGACAGAAGGCTCCATAATGAAGGCGGCATTTCCTGCAACTGCTTCCGGAAATCTGATTACCGAAAAAGACCCTGAAGCTGAATCAAAAATGGAAGTTATCACAGAAATTATATCCGGCATAAGAAATATCAGAGGAGAGATGAACATAGCGCCGTCTTTAACCCTTGAAGCCTCGGTTCAGTCACAGGATGAATTAAAAATTAAAACCATAAAGCAATATCAGGACATCATAATTAACCTTGCAAGGCTTAAATCATTTTCAGCAAGTGAATCCGGGATAAAGCCAAAATCATCTGCAACCGCTATTGTAAATGGAGCTTCGATTTTTGTATCACTTGAAGGCATAATTGATTTTGAAAAAGAGGCCGGCCGCCTTGAAAAGGAAATAAACAAACTGACAAAAGAACTTTCTGCTGTTTCAAATAAACTGAGCAATAAAAACTTTCTTAACAAGGCGCCTGCGGATGTGGTAGAAAAGGTTAAAGAAAAAAACACAGCTCTTCTGGAAAAGCAGCAGAAACTTCAGGCAAACCTTGAAAAAATAAAAGAATTTGAACTTTAAAATGCACTCAATACAGCATCTAATAGAAATCGCCCTTGAAGAAGATATAGGCCCCGGAGATATCACGACTGAAAGCCTTATTGATAAAAATCTTAAAGGAATCGGCGAAGTTGTTGCAAAGGAACCCCTTGTAATCGCAGGCCTTGATGTTGCCCGCCAGGTTTTTGAACAACTTGACCCTGATGTTTCTTTCAGCCCGAATTTCAAGGATGGTGATTTTATCGAAAAAGGCAAAATCGTGCTGGAAGTTGAAGGCAAACTTTGTGTCTTGCTGATGGGTGAACGTACCGCCCTGAATTTCTTGCAGCACCTTTCAGGCATTGCAACTTACGTTCGCTCATATATGGACAGTATTGCAAACAAAAATGTCCGCCTTGTTGACACAAGAAAGACAACTCCTGGCTTGAGGGGTTTGGAAAAATATGCAGTCCGGGTCGGCGGAGCCCATAATCACCGCATGGGTCTATATGACGGTGTCCTGATCAAAGATAACCACATTGCTGTTTGCGGCGGCATCAAAAAAGCCATAGAAAGCATCAAAGACAAATTATCCCATCTTGTGAAAATAGAGGTGGAAGTTTCTGATCTGGACAGCATAAAGCAAGCATTAGAAGCCGGTGCCGACGTTATCATGCTGGACAATATGGACATAGAGCAGATAAAAGAAGCAATTAAATTCATCAATGGAAAATCTGTGGTTGAAATTTCAGGTGGCGTAACAATAAACAGCCTGAATCAGCTTGCCGATACAGGGGTGGACATCATTTCAGCAGGCGCCCTCACCCACTCTGCGAAAAGCGTTGATATAAGCATGAGAATCAGATCAAGAGACTTTTGAAAAACGTCCCCTTTTGCCCAATTTCTGTGTCTGACGAAGATTTTAATCCTCAAAATACTCAATGTATTCTTCCGGTTAAAATATTCGCCATCCTTGAACTTGAACAAAATTGAACGTTTTTCAAAAGTCTCTGCGAGTTAATATATGATACCCATCCGCGACACAATCCCCACCAAAACCTATCCCATAGTCAACAATGCCCTCATCGCCATCAACGTGGTATTTTTCCTGGTTGAACTGTCTCAGGGACCTGGGCTGGAACGTTTTATATACATATACGGACTTGTGCCGGCCCGTTACACCATTCCCCAAATTGCATCTTATTTTACGACAGGTCAGCAGTTTGTTTCACTCATTACCTTCATGTTTCTTCACGGTGGATTCTGGCATCTTCTTGGCAACATGTGGTCTCTTTACATTTTCGGCGACAATATTGAAGAACGCCTGGGCCCCCTGCGCTATCTAACTTTTTATATGATATGCGGTCTTGCGTCAGGTCTTTCCCACCTTGTTTTTAACTATAATTCAACAATGCCGACAATTGGGGCGAGCGGTGCAATTGCAGGAGTAATGGGAGCCTACTTTATTCTCTTTCCAAAAGCAAAGATACTGACTCTTATACCGATATTTTTTATACCCTATTTTATTGAGATACCCGCATTTTTCTTTCTCGGCATCTGGTTTGTCTTTCAGTTCCTCAGCGCCGCGGGAAGCCACAGCCAAATGGCAGGCATTGCATGGTGGGCTCACATAGGCGGATTTATCTTCGGCATAATCTTTTTAAAACTGTTTCTTACCCTGCCCGGAGGCGGTATCAGCGAGAGGTTGCGGAAGATGACCGAAAAAAAGAAATCCTACCGCCTGCAGGTTATCAGGCCTGTCGGGATGGCAAATGATCCAAACCTTTACGGCACAATTACTATTACACACCTTGAAGCCATTACAGGAACCCGGAAGCTTGTAAACATCCCCTGGGGTTTTCAGAAAAGGCTTTTTAAAGTAATCGTTCCTCCCGGCATAAAAGAAGGAAGCCTGCTGAAGCTGAGAGGGATGGGAAAAGATACGCCCCACGGACAGCAAGGTGATCTTTTATTAAAAGTCTCCATAGAGTAGATAAAATAGTAGTTATACATAACTCCATGAGTTGTTCATGGGAAATCGGAATGAATACTCCTTTCCACCTGTCGCTAAATGAAAATGGCAACGCCATTTCTGACTCTGCCTTTTGATTATTGTGTTTAATTTTAAATTACTTTTTGACTTTCTTTCTCCCAAAGACCGCAAGGCCAACCAAGCCAGAACCTAAAAGCAAAATGGTTGCTGGTTCAGGGACAGGAGTGCCATCAAACTCGGAGATGTGACTCACACCCGTAATGTTCATAAGCTTTTCGAATCCCATTTCATTCAGGTCGATTACCGCCCAATTTAATTGGTCGAGATTCGCGAACAAGAAGTGTTTGAACTCGTCATTCTGCGTTACGTTCCCCGTCTTAATTAAAAAATAGTCGTGGGTTGAGTCAAGCTCATAGGCAAAAACGCCTGGTTCGTTCTCAATAGCTTCCCACTCGCCACCGAGCTTCTCATCTTTGTAAGTAAAAATATGAGAACCCCCAAGCACATTATTCACCCACGCTAATTCAGTAGCTTCGCCACTGTTCTTCAGTTTAGTTTTGTAGAGAAGCTCGTCAACAACCCCAACATCACTAAGCGGGAGTGCCATCGCGGAGGATCCTGTGACCATCGTCATAGCCATCATTGCCAATAAAGTTAAAAATAAAAATAGCTTTTTCAGGCATCCTTCACGACAAGTCAAAAGTAGTTTACACTTTGTTGATCTTGTATTTTGGCAGTGAAATTTGAAACTATAAATTGGAAATTGGGAAAAATACAAAGATGTAGATGCGTTACCTAATTTTAAATTTCCAGTTTCGACATCGGCATTCAATTCAATAATACACGTTTTTTCGAAAAAAGTATAAACTGGTGAATAAAGGATACCTTTTTTCATTTTGTTTATTACCCTCCTTTTCTAATTAGAATTAATGTTTTCAAGAGTGTTTCCAAAAATTAATAAAAAGTCCTCATTTCCTCCTAAAATGATTTATGTCCAAAGTTAACAAATAAATGCCACCGACTGGTTCAAAAGCGACCACTCGATATTCAAATTAAAACAATTGATTACCGTTGATTTCTCACAAACTCAACTTTCGGGGTTAAAATTTGCTTCAATCATTTCAATGCGTTACATAGATAAAATTACAAACTTTATAGTATTATAAAGAACTTTTATAAACTGTATTTTGGCCATATGTTCACATGACCTTTTGAAATAATATAAAATTATGCATTAACCTCAAGTCCGAAAGTTGAGTCACAAAGAATTTGATTTTTTTAAATTTACCTCCCTTCTTCAAGTCAAGAAAAGATTACAATATCCATTAAAGCAAAAATCGTACCCCCAATGCCTATTTTTTATTATTTATAATTAATCCAATTGGTTAATCATGATGCGACTCGTTCACCCAAAAACACCCAAAAAGTAAATATGCATTTTAGTTCATAATTTTGGGAAAATAATGGGTCAACCGGAACTGATGTGGTAAAATGACCCTTTTTTTGCCATTTTTGCGTTGTTTTACAGATGGTTATATCAAAATCAAAAAGTGCCATTTTTTTTGCTCTTAATACCATCGTTAAAAGATTGATATCTTAACAATAGTTTGCGTAACAGTTTGATTTCATTGACCACATTGATTCCGGTTGACGGTGTTAGGCATCACACCAGTTCCGGTTGAGCCAAAATAATTCTATAATTATTGTTCAGTTTATGAAAATATTCGATCTGTGCGGTCAGCTTTTGGATAAAACTGTTCAACTTCCTCTTTACCTCGTTGACCTGTTGATTAAGTTCTCTATATGTTTCATCCTTATATAATTGAGATTGCAAGCGAGAAACATCTGATATTCCTCCAAAACCCGATTCCACAAGCGCGCTGCAAATAGAAAGCAATTAAATATCGACTCACTGTATATACTTTATGTTGGAGATTCAGATATAGACATGAAGACAGTCGTCGCAGCATGCATCCGGTCGGTGTGCTATGGGGTTTCAGAACAAAGAAAGAGTTGCAGAAAAATGGAGCAAAGACCCTGATAGAAAAACCGCAGGAACTCCTTGATCTAATTGAGTAATGCTGGTAATAATGATTTCTGCAGTGATCGGAATGTTTCTTGTGCCCAGTCCAGCAGTTGCAAGTGGTATTGCTTTTAATTATAATGGTGCAGAATAGGTAAAGCTTTCTTGCGCCACTAACAGGGTTTTCGCATAAGTCTAAATGTTGTGGTATTTAAAAACAAATCAAAATGCTCCTTCGGTAACCTTGAACTTTATGAATCAGCCGCGCAGTTTTTACATCTCTCAAAATACTCTCTCAGCGCAAAAAAACTACTTCCGTTGAATGTTAGAGCGATATTTAAGCTGCACACCTTTTAGAAAATTACGCAAGATCTGATCTTTACAGTCACGGTAGTGTTTATGGTCTGGCTTACGGAAAAACGCACTTAATTCGTGTTTACTAATGCGCAAATTAGCCAGGTCCATAATCTCCAATATGCCTTCGGCTTTCAGGTTTAATGCGATTTTTAATTTTCTGAAAATGATATTGTTAGTTAAACGCTGCTCTGGCTCGGGTTGTGATCCTTCTTTTTTGCCTCGTTTATCGTTAATCAAACCATTTAGGAAAATCGCCAGCAGAGTGTCGCTACATTTCAGATACGCAGGATCATCATCTTTTTTTAACCAACCGCTGATCTGCTCCCGCGTTACCTGATGATCAGCTAAGCCGAATACAGCAATCATTTTCGAATCGTTAAAGTCGAAGATATAGCGGATACGGCGCAAGATATCGTTATTTGTCATAGGTATGCTCCGATCTAAACTGCAGTTGTGTCACAACGACTCACTGCCTGGACCCCCCCCACGTCCCTAATTCCCTCCAGACGTGCCGACATAAAATGAAGGTTCCAATAAAACTGGTTGATAATGCAAAAATCTCAAAAAGTATCCCAATTGGGATAACGATTTGTTGTGGTGCATTAAGACTGTCCAGCACCCAGCCCATAAGAAAACTTATAGATTTCCATAAGTTGAGAAACACGATCATGAATATTGGCATAAGAAACGAGCATATGCCGATCATGTCAAGCACCTGGATTCCAGAATAGGATGCCTTTTGAGCTGCCGCAAAACTACAAATATTCTAAATCGGCTCGGCTGCGGTCAAGTGCAGCAGGGCTAAATGCGGGATATCCATAAACAAGTGAATAACTGCTATTGCAAGTGATAGTTATGCTCTTTAGAGATCTTTTCTCCTCTACTTACTGCATATCCTACTCCCGGCTGACTCATTTCCAATTGTTTTGCCAAATCCGTGCAGCTTATTCCCAACTCTCGAACTGCCCAAAAGCATAATAAATCCCTAGCCTCAACTTGAACTTTGCGTCTGCCTTTTGAATATATCTCTTCTATTTCTATATCATATATCCTGGAAACCATCTGGCTTATCTTTGTGAGATCATATCCCAGGGCATTTAATTTATAGCTGCGTTCAAGTTTCTCTTTTGCCTTTGATAATAATGCTGTAACAAATTCGCTGTCACCTAATATACGTTCATCCCCTTTAATACGATCCTGACCCTTTAGCCGCAATTCCTTTATCATAGTCCATCCACCAAGACTGCGTACCAAACCACCTCCTGTAAGCTCTGGTTTTCTTCCCTGGTCAATACCTTTTTTCACATATGAAAGATAAGCCTTTCTTG
>Ga0255434_10088_pt1 | contig 10678 bp, 7 predicted proteins | sample ANMaggSeSYBR02J4_FD_182667 | JGI IMG/M metagenome (GOLD analysis project Ga0255434, IMG submission 182667) | Sediment cell enrichment communities from methane seep in Santa Monica Basin, California, United Staets - ANME aggregate JGI... | ecosystem: Environmental > Aquatic > Marine > Cold seeps >...
CCCGGCGTGCAGGTCAGTGTATCCGGCTCCGACGACTACACCACTCGTGCTGAATACCAGCTCATCTATGTTCAGACCCTGCTTGAAGACGAGAACAAAGGCCCACAATGCTCCCAGAATAAAAAGCTGTCGGATAATCCTATTGTACGACTTCTCTTGAACCCTCTTTTTATGTTTCTTACGTACCTTTTGAAGAATGCCGCCTGATAGAAACCATCCAAATAAAATTAAAAATGTGATAACGAATAGCCTAAGTATCCACGAGAGCAGGTTGATCTTCCATGGTAGTGAGAACAGGTAGTACGAGATACTCCGTCCGAAAACAGGGTCGGTAATATCGGTAACAACCTGGTATTTATTTAACATCCAGACACTCCAAAGTCCGGACATCGTACTACCCATTATCAGGGCGATTAAGACACTCAACAGCAAAGCCACTTCGGTATCGCTGGATTTCCCGCGTATTTCCTTGAAGGCATATTTAAGGTTGATGAAAACAAAGACAAGGGAAACCGGGAAAGCAATTCCGAACATCAACCACTGCAGCCCCAACATCTTTCTGAAGACTTCGAGGTAGCCCTTGCTTTCAAACCAGTACCAGTTCACATATGTGCTCAGATAGATGTTCCAGGCGATGACAACAAAAAGTACCACAGCGATAATGATTTTGTAGACAAGCCGACGCCCTGCCGCCTGCCGGCCTCTTTCCGTCTCTTCGTCGACCTTCAATTTTCTATCCATCAGGATAAGGGGTACACAAATCGCCAGGACAAGAACAATTTCAAACAGTATGAACATGGCGTACTCCTAAATAATGTTAATCATGCATTGCCTATGATACAACTTTTTCTGTTTTTGGTTAAATAATAGAAATTATGATAACCCGGTCTGGGACGAAACGTCAAGAGAGGGTGCCATTTCCAAGGAGATTAACGACAATATATAAAACACATGATTATACTTATTGAGGCAGTTTGCTACTGTTTACGACTTTGATTTTTGGTTCTTCTCCAATTGAGTTGGAGAAGAGGGTTCCAGGATTCGAGGGGTCAAGGGTTTTTAATCGAATCCCACTGCCATAATCATTGTTTCTAATGCAATTATTTAAAAATGTCGTTTAAAGTTAAAGTGGTAATGTTGTATATCACTGATTTAATGACTGTTCAGGTCACCAAACAGTACAACTTTCTCAAACTTTTAAACTCTATAATTATGGTGTATTCCACTTGAACCCTTGAATCCTTGACTCCTTAGGATCACTCCAACTCTTTTGGAGATGATCCATAAAAAATAATACTCCTATTTTCCAGAACAACGCTGACCGGAGTGATACTGACCAGAGCGATAATGAAAAGATTGACTTCAAAAGAAGTACCTTACACGTCCGGGTAAAATGGTGATCTGTGTCGGAGCGGCCCCGAAAATTTCTCCGTCCGGGAGCAGTGTTTTTTCAGGTGTGGTACGAATCAAGGCGGTTTTTCCCTGATAAAATTTTATAGCAGGATTGTCACCATGGGTTCCCTTGAATATTTTTGGAAATGTTGATATCAGGCTGGTTCTGCTTAGCGGTGACAATACAACTACGTCGAAAAGACCATCATCGATTTTTGCCCCGGGTGCCATCAGCATATTGCCGCCTGTAAATCTTGAATTGCAGATTTCAACAAAACAGTTTTTTTCTGAAATTATATGACCATCTATTTCCATGTCCAGGTGGTGGAATTTCAATCTCATGGTGCGGTACAATACGCCTATGATATAACTCAAATCGCCTGTCCATCCAAAACGCGCGGCTGTTTTCGCTGCATCCGTAACAAAACCCAACCCCATCAAATTAACAAAAAAATACACATCCTCATCCTGTGTAAAGCGACACACATCGACAGCCCGTGTCGTCCGACGGGAAAGAGCCGCAAATCCGTCTTCTTCGGTGTGAATCTCAAGATCCTTGGCAAATGAGTTTCCACGTCCGGCCGGGATGATTCCCAGCGGCGGCAATTCAGCGTCATGATGGTATTTAAGCAAACCGTTCAACACATGGTAGTTTGTTCCGTCCCCGCCCACACTCACGATTCCATCATATTCCGATAAGGGCATGTTTTTAATCATTTCAGCGGCATGACCGTGGTACTGTGTGACAAAAAGATCAAATAGAATATTAGCTTTTTTAAGCCGTTTTTCAGCTAACAACAGTAAATTTTTAGTTTTTTTTGCGCCAATACGCGGATTTACGATGAGAGCGATTTTCATGTGTTAAACACCTCGAAAGCGAATTTGGAACATCAGGTTCAAAAACAACAAGCCTTATCAACTGAAAATGAAAAACCGTTTAAAAGTTTTGAGCCTAAATTGAAAACAACAGGAATGTTTCATTTCTTTTTAATAAGTATTACATTCCCTGAAAGAGCTAACACCAGCCCGATAATTGATGACAATGTCCAGATATATCCTTCGAAAAAAGTAGAGATCAGAAGTGCAACCACAGGAACAAGTATTATTGCGTATGCCGCCTTGTCAGCCCCTATTCTTCCAAGCAGTGTAAAATACAGACCGAAACCGGCGATAGAACCGAAGAAAGCGAGATAAATCAAAGACCCTAAATAACCCGGTGTATTTAAAATAGTAAATTTTGTTCCAATACAAAAAGCAATTATTATCATTGCTATTGTTCCGTAAGTCATCGCATATGCATTAGCCTGTGTAACAGGCATCCTTTTTTTCTGATTCCGAGCAGATATTATATTTCCGAGAGATGCAAAATAGACAGATATAAAAGCAAGAGACAGTGCAAAAATCTTTTTTTGTGAAAAATCAAAACCAGATATCTCCGGCCAGAATATTAAACCTACTCCGGCAACACCTGCAACAGCCCCTGCTAACATTGAGATTTTTATCGGGGTTTTTAAAAACAAATACCCGTTAAAAACATTCATAAACATCAAAGTTGCATATGTCACAGCTACAAGTCCGCTTGTGATGTAAATCTCAGATATATATACAAACCAGTAATTGATCCCGAAAAGTAAAATTCCCTGAAGAATTAAAAAAATATGATCTTTCTTTGAAAATTTATAATCTGATTTCTTTAAATAGGAAAATATTAATAAAACGATAGAAGCTATGGCATATCTGTAAATCACAGATGCGAGAGGATCTACATTGCCGACCTGATATTTAATCGCAATCCAGGTTGTACCCCAAATTAAAATTACAGCAATATAAATTAATGTAGTATTCAAAAAGAAATTCCCTTTAATTTGAAATTAAAAAAATAGGTTCTTCTCCAATTTAGTTGGAGAAGAGGGTTCAAGGATTCCAGGGTTTGTTTTCTAAAGACTTTATCAGCGCTTTTAACATTCTTTCGATTTTTGCTATGTCTTTTTTTAGTGTATCCAATTCACCTTTTTTAATTAAATCTAAATCACCTATATCTCTAAACAGAGTTCGTATGACTTTCGCAAGGCTTTCAACTCTTTCCGACTACGCTTATCAGCTACGCCGTGACAAGTGTAATTCTTTAGCATTTCACTCGAATCCTTGAATCCTGGACACCTTGCCCCCTCTTGGATAACGTCTGTTCAATTGGAAATAACCCATTTATTTTGCCTTAATTAACTACAACTAATCGGGAGATGATTCAAAAAATATAACAGATACAGAATGTTCTTATAGTGATAGGAATTTCCTTTTGTGAGCTCGGAATAAAGGAAGATTTAAAGTTGTGTGTCGTCGCAGGAAGTATTCAGATATGTAGTAGAGCTGGATATCAAGCAGCAACCATACTGTGGCAATTGACGACTTGGATTCAGATACCGGATACCGGTCGTATTGTCAAGAAGGCATTTTCCTCCAAACTATCTGAAATGTTGGAATTTTGGGCATAGGAAGATTGACTGTCCGAGTGTGGTTTTTAAAATAGGCTTCCGTCTTCGTTCTTCGAACTACGCCGAGACAAGTTGGCAGGATAATGCGCCTGGGGTGCACAAGTCCGGGACCCTGATGTAACTTGTCCTGCCGAAGAATCCAAACCAAAGGCGGGTAAACATTAAAAAGGGGATGCGGCTTGCTCTTTATCACCCAAAGGTCAAAAGTGGTATTTACTCAATAAGCTTTTAGGGTTGAGACCTTCAGAAATATCAGAACTGGAAGGCATTGACCGGAAAAGCAGTTCAGTCCGTCAATTAATTATCCGAACTTCAGACCAGCTTCAAGCGGGGGAGTTGTCCTTGATTGAAGTCACACCTGAACAAGCCGAGCTGCAAAAGTTCGCCTTGATACCCAGCGTAAAAAGCGCCGGGAGCGACGCCACGCAAAAAAGAAATAGTCCCTACAAACCAAATTCTTAAAATCCTTTGATCTTTTTGAGTAAATAGTTTATATAGCAATCTGATATTACAACATTCTGTAAAACTGTGATAATCTCAAAAATGAAAGTTTTTTATAGCCCAATTTTTATAGGATATTTTCAATGTATCTTTGATTTTACCTTGCATCAAAAATAATAAATCGTAATTATTATAACGATTCTACATAAACTGCAAGAAATCGACGAAAAGCAGAATTGACATCTAAAATCAAATATATTCGGTATGACCTTACCAATTTTTCATTGAAAACAATAAAATCAGAGCTAAAGGTAGCTTCTGGTCAATATTTAATGTTCTTTACGGGGCTAATAGGCCCAATAACTATGGCAACAAGGGAGGACGCAATGAAAAACAGTTTTTCTAGAAAGATAGGTTCCTATTTATTCATATTGCTTTTTTCTGTAACTTTGGTGCTTTCTGTCTCTGTCTCGAAGGTAATGGGGGCCGTATATGATGATTTTATTGGCGACTATATTGATCCAACATTATGGAACATTCATGATGAAGGCAACATTTTTTCTCAATCATTGGGATTCTTGAATGCTGACGGCCCACCCAATTTAACATATGCTAATCTCAGGTCGGAGTACAAATTCAGTGGGGACGTGGAGTTTGTTCTCGATTACAGGGACTTCCAGAGTACTGCTACGATATTTACAGAAAATTGTGCTCAAATCTGGCTTCAGGTAGAGTTAGAGGGGGGCTCGGATAACTTCATATACATTTTTAGAGGACTTTGCCAAGGTGGCCATACCTTCGCCTCAAATGGGATGATAAATGGATCATGGTTAGATGGTGTTTGGTCGTCGGCCTCGTCTGAATCTGGTTTGTTAAAGATGTCTAGAACTGGCTCGACCATAACAACCTATTATAACGAAGGAACGGGTTGGGTTGCCCATGGCACCTTTACCGGAGTCTTTACTGGAGATGTAATTGTACAAATTGCGGTCTATACCGGTGACAATGGAACCTTTCATGTCGCTTCTGATAGCTTACAGTATGGCCCTGACCCTTCCGTATTTAGCGACGAACTAGCCGTAGATTTTGCCGCCAATGGCCTGTGGCATTACAGCGGATCATCCTGGACAAGTCTGGCTAGCTGGAATCCTGATGGTTTGGCTGAATGGAATGGCGGGCTTGCTGTTGATTTCGACACCAATGGTCTGTGGAGTTATGACGGCACAACCTGGACTAATCTTGCAGCCTGGAATCCTGAAAATGACGCTAATTATGGTATAGCATGGAACAATGACCTTGTAGTTGATTTCGGCACCAATGGTCTGTGGAGTTATGACGGCACAACCTGGACTAATCTTGCAGCCTGGAATCCTGATGGTATATCTGAATGGACCGGCGGGCTTGCAGTAAACTTTGGAGCTACGAATGGTCTTTGGAATTATGACGGCACAACCTGGACCCAGTTAGCAGCCTGGGAGTCTGAATATGAGATAGCATGGAACAATGACCTTGTAGTTGATTTCGACACCAATGGTCTGTGGAGTTATGACGGCACAACCTGGACTAATCTTGCAGCCTGGAATCCTGATCTTATGGTTGAATGGACCGGCGGCCTTGCAGTAGATTTTGATACCTATGGTCTATGGAATTATGACGGCACAACCTGGACCCAGTTAGCAGCCTGGAACCCTGAAAATGAAATGGTAAAATGGAATGATAGCATAGCTGTTGATTTTGGCCCAAATGGTCTGTGGAGTTATGACGGCTCATCCTGGACAAGTCTGGCAGGCTGGAATCCTGAGGAGATGGAGGCCTGGGCCAACGGGCTTGCTGTTGATTTTGGTGCCGTTTATGGTCTGTGGAACTATGACGGTTCTTCCTGGAGTAATCTGGCAGGCTGGGATTCTGAGGAGGTTATAGATATAGACTTATACTAAAACCATAGAGGCCCTATGTAACAACACGTGATAAAACTGCTTTTCCTGGTGAAACCAGGTTGGTCAAACTCCGCCTTGTGGTGGGGTTTGACTTATAGCAAAAATCAGTTTTTAAGATATAAATTTTAGGAATGTTACCTTGTGAAGACATTAATCATTATCCTTACGATATGCAAAACGTGTGATTACTGATATATATGCCAGTTTTTAATATACCTTAAAATGTTTATATACTACTGAGATATTCAAATAATAGAGGGCGGTTTTATCAATCTGATATTGCAACATTCAGCAACGTTGTTGCAAGGTATCTGCAGTCAAAAGGGTTTCATTACCAGATGTATTGTTAAATTTATTCAGATTAAAGTTTATGGCAAGCTTTGAACTTTACAATGGCAGGAACCACCCCCAACATCTTGTAAGCTTACCTTCTTTTCTCTCAGACCAAAATTTTCATTGCGTGAAGTCATATTTTTTTGACTTACATATTTGTTTTGTTCTATATTGATTTAATTAATTTAGCCTCAAAATAGAGTATTATAAGAGCCTCTTGCAGAAACATCCATCTGCATTAGGAATAATTGCTGCATTCGCCTTCTTTGCCATTATTTAGAGCTCTTCGGGCAGTTATTTCTTAATTCCACTAAGTTTTGCCGTTTTCAGCGCATAGTTATCCTTTAACCCTGTTTTCAAGGTCTGCTTATTGTAGGTTATGTGCCTGACGAAAACCTATGTGACAAAACGAAGCAGTTGATCCGCTGTCAAGGCCAATATCCCGAACATTAAATGAGCCATAACTTTGGCGCCACCTCGAACACGAACCATCTTGCCACCAAATTCATCCTTTAGCCGGCCATTGACTCTTTCAACATTTGATCTTTCATTGTAACGTATATCTTCAGGTCGTTCAAAGTTTATAAGATCAGCCCTTTGACCTTCCGCTTTTAGCTCTTCTTTCAGTTTTTTGTTACTGCGGGGGTTGATATCAATTACGGAAACATGGCCCAAAGATTTACTGTGCTCCTTGATAATTGGTGCATCATACGCAGAATCCATCAGATCATACAGGCTTGTCACTCTTTGATTTGTCAGTTCTGCCAGAGGTAATGCTACCTGACTGTCATGTACGGATGCCGAGGTCAAAACACAGCTTACTGGAATATGACCGTCTGCTGCATCAATATGCAATTTATATCCAATCCAGGTTTTCTTGTAGCCCTTACTGTTTTTCTTTGTGCCAACATCACAACCCTGCGGCAAGTCTTTTAACATTTCCTCTGTAGTCATTGACTGCTGCCGTTCAAGACGCGTGGGTTCTTTTACTCGCTGTTCTCCTTTCCTGGGACGGCCTCGCTTGCGCCTTGGGTTTTGTGCACTGGATTTAGCTGCAACCTTATTCTTTTTTTGAGGTTTTTCCCGGGCCTCAATTGCTGTAGAATCCCGCGAAATGTGGCCGACTATGTGATCTCCTAAATGTTGCTTAACACGACTTTCATGCACAATATGGGCTATGCCGTTTTTGGCAAATTCTGCAAAGGCTCGCGAAAAAGATGACTCATGTGGAATCTGACTTACTCTTTCCCAACCACATATCTTTCGTAGAGCAGGCGTGGTTTTTAATCTGTCGATTAATTCCCGTGTAGTGGTCATGTTGTAAACTGCTTTTGCTACAAATGACCTCGCTATCTGCTTGCGGTTCTTGGGGGATTGTCCATGCCAATAATCCGGAATATGAACAAAATCTTCAATCCGTATTAATTCCAGAGTCGCCACCAGTTGCTTTAACTTTTTAGTAAGAGGTTCCTCAATTTCCTTTTCTATAAAAGGGAAAAGAAATCCTTGAATATTAAACCAAATCTGTGATACTTCTTTCATGAAGCTGTCTCCTTGTTTTAACTAATTGCTTCGCAAAATCAACTAGTTATAATATATCATAGAGACAGCTTCTTTACCATAATTATTCCTCTACTGATCAAAATAATTCAAAAGTTTTTTTGTTTCTGCAAGAGGCTCATAAATTACAATAATTTATATGTAAGTAAAAACATATTCTATCTTCTCTTCAATTAGGCTGTTACCTTCATGAAGGAAACCCTCAAACCTCGTCAAGTTATTGTAAATAGACTCCAAGTCTTGATAGGTTTATCCGGACTGCTTTTGGGAACGATAGTGTATCTTGTTGATCGACCTCCAGAACATACCTATTTTGTCTATATTAGTGGTTTTAAAATAAGCCTGTATAATACACTGCCAAATATCTTCGGTACTATTGGCAATAGTCTACCAGCATTTATTCATGTTTTTTCATTTAGCTTGATAACAGCAGGAATGATATCTTGTCATAAAACAGGTTCTCTTATCATTTGCTTGAGCTGGTTTCTTGTTGACTGTGCTTTCGAATTGGGACAAAAATTCAATTCATTATTTCTAAAAATAATTCCCGGTTGGTTCGCTGGAATTCCCTTCATAGAGAATATGAAAAATTATTTCGTTTATGGGACTTTTGATATTATGATCCTGCTATGAAATGGTGGACACTCGGTTAAGTCATTGATAATAACAATGGCAGGAGGAAATTATGAGTGTTCAACAACGCAGAAAATATGATCCGGACTTTAAACGCAATGCGGTCCACTTGACAGAGGAACCAGGCCGAACAATAGCTGGCGTAGCAGAAAATCTTGGCATAGCAAAAGATCTTCTTTACAGGTGGCGGCGAGCGCAACGTATCAACAAAGAGCTTGCCTTTCCTGGCAACGGTCGTGAGGCATTGACCTCTCAGCAACAGAAAATTCGGGAGCTTGAGAAAAGTCTCAAGAATGCCGAAATGGAGCGCGACATCTTAAAAAAAGCCATGGCCATCTTCAGCAGGGCATCGAAATGAAATTTAAATTCATTGAAAAAAACCACTCGTCATTTCCGGTGAAGAAGATGTGCCATATGTTAAAAGTATCACAGAGCGGATATTACCGTTGGCGAAAGGCCCCGTTATCATCTCTAAAAATAGAGAATGAACGGCTGAGGGCACGAATAAAAGAATTGTTTGCAGAGCATAAAGGCATGATTGGTAGCCCAATGATGACCGCAGATCTCCATGAAGATCCCGAGTTTTCAAAAGTAAGCAGAAATCGAGTTGCCCGGCATATGAAAGAAATGGGATTAAAATGCCGTACTGTGAAAAAGTTTGTAGTAACAACCGACTCAAAGCATAAAGAACCTGTTTCTCCAAATTTACTTGATCGCCAGTTTACGGTACCTACTCCAGACACGGTCTGGGTAAGCGATATCACCTATTTAAAGGTTGGAAGGAAGTGGCATTATCTCACGGTTTTTATCGATTTGTTTTCTCGGATTGTTGTAGGCTGGGACCTCAGTGAATCTCTTGAAAGATATTCAGCAATGCGTGCTCTTAACAAGGCGATTCTAAGGCGCAGACCAAGCCCAGGGTTAATGATACACAGTGATAGAGGAATTCAGTATGCCAGTGGCGATTTTAGAGCAATATTAAAAAAACATCGTTTTATTCAAAGCATGAGCAGGAAAGGCAACTGCTGGGATAACGCGGTGGCCGAATCTTTTTTCCATTCGATAAAAACACAAATGATTCATCATTGTAATTTTCAGAGTGTAGCCGAGACGGAGCAGGCTCTTTTTAATTACATTGAAGTCTACTACAATCGCCGGAGAAAGCATTCTACGAATGGTTATAAATCACCCGCAAATTATGAGTTGGAATGTTGGAATAATAAAAAAGCGGCTTAACCCCGACTCCACTATTTTGTTGCAAGATCAACTGTCATCCATCGCTGACTGAATAATGTAAAGATAATAAGTCATAAGTAAAAAAGGCCTGTCACGCCTTGAAAGTGTGACAAGCCTTTAAAATAGTGGCGGGGACGACGAGACTCGAACTCGCGACCTCCGGCGTGACAGGCCGGCGTTCTAACCAAAACTGAACTACGTCCCCGCATGTTGATGCGCTATTTTTTTAATATTTAAAAATTAAATCAGTAAATCTAACCTTGCGATCTTCCCGTCATGGAATGACGGGACGTTCTAACCAGAACTGAACTACGTCCCTACATGGCGTATGACAAATTACTTAAAAGTGGTAGGCGGAACAGGGCTTGAACCTGTGACCCTCGGCTTGTAAGGCCGATGCTCTCCCAACTGAGCTACCCGCCCATAATAATACCTGCCACTTTATTGCAGGTTGCAAACGAAACAGGACTTGAACTGTGACTCTCCCGTCTGGAAAGACGGGATGCTCTCCCAACTGAGCTACCCGCCCATAATAAATACCTGCCACTTTATTGCAGGTTGTAAACGAAACAGGGCTTGAACTGTGACTCTCCCAACTGAGCTACCCGCCCTTGGTAAGACACCTTTGCAGAGTTTCCCCTGAAAAGACTGTTT
>Ga0255434_10089_pt1 | contig 10675 bp, 8 predicted proteins | sample ANMaggSeSYBR02J4_FD_182667 | JGI IMG/M metagenome (GOLD analysis project Ga0255434, IMG submission 182667) | Sediment cell enrichment communities from methane seep in Santa Monica Basin, California, United Staets - ANME aggregate JGI... | ecosystem: Environmental > Aquatic > Marine > Cold seeps >...
TTTTAATGGATGCTGGTGTTTCATCGGGTACTGTTGTTGCATCGAGTGCTGATGTTTCAACGGGTTTTTGTTTCACTGCTTCTACTGTTACTTCAGGACTTGCTGGTTCTTCTTTCTGGTACTTTTGAGATAAACCGGACAGTTCAGAGGCAATTATAGCAGATACTTTTGATATGGGTTTAACTATTTCAGGTGGTTTATTTTCTTTTGTGGATGAAAGTGCTAATATTTTCTGTATTAGTGGTTTAATTGTTTCTGGTGATTTACTTTCATATTTCTCGATGTTTGATGTGGCAACTGTTACTACGAGATTGATAATTGAATGTTTCTCTTCACCATAATTACGGCGTCCGTAACTGATGGCATGATCCATTAATAAAATTAAAGAAACAAGTACCAGGATTATAATAAAAAAACCTGTTTCCTGGTGTGTCTCAAGCCATGCGGTTCCCAGATGGGTGGTATCAAGAATGAATAAAGTCAACCTTAATAGAACATAACCAAAGACGACAGTTCCACTTATGTGCAGTGCTTTTCTAAATAATGGATTTGCTAATACTTCATCTAACTTGATATTTTCCTCAGCCATCTAATCCTGCCTCCTGCTAATAAAGTATAAAGTTATCAAAGCAATCAATGCTGCCAATAACTGGAATCCGGGTACCTTTGAATTCCATGTTCCTGTCCATGTGACCGGTAAGGTGGTCTGTGTTATTTTAGGGGTGGGCTGTTCTGTATTACTCTGGGTGGGGGTAGTTATCATGCCAAGTCCACCCGGGTTTGCATTGGGTTCGCTGGTGGGGATAATTATTACTTCCCTTCCTGATATTGCCATGGGCCCCAGGCTTCCTCTAATGGGGAGGCTGGCTTTGAATTGATAGCTTGCGGAGTCTTCGCCAATTTTCTGGGTTTGCATCTTTTCCCATGTATTGGTATAGTCATTGTAACTATAAAAATTGATTGAGTTCAGGATGATGTCATTGTCCTTGACCCATGATCTGTCTACCATGAAGGCAATAGTTGGATCTTTCACGTTGTTCTCTGAGAAATAGCCAATGTTGCCAACCCAGACATTCAGGTTCTTAAATACTATGTTTGGTGCGTCTTTATCAACTATTGTAGAGGTATGGTTAAGCATCTCTACTTTTGCAGCCACTTTTCCAGCACTTATCAGACCTGTGAACTCGATATGCTGCACGTAGTTGCCTTCAAGTACGTAATTGTATTTTACATTCAAGTCTTTACCTACAAACTGGCGGTCTGTCTCAGTGCATACTATGTTCTCGAAGGCTTCACCGGATGTCCCACCGCCACCTCCTCCTCCACCGCCACTGCTTCCACCGCTGCCATCGCTGGTGCGTTGAACTGTTACTGAAATAATTCTCCAGTTTAGATTAGAACTTGAATCCGTGGCTGTTATGTTCAAAAAATACACGCTTAATGCCAGAATTGTGTTATTTGTGATTAAACCTGTAGACGTATTTATTGAAAAATTAACAATATCGTTTATTCCATAGGTTATTGTCTGCGAATCAGTTGCAGTTACATCATAACTGAAACTCACTCCAAGATCGACATTCTGATCAGTTGGTATAGGATCCCAGATAGGGCCAGTATCATTTTGAACTGTTACTGAAATAATACGCCAGTTTACATTAGAACTTGAATCCATGGCTGTTATGTTCAAACCATATACGCCTAATGCCAGAATTGCGTTATTTGTGATTAAACCTGTAGACGGATTTATTTTAAAATTAACAGTATTGTTTATTCCATAGGTTATTGTCTGCGAATCAGTTGCATTTACATCATAACTGAAACTCACTCCAATATCGACATTCTGATCAGTTGGTGTAGGATCCCAGATCGGGGCAGTGTCATCTTGAACTGTTACTGAAATAATACTCCAGTTTACATTAGAACTTGGATCCGTGGCTGTTATGTTCAAATCATATACGCCTACTGCCAGAATTTTGTTATTTGTGATTAAACCTGTAGACGGATTTATATAAAAATTATCAGTATTGTCTATTCCATAGGTTATTGTCTGCGAATCAGTTGCATGTACATCATAACTGAAACTCACTCCAAGATCGACATTCTGATCAGTTGGTGTAGGATCCCAGATAGGGCCAGTGTCATCTTGAACTGTTACTGAAATAATACGCCAGTTTACATTAGAACTTGGATCCGTGGCTGTTATATTCAAACCATATACGCCTAATGCCAGAATTGTGGTATTTGTGATTAAACCTGTAGATGGATTTATTGAAAAATTATCAGTATTGTCTATTCCATAGGTTATTGTCTGCAAATCAGTTGCATGTACATCATAACTGAAACTCACTCCAAAATCGACATTCTGATCAGTTGGTGTCGGATTCCAGATCGGTTCAGTATCATCTTGAACTGTTACTGAAATAATACGCCAGTTTACATTAGAACTTAAATCCGTGGCTGTTATATTCAAAACATATACGCCTAATGCCAGAATTGTTGTATTTGTAATTAAACCTGTAGACGGATTTAAATAAAAATTATAAGTATCGTCTATTCCATAGGTTATTGTCTGTGAATCAGTTGCATTTACATAATAACTGAAACTCACTCCAAGATCGACATTCTGATCAGTTGGCGTAGTATCCCAGATAGGAGCAGTATCATCTTGAACTGTTATTGAAATAACACTCCAGTTTACATTAGAACTTGAATCCATAGCTGTAATGTTCAAAACATATACGCCTAATGACAGAATTGCGTTATTTTCGATTAAACCTGTAGACGATTTTATTTTAAAATTAACAGTATCGTTTATTCCATAGGTTATTGTCTTCGAATCAGTTGCATTTACGTCATAACTGAAACTCACTCCAAGATCGACATTCTGATCAGTTGGTGTAGGATCCCAGATAGGGCCAGTGTCATCTTGAACTGTTACTGAAATAATACTCCAGTTTACATTAGAACTTGGATCCGTGGCTGTTATGTTCAAATCATATACGCCTAATGCCAGAATTGTGGTATTTGTGATTAAACCTGTAGACGGATTTATATAAAAGTAATGAAAAAACAACCGCTAATAGCTAAGAAAGAGGGCGATATGCGTGAATTTTTAAAAGAATTGATCGAGAGACCCATCACAAGATCTGAAACAATCCACAAGGACAGTTCAAAAAAACAACCCACTCTTGCATCAACATTAGCTGAATCCTACAAATCTTCTTCACAGGAAGATATGATTCAATCTGGAGAACCCCTTGTAAAACCCATATTCAAACCCGGAGTAACAGGCAAAAAAGAAGAAACTGAACCAAAACCTGGAACTTCTGAGATACCTGAATTACTACAAGAAATAATTAAGAAAGCCAAACCTAAGAATTATGACGATTTAAATGTAATATTTTCAGAGACAGACCCAATTTTAGTGATGAAAGGCAAAAGGGTGATCAAGGCCTTTGAAGCAAATCATAGTATCACTATTGTAGACTTCAAATCAAAGACCACACAAAAAAATGTTAAGCTCACAGTTGAATCATTGAATGCCCCATTCCAGGAGGCAAAATCCGTCAAAAATGGGTTGGTATATGAATACAATAATATCCATATCAACCTTGACAATGAATATATTGAGAATGCCGCAGTTAGATTCAAAGTAAAGCGGGATTGGATCATCAAGAATAATATCAACACAATGCAGTTGCAACATTACATTCATGACGATTGGGTAGTTTTGCCTACCACGGGAATTGGTCAGGATGCAAGGTACCTGTTTTTTGAAGTATATATTCCGTCATTCTCTCTTCCCTTTGCTATCGTGGGAATGTGAACAGGGCACCGATATTGTCGAAAATATTTTGCAGGGTATCTGTGGGGTTTATCCCTGTCACGTTCACTATCACAATAACCCCTATAATTGTACCCAGCACGCTTCCCAGGTTTGCAAGTGCGGCCACAAGAAGCACGCGGAACAACCTGTTGTTAAGCATCTCCTGAATGGTTTCAGCATCCATTATCGACCTGAAATCGTCTGTAGTTGGAGTACGCTGTTTTGCTTCCATCAGTCCGGCAAACCAACCTGCAGCCATCATAGGGTTAAGGGATGTGAGCCATGCCACCAGAAAAGCTGTAGCAATGGATTTAGGGTGACCCCTGGCAAGGGCAGCACCGGCTGCGCTTAAGACACCGTTGATGATAAACCAGTATCCCATAGCTACCAATAACATGTAGGGAGAAATGGCACCTTTTATTATGCCGAGAATAACTAAAAGGAACGTAGCAAAGGCAAGGGCAACAAAGGTCAGCCCAACTATCTTTGTAATACCGAATCTCTTTTTAGGTACATCTAACAGTTGTTTAATTGGTGGTAAGGTATCAGGATGTTCAAGATATCTTCGTATACCTTCCCTATGCCCTGCACCTACTACTGCCACCACACGGCTGGACTTTGCAGCATCCAGCAGGTTTACTGAAATATATGCATCTCTTTCATCTATAAATACCCTGGCAGCCGAGGGTGCAAACTTACGTAATTCCTCTATCAACTGGGTTACAACATCCTCTTCGGTAACAGATTCAATATCAAGTTCTTCACCTTTGAACCCCAGGGCTGCAGTAAGCATAGCCCCGGTCATCTTGAGTTTTTCCCAGATGCTCATGCTGTGCCAGAACCGCTGAAGTGTTATCTGGATATCCCTGTCCACAAGTACGATACGTGCGCCTGTGGATTCGGCTTTCTTGATGGCCTGCAGCATTTCAGCCCCGGGGTCGACGCCCAGATCATCACCGATCTTCTTCTGTACATATGCCATAAGCCAGTGAACCAGGAAATAATATGGTTTCCCGCCGCTGAGAACATCCTTAGCTGATATCTTTTTTGTTACTACCTTTTCAGTCAGCGCCTGGTACCGGGCAGGACATAGTTCAACAGCCACAACATCGGGACGTTCACGGTCTATGGTTTCCTCTACCTCTGCCACGCTTTTAGTAGATACATGAGCCGTGCCTACTATGATTATATTTTCTGCCGGGTTGTCAGAAATAGGTCTGTCAACTGTATCAGAAGATATGTTGATGGAGTAGTTGATGCTGTAATCATTTTCGTCTTGATTCATTACTTCACCGGTAATATCAGGATTTTTACTATGGTATAAGGAAGGTATTAATTATACTGTAGATACATATACCTTCCATCGTTTGGGTGAATCTCGTTCGCTTATTAGATTTATCTGGTTATGAAGTGGTTTCCATGTGCAAAAATCCCGCTGCATAGCGGTAGGTTTTCGTAATGAATCTGTCAAAAAAGCCGAAGCATATTGAATCCTGAAATAATTTTGTCACAAGGCCATGTTGTTACTTCTGTAGCCATGGCTTCAAGATTGGTTTGCAACTTCCTAAATCATCTACTTCATTCTTAATTGAACACTGTATCAAACCCGGGTTTCCAGGCCAACAAGACTGCTCCAGTAGAGTACCACAACCATTTAGTCCCAGAAATCTTTATCCTGCTCCGCCCCAAAATTACTCTTATGCTTACATTCATCGGCATTGGCCTCTATGACAAAAAAGACATATCTGTCAAGGGCCTGGAAGCCATCCGCCGCGCAGATCATGTATATGCCGAGTTCTATACCTCGGCCCTTATGGGTACCACCGTCAAGGAAATGGAAGCCATATATGGCAGGGAAATAACCGTATTGGACCGTGAGGATGTGGAACAGCAGCCTGAATGGCTACAACGTGCCCTGACAGAAAAAGTAGTATTCCTTACAGGCGGCGATGTCATGGTCAGTACCACCCACGTAGACCTGCGCATGCGGGCCCATGAACTGGGTATCAAGACCTCCATCATTCATGGCTCATCCATTCTCAGCGCCGTACCCGGCCTTACCGGCCTGCAAAATTACCGCTTCGGCAAATCCACAACAATCCCGCATCCGTACACCCATAAAGACAGGACCATCATTTCCCATACCCCCTACGATACCATCAGGTCAAACCTGGATGGTGGCATGCACACCCTGGTCTTTCTTGATATTGACCCGGAAAAAGGATACATGACCATCAACCGGGGCTGTGAACTCCTGATGGAAGTGGATTCACAGCAAGGCAAATCTGACCTGGAACAGCGCTTAACCGTAGGTGTGGCAAGGGCCGGCTCCCCCTCACCTGTAGTCGTAGCCCGGCCCTTAGTTGAACTGGCACATTACGACTTCGGCGGCCCCCTGCACATACTTGTGGTGCCGGCCGACCTTCATTTCATGGAAGCTGAAGCCCTGGTTAAACTTGCGGGTGCGCCAGAAGAGATACTGGATATGGGAAAATAAAATAACTATCTCCGTACTAATAGTACAGGGTCTTCATATACTTAAATACTCAATTTTGACCCATAGGTCCATACGCCCGCCGTAATTCACTTCACATATCAATTTTCCTACTCGCTTAAAATGTTTATATAAGCTTTGACAAAGTACCAGTGTTTGTTTTCAGGTCATACATACAATCTATCAGGTCACGTCTACAGTTTAACCTGACCTTCACCTGGCAATGGCACCTCAGAAAAATCCTCCACCCCTGATCCTTTTAAGTCCCTGCTGTCATATTCGTGTTCCATCACGCCCTCCTTGAGGATGATCACATAATCGGCAGAATTCTTCAGGGCAACAGACAGCCCTGGCTCGGCACCAAATAGTATCGTCTCCTTGCCGTGCTCATTGGCCTTTGACAAAAGGGGCTTGAAATCCGCATCCCTTGTCACCAGTGCAATGGTATCGATCACCGGACTGAACACCAGTTCCATGCCTTCTACAGCCAGCCTTACATCTACATCACTGGTACAAATGATCGGTTCAAAACCCTGGGTCTCAATTGCTTCCACCAGTTTATCAGATGCATACTGGTTCAAAAATACCCTGCCTATCTTGATACTGCCATAATCCTTGAGAACATCCCGTATCTCTTCCAGGTCGATCTGGAACTCTTTTCTTAGCATATTCGGTCCATCTACGAGCAGGGCGATCTTACGCCGCCCTTTCTCCTTCTTGGAACCAAGATAATTGCGAATTGATTCAAAACCACTTTTCATAGGCTTCATTTCTAATCCCCTAATAAACTATATATTGGATATATGTGTTAATAAACTTGATAATTGAAAAGAATCTACACTATTGTAAATAAGTTTCGATTTTATTTCATTGTTTATTCAGGTCAAAAACCCATCGACTTACTCCTGGTGCCACATTACCACACCTGCGATAGAAGACCACATCAAACCCATTGTCCTGGTACTCTTTCAACAGTTCCTGGATCTGGTACTGTTTCTTGAACGTATAGAAATGCACTATTCCTCCCTGTTTTACAAGTCCGGATATCTCATATAGGAAATGGTCCATCCCGTAAGGAATAGGAAGTACAGCCCTGTGGAAACTGCCCCTGACCATATAAGGGATACGGGATGCATCCCCACATATTATGGATACCTTTGTATCGACCCGGTTCAACCTCACATTCTCTGCCAGCCACCTGCACGCCTTTTGGTTCTTTTCAACAGCCACAACACGGGCACCCCGTGAGGCGGCGGGCACAACATAGGGACCCACACCGCAAAATGGTACCAATATAGACTCACCGTCCCTGATCTGGGATGCTACCCTGAAACGTTCGTATGAAAGATGTGGGTTAAAAAACACCTCATTTACATCTAACCGGTAGCGAAACCCGTATTCCCTGTGTTCGGTCATGGTAGTAGTACCTGATAGTGTCTCATATCTTCCCACCCTGTCCTCCCCTTCCAGCATGGATACTTTGTTAAGAACTGTACCAATGTTGCAGTGTTTTGAGATAATTGCCTGTGCTATTTGTGCTTTATAGTCATCCAGTCCTGGCGGTATAGAGATAATCGCTATATTGCCGATTACATCAAAACTGTTTGGCACCAGGTGTAACATCGGTTCAGGTACTATGCATTCCATGCGGGTTTTCAGGGTCATTCAACTTGCTCTATACTTTTGCGGTCAATTATAGTCAAAAACCAAACAATCCAAACTATCTTTGCGGACTTTGCGCTCTTTGCGGTGACCAAAATCATACACCGCAAAGGACGCAAAGAGCGCAAAGTGTTCAGGATATATGTCAAAAATATTATGTTCTTGACTATATATTAGCTTGCATCCAAATGATTTTATTATAACAAAACATCAGGTAGTTCGATGAAATTATCTGACGATATACGCGCTCAATTGAAATTTGATGATAAAGGGCTTATTACTGCCATAGCCCAGGATCATGAGACGAACGAGATACTCATGCTGGCTTTCATGAACCTTGAAGCCATTGAAAAGACAGTAGAGACCGGGAAAGCTCATTACTTCAGCCGCAGCCGGGGTAAGCTCTGGCTCAAGGGCGAAAGTTCCGGTCATGTGCAGGTCGTACACGATATGTACATTGACTGCGATGCAGATGCTGTACTGATGAAGGTTGAACAACTTGGCGGTGGTGCGTGTCATATGGGATACCGGTCATGTTTCTACCGCACGCTTGAAGGCGATGTGATAAGCGAGAAGGTCTTTGATCCCGAAGATGTGTATTAGTCCTGGAAGATGGGGGTAGGGATATGAAACTGGTACTTGATACAAGCGTGATCATTGGAGGGCGCATCACTTCTCTTATCGATGCAGGGGAATATAAGGATTCTACTATAATCGTGCCCGAGGCTGTGGTGGCTGAGATAGAATCCCAGGCAAACCGGCATCGTGAGTCCGGGTATGATGGACTTGAGGAACTGGGCCGGCTGAGGGAGATGGCGAATCTCTGCATGATCGAACTCGAATTTGCAGGAAAGCGGCCGGGTCCCGCACAGGTGGAACTGGCAAGAACAGGCGAGATCGATGCCATGATACGGCAGGTTGCACTCGATTGCAGTGCCACCTTCATGACAGGGGATCGGGTGCAGTCCATGATAGCGGATGCCAGGGGCTTGGAAGTGATATTCCTGCCTCCTGAAAAAACCGAAGCCAAAGCTACTGCCATAGAGGAGTTCTTTACACCCGACACAATGTCAGTGCATCTCAAGGACGGTGTGGAGCCACTTGCTAAAAAGGGTTCAATCAAGGATATCCAGCTCGTCAGGATAGGTGATACTACCAGCACTGAGGACGAGCTCAGGTCAATGGCCAGAGAACTTATTGAAAGGACAAGAAGGGACCCTGGCAGCTTTATAGAGATGGAATACGACGGTGCGACAGTGCTCCAGCTTGGAAACATGAGGATCGCCATCGCCTCCCCGCCCTTTTCGGATGGCATGGAGATCACTGTGGTGCGGCCGGTGGCATTTGTGTCAATAGACGATTACAGGATGGCAGGGGAACTGAAGCAGCGATTGGCAGGCCAGCAGCGGGGTGTACTTATAGCAGGTCCGCCAGGGGCTGGAAAATCCACATTCGCCGCAGGGGTGGCAGAGTTCCTCCAAAGTTGTAACAAGATCGTCAAGACAATGGAATCACCCAGGGACTTGTCAGTAGAAGATGCAATCACCCAGTATTCGCCGCTGGAAGGGAGTATGGAGAAGACAGCAGATCTGCTGCTGCTTGTCAGGCCTGATTATACTATTTACGACGAGTTGCGCAAGACCACGGATTTCCAGGTGTTCGCTGATATGAGGCTGGCTGGAGTAGGCATGGTGGGTGTGGTTCATGCCAACAGGCCTGTGGATGCTATACAGAGGCTTATCGGCAGGGTGGACCTGGGTATGATACCACAAGTAGTGGATACGGTGATATTCATTGACAAGGGGGAAGTGGCCAGTGTGCAGGATATCAAGTTCACTGTAAAAGTGCCTCATGGTATGACCGAATCCGACCTGGCTCGCCCGGTGATCGCGGTGACGGACTTTGAAAGCGGCAGGGCTGAGTTCGAGATATATACATACGGTGAACAGGTAGTGGTAATGCCCACTGCAGGAACCAGGGAGACTGTCCCCTCTGCGTGGGGACTGGCTGCAGAACGTATACGCGATGAGTTTCGCCGTAAGGTGCACGGGCCTGTTAAGGTTGAATTGAGCGGGGATGACAGGGCCACCTTATGGGTCAATGATATTGACATTCCTGAAGTGATCGGCAAGGGTGGCAGGAACATCGAGACGATGGAAAAAAGACTGGGTATCCATATAGATGTCAGACCCCTGGACAGTGCCCAGGTGTCAAAAGGGGGGGAATCCGGAAAGACAATGGTTCCTGAAATCTCAATGAAGAAGAAACACATTATATTGAAATCGTGTGGAATGGCCGGGACGGACGTGGAATTGATAGTGGAGGGAGAACTCATCTTTACTGCTACTGTGGGGCGAAAAGGTGATATCAGGATTGTCAAGGACTCTGATATTGGTGATAAATTACAGAAAGCATTACATGATAAACTTAAAATCAGTATCCGAACACTCACCTGAAAATAGATATGTAGTAACTACTAAATACTTTATTGATATAATGATAAATTATTGTACGAAATGTGGAGGAAAAATGAACCTGTTAAGGTATCCATCACTGAAGCGGTTTGACCACCTGGGCAGAAAACTCTTTATTTACAAATGTATTGAATGTGGGCATGAAGAACAGTATGCAGAACAATGCTGTTAATTTTTTCAAAAAAAATCTGTCCGCTATCTCTTACAACTGATGTTAAA
>Ga0255434_10092_pt1 | contig 10634 bp, 8 predicted proteins | sample ANMaggSeSYBR02J4_FD_182667 | JGI IMG/M metagenome (GOLD analysis project Ga0255434, IMG submission 182667) | Sediment cell enrichment communities from methane seep in Santa Monica Basin, California, United Staets - ANME aggregate JGI... | ecosystem: Environmental > Aquatic > Marine > Cold seeps >...
GACACTCAGTAAATGCCTTTTCGGGCATACCAACGTTCATCATTATCTTTGTTTTTGTGGTAGGCAATGTATCAAGATCAACTTTTTCAATATCAAACTTCAACAACCCTTCATATATATAAGCGGTTTCACCTTCGGCACATGAAACGGTTATCTCGTTTCCGTTTTTTATCACTTCGGAACCATTTCCAGTACCGATTGCACATGGAATTCCCAGTTCACGTGAAATTATTGCAGCATGGCAGGTTCTCCCGCCGCGGTTGGTAACTATGGAGCTTGCTATTTTCATAATTGGTTCCCAGTCAGGATCGGTCATGTCAGTAACCAGCACTTCACCTTTTTTGAACTCGTGAATATGGGCTGAATCCTCAATTATATGCGCTACTCCCTGACCTATCATAGCCCCAACAGCCTGTCCTGATGCAACGAGTTTGCCTTTTTCCTTCAGCACGTAGGTTTCAAGAACTCTCTTTGATGAACTTTGTGAATGCACGGTTTCCGGCCTTGCCTGTACAATATAAAGTTTTCCTGTTCCAGTGTTACCGTCACCGTCCTTGGCCCATTCAATGTCCATGGGTTTTTGATAATGATCTTCGATAATACATGCCCATTTGGCGAGCTGTATAATTTCATCATCGTTTAATATATATTTCCCACGTTCCTCGGGACTAGTATCTATATTTTTGACTGTTTCTTTGTCATGGGAATCTGAATTATAAATCATTTTAAGTTCTTTACTTCCCACCTTCTTGCCAACAATTGGCCGCTTCCCTTCTTTAAGGGTGGGCTTGAAGACGTAATATTCATCGGGATTAACAACTCCAAGTACTACGTTTTCGCCAAGTCCCCAGGAACCGGTGATAAAAACCGCATCCTCAAAACCACTCTCTGTGTCAATTGAAAAAATGACGCCGGATGAAGCCGCATCACTGCGAATCATTTTCTGAACGGCAATGGAAAGGTAAACGTCAAACTGTCCAAATCCCTTATCGTGGCGATAAGAAATTGCGCGATTGGTAAACAGACTTGCAAAACATTTCCGGCAGTTTTCAATAAGGGCATCTACACCTCTGATATTAAGAAAGGTTTCCTGTTGACCCGCAAAAGAGGCATCCGGCAAATCCTCCGCTGTAGCAGACGAGCGAACCGCCACATCCACATTTGAACCATATTCCTCTTCCATTTTCTTATAGGCCTCAATAATAGCCTGCCTCAGTTCATCGGGAAACTCGGCATTTCTGATTATGCTTCTGACCTTCTCGCCGCGTTCCTGAAGATTTTTCATATCATGGGTATCAAGCCCTGACATGGCATCCAGTACATCATTTGCAATTCCCGCTGTTTTAATCAAATGTTTATAAGCATAAGAAGTGATGGCGAAACCATTAGGAACAGCAACGCCTTTCGAAGTTAGTTTCTGATGCATCTCGCCTAGCGAGGCATTCTTGCCGCCAACCAAGGCAACGTCCCCAATTAAAACTTCATCAAACCAAAGAATAAATGCCTTATCATGTTTATCTGCCATCTTTGTCTCCTAATCAGCTTTTTCGGTTAATTTGTTAATATAATACAAAATAATACCAATAGCCAACCACTTATTTATATTTATATCTAAACTAATACATAAGTGTCAATATTAACCTTTCATTGAGCGATTTTCTTTAAAAATATTAACAAATTGTTCAAGACAAACGTTTGTGTTGAGCAATTGCGGCGCTTAAATGCGCACCAAAGAGCACGATTAAATTAATGATATAAATCCAGGTCATAAAAGAGATCAGTGCTCCCAGCGATCCATAAACCAAATTATATCTCGACAGCCCGCTGCTGAGATACCAGCTAAAAGCAGATGTAGCTACTTCTTCAGAAATCACAGCAAAAAAAGCTCCTCCAAAAGCCTCGGACCATTTAACTTTTGTTTTTGGTACCCACCGGTAAAAGCTCATAAGGGTCATACAGATAAATATATAAATAATAATATTTGAAAAAATTGGTCTGAAATATGAAATATTAACGCTGCCTATCAATTGTATATTCAAACTAGCTATAAGATGAATTGCTGCCTTTGCCATCAAAAATAATGGCAGCAGCGCAACAAAAAAAAGTATTATTGAAAAGGCGGTTAACCGGGCTCTGAAAATATTTTGCGCCGGTGCATCAATCCATGCCCTGTTCAGATTATGCACAAGAGTGGTAAAAACACGGGTTGCAGCCCACACCAGTGCAATCAAACCTGTAATTCCGAAAGCCCCGCGAGCCTGAAGGATTTGTTGCATATTAGTACTTATTATCTGGTGGGAAGCTACAGGAAAAAATTTGAGAATTGTTTCCAGTATTTTTTCCTGAACATGTAAGCTCTCTAAAAAAAAGCTGTTTGCCGCAACAACTATTAAAATAACAGGAAAAAGCGAAAATAATGTATAAAATGCCATACTTGCGGCGGCTTCTGAAGCATGTTCCTGGCCAAATCTTTTTAAAGCATATTTCATTAATTTTAAAAAATAAGTAAGGCCGAAATTAATTATTTTCAGGGAGTTTTTATCCACAATCTATTCTCATAGGTTGAGCAATGCCATGCCGGCCTCTCAAAAAAATTCCAAAAAACCAATTTAAACCAATGCCTCTAAACGTTTTTTAAGCTCCAGATAATTGGTTTTACCTGTCCCCAAAACCGGTATTTCATTCAATTTTATCACATGCCTGATATTGTGAAGAGCGCTAAGACCGGCATCGCGAAGGCAGGAATTTACCGATACCCGATCTGTATCCTTGACCGTAAATAATATCAACTCGGGATTTTCCTCGCTGGGTGTTGCCTCAACTGCGATTACAGGGCCCTCGTCATCATCTCCTGCAAAGTGTGGCACTAAGACCTCTTCTATAGCGGGCAGTGAGATCATCTCACCTCCCAGCTTAACAAAGCGTTTCAAGCGACCGCAAAAGGTTAAAATTCCCTCAGTATCTTCGGATATAAGGTCGCCGGTTTTGTACCATTCTTTGCCTTTATACTCAACAAAGGGAGATTCTCCGTCATAGTTCAGGTAACCGCTGAATACACTTGGGCCGCGCACCAGAAGCATCCCAGCTCTGTTCCTGCCGACTTCTTTACCGGTATCAACACTAATAATTGTATGTTTAACTGAGGGCATTACCCTGCCGACCGTATATGGTTTTGGGGCGCTTTCCATGTTGAAGGATATAATCGGCGAACATTCAGTTTCACCGTAGCCTTCGAGAAGTTTTATTTTTGGGCAGCGTTCATTTATAGACTTGTATACTGCTGCCGGACATTTTTCAGCACCGCTGATAGCAAGCCGTAATGTTTGAAGCTGTCTGCTGCTCGATGCTTTCACGATGCCATTTATAAATGTGGGAGTCCCGACCATTAGCGATACTCTGTATTCCTCTATCAAACGCGCGATAGTAGATGCCTCGGTAGGATTGGGATTATATACTGTACGAATACCCATAGATAAAGGAAGTACAATTGTTGCTGTAATGCCAAATGAATGGAATGGAGGCAGGATGCCAACCAAAACATCCTTTTCCCTGACGGTTGCCATTGAAGGGATATCCCTAATATTTGTCATTATATTTTTGTGTGAAAGCGGTACCGCTTTAGGCAGACCCTCTGAGCCACTGGTAAACAGAATTACAGCGGTATCATTCATTTTGGGGTGTTTTAACGACGACCACGTCAGCCGGCTCCTTAAATAGGCTGATATCTTGGATTTATACGAAATTTTTTTGCGAAGATCCTCAAGAAACACAAAGCGGTCGCTCAATTGGTCCAGGTTTATTCCCTGCATTGAAAGCCTGTTAACCAGTACATTAGCAGTTAATATATTATTTACGCCAATAAGATTAAGTGAATGTACCATATTGCGAGGGCCGACTGTCCAGTTCACCATAACCGGTATTTTGCCGGCAAAAAGGGTGGCCAGATAGACTGTTGTGGCTCCTGCCGATGCCGGCAGCATAATCCCTATATGGCTGCCGGGTAAAGACTTTATCAGGGGTTTAAGCACCATAATTGCAACAATAATATCGCGATATGTTTTTTCGCCGCTTACCTGATCTGTGATGATAAGTTTGGAAGGATTCCGTTTTGCCTGATTCAAAAAAACCTCAGTTATCGTACTCCCTTCGGCTACGGTTAACTGATTGTTTGAAGAAGGTTGTCTAAGCCACCTCTTACTCGCTGGTTTCAATGGCACATTATCAGATGCCACTCCTTTGCCCATTGCAGCCTGCATTACATCCCCGACAGTATTCAATGAACCGGTATCAACCTGAGAAAACCCGAATTCTTTTTCCAGCCATGCAATCACTTCTGCAACGGCAAGACTGTCCAGCCCAAGGTCATACGCCAGATGATGGTCTTTTTTTATGTTTGTCTGCCCCGTAAATTGCCCCAGAAATTCAATAACCAGTTTCTGTGTGGTTTCAGGCACAGCATCGGTCTTCCAGTCGATCTTTACATGCTCCGGCTCAGGGCGTATTCTAATACCACTCTTCTCATAGAAAAAATATGGAACATAGGTATTTCGGGAAGCATCGGCATTATAAAAATCCTCCAGAAAACGGTTCATGGTAATCCGGTCTGCCGTGCGGGGAAAGTTTTTTGGTTCGACAAACTCAATCTGTACCGGCCTTCGCGGCATGAAAAATAAGCCGTTAAGGAAAAGATACTTCAGGCCCTGCTTAAGGTTAAACATAACATCCGGATTCTTGCCTGAAGCCCAGCTAAAACTGCTTCCCCATAAGCCATTCTGACGTACCAGAACCACACGGACATCCGGAACCTGTTCCAGAATTAGTTTGACTGCGCTGGCTGCCCGGATTTCTTCCATGCAACTCCTTTTAAGGTGGCCCGCAGGGTAGAGCAAAAAATTTCCATTGCTTCGAATATATTCAACAGTTTCTGAAAGCACTTCTTTAATAACTGCGGAAGCAGCAAGTCCTGTTCTATGAATACCAGGGATCAACCTTGCTCCAAAGCGTTTGCTTATCCATGCAACCAGAGGATTAGTTAGCCGTAATTCAACGGCAAGTGATTGCGGTGCAAAATCTTTGTGCAAAATAGAAACTATGATGGCAGGATCTATCAATGCAGGATGATTCGGCAAAAAAAGAATGCCGTTTTTTCCCCTTGATTTTATATCATCCAGCCCTTTTATTTTGATGCTGTAACGAAGCCTGAGTAAAATTTTGGCTAAAAGTCTCAGCAAGTTATTCAATAGACTATATTTCTTCATTATCTCTTCCCTCATCTACAAAATATAATAAAGTTCCGCCTGCAATAAAGAAGAGCGAAATAGACATAATGCTGACTCTTGATGAAATATCACTGCTGTATCCCATATGTCTGACCATAAGGCCGATTAATCCCATGAAAACAGGACCAATGACCGCAGCGAATTTTCCAAGCATATTATAGAAGCCGAAGTACTCGGCTGATTTGTCCACAGGAATTATTTTAGCGTAATAAGAGCGGCTTAATGCCTGTATGCCACCCTGCACCATACCAATGATAATGGCAAGAATATAGAATTCAATTTTATTTTGCATAAAACCTGCCCATATGGAAACAAAAAGATAAACTCCAATTGCTATAAAAATTGAGCGCCTGGCGCCTATCTTGCCCCCAAGATAACCGAATCCTATAGCAGAAGGGAAGCCGACAAATTGTGTGATAAGCAATGCAACGATTAAATCATTTGATTCAAAGCCGATTGAAATTCCATAATCTACTGCCATACGTACTATTGTGTCCACCCCGTCCATATAAAGCCAGTAAGCCATAAGAAACATAAATATGGGCTTCAGGCGACGGGCCTGATGAAAAGTCTCTTTTAACTGGACAAAGCCTGCTTTCACCATATTAATGCCGGATACCGCATCACTGCTCACAGGTTCTCTCACAAAAATAAAGATCGGTATAGAGAAAAACGCCCACCAGGCACCAACGCAGAGGAACGAAAATTTCACAGCTTCTCCGGCATCAGCAAATCCAAATGTTTCGGGCCTGAGGGTCATCCATACATTTAAAGCAAAAAGAAGACCTCCCCCCAGATATCCCAGGGAAAATCCCAACGCAGAAACAAAATCCATTTTCTTTTTTGAGGCAATACCGATTATTAATGAATCATAGAAAATGTTTCCTCCCGAAAATCCGACAGTTGCGAAGACATACAAAACAACGGCTATCTGCCAGTTGCCCTTTGAAACCATGTACAGAGACGAAGTCATAACCACGCCCATATAGGCAAAAAACATTAGAAACTTCTTTTTTGATGTTCCCTTGTCGGCAATAGCTCCAAGTATGGGTGCAAATAGAGCCACAAAGATACCGCCAATCGAATTTGCCATCCCCAATCTTGCTGTACTCACCGTGACATCAACACCGGCACTCCAGTATTGCTTAAAAAAAATCGGGAAAAAGCCGGCCATAATTGTGGTGGCAAAGGCCGAATTAGCCCAGTCATACATGCTCCATCCGAATATTGCTTTCTTATCGTCTATCTGCATTTTATCGCTTTTAAATATTATTTTTTGACAGGATTAACAGGATTAACAGGATATTCAGGATTAAAAAAGCAAAGTGAGACTTAGCCCAAGCTTGTTTACTTGAAACAAAATCCTGTTTATCCTGTTATCCTGTTAGAATTTTTTCAAAGGACTAAAGTGTTGCGAGTTTGTAAATTTCTGATTATTCAAAATTTAATTGTTAATATAATAAAAATCTTATAAATGGTAGATTTGATGATATAATTCTATATGAATGATGAAAAAGCAACTCTTATATCCTTAAAGGAAGTCGGCGGACCGGTGAAATTCGGGTAAAGGATTTGGATATTGATATAGCAGATGTCAAGCATTGATGAATTGTTTACGGGGGAATAAAACGGCATGTCACAATATTACACTGTAAAAAAAACAGAAGAAGTTGAATTGCTGACTCAGGAGATTAATAATCTGCAAGTCAGGATTGATGAAAAAAAGTCTTTGCGGCCGGAACGTCGGGAAACGATTATGGAAAAACTGATTTCGTGGATAAATGAGAATATTGACACAGAACATGGGCTGATAACAGGAGCAGTCGCCCATTATAACCTGGTAAAAATTCATCCATTTGATGACGGTAACGGCAGGGGAGCCCGCTGCTCTCGCTATTCCTTCAACTTTTGTGATCTGAGATCGAACAAATTCGACCCAAATCTGTGCGCCTACTTGAGGAAGTTAATTCGTCCACGTTCCTTAAACAAAGTAAGAGGGACTTGTGTAGTGGCTGTCGCCATAACAGCTTAAATATATTTCAATTAATTTTAAAGAGCGGAAGTCGGGTTAGGGTCTGACATAAATGTAATAGTTATTTCATGACAGACCCTCGCCCGTACACAACATCTATTGGGCCAAAATAACCTTTTTTATCTCATCAAAGATCTCCACGAGCCTGATCATCCCCTTGAACTCGCTGCCCGACACCACTGGCATCCGGCCTATATTATTGGCCACCATGACGTGAACAGCCTCGGACAGGGTAGCGTCTTCATCTATGCTAACCGGAAACGAAGACATAACCTCTTTGACCGATTTTTTCAATTGTGCCTTGCATTGTCCTGAAAACTCACCCTCGTAATAAAAAACAGGATAGTTTTTAAATGCTTGCGGTGTAAACCAGGAATGACCCCACTTACCAGCACTATATTTTGGTTCCAGCGCTATCAGGGCATCTCTATAAGACAGTTGTCCTATTGGTTCATTGTTTTTATCCAGAACCAGAATCGCGTGGTGCCCTGTTTTAGCCATAAGTTCATAAGCATCCCTGACAGACTTATTCGAAGAGATACTGTCGTAATCTTCAAGCGGGATCATAAGATCCCTTACTTTTCTTTCTCCGTTACTTGTCATCATAACCCTCCGTTGTGATGTTTTGCCTCAACGTAAAAAACGCAGCCAGGATATCTGGAGCGTAAGCAGTCTATTTCTCTTTGATCTGCTCAAAGACCCGTCCAGGATGGGCTTGTAGCTCACGGATCCTGCTCTCCTGGATTTTTTGTTCATGGGCCTTTTTCTTCTCATAGGCCTGGCTCATCTTCTCCAGCAACTCATCAAAATCCGCGGGTTTCATGATGTAATCAAAAGCTCCAAGTTTCAGCCCATCAATGGCCGTTTCTACAGTTGAGTGGCCGGTGAGCATAATCACCTCCATGAGCGGCCTTATTCTTTTCATTTCCTGAAGAGTTTCCACACCGTCCATACCCGGCATTTTGACATCCAGTATTACCACATCAAAAAGTAGTTTATCCAGAATCTCCAGTGCCTTTTCCCCGCTTTCAACACCGGTAACATTAAGTTTTCTCTTTTGAAGACGCTTTATAAATGTTTCGCGAAAATCATCCTCATCGTCAACGACCAACACCCTAAAGTCTTTCATTGTTATCTCTCCTTGTTTTTATTCTGTTCAGCAAACTTCAAGCCTTGCCACATGCCGATTAGAAACTCTCACATCAAAGGTAAACCAGGCAGATTATCATCATCCAATATACATTAGTACTTTTTGTTTTTCCTTTTCTTGCCACCTGTTTATCTCCTTGTCCGGCACTTGTCATTTAACCGGTAATCGCGGGCCAGGGCAGGATTTGCCAGTATCCGAAGAAGGCCACTATCCAGAGAATCGCCATTGATATAAATACAAAGGGAAGACCAATGCGGACAAAGTCAATGGGAGCGAGAAGCTGCTCTCCTGTTTCAGGATGTTTTGCCATCCCGTAGGCAATAGCATTGTTTACGGTGCCGACGATCATAGCGTGAGCATAGGAAGACCCGAATGAGCAGGCAAGTCCCACCTTCCACAAATGTACCCCTCCTATTTCCGCCATGGGAAGCACCACAGGACCGAGAGAGCCGACTGCCGCGCCATCACTCATGAAATTGGTTACAATAGTAGTAATCAGGCTTGATGCCACCACAATACCCATGCCTGTATGGAAAGCCTCCGGCAACAGGTTCACAAAGTTCTGGGCTATCCACACACCGGCTCCAGTGTATTTCAGGGCAACTCCCATGGCGCAGGCTCCTGCGTAGAGCCCTACAACATCAAAGCGTACTCTTTGCTGGACATCTTCCCATGTCATCAACTTTGTTACAAGGATAAAAAATACAATTAAAATAGTGGCGCCGCCAAGGCCGATCACCGCGCTGGCAGCCATCCAGAGGATAATCTGGGCAGCAAACAGAATGGCCATGGTAAGCTCTTTTCCCCGCAAAGGGCCTATGCCCTCAACGCCTTTTTTCATCACACCGCCCACATCCATCGTGAGCGCAGGGCCGGTCTTGCGGGCCACGGAGAAATATATCCACATACCACAGGCCAGAGCAAGAAACGGGACCACAGGCAGGCCGTACATCATCCAACGGCCAAAGCTCATGGGTAGGCCATAATCGCTAAAATAACCAACCATAATAGCTGCGCGGCCGCCAACTGCAGGTGATCCTGAGCCGCCAACATTCGCGGCAAAACATATACCCAAAAACAAGGTGCAGGCCAAAGCGTGAAGCTGTTTCTTGTTGCAGCCTGCTTTTTCCCCTTCAAGATACACAAGGCCCAAGATCGGACACAAAAGCGCAACAAGGGCATGTTCTGAAAGAAAGCCGGAAATTACGGCCAGAACCGGAAAAAAGATAAAACAAAAACCCTTTAATCCCTTGATCTTGCCCAGAAGGATATTGCCGATTCTTCTGTCAAGCCCTGTTACGCCCACTGCAGCGGCCAGAATAAGCACGCCCAGGATAAAAAATACCGCATCCTTCATGTAGGCTTTTGATATCTCATTGATAGGCAAAATCATATAAACATACAGAATAACCCCGACCAGGATGTTGGTTGCCCCCAGAGAGATCGCTTCCGTGCCCCAGAGAAGAGCAATGCTGAAAAGCATGGCCACGCACAGCATCATCTTATGAGCCACTTCTTCTGGGGTATAATTTTTTTTCGTAAGTTTGTTATACGAATCCAAGAAGTTGTTGGTGCCCGGCTTATACTTGGCACCCTTGACGTTCTCCTGCTGCACGAGATCTATCATGCTATGGGGCGTGGGAACTATGTAAACGAGCGTAACAAAAAAGGTAAATATTCGGCTTTGTTTTTGGCAATATTTTCAATATGTTATCAAGCCGAATAAAGACCATTAGAACAAAAGCTCACAATTTAAATAAACCATTTAATTTATTATTAATAACAAATTCAATTGGTTATAGCAGTTACCCTTGATGCTCAAAAAACAGGTATTAGTATTCGGCGTAAAATTGATTTTATAACACATTGAAATAACGATAAAAAACAAAGCCGAATATTTACCAAAAAAGATCATAAGACCGAGTATAACAATTGGTATCTGCCCGGGTGATCCTTTCCACCACGGCCATGAAAAAGGCTTGTGATTTACCGATGATACTGCAGCTCCATGTTCCATTTTATCTTTCCCTCCTTATCTAAATTGAGCTATTAGCAGTTAGCACAATAATTTCAATATATTGATAGATGTCAGCATTTCACCCAATTGATAAAAATCGAATCGCTGATAACTATCTGAAATAATAAGAGCTAATTGCTAAGAGCTGATCGCTCA
>Ga0255434_10093_pt1 | contig 10625 bp, 2 predicted proteins | sample ANMaggSeSYBR02J4_FD_182667 | JGI IMG/M metagenome (GOLD analysis project Ga0255434, IMG submission 182667) | Sediment cell enrichment communities from methane seep in Santa Monica Basin, California, United Staets - ANME aggregate JGI... | ecosystem: Environmental > Aquatic > Marine > Cold seeps >...
TAAATTACTGAAAAGCTTTTCCGCAGGATGTGCTCCATGGCCTTCCGGCCCGGTGTCCGGCCAGGTTTGACTTTCAGTTTCAGGGGCTGCGGCCCAGGTGCCGCTGCATTTAATACTTATCTTTTCACCATTTGTGACTGAGATACGGGTGTCAAACCAGCCTGATTTTGCATCAAGGAAAATGTTTATTCCTGTTTTCTTGTTTATTGCAATCGCCAGTGAAATAGATTCAAGGAATTCTTTGTTATCTATTAGTGAGAATATCTCAGGTTTGATTTTATCAAAATAGATCTTTTCGTTTTTCATATCCTCCCGGGCACATTGGGCCCAGACTGAATATGGATCTTTTTTGATTGCTGTCTGAAAATATTCCCGGCTTTTGCGTGTTTGACGTATTGCTTCTCGCAAAAGAGATAAACCAGCCTGTTTTTCGCCACTCCTTATTTTTTCAAAACCTTCATTCAGCCTTTTGTTTCTGCCGAATCTCTTGATACGGGCAATTTTCACATAAGCCTCTCCAAGATAACGACAATAAGGGTATTTGGAAATAATAGTCTGATACCATGTTTCAGCTTTATCTCTTTTTCCGAGATTTTCATAACTCATGGCAGTGAAAAGAATGCAGTTGACAATATCTCGATGATCAAGGTTTTTTCGCTGATCAAGAAATTCCTCCATTTTGTTAATTGCATTCTCAAATTGTTTTCCGGCAGCATCCGGCTTTTTTTTATTTAATAAATGGATACCTGCATTGTAGCTTTCCCTGCCCTCAACCAATGCCCTTACCGGCTGATTCCTTTTTATGGAGCCTGATACAATCAGCACAAATGCTATCAAAATAACCAAAACGAGCAAAAAAGGCCGCAGAAATGTCAAACTTTTTTCTATCGGCATAAAAAAAATTTGAACGTATGCATAATTTGCCACAGGTAAACGCTTTAGAAAAAAACAATGTAAAATTAATATCATCAGCGTAATCCCTGTAATGGTCCATCCGAGTTTTTCCCAGAAGGTTCTCCCATAAGTCAGTACTACTTCGCTCTGTCTGGGTATAACCATCATAAGATGAGGGCTTACGGGATACACCTTGTTAGCACCTTTGACCTGCCACGCAGGGAAATAGGACACCTTAATAAGGTGGGGTAATCCGATCTTGTTGGTGGTAAAACGTATTTTCATGTGCTCCAGGTGGGTTTCAATTTTTATGTCTGTCCTGTCAAGAACATCCTTTTGAAAGCGGGCCAAGTCATAAACACTGTCTGTCTCATGAAAAAAAACAGACCGATCTTCCTCATTAATGATATAGTCCTCAGGAATTAGAAGCACATCTGTTTGATCCGGTTGTTTATACCACTCATAAAAATCATCGACCCAATTTTTTGAAGTATAAACAACCGGACGGATTTTAGGAACATCCACATACTTGCCATCACATTCAAGATAGCGGTAAATGGAAATGGGTCCGAATGTTGCCTCTTTTGCAAAAAGGGAAGATGCGGCTATGGCTTTCTTTGCTTTGTCTGTCATTAAAATTAATTGGGATATGTTATACAAATCAAAATGAGCCGGAAGCATTTCAGGGTTCATCCTGGATAGAATACCTGTACATGGAGTCTTGATGTCTCGTGAATATTCTGTCTGGAAAAAAACCATGCACTTTGAGGCTATGGAAGAGGAGTAATGGATGCCCTCCATGGTTTGCCTGCCTGAAAAAAAAGGCAGAGATTCAAAGACCCGGTCTCCACCATATTGATTATATAGATCACATTTTTCATATCCCACCCTGGGGGCATTGATCGGATTTTTACTTTCAGTTTTTCTTAGATAGTCGTTTGCTGCTTTAAATTCCTTATATCCGGGTTTTGCTTCATAGCCATAATTATTATAGCGATACCAGGAATCTGAAATAGATGTCCCGAATTTGACGACCACAACACAAAAAAGGCAAATAATTATAGCGCCAAAAATCCTTGTGTTTAGTTTACATGAAGAGAAAAAACGTCCCAAAGTATCGGCAAAAAACAAAAGGATCAGAACAAACAGGATGGGAGGCAGAAAGCGTATGTCAGGAATCTTCAGGAAATGCGCTGCAAAGTATGCAACTACACAGCCAAAAATCAGGCTTGTAAACATACCAAAGGTCTCAGGGGAAATGGGGATTTTTTGTAGTAACGGATGAACAATTTTTTGTCTCTTTAAAATTTGCAAGGCTAGGCCCGGACCTGAAACAAGAAAAACAAGTGATAGTCCTGCAATTGTATATGGCCAGTTTACAAAATCCTGCCAGATCAAATAAACAGGTGTTGTATATGGATGACGATAGGCCAGAAGCGGCAAAATCCAGAACGCCATAATCCCGAATCCAACCCATGAAACCTTCCACAAATATCGTACTTGTCCTTTTGCAAAATACCAATAGAGTATCAGAAAAACTGCCGGAATGAAGACAAATAAATGGGAAAGGCCGATAAGACCCAAAATAATGCCATTTTTGATCGCACCTTTTCCGGTTTTCGCCCCATGGTATAAAGAACCCATAAGCCAGGGTAATAGTGCAAAGGCAAACATGTAGCAAAATTCACCTGCAAAGGTGCTTAAGGCGTTACCACCAAACATGATGTAGAATTCATTAAACAAAAATAAAAGGGAAGCCGCGGCGCCTATTATCGGAGCTGGAAAACGATATGTCATGGCCCGCAGGCCAAAATAAGTGGAGACAGGCAGAATAAAAATGCCGCTTATGATGACTATTTTCAGTGTGACGGTAAGAGGAATGCCAAAGAAATAACCTGGTAAAACGGCAAGCAAAAAGGGTGGAATAAAATAGAAACTGAAATTGGGGTAACCACAAAAATTCCCCATATCCCATCCGGTCAGACGTCCCTGGGGAAGCAAAACATTGAGCATGTGATGGGCTACAGCATACCAGCTTGCAGTATCCCCACCTGTCACTACTGTATCCAAAAAAAGAAGTCTTATGTCAAAATAGACTGACAGAAAAGTGAGAAGAAACCCCAATAACAAAATGTCGGTAATATTTTCCGTTTTTGAGTTATGATTCATTTCTTGGCCAAAAACTGCATAACCCGGCTCTTTAGCTCTTTATTATTCTCCGGAACAATTCCGATTACAACCGCATCATCAGGATAGTACTCCCATATCCGGTCAACAGCATTTTTCCATCGCCTCGGGTTAATATCCATGGACCGCCGGAAAAGCTGTTGAAACTTTCTGACTCCATCTTCCCGAAACAAGATTCTGCCCTTCCCTTTTTCATCGCTTTCAGCTTTCAGCCTTGAATCTTGAACCTTGAACCTTAAACCTTCTTCATCAAGCATACTCGACCGCCACACCCAGTACCACGCCACATCAAAGAGCATGTTCGCATCAATCGGAGCGCAGTAAATTCCTGCATCAAAACATTCTTCGGCCAATGGAAGCCATTTGTTCACATAATCGTATGGCTCGTAACTCTTAAACGAATAGCGTTTGCCTAAATCATACCAGTATATTCCTCTCGCAGGGTTGAGTCGTACAGCCTCTTTCAGGTTTGAAATGACCTGTTCATTATACTCCTTGCGAAGAGTTTCATCTGCAACTCCGGCCTCCATATAATATCCGACCAGCTTAAAGCGATACTCTGCATTGCCTGGATTGCGATCAATAGCCTCCTGGATTTCGGTAAGATATGGTTTCCAGTTCAAATTCATGGTGGAGTTCCACTCTGTAGCGCATTTTGCCTCTGCAATAAAATGACGGCCCGTTATGAAAACAGAGGCTGCAAAGGCGCTGAAAACTATACTCGCTAATATGATCCGCCTCGCAGGAGTCAATGGTATTTTTCGAATCCCGTAAAAAAACTTTTCACCATAACCGCGTCTCTGCCTGTGAACCGCAACATAACCGATCCCAAGCAACGCTGCCAGTGTCATGGGATTTGCGGGAATGTGCATGTTGAAATCAAAATAACTGTGAAAACCCATAGAAAGAAGTCCGGCCATCACACCCGCGCCGATTCCAATTGCATAACGATCTCTTCTTTGCCGCCAGATACAAATCATTTTAATAATGTATAAGCTAAAGGACATGAGAATCAAAAATTCTCCGACCAATCCGGCCTCTGTTCCCGCCTCAAGCCAGTCGTTGTGAGAATAACCGCTTGAGGAAACGCCATCATAATCTTGTGGCATATACCTGGGGTAAAGATAACGAAAATTTCCCCAACCCACTCCAAACAGAGGATAATCCAAAATCATCGGAATCATTGATTTGGTAACATACATGCGATTGTAAAGGCCTTTTGTACGTTCAAACTTTTCAAGAGTCGGATCAATTCCCACATGAAGACTGTAAACGATTGTAACGAGACAGAGACACAGAGCCAGCAACCCGTATTTACCCTGTTTTTTTTTCGTGAAAAACAACAGAGACATCAATAACATTGATACACCCAGGGAGAGAATACCTCCACGAGATGCAGAAAGCAAGAGAGCCACGCCCATGAGAGTTGCGCTGAAAAATAAAAATATCATCTTCGGGTTGGATGATTCAGGGGAAAACCAGCTTACCACAGCCTGCACAACCGCTCTCAGCCTGCCGGACATCTGAACTTTGATTTCTGATATCCGACCTCTGACATCCGATCTCCGCTTCGTCTGGGCCAACATGAACCCGAATATAAGCGGAACAAGCATCTGCATATAACCGGCAAAGTGATTGGAGCCGATAAAAGTACCGCTGGCAAAATGACCGCCTCCAGCACGGCTCTTCCACCACCACACCCTGGGCGTTATGCTGAAAACCTGAAAAACAGCATAAACCGCCTCAAAAATGCCCACCAAAACCAGGATATAAATAAGAATATTGATCCGCTTTTTGGATCTGACAGTATTGAGTACAAGAAAGAACATCCCGATATAAGCGGCCAGTTTGAGCCATTCAATAACGGCAGGATGGAGATAATAGGCAAGACAAAACCACCTCTGCCCCTGTGCGGTAGAATCCGCTGCCTTGTCCATCAGATCAAAAAGCCGCATTTTATCGGCAAATGTTTGCGGAGAAAGAAAAGAGATCAACGAAGATGGAAGTGGTATCATTTGCAGCCCGATAAGGAAAAGAAGCAGAACCATCAACAGGTTCACAGGAGTCTTTACCCACTCAATGACATCCCTTTTTGAAAACAGCAGCCTTTCCACACACCATAGGGCCAGTAGAAAGAAAACTCCGAATTCTATCAGACTGTATGCCCATACATGGACAGACCCGAAGACAAGGGGAGCGAAAATAAGGAGAAAAATAACTCCCACAAAAATGATCCGGTCGCATATGCTTTGATTTTTAACCATATATCGGCTTATGTATATTATGTAAAGTTTCCCAAATAAATCGTGGTACGCCTTCGGCGCGCTAATTTAAACAATTACAAGATGTTAAAAGGATAATTATGCTGCAGTTCTTATCATATGACCCTTTCAATCGTCAACTCTCATTTTATATTTCTGATGCTCTTTCCTCTTGCAATGGATTTGTGATATTAGTTATATTAGAAAACAGTTCGTGGTTGTTGGTTTCACCCCATACACCCCATACACCCCATAACTACCGGAGGTGATATTAAAATGAATCCGATAGATACTATTTTAAAGAATACAAGAATGAGGACTAAGATTCTCGTGGCAACCATAATGGTTGTTGGCTTCTTCATGGGACTAAGTCTCTATAAAAGTCTGGTCATACATAAAGAAACCGCCATGAACCAGGTGGCCAGTTCATCAGACCACCTGCTTGAAAGCATTTATAGTGGAATTAAATTTCCCATGTCAGTGGGCGACTGCAAAACTATTAGAGAACAGATGAAGGACATAAAACACCACATGGAGGGTGTTCAGGTATATATTTCCGACTTTCAAAACATGATTATGTATGCTTCTGAAGACGAGCGAATTTACAAAAGCATGGCAACATACCTTTATGAAAACAAATCGCGTGATGCCCTGGCTGAATCTTTATTGACGGGACAGGCTCCTGATATTTCCTTTTCCGAAACAGAAAACCATACACCATATCTTATTACCATTAAGCCTATCCTTAATGAAAACTCCTGCCGTCATTGCCATGGCTCTACCAGAAAAGTTCTGGGTGCTATGATAATCAAACAGCCTGTAAAAGAAGTGTTTCATGCAATTAGTCATGCCCGTAACAGTCTTATTATTTATTTTACTGCCGCAATCATTGGGGTAATTGTGGTCATAAACTTTTTCTTCTCAAGGCTGGTCACTAAGCGAATCCAGCATCTGAGAGCTAAAACCGGTCAGGTGGCTGGTGGAGATGTCACCGTTGTAGTACATGATGATCATAAAGATTCAATTGGAGGGCTGTCACGCAACTTCAACCTCATGGTAAAAAGCATACGTGACAGGATGGAGTATGCTAACAGCCTCAAACTCGGGATTTCCGATCCCTTCTTTACTGTCGATCCGGAGATGAATGTGGTATTCATTAATGAGGCTGCAGCGCGACTGACAGGCCTGTCCCGTGAAGAGGCAATTGGAATGCCATGCTGTGAAGTCTTCCATAGTTCTGCCTGCGAACAGAAGTGTCCTGTAAAAAGGGCTTTAGAGACCGATGAAGCCACGGTAGGCCAACGGGTAACCCTAAAAAATCGAAAAGGCCGCGAGATCCCGGCGATGTCCAGTTCCGCTCTTCTGAAGGATTCCTCGGGAAAAGTTTTGGGAGGATTTGAGATTCTCCGCGATTTGACTGCCGAAGTGGAAGCGGAAGAGAGGCTTCAGGATGCGTACCTCCGGGAAGAAAAGGCTAAACAGGCTGCCGAAGCCGCCACCATCGCCAAGAGCGAGTTTTTGGCTAATATGAGCCATGAAATCCGGACACCCATGAACGGGGTCATTGCCGCCGCAGAGCTGGCGCTGTCCGAAAAAATGCCTCCCAGGGCAGTACGCTATCTGGAAATAATACAATCTTCCGCTTATTCTCTGCTTGGAATCATCAATGATATCCTGGATTTTTCAAAGATCGAAGCTGATAGGCTCGACCTGGAAACACGCCCTTTTTTGTTAGACGAGGTAATAGATAGAATAACGGACGTGTTTATGACTGAGGCTGCCGGTAAGAGGATCGAACTCCTTGTTGATATTGATCTTGAAGCGCCAAATGCCCTGATCGGCGACCCCCTTCGCCTTCAACAAATCCTCAAAAATCTGGTAAGCAATGCTGTTAAATTCACGGATATTGGAGGGATCATTCTTGTGAGAGTAACAGAGTCCGAAAAATCGGCAGATCGGACAACTCTGACATTTTCCGTAAAAGACACCGGTATAGGAATAGCGCCAAAATACCTGTCCAGGCTTTTTAAACCTTTCACCCAGGCTGATACATCCAGCACGCGAGAATATGAGGGCACAGGACTTGGATTGACTATTTGCAAACGACTGGTGGAAATGATGGGCGGCAAAATCTGGGTTGAAAGCGAATTGGGAAAGGGAAGCACTTTCAACTTTACAGTATGTTTCAACCGGCAATCTGCGAATGAGAAACAAAAGCTCGTGCCTCCTCCTGATATTCAACACTTAAACGTGCTGGTCGTTGACGACTGTGCTGACAGCAGGCTTATCATGCAAAAAATGCTGGAGTCTTTTGGTTTGCGAGTAAAGTTGGTGTCATCCGGCGAAGAATCGCTAAAAGCTCTGGAAGAAAACAAAACACGGGAAGAACCTTTTGAGCTGGTTGTAATCGACTGGCTGATGCCCGGGCTGGGTGGAATTGAGACTTCAAAAAGAATTCGGAAAGACTTGAAGCTGACTATCCCGATAATACTGATGACCGCTTTTGGGAAAGAAAACGAAATGCTGGATGCTGAAAAGGCAGGCATCAACGCATTCCTCACCAAACCCATACACCAGTCAACGCTTTTTAATGCTATCATGGATACCTTTGGGAAAAAAAGGCTGAAAATAGAGGAAAAAGAAAAACATATCACCACCAGGGCAACTATTTACAAGAACTTCCTCAGAGGAATCCGAATTCTTGTGGCAGAAGACAATCCCACCAATCAGGAAATCGCATTGGCGATACTTGAAGGAGCAGGGATTGTTGTCGAAATTGCCAATAATGGAAAAAAAGCGGTCGAGGCTTTACAGAGAAGTCGTTTCGATGCTGTGCTCATGGACATCCAGATGCCTGAAATGGATGGATATGAGGCAACAAAAATAATTCGGAAAGACTCCAGGTTTAAATCACTTCCCATCATCGCCATGACCGCTCATGCCATGAAAGGTGATGAGGAAAAGTGCCTGGAAGCAGGAATGGACGGCTACGTCTCCAAACCCATCAGTCAGGACAGACTGTTCCATACTATATGGAAATCAATGGAACATGAGAAAAAAGTGCCATATTACAAAGAGCCGGAAGCCCCGAAAGATAGAGACATTACAGTTGCACGAACCGAAGATCTCCCGGAAAGACTCCCGGGAATCAACATTCAAGATGCCCTGGGCGCACTAAATATAGAGAAAGCTGTTTTCAAACACATACTCATAGGATTTCTAAAAAACAATAAAGAGAGCGCAAATAAAATAAGAGACACTTTTGACAAAAAGAACTGGGAATTACTTGTGCAACTCGCCCACAGTCTAAAAGGCAGCGCCGGTAGTATCGGAGCAGATGAGCTGTATAAAGCAGCCCAGGAACTTGAAACTGCCGGCAGAGAAGGAGCGCCGACATCTGCTTTGATAGACAGAGTTGAAACCGCTCTGAACCAGGTTTTAGAATCGCTGCAAATACTTGCTGATACCTCCTCAAAAACTGAGCCTCTACCCGGCAAAGAGCGTGGCGCGGGTCCCGATGTAGATCCGGCGCAGCTCATACCAGTACTGAAACAGCTTGCCAATGCCCTGGATCTTGCTGAGCCCGAAGAGATTAAAAAACATATGGAAATCATCAAGAAATATCTCGACATCTCAATCCTCCGGAATCTTGAAGACCAGGTAAATGACTATGAATATGACAGGGCTCTGGAAACCATTAACAGAATATTGAAAAATGAATATTGAAAAATGAATATTTGTGGTATCGCTTCGCTCTATCATTTTAATCAATAGAATTCCTTAAATCTTCAATATTCAATTTGCTTCCGGCTTGTCCGGATTAAGGATGCCAAATGATCAGCAGACTTATTATTAAATGCCGAATTATGATTTTCCTGTTTACCTTATTAATTACAGGATTAATTACAGGTACCTCCCTGGGACAGGAAAATCCTGTGAAAATCGGCGTTCTGGCCATAAGAGGAGCAGAGCAGTGCCTGGAAAAATGGTCGCCCACTGCCCAATATCTATCAGCCAGAATTCCGGACAGGACTTTTGTGATCATACCGCTGGATCATAAGCAAATTTACCCTTCTGTTAAAAAGGGAGAAGTCGATTTTATTCTGGCTAACCCATCTTTCTACGTGGAACTGGAATACCGGTATAGAGCAAACCGTATCGCTACATTAAAGAACCTGTGTCTTGATAGCTTTTATAACAGATATTGGGGGGTGATTTTCTGGAGGGCGGATCGTAGTGACATACGACAGATCAATGATCTCAAAGGCAAAACTTTCATGGCCACAGCCGAAGGCTCTTTGGGAGGATGGAGGATGGTATGGCGGGAATTGAAAGAAATGGGGATTGATCCGTACAGGGATTTCAAAGATCTTAAGTTTATCGGCACACAAGACGCTGTCGTTTATGCAGTTAGAGACGGCAAGGTAGATGCGGGATCAGTAAGGGCTGATACATTCATAAGTATGCATGCCGAAGGAAAGATCGATCTTGAAGACTTTTATGTGCCTCATGAACACGGCGAGAAGGGTGTGGATTGCCCGCCATTTCCTCACTCAACTCGAGGATATCCGGAATGGCCCATGGCGAAAGTCAAGGACACTCCGGATGAACTGGCGGAAAAAGTTGCAATAGCCCTAATCGAAATGCCCTCAAACTCACCTGCGGCCATAGCAGCAAAAAGCGGCGGATGGACCATACCCATGAACTATCAACCGGTACATGAGTGTTTAAGGTATCTAAAGGTCGGTCCATACAAGGATCTCGGCAAGATAACAATCATCGATGTTATTAGAGTCTACTGGCCCTGGATTTTATTTACTATTGTTTTGTTTTTTGTGATAACTGGTTTCAGCATTGCAATCCTGATTCTAAATCGAAACATTAAAGCATCTCATATCAAGTTAGAGAATGTAAAGGCATATACCCGTGGACTTATCGAGAGCAGTCCCGATGCATTGGTCACCTTCGACGAAAACGGTATTATTACCGATGTGAATGAACAGACGTCCAAACTTACCGGATGCGCCCGTGAAGAATTGATCGGCAGCCAGTTCCGCGACTACTTCACGGATCCGGAAAGAGCGTACCTGGGGGTAAAAAGGTCTTTTGAGGAAGGGAAAGTAACAGACTACGAGCTTGTGATGAAATCGAAGACAGGCGAGTTAACGGTCGTCTCTTATAATGCCATAGTATATATGGATGAGAAAGGACAGGACAGGGGGGTCTTTGCAGCAGCCAGAGATATCAGCGAAAGTAAACTGGTTGAAAAAGAGTTGAAAGAGG
>Ga0255434_10097_pt1 | contig 10476 bp, 12 predicted proteins | sample ANMaggSeSYBR02J4_FD_182667 | JGI IMG/M metagenome (GOLD analysis project Ga0255434, IMG submission 182667) | Sediment cell enrichment communities from methane seep in Santa Monica Basin, California, United Staets - ANME aggregate JGI... | ecosystem: Environmental > Aquatic > Marine > Cold seeps >...
ATTGGGGTACGGGGGTACGTTCAATGGATGAAAGTCGTGGTGGTGTTGGCTCTACTATATGATTAAATGGGGGAGGCGCACCTGTCTCCCTCCATCCCCTCTGGAAACTTTAGGTGGTGTGAGTACGAGAGATAAATTAGAAATAATGGTGGATATATTGAAAGTCTTAAAAGGATCTGAAGTAACTAAAACTGCAATAGTATATAATGCAAATTTAAATTTTAAAAGAGCGGATCAGTATCTCGACATGATGATGCAAATAAATTTGGTGGAAAAACCTTCCAACAAATACAACATTACAGAAACTGGTAATAAGTACCTCAAAATGATGAATGAAGTTAATTCAATCATTGTCGACAAAAATCTTTGTGTTGCTAACACTAATTGAATCAATCTTAATCAGTTGACTTCTTTTTTGCTACTTATTCATTTTTTATTATTGTAATACACTCATTAAGTATGTCCTAAGAGGCAACATATTTATTCCATGTTTCGTCAATCGACTCTATAATATTCATTTCTATTTACATGATAGCCGATATGAATCAAAAATGCAAGCTGAAGCAATGAATCTGATAATAGACTTCGATTCAACTCACGTGGGATATATCGCAGGAGCGATCGCTGTTGTTGTTGGAATTTACGCATTGATGCTTTATTTCTATCTTGATATTGTAAGAACGAGAAAGGACGATTAATGGTTATTAATGATGTTATCATAAAGCCTTTTGAGCATTGCAATCTCTCAACCTCTCACTCACATGAGTATTAAGAGTATACGGCTTATAATTCTTGGTATTCTGTTTCATGTAATACGGAAGGCAACAGACAGCATTTGTATTTCGTGGAAGTTTGAATTTCAAAATAAAAAAAAGAATGGCTAAGCATGCCATTATACCGTTTATGACCTGCTTTGTGCCTTGCTTTATCATTGGAAAATATAGTATGTTAGATTCATACCAAAAATAAGGCCACCCACCGTCCCCATGGGTGCATATACTGGATCAATATTTAATGCTAATTTTGTTCCTGCCGTCATTATCAACAAAAGAATAGCTAATATACGAATATTTTTTTGATTCTTGCTCACTAGCTCGACAATTCTTAAATTAAATCTTTGAGTAAAATCCATGTTTTTTAACCCCTCACTCTTTAATTTGGATTATGTCATATAATATTATCTCAAATGACCATTATGCACAAAGACGTAGGGGAAAATATAAATAACACATAATTAATTGTATACAAAACAACAATGGGAATTTGTTTAAAATGTATGTGTGGAAGAGGGGAGTAAATGAAACACGAAATAAAAGTAAAAACGATTATCATTTCATTAGTTGCAATTTCTTTGTTACTAATATACAATTTAAGTTCTCTTTTAGGAAGGAGTATAAGTTCACTGACAACGGTTCCTTTACTTTTAAGCACAACTGCTTATAACATTCGGGATAATCTATTTGTTGGAAATTAAGATATCTAAAGCGGAAAACACCGATAATGAAAGCAAAAGTGTTGACAGTCTTTGAGCGGTACTAATACGGAAGAAGAAGTTCTCGTCATATGCTGTGTTGCGATACTATTACAGAAACTGGTAATAAGTACCTCAAAGTGATGAATGAAGTTAATTCAATTATTATCGATTAAAAATCTTGATTATAGTTATAATTAGGGCAAAACATGAACTGTCATAATTTTGTTGCAGACCATACCTTAAATATGTCAACAAATTTAAATTAAAATCACATTCAGTATAATTGAAGAGGGATAAATGGTCGAAGATGATTTGAATCGGTTGGAAAAACAAGAGACTAAAATCTCTACACTTGAAAAAACAGGTATTTTAAACGATGAATGCTATCATGTGCTGTTCGAATCATCTTCTGACGTCTTTATATTAATGGACGAGAAAGGATTCATCGACTGTAATAAAGCGGCTCTGAAGATGTTCGGCATCTCAGGAAAAGAAGAATTTATTGCATTACATCCATCCGAAATATCACCTACAAAGCAGCCAAATGGGGAAGATTCGTGGAGTGCTGCACAAGATCGAATCTCAGAGGCCTTCAAGAATGAATCTACCAAGTTTGAATGGGTTCACCGCAGACAAAATGGAGAGGAATTCACTGCTGAAGTGTGTCTAACGCGCTTTTTGTTAAAAGATAAACAGATTCTGCAGGTTACTGTACGAGACATCACCGAGCGCAAGCAGATGGAAGAAACTCTACGTAAGAGTGAGGCCAGTTTGTCCAATGCACAGCGGATTTCCCATCTTGGTAATTGGGATTGGGACCTCGTCAAAAATAAGGTAAAATTATCTAACGAGATCTATAACATCCTTGGTCTAGCATCCCAGGAATTTGAGACTACTTTTGAGGCGTTTCTAAAATCCGTCCATCCTGATGACGAGTTGTTTGTTCAAGATAATATAAATAAGGCAATATATGAACATAAACCGTATAGTATTAACTACCGCATTCTTTTGCCCGATAGCTCAGAACGTATTGTTCATGCGCAAGGTGAGGTTACTTTTAACAAAGCTGGCCAGGCTATTTGGCTGTCTGGAACAATGCAGGATATTACTGAACGCAAGAAAGTGGAAGAAGCCATTCAACAGTATGCATACATCTTTGAGAATGTGCGAATAGGGCTTTATGTCTATTATTTAGAGAACTTAGATGATGATAGAACTCTCAGGCTGATAGCTGCAAATCCAGCAGCTTCTGATTTTACAGGTGTTCCCAATGAAGTTCTCCTTGGAAAGACTATAGATGAGATTTTTCCTGGTCTCAGAGAGAGGGATATTCCACATACTTTTGCCGAAGTTGTTCGGACTGGTCAGTCCAGGGTCTTGGAAGACGTTTACTATGTCGATGAACGAGTTCTTGAGAATATATTTTCAGTCAAAGTCTTCCCCTTACCAAATAATTGCGTAGGGGTAGTATTCGATAATATTACCGAGCAGAAGAAAGCAGAAGAAGCAATGGTCAATGCAAAACTTGTGGCGGAAGCTGCCAACCGTACCAAGACCGAATTCCTCGCAAACATGAGTCATGAACTACGCACGCCTCTTAATTCCATCATCGGCTTCTCACAGTTGCTAAATAGCAATCCTTTCGGTAACCTGAATGAAAAAGAGATCAAGTATACTGGAAATATTGCGGATAGTGGGAAACACTTATTGAAGGTTATCAATGACATTCTGGATCTTTCAAAGATAGAAGCAGGAAAGATGGAAATTATTATCGAAGAATTCAATTCTCTGGATGCAATTGATGAAGTCTGCTATTCTTTGATGCCCCTTATCCTTAAAAAGAACCTTAATCTGAACTTTTCTATTGATGAGGGTATGAAGTGGATATTCGCTGATCTTACAAAGTTCAAACAGATACTTTATAACCTACTCAGCAATGCTATTAAATTCACTTCAGAAGGTGGTTCTATAACAATTAATGGTTCAATTGTTGGAAATGAGAATCATTTCAGTGTTGAAGATACTGGCAAAGGTATTGGGTATGATGCCCTTTCTTCTATCTTCGAACCTTTCTTACAAGTCGATAAATTCGAAACAAAAGTGGAAAAAGGGACGGGGCTTGGCCTTGCACTTGTCAAGAAGTTTGTTGAAATGCATGGCGGGGAAATCTGGGTTGAAAGTGAAGTTGGAAAAGGAAGTACGTTCTCATTTACAATTCCTATAGAATGCAAAGTACAATAAAATACTTTTCAGGAGTATTAGTGATATTATTATCAGTTATATAGCACCTGAATATTAATATAAGTAATATTACTAAACTCCTCTGTTGCTATCGATATTGCCTTTCATAATGCAAAACCTGTTACTGCTATTGAGTTTACATGTAAGCTATCCATTTACACTAAGCCCGTTGTCCCAAGTCTTCAATATCTCCCTAACATGAGCATTGAGAGTAAACGGCTTCTCACTTCTGGCATTTTGCTCCATGTAGTGTAAAGTACCCTTAGAGAACCCTATCTTCTTCCATTCAGAATAAGGCATGTCAAAAATCTTCTTCCTCAGCAAGTCGGAATCATCCCTTTTCCCAACATAAGCAGGCTTACCGAACTCAATCGTTTTCCTTTTCCCCACAAGATGATGACTTAACTCCCTTACCTTAACCAAAAGAACAGATCCCCAGGTAAAATTATTCTTCCTATACTCAACTTTACTATTCATCATATAATTAAACTCTTCAGTAACCTTCCTTGCTCCAGTAGTCTAAGCCTCAATGAAAAGCTCTCAGTACGCACAAAGTAAGCTGGTATCATTTGTCCTTGCGCTACATGTGTCGCATCAATTCCTGCGATGCAGATCAGTCTTCTCCAACACACCTACACATGATAGCGTTTTATACACGGTGGCAGAGTTGAACTCGGGGACAACATTCTCACAAATCTCCCCGATCAAACAGGCAAGCTTGGGAAGCTCAGGTCATACCACTAAACCACAGTCGCACAACTTCTCTATATCCTTTTAGCCGTTTTATATTAAAGCTGTTTTGGTCTTCTGTGGGCGATTTGAACAGCGTTGGCACTCCTGGGATGGATCAGAAAAAAGAAAAGAAATGAAAGACCATCACTCGTACTTCTTAATGATCTCGTCGAAGGAATCTACTATGTAGGAGAGGTTCTCTCTGCCTACTTCGAAGGTGCTGAGCTTGAAGAACTTGGTAAGGCCGGCTTTGATGCCGTGTATGTTTCGGCTCTTGAGCTCTTTGTAGAGGAAGTACCTTCCCTTCTTGACCTTTGTGGAGATCTCGTAGAGGTTGGGGGCTTCGAAGAACATCAGGTCGTGGTTGTGGGGCTTTTGTCCCAGCTGTATGAGTCCCAGGGCTTCCAGCTTTTCGGAGAACCATCTGGCATCGGCCACTTCAGTGTCCCAGTTCCGGGTGCGTTTCACTACTTCGGGGAACGAGGCTATCATGGTCATCAGGGTCGCACTGCGGGCAGTACAGCCGAGAAGCTCAATTTCCTTGTTCTTGTTGGTGGGGGACTTTCGGAATATGATGTCGGAATAATCGCCGTTATCATCGTTCACGCCAAGCACACCTATGGGGCCGCAGCTCGCCATGGACTTGTGACCGCTTCCGGCAATGAAATCCACGCCCAGCTCTTTTGCGTCCACTGGCATCCTGCCAACGGAATACGCACAGTTCAGGAGCAGAGGGACATCGTACTCATGGCATACGGAGGCTATCTTCTTGGCATCGGCAAGGTTGCCGTAATTGCCGTCAGGGTAGGTCAGCAGTGCAAGAGCAGGAGCTTTTCCGGTCTCGCTGATGGTCTCCTCTATAGCGGTGCCGTACCCCTCAGGGTCTATAAAATAGTCCGGTCGCTCCGAATGCGGGACCTTTCTGATCTCCAGGCGTGCGCGTTGAGCTGCCACAACAGAAGAATAATGGGCAAGGCCGTCAAGGATGACAGTATCGCCTTCCTGGGCAATGGCATGCATCACAGCGAACTTCGATTCACGGGCACCGTGGGTTACCCTTGCATGGTCCACTCCCAGGAACTCCGGGAGGGCCTCGTGGATGAATTCCTGCACAGGAGGCTTCTTGATGAGGTCCAGAACGCCTCCGCAATTATCACAGATGGAATATCCGTCTCCCCACTCCACCAGAGCGCGTCTGGCATCCTCTGTCAGTATTCCTCCGGTCTGCAGGGGATCGATATTGATCATATTCTTAGTAGGGCGTTCAATGAATCCGAAATTCTTCAATGCAGCATCATCAAGTGTCATATACTCACTTCTGTTTGGTCACTTCTCTTTAGAGTGGCAACTAATGGGTCAAAATAGTAAAAAAGTGTGGAAATATTATTCCACAGCTTTAGTGAAGACTGTAGTGAACTCTTCACAATCTGTGATCAATTTAGCCACTGCATCCTTGACAACATCTATAGGATCAGCATTCTCTGTCTTAATGAAAAGAATAGGCTCACTGACCGTTACATGTTTCATATCATAGGATGCTGTATGTACGCGCTCATCTTCAAGAAGGATGATCTTGAGCATGTTCAAGAGCGTATGGCTCTCTCCAGCTATCTCCATTTTCATCTCATCATCAGATTTTTCTAAGATCTTAAGTTCCATATTGTAATCTCCTTATTGTTGAACTTAAATAATACCGGTGCCGTAATCGGAGGATATCTTACGTGACTCTGTACGTCCGCATTCAGGACACTTCAATATCTGATCCTCTTTCTTCAACGTACTTCCACAATTGGAGCATGTTGCGACCATCACACCAAGTTCGTTTCCAGAAGTCGTCATCCTCATATTCTCAAGGTTGATGACCTTCGCCTTAACAACATCAGCTACAGCGAACTCCTTTGACATTTCCTTAACGTATGATTCCTTCACATTGGACACATGAATGGCAGCAACTCCGGGTTTGATGAACTGACGGTCAACGACACCCTTGATCCCCTCTATCTGCACAAGTGCCATGGAATCACGTACATTGACGACCGATCCTATCAGTATATCACCCTTTTTGATAGTTGGTGGCATGCTAGTGGTCGGTTTTACAGATATCGTCCTGCTCTTCTTGTTCACCATTACGAAGCCGGTGGCAAGTGAAAGAATGTCACCTCTGACAATGTAAGTGTTATCCCCTGCTTCAAATTCCTCGGTAGTGCCTATAATGTCACCAGGCATTACCAGGACCTTCTCTCCATGTTGTTCCTCTTCCACGTGATCATCTTCCGTATTAGTCTTAGGGGTCTCGGTTTTCCTCTTCTCTACTTTCTTTTCTGCCACTTTTACCTTTTTACTGGCAGTATCTAATACTTCCTCTTCGACCTCTGGCTTCTCACCCAGGGACTTCATATTCCTTCTGGTCGTTTTCTTGCGGTTTCTTATTCTAATAGGAATCCCTCATATAATTTAAATACGCCAGCAATTACTTTTGTTCGGCCTGGCAATTATCTGTAATAATCCTGTAAATTTCAACCTCAATTCTTTCTACATCTTTTTTATGGAATTTAAATGTTCGTTTTATCGGAAATCCAGTATTGTACCATTCCGTGATGACCGCAGGTTGAATGAACTTTTTCACGAACGCCAGACTTCCACTATTGTGTATGGAATACGTCACATCCGCCACTCTCAATGCGGTTTTGAGGAAAGGTCTGTCACTTCCTTTTACCTGTGCACCAAAAGGCGGATTCATGACCACAGTATCTGCATGTCCTCTGACCTGTCTGATATCATTACACTCGAATTCCACATCGACACCGATCATCTCAGCATTCTCCCGGGCGATCTCCAGTGCTCCCGGGTCTGAATCGAATCCCACGACCCTCTCAGCACCAAGGACAGCTGCACCGATGGCAAGCATTCCTGTGCCGCACCCCAGGTCATAGACCGTACCCTCAAGATCTCCCTTCATGAACGCAAAATGAAGCATCTCCGCCGCAAGCAAAGCCGGGGTGGGGTACTGTTCCAGGGTAACATTAGGCTTCTCAAACCCCCTTACCTTTTCAAGCAGGATCTCGAGCTTGCGTTGCTTCATGATCCTCAGTCTCCCCTTATCTCATCAAAGACCATGTCTTCCCACTCACGCTTTCCTATAACTATTTCGAATTCCTGTGGGGTGAGCATGGGTGCGGAGAACCTTCCCACCTCATCCACAGCAAGTCGCGGACATGCAGTGCTCACAAAAGCATCCACTTTGAACTGCAGCATTTGGTCAGGGGTGATGAGGTCGAGTATCAATATATAAGCGGTCTTGCCCTTCTCCTCGGCAAGTTCTTTAAGTTCCCTGGCAAGTTCCATTCTGTATTGCCCTGGTTTACTGGAAACAATGATCCCGAAAGACTCGGCATCCAGTGACTTCGCAATGGCCGCACTACGCTGGCGCATGATAAGGGACGGGTCTACCTCCCTCACATCCTTTGAGAATGGGTCTGCAATAAGGACCCTCTTTCCGGTAGCAAGCGAAACCCCGAGCGGGTGGAACCCTCCACTGCCAATATACAGGAACTCCTCACAGTCCAGGTCGTCAGCAACCGAAAAATTGCATCCCAGCACCTGTCCGGCGTACGCGATCTTGCTGTCGCCTCTTCCTATGGCTACGACCTTGCCGTTGGTCTCAAGGATCTCACGAACCTCTGGCAACTTATGGACATGCTGTACAGTGGTCAGAAGTCCCACTTTCTTCCCATGGAGTTCCTCTAAAGCCTTGAGGACAACATCCCTGACGTCTGCATCAGAGCGTGTCTCTATAAAAATGACCTTGTCGCTATACCTGTTATCATCAAGTTGAGCATGTCCGAAATGGAAAAGCAGGTCAACATTTTCAAGGATGGGTATGTCGAGGTCACAAGCACCATAACATGGATTCGCAGAAATGATGATCTCCACACCTGTGGCTTCACTGATTTCTGAAGCAATAGCAGGACCTCGCCTCTTGAACCCTTCTGGAAATTGTAGCCCGATTATCTCAGGTTGCACTTTCCTTATTATCCCAATGATATGGTCTATCTGAAAATCGAAAGGCTCACTGCTGCTCACCGGCCACCTCCAGAATAGAGACCCCGCTCATATCGACATCTATCTTCACAAGGGTATTGACATTATAACCCATATCGCTCATCTTTGCAGCACCATCGCCTCTGCTGATGACCACGATAACATTACAGATATTTGCACCCATGTTCTCAAGTGCCGGAAGAAGGGCTTTCAATGTGCCACCGGTGCTGATAACATCGTCCACAACAAGGACATTCTCGCCCTTGCTCACTCCGTTGATGTAAAGCTCGCCCTTTGAATAGCCCGTGCTCTGTGAAAGGATTACCTCACCCTCAAGTCCGTATTGCCTCTTCCTGACAATGGACATGGGTTTACCTGTCTTCATTGAAAGTGCAGTTGCCAGTGGAATTCCCATTGCTTCGATGGATACTATCCTGTCGTAATCCGTTCCCGCAATATCTATCATATGGTCTGCGATCTCATCCAGCAGTTCCGGTTCAAGGGATGGGACTCCATCTGAGATCGGGTGTATGAAATACGGATATTCGCCTCTTATCACAATGGGTGCTTTACGGAGTGATTCCTGAAGAACTTCTAACATGTTATCCTGCCTTTTATGTTTAAAAAATGACCGCGTTCGCAGTCCCGGGGGTAACGACCCAGCCTCATCGAAGATTAGAGGCAGAAGATGCAATATCTGTCAGATCGTCACGCTCTCCTTTTATAGCAGAATAAAGTGTTTCTTTACTTAAAAGTACTGGATGGTAATATTTGCCGCAGGCAACATCTGCCAGCTTTTCCGCAAGGTCACTTCCATTCCTACTGATATCAACAACAAGCATGTTTATCCTGTAATCAGTAACACCCTTGCATACCTGTAGCAGTTCCCTTTCGATACTCCCGCCCCGATGCAATGGGACGTTGGCAGTACCATCTGTCACAAGTATCATAATAGGGACCGCTGATGGTTCACGCTTCAATTCCTGAAGGATTGTCTGGACCCCTGTGAGTATGCCGGAGGCCATCGGTGTGGTCCCTCCGAAAGGCACCTTTTCCAGATATCTCTTTGCAGACTCCACAGACGAAGTGAACGGTAGCACGAGTTCTGCCGACCTTCCGCTATATGTAACAAGAGATACCCTGTCTCTTCTCTGATACGCATCTTTGAGAAGGGCGAGAACAACATCTGTTGTTATCTTGATCTTCTCTTTTTCATCCATGGAATCGGAAGTATCAAAAACGATATTTATCAGCGTGGATATCCTTCGTCGCCTTATCTTTTCCCTGATATCGCTCTTTTTAATGTTTATCTTCCCGTCCTTGGCGTGATGTGCCGCTGCACGCACAGTAGGCGCAATGGCGATATCCGTTACCTTATCTCCAGGCATCTTATACCTAACATATCGCCCTCGCTTACCCTTGGTGAGGACCTCTGCCCGTCTCCCTGATTTCAATCTTCCGGAAACTACTTTCTTCTTCTGCTTGTTCTTCGCAAAATCCGTAAGTATCTTGCTCACTGCTTTCTCATCTTCGAGAGGATCATCTTTTTCGGGCTTTGCTTTTGACTTTGGCTTTGATGTATCGTCAGGAGTACAATTCTGTTCACTTTCAAATTCAGCAGTATCCTTCCGGGTCTCTGGAATTGGAATCGGCTCTTCGATCACAGGATCATTATATACTTCCTCTTCTGTTTCCGATACTTCCAAAGTCTGTTTTTCCTCTGGAATTATCTCTGGGGCCTCTTCCTTTGCTCTGGGGATATCCGCTACCACGTTCTGCTTGTTTCTCTTGACAAGTACGGGTGTCTCTTTCTTTATCCGTTTTGGACCCGTTTCGAACTTCGGTTCATATTCCCTCGGAACAAGATGTACCTCTGCCTCATCAATTACCTTGTCACCGGTCTCTTTGTTCTCTTCCTCGACCGCTTCTTCAGGAACTGTTATCCTCATGATAGCATGGTCATCATTCCTGGATAATTCCTGTTCTTC
>Ga0255434_10100_pt1 | contig 10440 bp, 10 predicted proteins | sample ANMaggSeSYBR02J4_FD_182667 | JGI IMG/M metagenome (GOLD analysis project Ga0255434, IMG submission 182667) | Sediment cell enrichment communities from methane seep in Santa Monica Basin, California, United Staets - ANME aggregate JGI... | ecosystem: Environmental > Aquatic > Marine > Cold seeps >...
CTTATTTTCCTTATACTGAACCCAGTATGGAAATAGATGTCTTTTGGAATAATGAATGGATGGAACTGGGCGGGAGTGGTATTTTTAGGCCCGAAGTTACTGAACCCGTTGGCATAAAAAATCCTGTTCTTGCATGGGGTCTTGGACTAGAACGTTTAGCTATGCTTAAATTTGGTCTTACAGACATACGAAAACTATATGTAAGCGACTTAGAATGGCTTAGAAAAAAATCATTGATTTAAACCATTTATTTCTTTTAATTCTGATAAAAATGCGCAGGGGTATTGTCACGTTTGGTGGGTGCACAGGGGTGGTGGCACATGAGTAGTGTTAACCCTGTTTTTCAAAAATTTCTTATCACATTAGTGTTTGCAAACGGTTTTAAATCCCTAAATGCATTGAGAGATACCGCCCTCGGTATTGAAATCATTTCGTTCGCCAAAAACACTTGGTTTTTTGTCGAGGGCGGTACACAAATGCATACCAATAATGGCGGTTATCTGTCTCGCCGACTTTGGATTTTTACTGATAACGGTAAAAACTTCCTATGTACATATTTAATCCATATTTTTGCTATCACCTCCTTATTTTCAGTTTATGTACTGACAAACGACATTCATAGACACTTGATCTCGCATTTAGTTTATTTTGTTGATTTGTTGGTAATTTCCGGCTTTTTATCATACAAATTTCCTTTATTTAAATTTGGAGGGGCTACATGAGCTATAGGCATGCTACGCAGTATACCATAGTACCAAAGATTGCAACAACCACAACTGAATATAATTTGTACAACCCAGGAAAAATTATACCTGCAACCATGCATGCAATTAGCGTTCCTACAAACACTACTATTGGCAGTCCTATATCAATTCCTGCTGTCAAAAAATATATACCTGCCATAAATAGAGATGCAAGTAGCGCATATATGCCCTTCAAATTTCCTTCGTTATTATTTGTTATTTTTTTCATTTTCTCTTCACCTGATTCTATTTTGTCCCCTAAAAATATTTATCGTCAACTGACGAACGGAAATAATATAAACCCCAGAGTTATACAAAATTTTGTATATCTTGAGAGTGCAAACTCTCGTGAGATACTGGAGGAAATAATTGCATCAGGAGATCAAATCGCAATTATTTCTTTTTTCCTTTTTTATTTACGTCTTTTTTTCTTTTTGCACCTCCTTTTTACAGGAAATACTGTAACCATAAATCATTCCATCGTAAGGCAAAAATGCCTTTTCCTCAATCATACATCCCAGTATGAATTCCCCAGTTCCAAAAGGAACCCAAATGATTTGTTCAATTTTTTATTTACAGGTATTTCCCCTAATAAATTACGTGTTTATAAATATTTTCATTTCAAATATTTATTCACATTAAACAATAAATCTATGGGGAGTATGCTCTTTGAAATTGACTTATTTACAGGTCGTTACTTTTTTCGGGCTACTCCCCTACCTCTTAAAAATTACTATTTTATTTTGATGGTATACCCATCATCTTCAATTGCGGAACCGATCAATTCATCGCCTTCTTTCCATCCAAGTTTTTCTATATCTTCCGATGGGATTATTACAACATATTTGTATTTTGTTTTTCCTTTATACTCGTACGCTTTTTGCCTTTGCAGTTTCATAAAAAACAAATGGTTTTTCCACTATATATTTATGGTACCACAAACCTTATATACTCCTGATGCATTACTATTATTGGCGAACGAAATGAGTGAAAATAATTGTAAAATTAAGGAAATGATAAACGCAAGAAAAGCTAGAGGCATGATACTTTTAGAAGAAGGTTTTGAACCAAAAGAGATAAACCCTACCACTTGGGTAGTACCATCACAAAACGGTTGCGGTACATACCAAGTACATGTTTTTCAAAGACATTGGAAATGCAGTTGTCCAGATTTTATGAAACGTGGTGTTGACTGCAAACATATCTGTGCGGTCAAGATTTGGAAAAACCTAAGTGACAAGTTCGAGCAACTGAATTTACACATAAAACAAAATATAAGTGTTAAAGAAAAAATACCTGTTGCAAGTTGTAAGTTCTGCAATTCATTAGAGATAATAAAATATGGTAAAAAGAGCGGAAAACAAGTCTACAAATGTAAAGTATGTAAACGTAAGTTTGTAGATAACACTGATTTTGAGAACACAAAATACAACCCTAAAATCATAGCTTTAACGCTTGATTTGTATTTCAGAGGGTTATCACTTCGTAAGGTGTCACAACATCTTAAACAATTTTATGACCTTGATGTTTCTTATATGACCGTTCACCGTTGGATTGAGAAATATATTGGGATTATGAACGAATATGTGAATACTATCCAACCTGATATTGGCGAGGTTTGGCATACGGATGAAATGATGGTTAAAATAGGTGGCACATGGGAGTATTTATGGAACGTCATAGACGAACGTACTCGTTTTCAACTTGCAAGCGTGGTATCAACAGAACGCAAGGTAAGGGATGCAAGGATGGCATTCCAGAAGGCTAAAAAGAACTGTGGCGGTAGAAAACCAAAGTATATTGTTACTGACGGTTTGAAATCATATAAGAGGGCAATCAAGAAGGAGTTTACAACTAACACACATGAAACAGAACATCTTTACAATGTTGGTTTACAACACCATCCAAATAACAATCATGTTGAAAGGTTGCATGGTGAAATAAGAAGTCGTGAAAAAACCATGAGGGGGATTAAAATAGATACAACCCCGATAGTTGAAGGGCATAGACTTTATCACAACTTCATTAAGCCACACATGGCATTGGATGGTAAAACACCATCAGAAGAGGCGGGAATAACGATAGATGGCGATAACAAATGGGTGTCTTTGATGAAAACTGCATTATGGTACAAAAAAGCAAAGGCGGGTGTAAAACAATTTTAAACAGCGTCTTTTCCCTCGGTATGGGTGGCTCTTCCATCTTCTCTTCTTTCGTCAAATCGCATGTTTTCTTTGTCTATGCCTGTCATTACTTTGCAAAAAGGGCATTTTGCTTTGTTATTAATAAGAGTACTGCCAAAGAAACTTTCAGCATCACCAAATTGAATGGGCGAACGAAACCATTTTTTACAATTCAAGCATCTTATTTCACAAATTATTTCTCTTTCCATGATTTTTTAATCGAGCAAGTAGTTTATTACATTTACCACTACAAATGTGCCACACTAGAAGTGACACCCCCACATGTAACAGAACCTGCGCAGGAAATCTTTATATAGAAGTGTTTGTATAGCGATTTTTACTCTTAAAGCATTTTTAGGAGGAGGTGAACAAAAATTATGATGAATGGACAACAACCAATAATAATTTTAAAGGAAGGAACAAAACGAGAAAGGGGCAAAGGAGCTCAAGCAAATAATATTATGGCTGCAAGGGCAATATCTGATGCTGTGAAATCAACACTCGGTCCAAAGGGAATGGACAAAATGCTTGTTGATTCAATGGGTGACGTTGTGGTAACCAATGATGGGGCAACAATTTTAAAAGAAATTGATGTGGAGCATCCATCTGCAAAAATGATTGTAGAAGTTGCAAAATCACAGGACGAAGAATGCGGTGACGGAACCACCAGTGCAGTAATACTCACAGGAGAACTATTAAAATGTGCAGGGGAACTACTTGACCAAAATATTCATCCAACTGTTATCTGTGGAGGATACAAACTCGCTGCAGGAAAAGCAATAGAGACACTCCATGATCTATCCATAGCAATAGCAGCTGATCCTCCTCCGGCAGTCATTTTACCATCTTCAAGGGCAACCTTTACAACTGAAAGTGCGTCATGCAATCCTCTCTCGAGTTCATCTACGATGTGATCTGTAGTGCCACGAATTAGTATGGATACGGCTTTCGGGTTCTTACAATCAGTAACGAAAGTCATTTTGTCATCGCCGATTTTCGTTTCCTCTACATTACCTGCGTTACCAAGATCTTTTTGGGTTAGGCCATCAAGGTTTGCTACAATCTTTGCACCAGTTGCTTTTGATAGTTTTTCCATATCGCTCTTTTTGGCACGTCTTACAGTATAAATCCCTTCTTTTGCTAGGAAATGTTGTGCTATATCATCAATGCCTTTTTGACAGATAAGAACGTTTGCCCCACTTGCTTTGACTTTCTCGACCATCTTTCTAATCATGCCTTCTTCTTCATCCAGAAAAGCCTGAAGTTGTGTTGGGTCTTGTATTTGGATTCTTGCATCCACTTCTGTCTTTTTTACTTCAAGTGCTGCATTTATTAATGCTATCTTTGCGTTTTTTATGTGTTTTGGCATTCCCTCGTGCACTCGCTCCTTATCAAGAATTATTCCGCTGATTATTTCAGTGTTTGCAATTCCGCCACCTTGTTTTTTCTGTATTTGGATGTTGTCAAGATCAACGTATGTTTTACCGTTAATTGCCTCTGCAACATTGGTTACAGCGTCAACTACAACATCTGCAAGAATGTCTTTCTCGGCGCTAGCACTTTTACTAGCCATAGAAGTCATTGCAATATCTTTCAATGTTTTTTTATCTCCTGCTTTTATTGATATAGATAGATCATGGAGTGTCTCTATTGCTTTTCCTGCAGCGAGTTTGTATCCCCCACAGATAACCGTCGGGTGAATGTTTTGGTCAAGTAGTTCCCCTGCACATTTTAATAGTTCACCTGTGAGTATTACTGCGCTGGTGGTTCCGTCACCGCATTCTTCGTCCTGTGATTTTGCGACCTCTACAATCATTTTTGCAGATGGATGCTCTACATCAATTTCTTTTAAAATTGTTGCTCCATCATTGGTTACCACAACGTCACCCATTGAATCAACAAGCATTTTGTCCATTCCCTTTGGACCGAGTGTTGATTTCACAGCATCAGATATTGCCCTTGCAGCCATAATATTGTTTGCTTGAGCTCCTTTGCCCCTTTCTCGTTTTGTTCCTTCTTTTAAAATTATTATTGGTTGTTGTCCATTCATCATAATTTTTGTTCACCTCCTCCTAAAATATGCTTTAAGAGTAAAAATCGCTATACAAACACTTCTATATAAAGATTTCCCACGAAGTAGTAGTTCCGAAAGTGGTAAAAAACAAGAGAAAATCAGGATAGAAACTGGGTATAAATAGATTTTGATAAGAAGAAAAACAGAATTTCTTATCTGTTGAGGATAAAAAATGATAAAATTTACTGTAAAATTCGAAAATATCTCTGGTATAAACTAAGTAAAAAGAGATTAAAAGTCTGATTTGAATAGAATGTTATCCTCCACCTGGATCTATTGTATATAGTATTGTTCCAAAGTATTTTGAAGTAATAAGATGGTCTTGTTTTACTTCCCCAAACACTGCTAACCAAATCAAAATGTCAGCGGGTAACCAAAGGTTATACAAAAGAACTGAAAACAAGAAATAGAATATTCTAATCAAGTAGTTTTTAGAAGTTGTCTTAGGTAGAAATGAATGTTTTTTGACTTTGTAACTGGTTTCTATTCCCCATCTTTTACCATAAAGTAGGAATAGTCTTGTAGTCAGATCTACATCATTTTCATTGAATTGTTCATTTGTGGCAAATGCTCGTTTGTTTCCTTCATCTTCTTCTGATTAATAAAAAATGAATTTAACAGATTAAGTTGTAGCTTACATGTTAAACCCTTTGTTTCTGTCAGACGTGTTACATAATGATCCATTTCTCAATTTTGATATAATAACAGAAAAAGTATAAATACTATAAACAACATAATAATGACTGACGGTCAGTCATTAGTAGGTGATTATTATTAGAATAACAAAAAATCCAGAAGAAAGAAAAAAAGAATTTATAGATATTGCTGAGCAACTATTTATAGAAAAAGGATATGAAAACACTGCTGTTTCTGACATTGTAAAAAAGGCAAAAGTTGCTAAGGGAACCTTTTATTATTATTTTAAAACAAAAGAAGAAGTTCTAAACTCAATAGTAGATAGATACATTGACATAATAGTAGAAGGTTTTGAAAAAATTGCAAATGAAAAAGGATCTAATGCAGTTGAAAAACTTGTAAATATTTTTTTGTTTTCCTATTCGTTTAGAAAGAATAGAACAAGTTTGTTGCAATACCTGCATGAAGATAAAAACGCTCATTTGCATTTAAAATTTGAAAGGAAAATTCCTGTAAGAACAATTGAACCTTTATCAAAAATTATTTCTCAAGGAGTCCAAGAAAAATATTTTGACACAGCTTTTCCGCAAGAAGCAGCTAAAGCTTTTATTGGAGTTCCTGCAATGGTAATGCAGGGAATTTATAACATAAAACCAGGTTCTGCAGAATATAAAAGAATGTTACTTTCAACATTTGATTTTTTAGAAAGAATTCTTGGAGCAAAATCAGGCTTAATATTAAATGCATATAAAAAGTTGGAGGGATAAAATAAATGCCTTTGTGTAAAAGATTAGAATTAAGTCATTCAATAGAAATAAAAACAAGTCCTGAAAAGATATGGAATTTTTTTAAAAACACTGATAACTATACAACCTGGCATCCAAAAGACCATATAAAATTCATTTGGACAGAGGGTAAACCACTAGAGATTGGGTCAAAATTTTATTCAGAACAACTAGTCTTTGGAAAAGTTCAGAAATATAAAGGACATATAAAAGAAACAATTCCAAATAGAAAAATTGTTTTTACTTTTAAATTTCCTGTTTCTCTAATTTCTCCAAAAATTGTATGGCTTATAGAACCAAAAGGATCAAACACAGTATTCACAGCAATAACCTACTTGCGAGCAGGACATCTTTATAAAATACTCTTTAAAAAAGGTATGAAAAATTTAATTGAAGAACATGACAGACATGTTGCTGAAGAAGGAGAAAATCTAAAAAAAATATTGGAAGGTCAGTAAACTTATGACAGATAAAAATACAAAAAAACAGCTTCCAAAAATATTACGGTTCTTAATTAAGCTTTTTCAAGTCATCCTTTATATACCAATTCAAATAATCTTCATTCCTTTTGCTATTATTGGAATAATAGTTGCAATTTATAAGGAAATGGTAAAAAGCAAGAAACTGGGTGTCTCCTTCACCTCAATTCAAGCACTTCAATATAGGTGGTTCATGCATTATTTTAACATCAGACCGGATCCTCATTCTGTTGCATTTATAAAAAAGTTACCATGTGAATCACATTTTGGTTTGTTATCAACTTTTGGAGCTCTTATCATTTCCCAGCGGTTATTTGGTTTCACCACCAAGCTTGGAAAAGTTGATGAACCAGGTGAAGAGACCTTAAGTGGCACTCCGGGTGTTCGGGTGCTCAAGTTTGACAGGATAATGGAAAAATATGTTGATGAAGTGGAGCAGATTGTCATTCCTGGAGCTGGCTTTGATCTAATAACTTTGCATTTTACAAAAGGAAAAAAAGTAAAGGTTTTTGAACTCGACCAGGTTAAAACACTAAATGTTAAAGTTGAAACATTGAAAAAAGCAGGTATAAAGCATGATTGGATCACCTATATCCCAGTTGATTATTCAAACGAATCTTGGGTTGATAAACTATTAGAAGCTGGTTTTGACAAAACAAAAAAGACTTTATTCCTTTGGGAAAGCGTTTCTTTGTTTTTAGAAGCTGATATTGTCAAAGAAACACTTAGGAAAATGGCTGATTTATGTGTAGATGGAAGTATCATCGCTCAAGACTTTTATTCCAAAGCATTCGTATTAGGTGAAACTTCAAAAATAGTAAAAAGATCCTCGAGATTGATAGAAAAAATGGGAGAGCCTTGGAAATTTGGAATAGATATGTTAAATGATCCTAAAGCAGCAGTTGAATCATTCTTAAAAGAATGTGGATTAAAAATGACAGAATATATGCAATTCGGTGAAAAACTAGAAATCGAACCATTTTACTGTATTGTTGAGGCTGAAAAACTGTAAGATGTTAATTTCTTTGGCGTTTTTTTGCATTCGGAAGTACTGCGAAGGTACCGTGTAAAACTGTAGTGGGAAATCAGTAGTGGAAAATTTGGGGTGGTAAATTAATGGCGTTCAATTTATTCACAAAATTTCATATATATCTTCATAAACAAAGAATAATTTAGTTAATTGAGGCTGACCAACAACCCCATTAACATCAATGAAACATGAATTTCAATTAAAATATCATCAAATAATAATATTTGGTTATTATTATATTGTCGTTTTTTGATAGGTTAATAAAGGTATAATGCATACGGTATTATAGGAGAGATAGGATGAAATTTAGACCGTATAATGTCAATCAAACAAAGCTTGTAAATCTTGATTATAGAAAACTTCTTGGCGAAGATTCTGATGCGGTAATTATTCATAATATTGTGGGCGTACTTGATCTTTCTGAATTTGAAGAGAGATACGGTGAGATTGGTAATCCTGCATATCATCCTAGGATGATGATGGAGATCATCATCTATGGATATGTTCGTAACTATTTTGGTGGAAGGCCATTGTACAATAACTATGAAACGGATATTGGACTCAGGTTTATCTCTAATGATGACTTCCCAAATTTCAGAACAATCAACATATTTAGATTGAATTTCAAAGAGGAAATAGCTGATGTTTTCTCCCAGGTTGTATTGCTCTGTGCAGAGCTGGGTCTGATCGGATTTAAGAATTTATCTGTTGATGGCCAGAAGATCAAAGCGAATGCAAACGTATTTCAAAATAAAAATCTCAAAGGTATCAGAAAGGAAAAGGAAAGAATAGAGAAACAATTACAAAAGCTTCTGGAAAATGAACTTGATTTCCAACGGGAAAATGAAGAAAGGGAAAAAATGAAGAAGAAAAGGGAGAAACTAGAGAGAAGGAAGCAGAAATTGGATTCTGCTGCTCAGTTATTGATTGATGCAGGTGCAGAAAATGATGAGAAGTTAAGAACTAATCTTACGGATCCGGATAGTCGGATTATGATGGATAAACGTGGGGTGAAGAACCCTGATTATAATGCTCAGAATGCAGTAGATGATGCATTTGAGGTGTTGACTGCTGTTGATGTAACTGATACTCCTTCGGATAATGAACTGTTATTTCCAATGAAAGAGAAGAGTAAAAAGAATACTGGGAGAAATCATGAAAACACGTTAGCTGATGCAGGCTATGGTGATAAAGCCAAGTTTGTTGAAATGGAACATGATGGGGATACTGAATATTTTGTCCCAGATAAAACAATGTATTCAAGCAAGAAAAACCCGTTCAGTAAATGGAATTTCAAAAAAGATCCAAATGATGATGTTTATATCTGTCCAATGGGAAAGAAGATGATATATGTAAGGACATGTAAAGGCAGTAAGGGATTACTGTATCGTCTTTATGAATGCGTAGATTGCAGTGATTGCAATATGAGAAAGAAATGCCTAAGGACCTCTGAGAAAAGAAGGACGGATGAAAACTTGAAATCCAACAGAAAAATAGCGATATATCCAGAAGACGAGTATGTAAAAAAAATGAGAGAAAAGTTAGAAACTGATACAGGAAAGAAAATATATCAAAGAAGGATGTCAACTGTTGAACCATTACATGGTGACATGCAGAAAAATCATGGTTTCATTCAATTTGTATTAAGAGGAATTGAAAAAGTAAGAGTTGAATATAACCTGATGGGAATTGCTCATAATATCCGAAAAATAAAGCTGCATGCAGTGAAAAAACTTGATGAATATCTGAAAAATCAAGCAAATATCGCATAAATCAAAGTAAAAGAACAAAAAAAACAAGAGAATGTATCCATCAAGACTAGGCTCAAATGACACTCAAAGAGGTTGAAGAGAGTGAAATGGACGTAACATAAAAAAATAAGTAGAATATATCCAAATCAAAGACAAAAAGATAATGAATAATCATTGAAACTGGAATTAATAGCCAGCCTCCATTATGAAATATCATCGATTAAATCATCGGTATTAGATTATAGACATAATACTAATTCATCATACCATATATCAGGTAAGTAAGGTACTAATAATTCATCAATCTAATACTAATTCAATACTGATACTGAATATTTCATAATGAATACTTAGATAGTGTTTATTTCATTCTTCATACAGTTTATTAATAATCTTATAAATTTCCTCATCGGCGTACTCTAACTCTGTTAAATCTTTTTCAATATCTTTTATAATATCTTTCCCAAATGAATTTATGATTAAATCTTTTACATCATCATCAGGTTCTTTTCCATGGTTATACATTGATTTATAAGACTTATCGATAAAGTATGGATCTTTTTTGATATCATAATATTCATCAACTCTATTGATATCATCTAATTGGTCCTTAACTATATCATCAACTTTTTTTAATGTCTGTTTCCTATCATAAATGTCTGTTATTTTTTTTGATATCTTATGGTCACTATGTCTAACTCTATAATAAGTCTCTTTCGTATAGAATATTCCTCCACATCTAGGGCATCTATTTTTATA
>Ga0255434_10105_pt1 | contig 10249 bp, 8 predicted proteins | sample ANMaggSeSYBR02J4_FD_182667 | JGI IMG/M metagenome (GOLD analysis project Ga0255434, IMG submission 182667) | Sediment cell enrichment communities from methane seep in Santa Monica Basin, California, United Staets - ANME aggregate JGI... | ecosystem: Environmental > Aquatic > Marine > Cold seeps >...
ACATGCTGGATGATCCTGAGGTCGCATTGAACATCAATACGGTGGATGATATGAAGCGGTGTGAAGATCTCCTTATGAAGAATTTGTTCTCTAAATAAATCAGGGCGGGGTCATATGGTCGAGTATACAACGATTGATAATAAGAAATATTCTTTAAAAAGTCTCCGATTGATAACAGGTGATCTGTCCCTGGGTGCGGATATTGCTGAGATCTCTGAGGAGCAATTGCTTCTGTGTGAAGCGATAGATGATCCATATATACTTCCTTATTTATTGGATCGTTTTTATTCCTTTGAACTAAAGGATGCTGAAGGATTCAGATTATGTCTGATACGTATTCAGGTGGATTCTGATCTTCGTCTTAATGAGGATATACAGAAACACCAGCATCGCGGATATGTTCAGTATTACAAAAGCTGTAACGATCGCAGAGATATAACCTATGATCCCAAGAGTTCCAAGGGCCAGCACACATGCCAATGCGCCAAGAACGAAGGATACAGCATATCTTGGAAATGTAGTATTATTGATTATCATGGAACCAAAGCCTTCATGGATAGGCTTGCCAAATGCAGCCACTGTCAACATAGCCTGTTTTGCACCTATCTCAGCTATAAGGAGAGAGATGGCAAGCATAAGTGCAGCATTGTCCGAAAAGAACAAGACCTCTGCCTGCAGGGAAGATATCGATGCATACAAGGCGATCAATGCTAAAACCGTATAACTGACTCCCCCGATACCGAGAGACAGATCTTTAAGGGCATTGACTTTCTTTTCCAAAGAACCGTGTGCTGTTGCACCATCGCCGAAATCACCCAGACCATCAAGGTGGTTCAATCCTGTAATATAATAGATGAAAACCATTATCATTACAGCGCTTATGGTCGAAGGGAGGAAAGATTCGGTCAAATATGCAAAAATACCTATCATGGCCCCAAGGACAATGCCTGCAAAGGTCTGGAGATAACTGCGCTTTACAAGTTCATCAAGCCCTTCCATGGACATCCCCACAGGTATTGTGGAAAGAAAACCAAAGCTTGTCCTGAGGGCAAGTAAAAATCCGCTCATCCTGCTATCACACCACTATTCTCGAGATTTTTCTTTGGCTTCCTTTGATTTTCAGCCGCATCTGCCATGCCTCTTGTGTACATGCTGGCAGAAACACCACCAATAAGACCTCCAATGATATCATCCATGAAAGGTCCCAGTTTTGAAAGAATGCCTGGTTTTTGTTTGTCGAACCTCACGAACTCGAAAATGCCCTTATCACCACTGATATATTTAGCAATGCTCATTCCCATGACCTCATCGGCAATGATGAAAGTCAGATCATTCTCATAAGAGCTTCTGCTGATATTCGGAAGGTTGCCTTTTTCACCCTCCCTCTCCAGCAGTATGCCGGAATATATCAGAAGGCAAAGATTAGCATCGGAGATAGCGATATCCAGTTCCCTCCTGAAGCGTTCCTCTGCGATCTCACGGGTCTCAAGCCCGGGATGAGGAGCATAAAGCTCAAGAGCAGTATCAACAAGCATATCCACGGTGATACCTTCTTCTTCCAGTATTTCGATGATATTATGATTAATATCGCCTTCCAATTCCTTTGGTTGGTCTTTTTTGAGATCCTGAGAGTCTATATCTGACAATTTCATAATTATCACTTACAAGGTTCGATTATAGATAGTTGATTAAATTCGATATTATATAGATTAAAGCTACAAATATTATTACAACAAGTATTGAAGACATACCGATAACTTCTGCTGCCTTTTTAATATCTTCTGCCTTTGGCAATGAGAGGCCCTTACCTATAACATAGGTATTGGGTTTCTCAAGCCGGACACCAAGAGCCCCTGCAATTGCAGCCATCGGATAACCGGAATTAGGAGAAGGTGTTGTCATACAGTCTGTTGATGCACACCTGTACGCGCCAATATGGTCCAGTCCTTTGCTCTTTAAAAGAACACTTGAAAGGAAAGAACCTGCCATGATGAACACCACACATATACGTGCAGGTATCCAGTTAAGCACATCATCGGTCTTTGCTGAGAAATAACCAATGTCCCTGTACTTCTCATTCATGTAGCCCACCATTGAATCAAGCGTACTTACAGCCTTGAAGATATAAGCACCTATAAGGCCGTAAGGGCCGAATATCACATAGTAGAACAACGGGCTCAATATCCCGTCAACGAAGTTCTCGGAGCAGGTCTCAATGACAGAAGAGGACACCTGGCCTTCAGTTAACTTTGAAGTATCCCTGCTCACATACATTGAGAGCTTTTCACGTGCAGATACAAGGTCACCTTTTTCCAGTTCCCCATAGACCTCCATTGCAGCTTCCAGTAATCTGCGAATGGCGAACGTGGATTTAAGGAAATAGGCCTCAATTAGAAGCACTACGAATTCCGGAATGAAAGATAGATTTGCGATAAGAAGCACAACATAAGCTATAGAAGCTGCAAATAAGATAACAATGAGAGCAAATACCACACCATATGCTTTTTTATGTGTGGCAGGGACCTTTTCCTTGAAGAATCCGATAAGGTTACCTATCCAGACCACCGGATGCAATGCTGTGGGTGGCTCACCTATCAAAAGATCAAAACCTGTTGCCAGAAGGAGCACGAATATCAAATGCCCCGCATCAGGCAGGAAAGGTTCGATCATAAACGAGGCTCCAGCACCTTATCCCACGCTTTTTTCAATTTACTACCCATATCCCCACCCTCTGAAAGCACATCGAGAAGCTCTTTTACAACATCCTTTTCATGAACAAGGACGCAATCCTCACAGCTCCAGACCTGACCACCACTGGAACGGTCGACCCACTTACCTCCCGTACGTTCATCCTCACACCTATAGAATGGACAGAAGCATAAAGTGCAGTCCTGGTCCTCACATCTGTGACATGGGTAATAGGGGCAATCAGTGTCCCCACCACAAGGAGAGGCATCCCCACTTTCAATCATTGAAACAAGATCAGCCTTTGCATCCTCTCTTGCTTTTTCAACAACTACATTTCCTATTGCCCGTGAAAGTATGTCAGTCTCCTCCTTGGGACGGACAGCGATCCTTATAAAATCCGTACCCATGGACGGGAAAGAACTACAATCCCTAATAAGCACCCCATGTGCAGCCAGACGCTGTGAGAGTTCAACAGAATCGAAAGAGGAAGCGCTGATATCAACAAGGATATAGTTCACAGTGCTTGGAAGCGGTTTGAACTTACGTATCATTGAGATGCGCTCAGTAAGATAATTACGGTCATTTTCAATGGCCTTGCGTGATGCCACAAGATACGGACTGTTGCAACCACCTTCCATGTTAAGCATTGCTATTCCGATCTCCTCAGGAATGGAACCCAGGTTCCACGAAAGTCTTGCGATGTTCAATGCATTTGCAATTGTTTTTGAGGCCACACCGAACCCAAGACGAACACCCGGAATAGCAAAATCTTTAGTAAGAGATCGAAGAATGAAAAGATGATCGTTATCTATCACAGTATCAGTGATCGTTTGTGAAGGATCGTCAGCAAGTTCGATGAAGGCTTCATCGACGAACAGGAGAGTGTTATTGCTGACACATTTTTTTGCCAGTGACAGGATATCCTCCCTTTTATGGAGCTTACCGGTAGGATTGTTCGGATTACATACGAAAAGGATCTTTGCACCCCCAAGCACATCGTCGGAGAGATCGAAGATATCATCCTGACCTATGTAACGAACATCAGCACCTGCTACGTTGCACTGTTGTTCATATTCCGCGAACGTAGGGTGAGGTATCAGTACAATATCGCCCTGATCCACTATCGCCTCTGCCACAAGCCTGATGATCTCACAGGAACCATTACCAGGAACTATGTTTTCCACAGACAGCCCGTTGTCCAGAAAACGAGCAGCAGCCTTTCTAAATTCAAGATAACGGTTATCAGGATATTGCCCAAATCGCTCCATGGCATGCTCTAGCAAGCTGTCAAGGTCAAGCCCGCCTAAAGGATGGTCGAAGGGACTTCCGAGGGGGTTAAGGCTGGCGCTCAGTTCCAGCATCTCCGATGCCGGGATGCCATACTTGTCAGCCATTTCACGAATAAGCCCACCATGTGAGGGACAGGCCAATTCTATAATGTTTTCTTTTAGAGGGAGTTGTTTTTCTTGTGACACGCTGATCGAATAATGTAAAGAACCGAAAATATATTAAGTTATTCAATTTAGCTTTCTTTAAGCGAACCTACAATTGACTAAAAACCAATGCTGCGAACATAAAATAAGAACTTTATAAATAAAATAATAAAAAAAGGTAATCAGGTTGGTTTGATTCGATTCCTTTATACCATTCTGGCCAATAGCATTTCCTCACACTTTGCCAGTTCAACGACCGAGTCCACATTGATCGCAACTTCAGGAATATTGGTCAGATGATCGAAATCCACCTGCTCTTCCTCGATCTTAGCAGAATCAAGGACATTTATCCCCACCGGGACCAGCATTTCGCCGTTCTTGTTGAACACTGTACCCGGCCGCAACCCCAGCTCCCGGAAAAGCCCAATAGGAGCATAAACGGACATTGCCGGAATGGAACGTTCCACATAGCTTTCAACTATAGCATCAATATGCCCTGATTCGACCAGAGGGAGGTCCGGCATCAATATCATGACAGGACCGGTGCTGCCAGCATCTTTGACAGCATTTACCATATCCCCAACATAATTATCACCAGGAGTACGGAGAATGAGAACATCATTCCCATATCGATCCCTGACACACGATTCGGTTTCAGGAGAATATGGAGAGGTCTGAACGAAAACACGTTCGATGTGTTCTGCACCAAGAAGAGAGTCAAGAAGATAACTGATAAGTGGCCTGTCGATAAGCATCACACATGCTTTTTCCTCCACACCAAGCCTCTGGGCAAGACCGCCTGCCATAATAATAGCATCCATTTTAGTCCTCCAACATCAAGAATATGAGGCCGACATCTAAAGATATCGGCGCTTAGAACACTACAAACACATCAGAGATGAGGCACTACTACCATTTCCCAAGATACTTTTAGGTTATCCTCGGTATCGCTGTCACTCATGAGAATATGGAGAACCTGCTGAACAACTTCAGGTTTGTGTAATATCATGCACTTCTCACAGCTCCAGACTTCACTCCCGGTAGTACTTTCAATCCAGCGACCCCCTGTTTTAGGATCTTCACAAGGGTAGAAAGGACAGAAACAGAACGTACAATCCTGACCGCTGAAATGACAGGGGTAATATTCACAGGTATTTCTGCAAGCAGGCAGGCCAGTCCCGGCACTCTCTATGGTCTCTTTCAGGCGTTCCTCGGCATAATCCTTGCCAGCCTCGGTAAGGACATCACCTATGGCCTGTATGAGACGGTCGGTCTCCCCCCTTGTGCGAACCGCTATCCTGATGTAATCATTGTCAAGCAGGTAGAAGGAACTGCAATCCCTTACAAGGATACCATGGGAAGCAAGACGGGAGGTCAGCTCCTGGGAATCCATAAGAAGTTCCCTTATATCCACAAGAACATAATTGACAGTACTTGGAAGCGGTTCGAATCCATAGATACCAGAGAGGCGCTCTGTCAGATATTCCCGCTCTTCTGCGATCATTTCACGAGATACCACGAGATATTTACTGTAGCATCCGCCCTCCATGTTCAACAGAGCAGTACCTACAACATCGGGAACTGAACCCAGATTCCATGATAGCCTGGCAGTATTGAGTGCTTTTGCCATCTCCAGGGATGCAACAGCGAAACCCAGACGAATACCAGGGATCGCGAAGTTCTTGGTAAGGGAACGGAGGACAAATAAATGATTATTAGTGGCTGCCACGTCCGCGACGCTCTGGGACGGGTCGGCAAGTTCACTGAACGCCTCATCGACGAATAATAGGGTGGAGTTCATCTCACACCTTTTGGCAAGTTCAAGGATGGAATCCCTTGAAAGTATTTTGCCAGTAGGATTATTTGGATTGCATACGAAAAGGATCTTTACATCCTTTAGTGCCTCGTCGGCAATATCCATCAAGCCCTCATGCTCAAAATAACGGATACTGGCACCCATTATCCTGCACTGCTGCTCATATTCATCGAAAGTTGGCTGCGGAATACCTACAACATCACCGCTATTGATCATGCATTCTGCAACAAGACGGATGGTCTCACATGAGCCATTACCAGGTATGATGTTATCAGCGCTTATCCCATCGCCCAGAAAACCGGCTGCAGCTTCCCTGTAGTCGAGATAGCGGTTGTCAGGATAATTGTACATCCCATCTCTTGAACTGATAAAAAGTGCCTTGAGGTCAAGACCGTATTCGGGATGTTCGAACGGGCTGCCATACGGATTGAGGCTTGCGCTCATATCGATAAGATCAGATTCAGCGATCCCATGTTCCTGCGAAGCCTTGCGGACAAGACCGCCATGGGATGCAGGCACAAGACCGATTATGTGCTTTTTGAGGGGTAAATTGATTTTTTTGTCCACATTCATCGCCACGCTTTATCGTGCAAAGATAGGAAGAAAACATATATTAAGTTATGTAAAGTTTGCTTTAGGAGAGATGTCAAACAAATTACTGAACAGAACATGAAGATACAAAAAAGAGACGAATAGGCACATTGAACAGTAATTCCCTTTCAATATATGATCATCACCATAAATGATTCATAGGCAATATTACAAGATGTTGTATCGATTAGCCCGAAATTCTTAAATATGGACCGCATCTATCAAAGATACTACAAACGTGGTGGCACATGTATGACCTTATACAAAGTGCTTGCCATATGTCAGGAAAGCCGATGTTCCCATAACTACATGGAGACTTGATCATGTAGATCGAACGGACTCTAAATCCGTTCAGCCGGGTTAGATTCCCGGAGTTTCCGCCAAATGGACATGGCTTTCCATTAGGACATTATATTTTATTTATGATGATGGATACCCATCATATTTTAAAAGGAAGATGATAGAATGAAGTGTTTCGCAATAGGAGCCTAGAACTATGGAAAAGCAATTACTGGACGTTCTAGTAGAGCTCAACGGAGTATGGCTATCGCGAAGCGGATTGCTTCATGGGATAAGGAACTTTGAGATAACCACTAAACATATTCACATTGAGACCGACTGTGGTGCAAGGTTCACTGTGAGAAATTCCAGGTCAAGCCGTTCTGCAAGATCATTAAGGCATAACAAATATCGCAAGCCCTGCAAACGTTGTCGTCCGGCAGATGAGCAGATAGACCGTTTTGTTAAGAAGACCTTTAAAGAGAAAAGGCAGGCTGTCAGCGTATTCTCCAGTCCGAAGAAACAGGTCCCAAAAAAGCCAAAAGCGGCTGTCATTAAATCCGTTTCCATTTCTACACCCAGCCCTAAGGAGGCAAGTGTGTCAAACTCAATACCAACTCCTTCTACAAGTGTCGTAAAAGATGAAGTAAAAGTACCAGAGGTTAAGTACACCCCTTCACAGATCGAGAGACTGAAGACCCTGATGTCCCCTGATGACAAGATACCCATCCAGGGCGAGTTGCCTGAGTTCAAGGTGCTTGAGAAAGAACTGATACAGAGGCGACGTGACGATCTTAAGAAGATGTACGAGGAAGACAGAGAAGACCGCCTTGGCAAACTTGAGAGGACGATAACCGAATTCTTCGTGGACAGGGGATACCTGGAGATAAAATCACCTATAATGATACCTTTCGAATATATCGAAAGGATGGGGATAGAGAAGGATGACCACCTCAACAAGCAGATATTCCGCATTGATGAGAACATGTGCCTGCGACCTATGCTGGCACCATGCCTTTACAATTACCTGCGAAAGCTTGACAAAGTGCTTCCTGACCCCATAAGGATATTCGAGATAGGACCATGCTACCGCAAAGAATCGGATGGTAGCAGTCATCTTGAAGAGTTTACCATGGTAAACTTCTGCCAGATGGGATCAGGTTGTACAAGAGAGAACATGGAAGCGCTCATAGAGGAGTTCCTTGAGCATCTTGGAATAGAATATGAGATCGAGGCTGACAACTGTATGGTCTATGGAAATACCATTGACATCATGCATGGCGACCTTGAACTGTCATCCGCAGTGGTAGGACCGATCCCGCTTGACAGGGAATGGGGTGTGAATAAGCCGTGGATGGGAGCAGGATTCGGTCTTGAAAGACTGTTAAAGGTCAGGCACAACTACACGAACATACGCCGAGCAGGCCGTTCTGAACTATACTACAACGGAATCAATACTAATCTATGAGGTGAACATCTTGTTTGATAAAATGGACCAAAATGGTCTGGAAGATTATGCTGAGCAGATAATATCCGGATCAGAGATTTCCGATGAGAACATCAGGGCAATGCTGCAGATAAGTGATCCTGATGAGATAGATAAACTGCATTATGTGGCACGCCACATAAGGGATAATTTTTTCGGGAACAAAGTGTTCATGTACAGTTTCGTGTACTTTTCCACACACTGCAAGAACAATTGTGCTTTCTGCTATTACAACCGTGAGAATGACATCGATAGGTATCGCCTGACACTTGAGGACATAAAGAAGATATGCCAGGTCCTCAAGGCAGAAGAGATACACATGGTAGACCTCACCATGGGAGAGGACCCCTATTTCCATAACAATCCTGAACGTCTGGTAGAACTTGTCAGAACAGTGAAGGAAGAAGTAGGAAAACCAATAATGGTATCCCCGGGAGTTGTTGATAATGAGACCCTTATGCTGTTGAAGGAGAACGGGGCAGACTTCCTTGCACTATACCAGGAGACCTATGATAAGGAACTTTTTGGAAAGCTGAGGGTGGAACAATCCTTTGAAGAGAGGATCAACTCCAGGAACCATGCAAAGAGGATAGGTTATTGCGTTGAGGACGGCATCCTGACAGCAGTGGAACCGGACATAGAATCCACACTAATCTCACTGAGAGGACTTGGAACATCCAATCCCGACATGGTGAGGGTCATGACATTCCTGCCTCAAAAGGGAACACCTCTGGAAGGAAAAGATGTTGAGGGAAGTGAAGCAGAGCTCAAGATTATCTCAATACTTCGATTGATGTATCCAAATCTGCTCATTCCGGCATCATTAGACCTTGAAGGTATTGACGGAATGGTGCACAGACTAAACTCCGGTGCAAATGTGGTCACCTCCATAATATCATCCAATTCAACCATTGAAGGCGTTGTGAACTATGACAGAGAACATGCCGAGAGGGATAGGGATGTTAAGAGCGTCATAAAACGGCTTAAAATGATGGGAATGGAACCTGCCGAACAAAGCGATTTCGAGAAGTTGTTGGGGCAATAGGGTGACGACAGTATGTCTTATAGGAGGGAAACTTCAGGGCTTCGAAGTGACCTATCTTGCAAAGAAAGCGGGGATGAGAGTTGTTCTGATAGACAGGAACAAGAAGCCCCTTATTTGCAATGTTGTTGATGAGCTGCTATGCTTTGACATAACCCAGGAGCCGGACAGGTTCATCGAAGTATCAAAGAATGTCGATGCCATTATTCCGGTAAATGAGAACCTTGATACACTGAACTTTATAAGGGACATCAACAGCCAACTTGATTGTCCTGTTCTTTTTGATTTTGATGCGTACCATATCAGTATGGATAAGAAACGCTCAAAGGAATATTTTGTTTCCATCGACATACCGACCCCTGGCGACAGACCTTCGCAACCACCTTATTTTGTAAAGCCACCCTGCGAGAGCAGCAGTATTGGTACACGCATAATCTATGATGATAGCGAACTTGCCGATGTCGGACCGGATATGCTTGTTGAGGAGTACCTTGAAGGCGATGTTATCTCCCTTGAGATAATCGGGGACGGCAAACATTTTGCAGTGGTGAAGGAAACGAAGGTGCATATCGATGATACTTATGACTGTCACAGAATAACCCCGGTAGAGCATGACCCGAAGTTCAGGGAAATATCATACAAACTTGCCCAGGGGCTCAACCTTAAGGGTATCATGGATGTGGAAGCCATTACTTCTGAAAAAGGATTGAAGGTCCTTGAGATAGATGCACGTTTCCCAAGCCAGACGCCTACGGCGGTCTACCATTCAAGTGGTGTGAACCTTGTAGAATTACTTATGCAGGCTTTCACCGAAGGCGTGACAGAAATCGAAAAGGCGCCTGAGAAAGGATATTGTATATTCGAACATCTGAAATGGGACATTCCGGGATTGACACCTGTAGGAGAACACATAC
>Ga0255434_10087_pt1 | contig 10184 bp, 10 predicted proteins | sample ANMaggSeSYBR02J4_FD_182667 | JGI IMG/M metagenome (GOLD analysis project Ga0255434, IMG submission 182667) | Sediment cell enrichment communities from methane seep in Santa Monica Basin, California, United Staets - ANME aggregate JGI... | ecosystem: Environmental > Aquatic > Marine > Cold seeps >...
TAATTGACAACAGGTAAATTAGTCACTATGAGACTGGACGCATTTTTAGTAGAACAGGAAAAAGTAGCCAGCCGGGGCAGGGCCCGGCGTGCAATTACCAATGGTCTGGTAAGGGTTGATGGGAAAATAATCCTCAAACCGTCCAGGCAAGTTGGATATGAAAATGAGATCGAGGTGAAAGAGGATATTGACGTGCCGGCAGGATACATGAAACTCAAAGATATTCAGGACCGCACCGGCATGATCCACCCCGGAGATGTTATACTGGACCTGGGTTCCAGTGCAGGCGGTTTTCTCATATTTGCATCAGGGATTGCTGAGCATGTAAAGGGCATCGAGTACAGCGAAGAGTTCATGGCGCATCTTAATAGTATCGCCAGGTCCCATGACAATATTACCGTTGTACAGGATGATGTATTTACCATGTCCCTGTCATCAATGTCTGATAAACCAGTTGATGTGATCTGCAACGATATCACTGTCGAGCCCCTTGATTCCATCAAAGTACTGGCAAGGGTCCTGCCATTACTGAAATCAGGCGGTCGTGTGCTGCAGGTCTTAAAACTTCCTGACAGGTCGGTCCTTAATGAGTGCACTAACAGGCTAAAGGAACTGGGATTGACGATCCAGCATATATTAGAGCCTGAAAAGAGAGAAGTTTATGTGATAGCAGTACGAAATAAAAAGAGCGAGGCGAAAGAGTAAATGGCAGATATATGCAGCATATGCGGTAAAAAAGAGATGCTGCCCTATAAATGTAAGTACTGCGGCTGGACATACTGCTCTGAACACCGCCTGCCAGAGAACCACAACTGCCCTGGTCTGGAAAAACTCAAGACACAGGTAAGGGAAAGCGGCAAGATCATGTACCAGCCCGAACCGGAAACCACGAAAAAACATACCATCAGTTTACCAGGACTGGGAAATAGGGGGAGGTCACCGTATGCTGTCCCAATATCAAGGAATTATTCCCTGTATATTATAATAGCCAATGTTTTCGTGTATCTGCTCCAATTGATATTCGGGCACTGGTTCACCAGATTATTCTATCTCGACCCTGTAAATGTCCTGTACCAGCCCTGGACCATTGTCACACACATGTTCCTTCATTCCCCATTCTTATCATTGCATATTTTCATCAATATGATGATACTGTTCTTTTTTGGTCCCATACTTGAGAGAAAGATAGGTTCGAAGAATTTTTTAATCGTTTATTTCGGGGCAGGGTTGCTATCTGCCCTGGGACAGATGACTATCTCGCAGAATCCGATGCTTGGTGCCAGCGGGGCGATCTTCGGGATACTGGCAACACTAACAGTACTGGACCCGGATATCAGGGTTTTTTTGTTTTTTATTCCAATGAAAATAGTCCAGATGTTGATGTTATTTGCATTTTATGAGATGTTCATGTTGTTGACAGGCTCAAATGATATGATAGCCCATGGTGCACACCTGTCCGGACTGGTGTTCGGACTGTATATGGGTTTCAAAATAAAGAAAGAAATGAAACAGTCAGTATGGTGATTGCATTTAGTCGCAAAGTATAATACTCACAAAGTTGAATACCAGATTGCAGGAGCATAGAAACAATGGCTAAGAAAAAGTCAAAAGGAAAAACAAAGAAAGAACCAGCAGCAAGCCCTAAATCCAAAACCGTATTTCCGTTCTATTCAGAAGACAGATGGAACAACTGGATAGAGCAGGTTAAAGAGAGTGGTTTTGAACTCAATGAAGACGAAGACCCGGGCGATTCTGGCAAGATATTTGTCAATATGGAAGATGATATAATCCTTGCATGCCTAAAGGTCATTGCTAAATACCAAAATAATGAGTTGACGGGTGACGGGGCTTTCGATGCCCTGGATGAGGTCAAGAACATTGTATTGAACCCAATGGATTCGATCAGTGAGCCTATTGACCTTATGCTCGATTCATTGCAGACCTCATTGATCGGTGTTTTTGCTTCCTGCGAGTGCTACATCGATGGTGCTTATGACAAGTCGGCTGATCTTACCCCGATCATAAAAAGTGCATTGGAAGCAGAAGAGGCAGATGACCCGGGAACTGCTATTGGTTATGTTGCCACAATCGGGGCAAGTGTGATCGCAGGGGCCGAAATCCCTGAGGATACTTTATCAGATATGCCTTACGGCCTGGTAGCCGAATGGATCGACGGTATAGATTCCATATCAGCCGCCATGATGGGAGATGACAGTTACAAGTTCGATGAGGCTGATGAATAAATAATATTTCGTTCATTTTTTCCAGGGGTTTTTTGTTTTATGCTGATTCACCAGGTTCTGGGCCTGGATAATGATGAGAACCTGTTCCTGCCTGAAGAAAGTTACAGTAACCTGAACGATCTCTACCGGACCCTGGGGTTCATGGAACAGATGGTACAGTCCCAGGGGATTGACGATGAGGTCAGGGCCGTGCAGGATGATGGGGATATCATATGTCTGGCAATAAATAACCCGGCTACAGGGGAATATCCTTCGTTTTGGGCAGTGTTCACCAATGTGGTGGCCCGGTCCGGTATCCAGTCGGAGGCTGTGGAACGATTTGGCGGGCTGGCCTCTGTTCTATTACAGTCTGCTGATGACGTGAACTTGATCGATGTACCGGCCAGGGAATTGATAGGTGCATTACAGGAATATTTTTCCATTGCCCTGGTCGAGAGGCAGTTATGTGATGGCTGCGTTAAGCCCACTGAAACCTATGACATGGTGTATCTGGATATCAGGGTCCAACGGTTGGATGAGCTGTTCAGGAAACTTGGTGATGAGTTCGATGCATCCGGCATGGTACTGGAAATTTGCTGCGGCAACGGTATGGCAACGTTGTCGCTGGAAAAGCTGGGCATATTCCCGCTGACAACTGATTATGACCGCTGCCAGGTGTGCCAGGGACTGGAACATGGTGTGCTGAAGCCCGGGCGGACTATTGTGATGGATGCCACGAGGCTGACTAATTTCTTTGAGGGGGGCTCATTTGATGCTGTTATTGGTTTCATGCTTGGTACTATTTATAGTTTTAATAAGGATATCTGGGTCGCAATGATGGATGAATCCCTGAAGGTAGTCAAGCCGGGAGGGACGCTGCTGTTCACAGTGAATAAGCGTGAAGAGATGGATATCCTGGAAAGTGTACTGGACGGGCTGGGTGCGGTAGGTGAGGTCATTGATAATACTGATGAGAACGGGATATATGACCAGTGGGTGTACCTGGGGCACAAAGGGTAGTAACTGGAACGGTATTGACTGAAAAAACTGAATGCTTCAGGCGAAATTTGGGCAGGGCTGAATAGTTACAAAAGTGCAAGGCTAAAAACGGGAAAACTCTTATATAGGCAGATACAAATATAAGGTGAAAGTTAGCTGATTTTCTCATTTTTTCTATGAGGTATAGAGATGGTTAATGATAACGAACTTAAAGGTACAACAACTATTGGATTAGTCTGCAGTGAAGGCGTGGTACTGGGCACAGAGAGCCGGGCTACTATGGGGCATTTCATCGCAAGCAAAGATGCAAAGAAAATATACCAGATAGATGACCTTGTGGGGATGACCACAGCCGGTTCAGTGGGAGATGCACAAAGGCTTGTAAAAACAATGCAGGTCGAATCAAAATTATATAAAATGCGCAGACAGGAGAACATGACCATCAGAGGTATCACCAGTCTGTTGTCCAACATCCTTGCAGGAAACAGGTATTTTCCATTAATGGTCCAGCTTGTTGTAGGTGGAGTGGACAAGAACGGCCCGGGCCTCTATTCACTTGATGCCCTCGGTGGCCAGATTGAAGAGAACAAAGCCGTAGCCACAGGTTCAGGATCTCCATTTGCCTACGGAATACTTGAGGATAGATACGAAGAGAATATGCCCATTGATGATGGTGTAAAGCTTGTAATCAGGGCACTACATAACGTTATGAAACGAGATTCTGCTTCCGGGAACGGTATTAAAGTTACCAAGATCACATCGGAAGGGTATTTTGAGATAGAGGATTCTGTTATACAAGAAACACGTGATGCTTTCCTTGATGTTTTATAAGACCCGAACATTAAGGAAACATTACATCTATACTTAATTTTTTAAATTTTTATTTTCTGATTTTTTCACAGGATGTAATTTACACAGGACGTAAATACCATGTCGGTAGAACAGGTACTCGAAGAATTAAAAGCAAAGATATCGAAAAAATTACCAGCCGGAGTAACTATATCACTTATAGAGTTCGAGGGACCGGAACTTGTAATATATACCCCGGAACCGAAAAAACTGGCAGATAACGGTGATGTCATCCGTAATCTGGCAAAGGATCTCAGGAAGCGGTTAGTGGTCAGGCCTGACCCGGGAGTACTGGCAGATCCGGATGTTGTAATTGAAACGATCTCCAAGATCGTACCTGAAGATGCTGGTATTACAAGTCATTATTTTGACACTGATACAGGTGAAGTGATAATCGAAGCCGAGAAGCCAGGTATCGTAATCGGCCGACATGGCAGCACTCTAAGGGAGATTACCAAGGAAATTGGCTGGACACCAAAGGTGGTAAGGACCCCGCCTATAAAATCATCCACTGTAAAGAATATCCGACAGTACAACAGAGACCACAAAGAAGAACGCAAAGCCCTGCTCAAAACCATTGGCAGGAAAATCCACAGGGAAGTATCATCCAAGGATAAATGGGTCAGGGTCACTGCATTGGGAGGCTGCCGGGAAGTAGGACGCAGTTGTTTCATGCTGTCAACCCCTGAGACCAAGGTACTCATTGACTGTGGAGTGAACGTAGGTTCCGATGATAATGGCACCCCTTACCTGTACATACCAGAGGTAACGCCTATCAGCCAGCTAGATGCAGTGGTGCTCACACATGCCCACCTGGACCATTCCGGTCTGATACCCCTGCTGTACAAATACGGGTATGAGGGGCCAGTATACTGTACACCTCCCACCCGGGACCTGATGGCTCTGCTGCAGCTGGATTTCATTGACGTGGCTGCCAAGGAAGGCAAGACCATACCCTATGAATCCTCAATGATACGCGAGACCCTGAAACATACCATTACACTTAATTACGGTGACGTTACCGATATTGCTCCGGATATGAAGCTTACCCTGCACAATGCCGGCCATATCCTGGGTTCATCTGTGGTCCATTTCCATGTGGGCGACGGGCTGTATAATATTGCATTTAGCGGGGATCATAAATATGAGAAGACCCGACTGTTCGACCCGGCAGTCAACTCATTTCCCAGGATTGAAACCATAATCACCGAGTCAACCTACGGCGGTTCTAAAGATATGCAGCCCAATAGAAGGGAGGCCGAGAACCGGTTAAAGGAAATAGTAAAAGAAACGGTATCCAGAGGCGGTACTGTCCTGATCCCGGCCTTTGCAGTAGGCAGGAGCCAGGAAGTAATGCTGGTGCTGGAGGAGATCATCCGTAAAGGTTTTATCGATGATAATATCCCGGTCTACCTGGATGGTATGATCTGGGAAGCCACGGCCATCCATACTACTTACCCCGAATACCTGAATGGAGAACTGAAAAACCTGATATTCCATAAAGGCATGAACCCGTTTTTGGCCGATTGTTTCGAACAGGTGGATTCTGTTGAGAAACGAACAGATATCCTGACCAATCCCAGACCTGGTGTCATACTGGCAACCTCTGGTATGCTAAACGGCGGCCCAATTATGGAATACCTGAGGGCATACGGCCCTGACGAAAAGAACGCACTGGTATTTGTGGGATACCAGGCAGAAGGAACCATGGGCCGGAGGTTGCAGAAAGGCTGGAGCGAAGTTCCCGTCTATAATAACGGCAAGACTGATATTATCAAGATCAACCTGAATGTGCACACAGTGGATGGATTCTCGGGACACTCTGACCGCAGGCAACTGATGGATTATATCAAGAAGATGAAACCCAGGCCCGAACATGTCCTTACAGAACATGGTGATGAAAAGTGTTGTCTGGACCTGGCCAGTTCGATTTACAGAAAATACCGTATCGAAACCAGGGCACCAATGAACCTGGAAACTATCAGGTTGATCTGAGATACAGGGCACCAATGAACCTGGAAACTATCAGGCAGGTATGGCATACAAGGCACCAATGAACCTGGAAACTATCAGGCAGGTATGACATACAAGGCACCAATGAACCTGGAAACTATCAGGCAGGTATGACATACAAGGCACCAATGAACCTAAAGACTACCAGACCGGTCTAAACTACAGGGTTACAGGAGTCACTTTTTCATTCTTTGACAGTAATGCCACCCTGCTTAGTTCCACGTCATCTGCCATGTGGTAACCCAGCTCCCTGCCAAGTTCTGACGTGAACTCAAGTATTTCCTCATGTCTGGGCATGGCATCCCGCTCCAGTCGTTTGCGGGAATAGCCCAGATGCATATATGCCTTTACCTCCACAAAGTCGGGTTCCGCAAGTTTGATAAGCCGGGCATACCCGGTGACATCTTTAAAATTCAAACCTTTTGTCAGAGTTAGCCTGATGGCAATCCGGCAAGGATGATGGCACAGCACTTCCAGGGATTCCAGGATACGCTCCCACTGATCCTTATGATCTGGAGCACAGGAATGAATGTAAGTCTCCTTATCCGGAGCGTCCAGGCTCATGTACAGTTGTGAGGGCCTGATAATTTCAATAACATCGGGTTTTGTACCGTTGGTGACCACAAAGGTGGTAAGTCCCTGTTTGTGGAACTCCTGGACCAGTTCGGGCAGGAACGGGTACAGTGTGGGTTCCCCTGCTAATGATATGGCTGCATGTTTGGGCTCCAGGGATTCTTTCCACTTTATTTTATCAGCATCATCCAGGCCGCCGTACCCTGACATCAACCTGCGCTGCTCCATGATACAACCCCCCACAATTTCCTCTGGAGAATCCCAGTCGGCAGGAGTGTCGACCGGGTGTTCAACCGGGCGCCAGCAATGGAGGCAAGACTGGTTGCAGCCTAAAAAAGGCGTCATCTGGATGCAGCGGTGTGACTGTATGTCGTAGAACTGGGATTTGTAGCAGCTGCCTTTTCCCTTTATGGACCTGCCAGACCAGAGGCAGGGTTTGACAGCGCCGTGAGTACCTACTATGTGATATCCCATTTTTTTGAATAATTCCAATTGATGTTCGGGTAAGGTGCTCATTGGTAATAATTGATGTTTGGGTGAGGTACTCATTGGTAATAATTGATGTCTGGGTAAGTTGCTCATTTGGAATATATGAGTCATTGAAATGAGATAATGTTTGTGTTAAGTGTGGCCAGGTCCACGATGGTAGCCTTGGCTGGATCGGGCTTAAGGTTCATACGCCTCTGGAACTCTGTCTGGGACTGCCAAGTACCACTATTTATCACTGTGACGCCACGGTAAGTAGTGCATCCAACTGTATGTACATGGCCGCAGTGCAGGATATGGGGTGGCTTGTCGATCACCAGGTGGTCTTCTTTTTCAGGCGCAATAGATACCCGGCTGCCGTACATGGGAGACAGGTGCCTGCGCTTCAACATCTCGATCATGGGCCGTGTGGGATCTTCGTATTTCATGCCAGGCAGGTTGGCCACGATATCATCAATACTACGCCCGTGATAGACCAGGGTGCGTACCCCATCCATGGATATCACTGCCGGGTTGCCAACGAACACCACGTCCGGCCTGAACATCTTCCTTATCTTTTCAGGAAATGTGGGCTGGGGTTCGGCCTGCCTGACAGCATCGTGGTTGCCTGGGGATATGATCACCTTGATGTGTTTGGGTATCTGGTTGAAATAATCCGCAGCTACCTTATATTGTTCATAGACATCGGTAATAGCCAGTTCCTCCTCCTGGTTCGGATATATTCCGATACCGTCCACCAGGTCACCTGCCACCACAAGATACCTGATATCCTTCACGTCCACATATCCGTTGCCTGCCACTGACCCTCCGTGATTCAGCCAGTCGATAAAACCCAGCCACTGGTCTTCAAGGAAGGTATCACTACCTACATGCACATCAGATATCATTACAGCCTTGCCGCTCACATTGCGCTCGCCCAGTTCTGAACTGGTCCTGAGTGGCATATCAGGCCACATGATACTGTTTATGAACAGCAGATTTCCATCATCACTCAGGTTGCCGGTTACACCGATCACCTCATCCAGCATCACTTTTTGGCCCTGCTCAAAAATATCATGTTTATTCTTCAACACCATTGTGCGCAGGCTTCCGGTAGTATCCTCGATCTCTATCATCTTGTGACCGTTCTTGGATGTGCGCAGGTCGGAAACCATGCCTATGACCGAAACCTCCTCCCTGCCTTCCACCAGGCCAAGTTTGCGCCTGTTCAGGCTTTCTATGGGCCTGAAACCAACACCCCGGTTCCTCAACATATCCCCCAGCCTGGAGAACCTGTTCCTGAAAAAGTCCACGAATTCCCTGTATTCACCCACACATGTTGACTGGTCAGTAATATCTGAGATCACGTCCAGCTCACCAGTCCATTCATCTTCATCTTCATAATCCGGGTCCCTTGGTACTATGGGGTACTCGGTCCCTGGCTGCGGTGTGGTCCTGGTATTAAAAGCCGGGTCGATCTGGGCAGGGCCAACCACAAGTGTGGACTCGTCAAGTGAATCAAGTATCTGGCTGATAAGTGAAAGACTGGTGTCCTGTTCCGTAAGCAATGTGAGGGCGTCAGGGTCTATCTGGTAACCGGCCTCTGCGAATTGCTCTACAATGATTGAAGCATGATCAGTATTTTCCATTAAAATCGCACAAACTATTATCACTTTACACGCTATAAGTATTCGCCATATAAATACACGGGAAGAGAAAACCATTATCGATAAATTATTTTATTATGTTAAACTGTTCAGGAACAGTAATAATTTCTGGATTTGCCGGTTAAATGACCTGCTGTTTGTAGCTGTAACGATCGGCATGTTCATGCTTATCTCCCAAATCGGTCTTGGTATTTCAACGCCGGCGGTGGCTGTAGAATCTGGTAGCATGCTGCCTAATATCGGTATTGGTGATGTGGTTATCATTCAAAGCGCACAGCGGACCCAGATCATTTCACATACTGAGGGCACCCTGTCAGGATACACATCATTTAATGAATACGGGGATGTAATACTGTACAGGAAGTACGGGAGTACTGCAGATACCCCGATCATCCACAGGGCCATGGAGTGGGTGGAGGAGGGTGAACCCATGTGGTCCGGTGGACCTGTTGCACCTCATTCGGGATATATAACCAAAGGGGATAATAATAAAGATATTGACCAGAAGACCTCTACAAGCAGGCTAGAACCTGTAAAAGAAGAATGGATCATCGGGGTGGCCCGGTGGCATGTCCCCTGGGTAGGATATCTCTCACTGGCTGTACATTGATATCGACTGGCCTATTCCAATCTGGATTGGATATCTCTCACAGACTGTGCATTGATATCGACCGGCTTACATTAATCTGGATTGTACAACGAGCAGGTCAGGTTGATAATTCTCCAGTGGTTTTAACCTGTAATCTTCCATGAGCACTCCCTTAGTATCACTCATCGGAACGCTCAATGATATTTCCTTGGTCCTGCCATACCGGCCTTTGCTTACCACCATAGCATTGATGATGCCCAGCATATCCAGTTCTGAAATAAGGTCGGTAATCCTGCGCTGGGTGAGTATGTCAGACCCGATGTCATTACACATATGCTTATAAACAGTGTAAGCTTCACCAGTGGAAACATTATTTTTCCTGATCTTACTGAGCAGAAGCACACTTAGCAGTACGAGTTTGGACTGGGTTGGGAGGGTCCTGACCACTTCAACAACTCTATCATTCTCGATTTTTTCCTGTGCAATCCTGACATGTTTTTCTTCAACTACTGGCGATTTTGTCCGCTCAGCTATTTCACCAGACACGCGCAGGAGGTCTAACGCGCGTCTGGCATCTCCGTGTTCTTGAGCAGCAAAGGCGGCACACAGACGGGTAACAGTTTCATCCAGCATTCCCTTCTTAAAAGCCAGACCCGCCCTCTGTTCCAGAATATCATGTATCTGTTCTGCATCATATGGCGGAAAAATAATCTCTTCTTCACCAAGGGAACTCTTAACCCTGGGATCCAGGAATTCTGTGAACTTAAGGTCATTGGAAATGCCGATCAGACTTATCCTGGCGTTCTC
>Ga0255434_10108_pt1 | contig 10141 bp, 6 predicted proteins | sample ANMaggSeSYBR02J4_FD_182667 | JGI IMG/M metagenome (GOLD analysis project Ga0255434, IMG submission 182667) | Sediment cell enrichment communities from methane seep in Santa Monica Basin, California, United Staets - ANME aggregate JGI... | ecosystem: Environmental > Aquatic > Marine > Cold seeps >...
TTTTTAACATTTTCCGAAATATACTTTACCGGCCAGCCTTCCTCGTTTTTCCATGTAAAAGCCACAGCAGGACTTTTATTTATAATAATATCTGCTTCTTTTATTTTCTCTTCCGCTTTTTTTCGCTCGGTGATGTCTTCTGCTGCACATATTACATATTCAACATTTCCATTTTCGTCTATTTTCGGCGTCCTTGTAATAGATAGTAAACGCATTTCACCTCTCACATTTTTAATCCATTCCTCTATATGTGACTGCTTTTTCTTCTCAAATACCTCTCTATTATTAGCAATGCAAATATCGGCTTCTTCCACACCAATTATGTCGTACAAATCCTTTTCTTCTAATTCCTCCTTTTCCAACCCTAAGAATTTAGCATGGGCTTTGTTTACAACACCATAGGTCTCTTTATCAGTCAGATACCAGATATGGTGTTCAATATTATCAAGTAGCAATGTCTGCTCTTCTGATCTCTTTCGCTCTAATTGGACCACAAGATTTTGCGCGACTATTCCGATTAAACCCCCCTCTTTTATCAGCTCACCATATATCTCGGCAGTCTCTTCTTCGGTGTATAGTTCTTTCTCCTCCAGGGCTGCGCTGTTTATTTTTTCTGTGATCAGGTCTGTAGCTGCTTCCATACCCATACTCAGGGCATAACTACGTATCAGAGTGTTCTTTTTTATTTTCATCACTATACCCCGCAGTTCTGCTGCGGTTGGATGTGTCGTCGCAAGGTTTGACTCAAATCCTCCAAAGTCATGTCTTCATATCCCCTGCTTTTTTACCAGATTCGACATCCTTTTCAAGTTCATCGATCTGCTCCTTGAGTTCAGCCATCCTGACCTCCCGTCCCACAAAAGCTTTGAGCATGCGCTCAAGGTCTTTGTTCTTTTCCTCCAGTTCGGCTGTTCGCTCAATGACCCGCTGTTCAAGTTCGTCGTTGAGTTTTTGGATCTCTTCCTCGGCCTGCTTGCGCTCTGTGATGTCCATAACAATATTAGCAAAAAATATGGGTTCTGACACCTCGTTACGTATGCAAAATAAACTATTCTGCGTCGGTATTAATTTCCCGCTTGTTTGCCGTATCATTAATTCCCCGGACCATGCTCCATCCTTAAAAACGCAAGGAAAAACCTTTTCCCTAAGCCTTTGCTGTTCATCCTCAGGATAATAGGTTGCTGCAACATTTTTCCCTAATGGGACCTTCTGATCTTTTTCTCCAAATAACTTAGCCAAAGCAGAATTTGTATATACAATATTGCCGTCGATATCTGCCCATCCCATTCCTTGATTAGAGGTCTCAGCAAAAGACTTGAACATGTTGAGTTGTTCTTCTGGATGCTTGCGCTCTGTGATATCGACAAAAGTTTCCAGCAGAACATCCTCACCATCCATGTTGACCTCTGCGACTGTCTTGATGATTGGCATTTCTTTGCCGTCTTTCCTGCGAAAAATTCGTTCGGAATTGTCAACCTGCTGCCCCTTGTCCAGAATAGGGCACTCGTTCTGCTGCGCAGGACACAGATACTCGCCGCAGTTCTTGCCAAACATGATATCTCCATTTTCCATTCCTGCCATTTTCAGGGCGGTATCATTGACCCACTTGATCTTCCTATCCCTGCTGATAACGACTACGTCAAATGGGGCTTTATCGAGAATTGTTCTGTTGTTTTCATGGGCTATGCGTAGTGTTTCATCCATCTTCTTGCGCACGGTGATATCCGTAGCCACGCCAGCTATGGCAATCGGATTGTCGTTTTCATCCCTCAGAAGAGTGCTGGTCATTTGTGTGGGGAATATTGTGCTATCCCTGCGTATATGACCAACCTCACCGTTGTTGTGTCCCTTTTCCTTAACTTTCCGGTTAAACGCCTCAACATCATTCTTAAGTTGATCTTCGTTGTGAAATACACTCAGGTTTTGACCGAGCAGTTCCTCCGCCTTTTCGTAGCCGTGCATACTTACCCAAGCATCATTTACGAAAAGCAAATTCCCTTCCATGTTAACGATCGCCATTCCATCTGCAGATTGCTCGAAAACCGATGATAAGAACCGAATTTGCTCCTCCGCTTTCTTGCGCTCGGTAAGGTCATGCACTGTACCAACAATATAGGTACACACTCCCTCAGCATTCCAAACAGGCGTCACTGTCACAGTACCCACAAGTTCACCTGCAGGATAGGTGGAAGTCTGCTCCCAGAAAACGGTCTTATTTTCAGTTATCGCTTCCTTATACTTGCTAATAACAAGTGCATGAGCCGTTTCTGGTAAAACCTGTTCAATTCTTTTACTAACAACCTGTTCCCTGTTCAATCCGGTGACAGCCAAAAATGCCCGGTTAACAGATATAAAGCGAAAGCGATCATCGGGTTCAACAGCCAGAAGAAATATCACTTCAGAAACCGAGTCATAGATGAGTGAGAGATGTTTTTCATTCAACTCCAGTTCTTCTTTGTGTTTTTTGAGTGACTCTTCATCCTTCTCTTGATTTAAATCCTTCAGTGTCATGTCGTCTTATCCCCAGCCTTTTTATCAGCCTCGTCATCCTTTTCAAGCTCAGCGATCTGTTTCTTGAGTTCAGCCATCCGGATCTCACGTCCTATAAATAGCTTGTTCATCCTCTCAAGTTCTGCGTTCTTTTTCTCAAGCTCGACAGTACGGTCGTGAACACGGTGCTCAAGTTTCTCATTGAGTTTTTGCAGTGCTTCTTCTGCCTGCTTGCGCTCGGTGATGTCAATCGTCTGGAAGACAATCCCCTCAAACTCCCCTTCTTCATCTTTAAGCGGCTCCCAGGAGCTTGAAACATGCCGCATTCCCTCATTCTTTTTGACTATCTTGTATTCGAAGTTCTTGTATCCCACTCCATTGCGGAAGGTATGCGCAAAGAGTTCCTTCGCCCTTTGAGCGTCATCCTCATGCACCCACCATAGCAGTTCACCCTGCAGTTCTTCCTGGGTGTAACCTGTAATCTCTTCACAGTTAGGGCTGACGTATAGGTTATTACCTTTTGCATCAGTAATCATAAGGAGACTGGGAGCTGTCTCAACGATAGTCCTGAACCGTTCTTCGCTCTCTTGCATTGCTTTTTCTGCCAGCTTGCGCTCGCTGATGTCTCTGGTCAGTCCATGAAGACCGATTAGCTTACCCTTGCTATTGAGAAGCACCCTACTGGTAATTTCAATATCCACCTCATCCTTCTTGCTGTTGAGCATTTTGGTTTCGAAGGTAAGATGAGTAAAATCCTTATAATTTTTAATTAAATTGGCAGCCAGAACACCAAATTTTAAAAATTCTTTTTTCTTGAAATGCGAACTTAGTCTTGTACCAACCAACTGTTCCGGTTTAAATCCCAATATTCTTTCCGCAGAAGGGCTTAGATAAGTAAACCTCAACTTTTTATCCAACATCCAGATACAATCAACAGAATTCTCAGCTAGTAAACGGAATTTTTCTTCGCTCTTGAGCAGCGCCTCATCCATCTGCTTGCGTTTGGTAATATTATGTATTGAACCAACAAGATGGGTACATAAACCCTGTGCATTTAGTACCGGCGTCACTGTCACAGCACCCGCAAGTTCACCTGCAGGGTAGGCAAAAACCTGGTCCCAGAAAACAGTCTTATTTTCATTTATCGCTTCTTTATACTTGCCAATAACAAGCACAAGAGCCGTTTTTGGTAACACCTCTTCAATCCTTTTACCAACAACCTGTTCCATGGTCAATCCGGTGACAGCCAAAAATGCCTGGTTCACAGACACAAAGCGAAAGCGATCATCGGATTCAACGGCCAGAAGGAATATCACTTCAGAAAGTGTGTCATATATTACTGGGAGATATTTTTCAGTCAACTCCAGTTCTTCTGTGTGTTTTTTGAGTAGCTCTTTATCCTTACCAAATTTAAAGCCCTTCAATTTCATGTAGTCTTATCCCCCGCTTTTTTATCAGGCTTGATATCCTTTTCAAGCTCAGCGATCTGCTTCTTGAGTTCTACCATCCGGATCTCCCGCCCAACAAAGAGTTTGTTCATACGCTCAAGTTCGGCGTTCTTGTCTTCCAGTTCGGCAGTGCGCTCTGCTACTCGTTGTTCAAGTTCTGTATTGAGTTTGCGGATTTCTTCTTCAGCCTGCTTACGCTTGGTTATGTCCCTGAATATCTCCAACTTCGAGATACTGCCATCGGGATTCTTCAGCGGTGTATCAATAAGATCAAATATCTTGCCTGTTTTATCAGATTTCCACTCCCATTGAAGAGTTTTTCCTGACAAAACGTCCAGGTTCTTGCACCATGGACAAACTTCTTCCCGGCCATGTAGATACGAATAGCATTTGCGCCCTTCCCATTCACCTAAATCCTTCATTAGCACTGGATTTACATATTCGATATTATAATCCTGGTTTACAATGTAAATGCCATCTTCCATTGAATTAAAAATATTAATAAGTTTGTTTTGTTCTGCTCTCAGTATTTCCTCAGCCTGCTTGCGCTCGGTGATGTTTCTGGTAGTTCCTTGAATTGATACTGGATTTCCATCATCATCAAATATAATTTTTTCATTTATTTCAACTGCGATTATTTCGCCATTTTTATGAAATAATTCAGTTTCAAATATTAAACCATTCGGATTATTACCTTTCTTTATCTCCTCCTTTGCCAAATTTAACATGAATTCCATATTCTCAGGTGAACAGTGGTCAGATAATGAACTTCCGATCCATTCTTCCTGTGTATACCCAAGTAACTGATAGCTAGCCGGATTTACATACGTAAATTTGAAATCCAAATTGATCTGCCAGATACAATCAAGTGTATTATCTGCCAGCAGATGATACTTCTCCTCACTCTCCCTGAGCGCCTCTTCAGTACGTTTGCGCTCAGCGGTCATCCGGTTGAACGAATCCGCAAGTACCCCGATATCATCACTGGTCGTAACCTCCACCTGGAAATCAAGGTCCCCTTCGGCCACCCTGTTTATCCCGGCCACCAGTTTTTCTATCGGGCTGGTTAAGGTACGGGTCAGAAGAAAACTCATGACAATACCAAGCAACAGGACCAATGCCACTGTGCTGACGATTGTATTGGTTGTCTTGTTAATGGAAGTAATAATATTTGCTCTACTGAAACCGAAATAGACCTTTGCATCCATCCCATCCAGTACACGGACACCCACATCCTGGATGGATTCACCTTCAACAGAAAATACCTTAATCGCAGTTTTCTCATTGGGAGGAATAAGATTTGCTGTTACCATATCTGCAGGGAAACCCTGTGAAAAGGTATGGGCGACCACAACACCATCAAAATCAACCACATAGATATACCTGACATCAGTATTGCGTATCATGACATTGTCGATGATCTCATTAACCGCTATGGCATCCTTTTGCAGGAGTGGGTTTGCCAGGTCTTCAGTCACATATTCTGCAATGATCAACTCCCTTTCAAGCATCTCCTGTTCAAGTGCATCACTCATCCTGACATTCACTGAAGCTGTAATAATCAATGTTGAGATTACCAGCAGGAAAATGATAAGCAGGTTTAGCTTGTAATATATCTTCACTATGTCCTCTCCTATTCGATTATGTCATATCTAATGGCAGCCCTGTATTCGCTCCTGCCTTCTTCATTAAGTCCCCTGACAAGGCAGGTTGCATTGTATTTATCATGAGCAATGATATAGTTCAGTCCACCAAGTAATGCAAATTGGGTGACGTCCTCACCAAGCTCATCTACTGTACTGGAATAACAAGGAGTGAAATGTATCTTGAATGTTCGCCCGGTCTCCTCGCTCATATACTGCAAAAAAGGGGCATACATCCTTGCATCCTCTTTCGGGCTTAGCCTTAGGTCAAAACCAAAATAAATAACATCTGTTTCATCCGGCGGATATTGAACGACCCTATCTATTGTATTATCAAGGTCAACAGTAATTTCATTGTTATCATGGATGCAACCGGAAATAAGAATGACAATAATAGTGATGAGAATAAACAAGCATCCAGTATACTTATTGTTAGTCTGGAACATTTTTTCCACTTAAATTCATATATTTTACTTATAGTTCCTTAATATTTTCCCCAACTTATTTTATCCGAAGCTCCTACTTGTCATTTTGCATGAAGTCACAACGGTTAAGATAATTGACGGCATAGAAAATTTTAATTTACACAATCTTTTTAACCCATTCCTCCCATTTTAAGCACCTAGTATGAAAGCAATACTAGGATTAGAAGACGGCACAATTGTGAAGGGCGTTGGTTTTGGTGCCGCCGGAACTGCTGTTTGCGGGGAACTTGTTTTTACAACTCAATATACCGGATACGAAGAGGCACTTACCGACCCTTCATATGCCGGCCAGATACTGATGTTCACCTACCCCCTCATCGGCAATTACGGCGTAAGCGGCAAGACCTTCCAGTCAGATGGCATGAAAGCAGAGGCCCTGGTGGTCAGGGAGGCATGCGACCATCCATCCCACCACCTGTCAGGGCGCTCCATTTTTGATTTTGCAAAAGAAGAAGACCGGCCCGGTATCGCAGGTGTGGATACCAGGATGCTGACCATCAAGACCAGAGATACCGGCGCTATGCGGGCATGCCTGCTCACAGACAGCGACGATGGTGTGGAAGCAGTGCGACTGGCAAGACAGCATCCGAAGATATCTGACCAACACGACCTGATAGACAGGGTGACCTGCCCCGCCCCCTACCATATTGAAGCAACCGGCAAGGACAAGCCTCATTTCGTGGTCATCGACCTTGGCATAAAGACCAACATGATAAAGAGCCTGCAGCAGCGGGGTGTAGGTATTACCGTAGTACCTGCAAGTACTCCGCCTGACTATATTACTGAACAAAAACCTGATGCCATATTCGTATCAAACGGCCCGGGCGACCCGGAAAAGGCAGGCACTGCCATTGATGTTGTAAAACACATGATGGGAGAAGTACCCATCTATGGCATCTGCTTCGGCAACCAGATAATATCCCTGGCGCTGGGAGCCAGCACCTACAAGCTGAAGTTCGGGCACCGGGGTGCCAACCAGCCTGTAAAGGACCTGAACACAAATACTGTATACATCACCTCCCAGAACCACGGATTTGCAGTGGATGCCAGTTCCCTGGATGCGGCAGAGGCTCATATCACCCACCTGAACATTAACGATAATACAGTGGAAGGTATCGCTCACGACTACCTGGATATCATGAGCGTACAGTTCCATCCCGAGGCCAGCCCCGGTCCCTGGGACACTGAAAAATGGTTCTTTGATACCATAGTGAAAAGGGTGATGAAATAATGTCCCGTAATCCTCATATTAATAAAGTACTGCTGATAGGCAGCGGTCCTATCATGATAGGGCAGGCGGCCGAGTTTGATTTTAGCGGCAGCCAGGCATGCCGTTCATTGAGAGAAGAAGGTGTGAAAGGAGCGGCCGGACGGAGTGATAGCGGGACTGGGCGGCCAGACCGGACTAAACGTCGTAAGTGAACTGGCCGGGATGGGCGTACTTGAGAAATACAATGTCAAACTTTATGGCACACCCTTAAAAGCCATACAGGATACCGAGGATCGGGACCTGTTCAAACAGGCCATGCAGCGTATCGGTGAGCCTGTACCCCGCAGTAAGGCCGTGAACACCATTGAGGATGCAGTTGCAATGATCGATGAACTGGGCCTGCCCCTTGTCATCAGGCCGGCCTATACCCTGGGCGGGGCCGGCAGTGGAATTGCCAGGACAAAGGAAGAACTCATCTCGATCACTGAACTGGGCCTGAAACGCAGCCGGATCACCCAGGTACTCATCGAGGAGGGGATTCTGGGCTGGAAAGAGTTCGAGTACGAGGTGATGCGTGATGCCAATGATACCTGTATCGTGATATGCAACATGGAGAATATCGACCCTATGGGTATCCATACAGGAGAGAGCATTGTGGTCACTCCCAGCCAGACCCTGTCGGACAGGGACCACCAGATGCTGCGCAGTGCCAGTATCAATATCATAAGAAGCCTGTCAATCGAAGGCGGGTGCAATATCCAGTTTGCAGTGAAGGACGGCGAATACAGGATCGTGGAAGTCAACCCAAGGGTGAGCCGCTCCTCTGCACTGGCCAGCAAAGCCACCGGGTACCCCATAGCCAGGGTGACCGCAAAGATCGCCATTGGCATGACCCTGGACGAGATACCCAATGATGTTACCAAAAAGACGCCTGCGTCCTTTGAGCCCACTGTGGACTATACCGTGGTCAAGATACCCAGGTGGCCCTTTGATAAGTTCGTGACCGCAGATAAGACCCTGACCACGGCTATGAAGAGCACGGGAGAGGTCATGGCAATCGGACGCACCATTGAAGAAGCTATGAAAAAGGCTATCCGCAGCCTTGACGTGGATATGTATTTCGGGTTCAGGGAGTGGGACCGTGAAGAGGTAACTGACCTGCTGACGACCCCCACCCATGAGCGGTTGTTTGCCATTTACCATGGCTTAAGGACCGGATTTTCAATTGATGAGATATCAGGCATCACCTCTATCGACCCCTTCTTCCTGGAAAAGATACACAATATGATCCGGATGGAAGATACCCTGCGCTCGGAGTTGACCAGGGATACCCTGTACCGTGCCAAGCGAATGGGGTTCACAGATGAGGAGATAGGCAAACTCACAGGCAGGACAAGGGAAGATATCAATGACATGCGCAGGCAGATGGGGATCATTACCACCTATAAAATGGTGGATACCTGCGCTGCCGAGTTCGCTGCCGAGACCCCGTATTATTATTCATGCTATGAAGAGATGTGCGAGAACGAACCCACTGACCGTAAAAAGGTGCTGATACTGGGTGCGGGCCCTATCCGCATCGGGCAGGGTATAGAGTTCGACTACTGCACAGTACATGCGGTGAGTGCACTGCGGGAAGAGGGCATTGAGACTCATATCATCAACAACAATCCCGAAACTGTGTCCACAGATTACGATACTTCGGATAAGCTGTTCTTTGAGCCACTGACCCTTGAGGACGTGATGAATGTTATCGAGCGGGAAAGACCCTGGGGTGTGATGGTACAGTTCGGCGGCCAGACCTCTGTGAACCTGGCATTACCCTTGCAGCGGGAACTGCTGCGCAGGCGTGACCTGGATACCGTTATCCTGGGCACTACTCCGGAAGATATGGATATTGCAGAGGACAGGGAGCGGTTCAACAAGATGCTGCAGGGTATGGGCATTCCACAGCCAGAGGCGGGTTATGCTATCACGGAAGCCGGGGCAAGGGAAGTGGCAGCCGGTATCGGGTATCCTGTGCTGGTGCGCCCCTCCTATGTACTGGGCGGACGGGCCATGGAAATAGTATATGACGAGAACGACCTGAACCGGTATATGAATGAGGCAGTGCGGGTCTCGCCTGAGCGTCCTGTGCTCATCGACAACTTCCTTGAGGGTGCCATTGAGATCGATGTGGATGCCATATGCGATGGCGAGGACGTGCTTATCGGTGCGATCATGGAGCATATCGAAGAGGCCGGGATACACAGCGGTGATTCGGCGTGCGTGATACCACCCCAGTCACTGGGACAGTATGTCCTGGATACGGTCAGGAATTATGTGAGGCGCATTGCCCTGGCACTCAGGGTAAAGGGTATCCTGAACATCCAGATGGCATACAAGGACCGGGTGGTCTATGTGCTGGAGGCAAACCCAAGGAGCAGCCGCACCATTCCATTCGTATCAAAGGCTGTGGGACTGCCGCTGGCCAAGATAGCGGCCAGGGCCATGATAGGGATAACATTGAAGGAGCAGGGATACCTCCAGGAACCCAGGCCTGTACATGTTTCAGTGAAGGAAGTCCTGCTGCCATTTGACAAACTCCCTGGAGCGGACCCGATCCTCAGCCCTGAGATGCGCAGTACAGGTGAGGTCATGGGTGTGGATTACAGTTATGGGCTGGCTTTTTTCAAGGCAGAACTGGCAGCAGATAATGCACTACCGCTACAGGGTAAGGTGTTCATGTCCATCAGGGACCAGGATAAGCCGGTACTGGTGCAGATAGCAAGGAAGATGGCAGATGCGGGACTGGAAATCATTGCTACCAGCGGCACGGTTCGGTACCTGTCCGGTAAGGGTTTCGTCGTTACTGAAATAAAGAAG
>Ga0255434_10113_pt1 | contig 10014 bp, 5 predicted proteins | sample ANMaggSeSYBR02J4_FD_182667 | JGI IMG/M metagenome (GOLD analysis project Ga0255434, IMG submission 182667) | Sediment cell enrichment communities from methane seep in Santa Monica Basin, California, United Staets - ANME aggregate JGI... | ecosystem: Environmental > Aquatic > Marine > Cold seeps >...
TATCAGTAAGAATACGGTAGAAGAAGCTTCTCCCAATAACCGAGGCAATTATTATAAGGTTTTTTGTTTTTTCATCGAGGCGATCAATTCTTGACATAATGACATCGCTGATTGTCTGTGGGATAACCAGCTCATTTATTTTCGAGGTAGTTTCGAAAAGACCGTTTTTTAGAAGAGCAGCCCCAGCATCAATAATAGAACGAACTATTTCTTCAGTGAAAAAAGGATTTCCGTTAGCCCTGTCTATTATTTGCTCGCGGACAGAAAAGGGAAGATCTTTCATATTAATGAGATTAGCTACAAGCTTTTCACAACAGTTTCTATTAAGCGGCCAAAGAGAGATCTGGGTGTGGTTTTCCGGATAGAGTGACTTAAATTTTTTTAAAAAAAGCTCACTGGTCCCAACATACCCGGGCCGAAAGATGTTGATAAAAAGAATCCTGTTGGTTTTAACAAGCGGCAGGAGAGACTCTACAAATTCTATTGTACTGGTATCCGCCCAGTGCATATCTTCCAAAATGAACACCAAGGGGGTTGTTTGGGCTGATTTAATAAGCAAATTACGAACACTGTTTATAATAAGTTTTTCCAGAGCCTCGCCCTCTATATCATTAACTTTTTCAAGATATTCTCCAGACAATCTTAATCCCATCAGTGTAGCCACAAAAGGAAATATCTCTGATGTTTGATGGAGACAAACACCCCATATGGATGTTTCAAGCTTTTTAAGAGATTCGACAGGATGGTCATTTTCACTTATTTTAGCCCAGTTTTTAAGTAGATTTATAATTGGGTGAAAACTAAGGTTTTTACCGAAAGCAACAGCCCTGCCTTCAAGGAGTGCAACCTTTTTTACAGCATCCTGTTTCTTCAATTCGGATATAAGTCGAGATTTTCCAACACCAGGTTCGCCAACAATGTTGATAATAGACCCTTCTCCATTGATAATCTTTAATAGATGAAGCTTTAATTTTTTAATCTCTTCATCTCTGCCGACAAGGACTGAAGAAATCTTGCGTCTCGTGAAAGAAGGAAACCCGGGAACATTTTGCTTAAGCTCATATATCTTAATCGGAGCTGATTTTCCTTTATGAGAAAACGGTTTTAAGGAGATAAAACTAAAGTTGTCACAAACTCTTTTATAAGTACTGTGGGACAGTAAAATAGAGCCGGGTTTAGCAGCGTTTTGAATTATGAAGGCCAAATATGTTGTGTCACCGAAAGCCGTGTAATCGTACCGAAGGTCATCTCCAATTGAGCCAACAACGACCGGACCGGAATTAAGACCTATCCGTATCTTAAATGATATGTCAAATTTTGGATTTATTGTTTTGGCATAATTTTTAACGGAGCCTTGAGCTGCGAGAGCAGCCATGCATGAGTTTCGGGCATGGTTCTCAACAGTCGAAGGTGCACCAAACATGGCAATTATTCCATTGCCTGTAAACTGATTAATAGTTCCCTGGTATTTATTGATCTCGGTTAATAAAATATGAAAAAAGCCATCCATGATCTGGTGGACATCTTCTGGGGAAAGTTTTTCTATAAGGGAGATGTAGTTGGAGATCTCGGTAAAAAGAACGGTTACACGTTTACGTTCACCCTCGAAAGAGGACAGAGAGGTCGGAAGATTGTCAGTTCGAAATTCAGGTTTATAAGGTTTTAAGCGGTCGCCGGCTGTTGAATTGATTTGTTTGTGATTTTTAAGGTCAAATCCGCATTTGCTACAAAAATTTGCGGTATTCTTATTATATGTATGACAAATCGGGCAATTCATTTTTAATAAACCGAGTTAATTTTGTAAATTAGTGTGTTTTACGCATACTAATTTATATAGCAAAAAGAAATCAAAATTCAATATTATTCGGTGTTCTGGGAAAAGGTACTACATCTCTTATATTGGTTATACCTGTAAACAACATTAAAAGCCTTTCAAACCCAAGGCCGAAGCCACTATGTTCAACAGTCCCGAATCTGCGGGAGTCTAAATACCACCAGTAGGTCTCTTTTGAAAATCCCAATTCATCCATTCGAGAACAAAGCACATCAAGGCGTTCTTCTCGCTGGCTGCCACCTATGATTTCTCCGATACCGGGAACAAGTACATCCATGGCGGCAACGGTTTTACCGTCATCATTCATGCGCATATAAAATGGCTTAATGGTTTTTGGGAAATCAAAGACGATAACAGGTTTTTTAAAGTGCTGTTCAGTAAGATAGCGCTCATGTTCAGATTGAAGATCTTTTCCGAAATCGATATCATATTCAAATTTTTTACCGGAGCTTTTCAGTATTTCAACCGCTTCTTCATAAGGGAGCCTGGTATATGAAGAAGAAGTTATATTTTCAAGGGTCGACATCAGATTTTTATCAACAAACTTTGCAAAAAGCTCAAGATCATCGGTGCAATTTTCCATTACATATGTTGCAAGATATTTTATCATCTCCTCGGCAAACTCCATATTACCACAAAGATCGCAAAAAGCCATTTCCGGTTCGACCATCCAGAATTCAGCGCAGTGTCTTCTGGTGTTTGAGTTTTCAGCCCTGAACGTAGGGCCGAAGGTATAAACATCACCCAGAGACAGCGCAAACATTTCAGCGGAAAGCTGACCGGAAACCGTGAGGTTTGCCTCTTTGCCAAAAAAATCGCGAAGATAATCTATTTTTCCATCCTTTATTGGTAGCTTTTCAAGATCAAGGGATGTTATCCTGAACAACTCGCCGGCACCTTCGCAATCCGAGCCGGTAATAATAGGAGTGTGGATATATTTAAAATCTTTTTCTTTAAAAAATTTATGTATGGCATACGAAAGCTCCGATCTAATACGAAATGCAGAGCCGTATTTATTGGTTCTGGGTCTTAAATGAGCAATGGTTCTCAAAAATTCATCACTGTGACGTTTTTTTTGCAGCGGATAGGATTCGGATGCAAGGCTGATAATTTCAAAAGAATCCGCCTGGATTTCCCAGTTTTGTTTGCCCCCAGGTGATTTAACCAGTTTCCCGGTTACAAGAACAGCAGAACCCGTTGAAAGGGTTTTTATTTGTTCGTAATTAATTAAAGAAGTATCAGCAATAACCTGAATGTTTTTCAAACATGAGCCGTCATTTATTTCTAAAAAAGAAAAGTCCTTAGAATCTCGTCTGGTTTTTACCCACCCCTTAATAAGAACATTATCTTCAGAGATTTTTGAGTTTAAAAGTTGTTTTATTTTTGAGCGAGTCATAATCAGTCCTTTATGTATTACCTGAATCTTTCATGAAAATTAATGAGAAACTATTTTTGTAAGGGTTCACGGAAATTAGAAAATAGAAATTGGAAATTTGGCCTCCAGAATTTCTACTTTCCAATTTCTACTTTCCCCGCTTTTCTTTCGTTAAAGACGGGATCTACGCTCCGCTCCGACAAGTTTCAAGCGGTAAACGGCTAAAACTATAAGATCACATTTCTACGGATATATAATATCCCTGGCCGCCTCGTTGAATTTTGCAATTACATGTGAATTGGTGATAATTATACCACGGTTCCCGTCAATAATTACGCCGGAGCCAAGACTGCTTCTTTTAGATTTCTGTTTAAAGCCGCGATCGAAAAAATCTTTGAAAAAAGAATCAAAAAAGGGGTCGAGGTTAAAATCTGAAAAAGGATTACTGTGACTGTTAACAGTATATTCAGAACTGATATTTACAACAGAAGGGCTTGCTTTACGCACGGCCTTTACAACCGCGGTTTCCCTGTTATATTCAACTTCGACAGTTAAATATGGGAAACAAAAAAGCACAAAAAGTGTTGTAAAAAGGGCTTTAATGAATAGAATATGTTTGTTATTCAGTTGTTTTTTAACCACAGGAATACCTTAAGTGTTTCGAGGATAGCACTAAAGCTTCACTAAAATGCCAAAATTTGAGCCAAACGCTGAGATTTGACAGATAAACGCAGACTTCGAAATAGGAAGTTTTGAAACTGGCTCAAAGGGACACATTATTACAAAAAGCTAATAACATGAGTAAAAAAAGCATTCAAGATATAATGCCGTTAATAGAACGTCCAAGCCGGTATCTTGGGAACGAAGTAAACATAATCAAAAAAGATCCGGACAGGGTAAAACTTAAATTTGCACTGGTGTTTCCGGACCTTTACGAAATAGGAACATCACATTTCGGGCTTCAAATACTTTACAGTATTTTAAATAAAAAGAAAGAGGTTTGTGCCCAAAGGGTTTTTGCTCCCGGCATTGATATGGAAGATCATCTGAGAGCATTAAACATTCCCCTTGTGTCCCTTGAAACAAAAACACCGGTTAGCGATTTTGATTTAATTGGGTTCAGTATCTTATACGAGCTTAATTATACAAACATACTTAATATATTAGATCTTGCAGGAATCCCGTTTTATTCATCCCAGCGGGATGACTCGTACCCGTTGATTGTTGGCGGCGGCCCATGTACATGCAATCCTGAGCCCATAGCGGATTTTTTTGATATCATAGTTGTTGGTGATGGCGAAAACGTGATACTCGAAATAACCGATACGTGGCTTAAGTTCAAAGAAAATCAAAATAATGGAAAAGAAAGCCTTTTAAAATTGATGTCTGAAATAGAAGGCGTATATATTCCCGCATTTTTCAAACCGGAATATGACGGAAACAGTCTTCAGACCGTAAGACCAAAATATTCAAATTACACAAAGGTAACAAGAGCTATAGCAAGGAACCTTGACACTTTAGCATTTCCCGATGCTCCGATAGTGCCATACGGAAAGCCCGTGCATGATCGACTTCGACTTGAAATAGCAAGAGGGTGCACCAGGGGTTGCAGGTTTTGTCAGGCCGGAATGATTTACAGGCCGGTACGGGAGCGGTCCGCGGAAAAACTGCTTGTGCTTTCGGAAAAAGCACTGGCAACAACCGGTTATGAGGATATATCTCTATTATCGTTAAGTACAGGAGATTATGAATGCATTATTCCCCTTATGCAGAGAATGATGGAAAAATGCGAGACAAGGCATATCGCTATTTCTTTGCCGTCACTTAGAGCCGGAACGTTGACTCCTGAACTAATGAGTCTTATTAAAAAAGTAAGGAAGACGGGTTTTACAATAGCGCCTGAAGCGGGAACCCAAAGGCTAAGAAAGTTTATTAATAAAAATATTTCGGAGAAAGAGATTATTGAAACGGTTCAGGATTCTTTTGATTTAGGATGGCAGGTAATTAAATTATACTTCATGATCGGTCTTCCCTCGGAGAGAAAAGAAGATATTCAAGGAATTGTTGATCTTGTTAAAAAGCTTAGAAAAATTAAAGGGAAAAATGGGAAATGGGGTAAGATAAACGTTGGCGTATCAACATTTATACCAAAATCACATACTCCTTTTCAGTGGGAACCGCAGCTTTCGCTGGATGAAGCAAAAGAGAGGATAAACTGGATAAAGAGCAAGTTAAAGATGCCGGGAATCAAGGTTAAATGGCATAGTCCTGAAACAAGCATGCTTGAGGGTCTTTTTGCAAGAGGAAACAGGAAGCTTTCGCGGTTGCTGGTTTCCGCCCATGAGAAAGGGTGTAAGTTTGATAGCTGGAGTGATAGGTTTGATTTTGGATTATGGCAAGAGGCGTGCGAAGATACAGGTGTGGATATCGCTTATTTTAATAGAAGAAAAAGAGGCATTGACGAACCACTCCCGTGGGATCATATCGATACAAAGGTTAGCAAGGATTTTTTAAAAGAAGAAAGAGAGCGGGCCGAGAATCTCGAATCAACTGGGGACTGCCGCTGGGGTGATTGCAAAGGTTGCGGAGTGTGTGATTTTGAGGTCATTGAGCCCAAAATATTCGAATCGTGTAAAAAAGAAAATGAAAAGTTTGCGATAAAAGAAAATAGTTTGAATAAGGTTTATAGAAAGCTGAAGGTGTCTTATTCTAAAACAGGTCAGGCAAAATATTTCGGGCACCTGGAGCTCGTTAATATAATGTTTAGAGCAATAAAACGTGCAGATATAGATATTAAATATACACAGGGTTTTCATCCAAAACCAAAAGTTTCTTTTGAAGACCCGCTTGCGATAGGAATTGAAAGCGAATTTGAAAATATGTATATTGCTGTCAGCAATATTATAAAACGTGAAGAAGTGGTTCAAAGATTAAACAAACAACTTCCGGAGGGACTTGAAATACTCGAATGCACAGATGCACCGTCTAAAGCGGAAATAAACAGGCTAAACGGTTTCGCTTACCGGGTCCGTATTAACGATTTTAATTTTGATGAAAGCGCTATACAAGAATTCAAGGACCAGGAGGAGGTAGTTGTTGAACGTTTGAATAAGAAAGGAAAAATAAATAAAATAAACTTAAAAAATGTTGTATTAAACATTAGTTTAACATCAAAAAAGGAAATAGAATTTATATTGAAGCCGGATAATGGGAAAATCGTCAGACCCTATCAAGTTTTAAAAAAAATCTTTAATTTTACGGATGAGCAAAATAAACAGGCATTGGTTGTAAAGATAAGGAGCAGAAAAAGCTAAATAATGATTTAAGGTTTCAATACTTCTATACTATCGTCAGGGTTGTGGCTTTTACAATTATGTAGATGAGACAAAAAACAAAAAGAGTGATGAAATGTATAAAAAGATCGTAATTAACGAAACAGAACACGAGACAAGGGTGGCGCTTCTCGAAGAGGGTACAATAGCAGAGCTTTTTGTTCAAAGAGGCGATGAATTCGATATAGCGGGCAACATCTACAAGGGAAGAGTGCAAAGGGTTTTACCTGGAATACATGCTGCATTTATAAATATTGGTTTGGAGCAGGCAGGGTTTATTTATGTCAACGACGTTGCGACACAAAGCGATATGGAATTTGAAGAAATGTTACTTAAAAGCGAGGAACCTGATTATGAAGCTTTTGAAGAAAAAGAAGACATTTCATCAAAGCCATTTAAAAATAGTAACTGGCGCATAGAAGAGCTGCTGACGGAAAATCAGGAAATAATGGTACAGGTTGACAAATCACCCATAGGAAGTAAAGGGGCACGGGTCACATCTCATATCTCGCTTCCGGGAAGATTTCTCGTTCTTATGCCGCAATCAGACCATATAGGAATATCAAGGCGTATAGAAGATACAGCTGAAAGGGACAGGCTTAAAGAAATAACCCTTTCTTTAAGAAAAGAAAATTACGGATATATTATAAGAACAGCTGCAGAAGGAATTGCCAAGGAAAAAATTGCCTACGAAATGGCCTTTCTTAATAATATATGGGAAAATATGCAGCAGAAGTTTAAAAACGCTCCGGCGCCTTGCCTTTTGCACAAGGAGCTTACAGCAAGCCTTAGGGCGGTGAGAGACCTGTTGATATACGAAGCTGAGAAGCTGGTAATTGATTCAAGCAAAGGCTATGAATCCATAATTACATTTATGGAAAGATTCACGCCCGGCTTAAAGGAAAACGTGGAACTCTATGAAGGACAGGAACCCGTTTTTGATGCCTATAATTTAGAAGGAGACATTTCAAGGGCGCTTAAGAAAAAAGTTTGGCTGAGATCGGGTGGTTACATAGTAATTGAACACACAGAGGCTCTTGTTGCAATAGATGTTAACACTGGAAGATATGTCGGAAAACACAATCTTGAAGAGACTATTTTAAAGACAAACTTAGAGGCTGTAAAAGAGATAGCTTATCAAATCCGTCTCAGGGATATTGGCGGAATTATTATCATCGACTTTATCGATATGGAAAAAAGATCAAATCAGGAAAAAGTATTTAATAAGCTGAAAGAGGCCTTTATAAAAGACCGAAGAAAAACAAATATTCTGCCAATATCTGAGATGGGAATAATACAAATGACAAGAAAGCGCAATAAAAAGCCACTTTCGAGAATGCTTTGCGAGCCTTGTTTTTACTGCGAAGGAGAGGGATATCTTATATCTAAGCAATCAATATGCTATAATATATATCGAGAGATAAAAAGAGATATGAACGATATATCAAGTTCGAAGATTACGTTAAAGGTTAACCCGGAAATAGCAGGTCTCTTACATAGTGAGGAGAGCCAAATCATTTCCACCCTTGAAGAAGAAATTGGAAAGGAAATTATAGTTTACCCGAATTCAAAATATCATATGGAGGAATTTGAAATTTTTGAGAGTTTAAAAAATAATTAACCCTACAACGATACTTATGATCAATTAAACTTGACAATAATAACAAGGTCTGCTATACTACGATACAACCCTTAAAAAAGGAGGCAGACCATGCTACCAGTCATTCGATACGACGAACACCTTTACTCAGTACCGAAATTTGATCTTGGCAAGGGCGATATCAAAGACTTTATAAATGAACTCAGTGGCTTTCACGAACAGTTCGCTGATTGTTTTCAGCGCAATGAATCCAGAAGTCACTTTTTTAAATACATGTCAGGCCAGTTCAGCCCGATAGAACGTAAATCAATTGAACCCATAGCCTTGGCTGTGAAAGACGGCAACGTCAGGGCCATGCAACGTTTCGTAAGCGATGCACCCTGGGACGACAATAAAATGATAGCTAAGTATCGTAACCTTGTAAATGACGATCTCGGTAGCCCGGACGGTGCACTAATCTTTGATGAAAGTGGCTTCATTAAAAAAGGCCAGGACTCTATAGGCGTTGCCAGACAATATTGCGGAACTGCCGGAAAAGTAGATAACTGCCAAGTTGGCGTCTTTGCCGCCTACGTCTCAGAGCAAGGATATGCTTTAGTCGACAAACGGCTGTTTATTCCCCAAAAGTGGTTTACCGATGACTATTTTAAACGTCGGATAAAGTGCAAACTGCCTGCAGACACTGTTTTTCGCACCAAGCCCCAACTGGCTGTGGAAACGATTGATGCGGTTGTTAAAGAAAATGTGTTGCCTTTCAAGTATGTGCTAGCTGACTGCTTATACGGTGTCAGCCCGGAGTTTATCGAGGCAGTTGAAGCCTTACCGGACAAAACCTATTTTGTATCGGTTCCCAAGGACACATTGTGTTGGCTAAAGCGGCCAATGGCCATAACCAAGCAGTATCTTTGGGGCGGAAAAACCAGGACCAAAACAGTCTTGGTTGACCCAGACAGCAAACCGATCTCCATGGACGAGTTGGCCGAAAATATCAACGACTATTTCTGGTACCGCCGGAAAGTATCCGAAGGCACCAAAGGGCCGATCGTCTATGAATATACCCGTCGGCAGATCATTCTATCGGCGGCAAGGCTTCCGCAGAAAACCGTGTGGTTGCTGATTCGGCGAACGCTTGACGATAAGCCGCAATATAGCTTTTTCATCAGCAACGCATCCGCCAGTACAAGGCTGAAAACGCTCGTGTGGCTCAGCGGGCTGCGATGGGCAATTGAGCAGTGCTTTGAGGAAACCAAATCCGAGTTGGGCATGGACCATTATGAGGTACGAAAATTTACAGGCTGGCATCACCACATGCTAACGTGCATGCTGGCTCATTTCTTCCTCTGGCACTTGAAAATCAGGTTGGGGAAAAAAAGCACCGTCTATTACGCTACCGCAGCTTCGGGTCTTGATTAGAGTCATTCTGCCAATAAAGCTCCACACGCTTGAAACGCTGATCGAGCAAATTGTCTGGGTACAGAATCAAAACCACAGAGCCTACTTGTCGCATAGGCGAAGACGTATTTTAAAACTTGTCAAAGAACCATAAGTAACGTTGTAGGGTTAATTTAGAAAAAAAGAATTTACCACAGAGGACACCGAGCTCACAGAGATAACCAATTAATAAAAAGAAATATTCTCTGTGTTCTCTGCTATCTCTGTGGTGAAAAATGACTTTTTACGAGAGCATTAATTTTGACTATTGACAGAAAATAAAGTATATGATTAGTTTATACGTTTAATTTATAAAAAAAGGGAAAAACCACTCACAAGATAAAAAATAAAAGACCTATGATAAATCAAGGTATAACAAAAAGGATAAAATTATGAAAAGAACATATCAGCCAAGCAGGATTAAGCGAGCCAGAACACACGG
>Ga0255434_10115_pt1 | contig 9973 bp, 7 predicted proteins | sample ANMaggSeSYBR02J4_FD_182667 | JGI IMG/M metagenome (GOLD analysis project Ga0255434, IMG submission 182667) | Sediment cell enrichment communities from methane seep in Santa Monica Basin, California, United Staets - ANME aggregate JGI... | ecosystem: Environmental > Aquatic > Marine > Cold seeps >...
TTTCTGTTTTTAGTTCCATGAAAAGCCAAAGCCATCGAGAAGCGGGGGTGGAAGCGGGTACCTCACACAGACGGCATCGGCAAAGTCATACGAACCCGTCAAATTTTCAAAGATCTTTTGACAAATTAACAACGCTCAGGGGTTGAGTTTACAAACTCATTAGAAGCTGCAAATTGGAAAACAGTGGAAAGGAGTAAAAACATGAGACTTTTTTGGCAATACTTGCAGGCGTACTGGCGCTGATCGGCAAATTTGTGCAACTGCCGGCAGCTCTCAAGTGGATAGTCACCTTGAGCGTTTTTTACTCGACACGCCTCTCAGCAAACTTCGCGAAATTTAACTCAACAATTCACGAAAATCTGTGTAATCTGTGTAATCTGTGTAATCTGCGGATTAAAAATCTTTACAAAAAAATGACCATGATTTAAATATAGATCTCAGCCGCTATGGATACTGATAGCAATTAAAAATAGTTGCACTTAATTAGGATAAGAGGTTGACATGCAAGATAAAATTACAATTGTTATTGCTACACGAAACAAAGGCAAAAAATCTGAGATTAGTGATCTTTTAAAAGGCTTTCCTATTGATATCAAAGGGTTGGACGATTTCGGTCCTATACCGCATATTGAAGAGGATGGAGACACTTTTGATGAAAATGCGTACAAAAAAGCCAGTTTTACGGCAAGAATGCTGGGATTTCCAGCACTTGCAGATGATTCAGGGCTTTTAGCGGAAGCACTTGAAGGTGCTCCCGGTGTTCTTTCTGCTCGCTATGCAGGCGAAAATGCAACAGATGAACAAAGATACCAAAAGCTTTTGCAGGAAATGGAAGGAAAGACCAACCGCAAAGCAGCATTTGAATGTGTAATTTCCATTGCGGTTCCAACAGGACCTGCCCTGACATACGAAGCTCGCTGCGAAGGATTGATTGCCGAACAGCCCTCTGGATCAAATGGATTCGGATATGATCCGGTCTTCTATTATCCGCCGTTGAACAAAACTTTCGGCGAATTAACCATAGAAGAAAAAAGCCATGTAAGCCACAGAGGAAAGGCACTCAGGGAACTCAGGGATGAATTTGACAAGGTTATAATTTGGATCAAACAGCATATGCCTGTTTATGAGAAATTTAATTGTGATGATAGCTGATTTGATTAAAAAAAATAGAGCATGTAGAAAATTTTATCAGAACCATATTGATGTTGCAAGGTTATCTGCTTCAGTTGTTATTAGCATTAGGTGTTAAGAGGAAGGGTGCAGCCTGACAGCCGGAAATCAATTCTTAAAGTAATCTACAGCGGTCGCATGATAACGGCGCTTCTTATGGGCTTTAGCTGCGGCCTGCCGCTTCTTCTGACAATAACCGTCTTACAGGCGTGGATGAAGGAAGAAGGGGTTGATCTAACGGTGATTGGGCTTATGGCCCTGGTCGGCCTTCCCTATACTCTGAAGTTCCTGTGGGCTCCTTTTCTGGACCGTTACACTCTGCCTTTTCTGGGACGCAGACGAGGCTGGCTTCTGACAGCCCAGCTATTTCTATTTTTTTTCAATTATAAGTCTGGGGCTGACTGATCCCGGGGGGCAGCCCTGGATGGTGGCATTTGCTGCATTACTTGTGACCTTTTTTAGTGCATCACAGGATATTGTTGTGGATGCCTACAGAAGAGAAGATCTCCCAGATGAGGAACTGGGACTTGGTTCCTCTTTTTATATAAACGGATACAGGGTGGGAATGTTGCTGGCTTCCGGCGGCGGTCTTATTCTGGCTGATCACGTCAGTTTCTCCACAGTTTATCTAATAATGGCTGCCTGTATGCTTCCCGGTGTTTTAACCACGTTTTTTGCTCCAGAACCTGAGATTACTGCCGGAACTCCTGAAAGCTTAAAAGAAGCGATTCTATGTCCGTTGATAGATTACTTCAGCCGAAAGGGAGCCTTGTGGATACTGGCCTTCATCCTTTTTTATAAGATAGGCGATACCATGGCAAGTGCCATGACCACGCCGTTTTACCTTGACATAGGCTTTTCAAAAACAGAAATAGGCGCGGTCGTCAAACTGTTTGGTTTTTGGGCCACCATAATTGGCAGTTTGATCGGAGGCGTAATAATGCTTCGACAGGGGATTTACCGCAGCCTCTGGATTTTTGGTTTTCTTCAGGCATTATCAACTGCCGGCTTTGCCCTTTTGGCACGGATTGGTCACAGTATTTCTGCTTTGTCAGCGGTTATTGCCTTTGAAAACCTGAGCAGCGGGATGGGGACGGCTGCTTATGTTGCATTTATGGCCAGTATAACAAATAAAAAATTTACTGCTACACAATATGCTCTTCTCAGCAGCCTTATGGGTGTTCCAAGGGTACTGGCATCGGCTCCTACCGGTTTTTTTGCCAAAAGTTTTGGCTGGGAAAATTTTTTCATTTTTTGTACCCTTATTGCTGTTCCGGGAATGTTGCTTCTGTTAAAATTTGCACCATGGCATTCAGATGATCAGAAATTTAAAAACTCATTATGAAATTAACATGAGGAAGCGAGCACTTAAATTTAAGAACGTCTGAAACTCGCGCATAAGTGAGCCTAAAGAAAAAGAGTATTAATATCGCTTAAAAAATTGATCTTTATGACTTGAATTTATCCTTTTAACAAGGATATACAAAATCTCCTCTTTTTTCTTAAGGCTCACTAATACGCTCAAACAGTCAGCCGTTTTAAATTTAAGTGCCCGCTTCCTCAGTTTGTTGACAACTTACTTTTTGAGTATGAACGAAGACAAAAAAATTAAACAAGCAGTTGAACTATACAAAAACTTAAACAGACAGAGAAAGGAAATTCTTTCTCTGTCTGCTGAGAAGGCTTTAAACAGTATTCTGGATTCACCGCAGCCGGCAGCTATTGTTCATTCATTTCCGGAAGAAGATTTTTATTTTTTGATAAACGACATAGGGATAGAGGATTCTTTGCAGCTTTTGTCTCTTGCCTCTGACAAACAGTGGGAATACATTCTTGATATAGAAGTATGGGAAAAGGATAGAATTAGCACAAACAATGTCACAAAATGGCTTGACCTGTTTATTAAGGCTGATTCGCAACGTTTCATAAGGTGGTTTTTAAATAAAAAAACTGAATTCGTTGAATTCTATCTTTTCAAGAACATCGAGGTAAAAATAAGGGAACACGACCAGGATCCGTCAATTTTTGGTGATGACTTTTTCACGCTTGATGATGTTTTTTACATAAGGTTTGTTGATTTGCCTTTAAGCGCTGAGTCAGATAGCAATTTTATAGAAACTCGCAATGAAGTTCTGTCTAAATTTATAGACAGGCTTTCAGGCTATGATCATAATATTTATCAGAATGTTTTGATAGAGGCTTTTAGTATTATACCATCTGAATATGAAGAAAAGGCTTTTAGACTGCGGAATGTCAGGCTTGCTGAAAAAGGTTTCCTGCCGTTTGATGAAGCAATAGGAATATATCAGCCTTTAAAACCAAAGGATTTAAGCAGGCAGAGCGCAAAATTTATTACAGAGAGCTCTGAGGAGAGGTTGTATATTCCGGTTCCTCATTATTCAACAGCAATGCTCAAGCAAGACAACCTTCTTACAGACTCTTTAAAAAAGATAGAAAAAGATGATGTTTTGCAGCAGATTCAGGTCGAGTTGGCAGGTCTGGCAAATCAGATAATAGTTGCTGACCAAAAAGTAATCAGGAATAAAAAGGAGTTAGACGATCTAGTTAAAAAAACCTGTGGATATATAAGTATCGGGCTGAAACAATTGACGGAAGAAGGCAGTAACCTCGACGAAAATCGTGCTGTTGCATTGATCCAGAGGTTTCCGCTTTCCCAGATTTTCAGGGTGGGGTACGGACTTGTCCTGGAGCTTAAATGGCGGGCTGAAAAATGGCGCAAAATTAGCTGGTTTGAAAAAAACAGACTGCCTCTAAGCTTTTGGGGAGAGGATTGGATAGGTGTTCTGGGTGGGCTATTGATAAAGAGGCCGCTTTATTATGACAATTACAAGACAGGCTTGCTGTACAGGGAATTTTATTCTATTGAAGATATTAAGTATACTGAAAAAGTATTAAATGAAGTTATAGCTTTTGACAGACTTCTTTCTCATATAACAGTAAATCTTGTCCCCCCTTATAGTGGTTCACTTACCTATAAAAATTTAGTGTTGACTCTCTGGGCAAGATATCATCTTGGTCTTTCAGATGTTCTTGTCCCGCTTAATATTGATGAGTTTAAGATATTTTTTGATAATCTCTGGGCAACCGGCGAAAAGCCGCACAAAATAAACATATTAATGAAAAAATCTTTTTTAAAATGGCTTTCAGAAAAAACAGGTCTTGACCCTTATGATATTAGCATGGAACTTGGGCAGACAATGGAAAATCTTTTCAGCGAGATTGAAAGCGAATATGGTTCGGTTTCAAAAAAAGATCTAAATTCAAAATACATACAGCTTTTTATAACGAAGTAACTTTACTTGTCAGGTAAAGTGTGATAAATCAAAAAAATTTAATTATTTAAAGAAGTTGTCTGTCATTTTAATAGCGTAATACTCCAAACTGGTTGAAAGTTATGAGTCAAAATTCATAATTATAAATCAGAACGAAAGGATATGGAAAGTGGAAATTATAGTATTATTGAAGCAGGTTCCGGCTACAGAATCATTTATCGGAATTGCCGATGACGGAGTATCCATAAAAACTGAAGACATCAAGTGGGTAATTAACCCCTATGATGAATATGCGGTTGAAGAAGCTCTTCGTATAAGGTCCGCGCATGGAGGCACAGTTACGATTATTTCTGCGGGTCAGGAAAGATCGGTTGAGGCAATAAGAACCGCTTTGGCAATGGGAGCAGACAAGGGGATCCTGATAAAAAGTCCGGCAGCAGATAAATGTGATGGACTGGGCATCGCACGCATTCTTGCGGCAGCCTTGAAAAATATAAAGTTTGATCTTATTATTGCCGGACAGCGAGCTGTTGATGATGATAATTTTCAAGTCGGCACTGCTGTAGCGGAATTTTTAAGTATCCCAAATATTTCTCTAATTATAAAACAAAAAATAACTAACGGAAAGATCAGATGTTACCGGACTGTCGAAGGAGGAACCGTAGTGCTTGAGGCTCCATTGCCGGCTCTTTTTACAACGCAGAAAGGGCTGAATGAGCCGCGCTATGCTTCTCTTCCGGGAATCATGAAGGCAAAAAAAAAGCCCCTGGATATTAAGTCTCTTTCAGATATAGGGATTGATGCTTCAGAGATTGGTGAACCAAAGGCAAAGGTTTTGGCGATGAAACTTCCTCCTGAGAGAGAGGGGGGAAGAATTATTAAAGGAGATTCTTCCCGGTCAATTGCTGCAGAACTTGTCAATGTTCTTCATAAGGAGGCAAAGGTTATTTAAACCAAAAATAGCCATTAGCCATTAGCCATTAGCCATTAGCCATTAGCCATTAGCTGAATCTGTTATCTGTTTGATTTTTTAAGCTAAAAGCTAATTGCTAACAGCTAATCGCTTAATGTTAAATCAGGAGATAAACATGTCAAATGGAGTAATTGCAATAACCGAACAATCAGAAGGCGTTTTCCGAAAAGTTGCATACGAGGCTTTAAGTGAGGGTAAACGTTTAGCTGAAAATCTGGATTGTAATCTTACAGCAGTCGTACTGGGATCAGGCATAGAAAATATCTCTAATGAACCCGGAAAATATGGAGCAGACAGAATAATTGTTGTCGATAATCAGGCTTTAAGTGAATATATGACCGATGCATATACTAATGTAGTCGCTGATATTGTAAACAAAGAAAATCCGTCTGTGCTGATTATGGGTGCGTCCTCTCAAGGGAAGGATCTTTCTGCGCGTCTATCCGCGCGTCTTAATGCTCCACTGGCTGTAGATTGTGTGAATATTCGTGTTGAGAATGGAAATATTATTGCTACACGCCCAATGTACGGGGGAAAAATCCTGGCTGATTTGGCACTAGAGGGAAAGCCGCAGATTGTTGCTGTTCGGCCCAATGCGATGAGCATTGTTAAATCATCCGGAGCCGGAGAAATAGAGAAACTCGATATAGATGTGGGTAAAACCGATCTGATATTTGTTGAAAAGCAATTGGATACAGACAAGGTTGAGCTTACAGAAGCGGATGTAGTTGTATCTGGCGGCAGAGGAATGGGAGGAGCTGATTTTTCTGTGATAGAAGAATTGGCGGAATTGCTGGGTGGTGCTGTGGGTGCATCGCGATCTGTAGTTGATGAGGGATGGCGAGCTGCTTCAGACCAGATTGGACAAACAGGCAAGGTTGTTTCACCCAATCTTTATATTGCCTGTGGAATATCCGGGGCCATACAGCATCTCGCAGGCATGTCCACATCAAAAGTTATTGTTGCTGTAAACAAGGATGCTGAAGCGCCTATATTTTCAAAGGCTGATTACGGTATTGTCGGCGATTTATTTGAATATATCCCTTTAATTACAGAGGAGATAAAAAAATTAAAAAAATAAAAGTAGGGGCGGATCTTGTATTCGCCCTAATCAGGGCGATCACAAGGATCGCCCCTACCGTTACCTTTTGTCCCGTCGTGTTTTAAATGAAGCTGCATTTGGTAAGTTTAGGTTGCGCAAAAAATCTTATTGATAGCGAGGTTATGCTTGGACGTCTTGTTAACGCAGGTTGGGTAATTACAGATGATCCTGCTGAAGCAGAGATAATTATTGTTAATACCTGTAGCTTTATTGAACCGGCAGTCAATGAATCAATAGATACCATCCTTGAGCTGGCAAAGTTTAAAGAGACCGGAACTTGCCGACACCTCGTTGTAACAGGATGCCTTCCCGAACGTTTCAGAGAAGAAATAGTACATGCCCTGCCGGAGGTTGATATCTTCTTGGGTACAGGTGCTTTTGACAGAATTGTCCAGGCAGTCAATGGTTCTTCAGATTTTTCAAAATGTCTTCTCCCAGATCCCAATTTATTATCAATGCAGGGTAAAGAAGAGCGCAGGATTCGAAGTTCATCCCATATCGCCTACATCAAAATTGCGGAAGGATGCAGCAGGCATTGTACATATTGTATTATTCCCAGGCTGCGGGGGAAATACAAAAGCCGCAATCATGAAGATATTATCGCAGAAGCGCGTTCGCTTGTTCTGTCTGGCGTAAAAGAACTGATAATTGTTGCGCAGGATACAACGAGCTATGGTAAAGATCTAAATATGTCCGTTGATTTAAGCAGACTGCTTGAAAGTATTTCAGATATATCTGATGATGTGTGGATAAGGCTTATGTATGGACATCCGGAAAGCATAGATGAATCAATTATAAAAACTGTTGCGAAATACGATAATATTTGCACTTATTTTGACATTCCGGTACAGCATGTCAGTAGTTCTGTTTTAAAAAGAATGCATAGAAAATATACACGTGATGACTTATACAGGTTGTTTGAAAAGATCAGAGAAACAGCACCTGATTGCGCACTGCGAACAACAGCTATAGTGGGCTTTCCTGGAGAAACAGACAAGGACTTTCAACAGTTGTTTGATTTTGCAGAAGATATTTGTTTCGATCATCTTGGTGTTTTTATATATTCTGATTCTGACGATCTGCCGTCTCACAGACTTTCTAACCATGTTCCGAAAAACACAGCAAAAAAAAGACATGATCGGCTAATGTCTCGCCAGGCAGATATATCTTTGAAAAATAACCAAAAACACATAGGAAGAGTTCTGAACATTCTGGTGGATGAGAAATCAGAAGACAATCTATTTGTCGGCCGAACATATTTTCAGGCTCCGCAAGTAGATGGAATTACATATATTAATTCAAATCAGTTGCAGCCTGGCAGATTTGCCGGCATAAAGATTACAGATGCTTTTGAATATGATCTGGCTGGGAAAACAGTGTGAGCGACCTGAAAAATAAAATACTTTCCATGGCAAGTGAAGATCTTGCGGAAATTGAACACGCACTTAAACAGAATTTAAGTCCGTATCTTGATCTGGTTGCAGAAGTGGCAAGTCATATATTATTTTCAGGAGGCAAAAGATTAAGGCCCCTGCTGACGATTCTTTCGGCAAGAATTTGTGGTTATAAAGGAAATATGGATAAAACTTATTCCACAATTTTTGAATATTTACATGCCGCCACCTTGCTGCATGACGATCTTGTTGATGGGGCAACTCTGCGGAGAGGGAAACCTGTAGCGCATTCAATATGGGGAAATCCTATTGCAGTTCTGACGGGAGATTTCCTTTTAGGGCGTTCTCTCTCAATTGCGGCTGAAACCGGGCTTCCCAAGGTAATTAAAATTATTACAAAAATTACCGAGGATATGTCCCAGGGAGAAATACACCAGTTAATTAGAATGGGAAATTTAGACCTTACTGAAGATGAGTATGTGGAAATAATCCGGCGCAAGACCGCTTTGCTCATGCAGGGAGCATGCTGGACAGGCGCCCTCATTGCAAGTGCTTCGGAAAGAGAGGAAACAGCCCTTTCAGAATACGGCTTTAATCTGGGGATTGCTTTTCAGATGGCGGATGATCTGCTTGACTATACATCGGCTACAAGCATTCTTGGGAAGGAGATCGGAACAGACCTGAAAGAAGGAAAACTTACACTTCCTGTAATATATTCTTTAAAAGAAGTTAATCCTGAAGATAGGATTATTATGGAAAAAATAGTTACCGATAAAAATTTTTCTTTTAATGATTTTGAAATATTGATAGGATTATTAGAAAAATGCGGTGGGCTTGAATAACAAAAATAGGAATCAGCAGTATTCTGATAACAGTTAAACTATTAGGAATGTTTATAGTCAATTTATTTTAGCTCGAAACAAGTCTGATTCTTAAATGGCTTTGAGAGATTTCATATATATTAATACCAAACGATTCAAAATTCTTCAACATCAAGGCATCTGCAAGCTCCTTTGCATTTCCCTGAAAATCCACAACTATTGTTGCCTCATCGGCTTTCATTTCGCTTGTCTGTAATGAATCAACATCAGGTATTTCGCTCAATTCAGCGCGAAAAATGACAAAGTTTGATAAAGCTCTAGTGCCCTCAACAATGATCACAAGAGTTGTAATGCTCTTTTTAACCTCTTCATGCCATTTCATGGTTATCTGTGAAGCCAGGTCGCTGCCTGAGAGATATCCTGCATTAGAAAGAGCATCCCTTGAACCGGCAATATTATCTTTATTAACCGATACCACTGTCCGGGTGGTAGAAGCAATTTCTTCGCCTGTGTCTGTTCTTAAGGCACGGGCAAGCATAGTGCCTTTAAATGATTTTATATCTCCTCCCATAGTGTTTGGAGCTATATCTGCTTTAGAATTTCCTACTATTACCACATCTGCCTGCAAAACAGCTCCCAGGCTCACAGCATCCTGATTGCTGAGATCAGCTTTATCTTTTAAAGTTTCAAATTCTTCATTTAATACTAACTTTTTTTGATCAATTACAGAGAACCCATTTTCCAACATCTTCTCGGTCATGGCAATCTCTGTATAACCTTTAAAAAAAGTTAAATCTTCCGACCACCAGTAACGTGGCGAGATGTCGCTAAAATTTTGCTCTGCAATAAAAAAAAGAATTTCAGGCAAGTTTTTTTTGCAAACCTTTATGCCTGCGTTCATCAACTGCTGCTCGATTACAGAGGTTGATACCGTCGCCTGAACAAGTACTCTGTATGTTCTTCCGGATTTTAATTCCGTAAGGACTTTGTAGTCTGCAACGAATTCTGAAGAGTTATCATAGAGAATTTTATTTAATGTTTCAAAATTCTGTATCATCGACTCAATGGGCAAAAGGTCCGCAACAGCAAACTCAACCGCAGAAACCAGGCTGTTTTTAATCGCCCGATCCCTCGCTTTTGCAACATCACCACCTTGAATTGCGCCCGTTCCTATTACCTCAATGATTTTTTCCGAAGCATTTTCCTCAGCACTAACAATA
>Ga0255434_10119_pt1 | contig 9892 bp, 5 predicted proteins | sample ANMaggSeSYBR02J4_FD_182667 | JGI IMG/M metagenome (GOLD analysis project Ga0255434, IMG submission 182667) | Sediment cell enrichment communities from methane seep in Santa Monica Basin, California, United Staets - ANME aggregate JGI... | ecosystem: Environmental > Aquatic > Marine > Cold seeps >...
ATCGAAGAAGGCGACTCTTCAATCAGAGTCACGCGTATCGCCGCTGTCGATATTCACGGCGACTGCACCACCTTGGTAACTACCCACGACAACATCGGGCTGATGCTGATCAAACTCGGCTTGGGCGACCCCCAATAAGGAAACAACATGAAGACATCACACATCGTGCTTGTCGCCTTGGTCTTTGCTGCGGCTGGGTCTGCAATACCGACCCAAGGGGAAGAAGCGAGACGCCCGAATATCATTTACATCATGACCGACCAGCAGAGCGCGTCGATGATGAGCTGTACGGGCAATCCGTGGCTTAAGACGCCGGCGGTCGACTATCTGGCGGACAACGGGACACGGTTCGAGCGAGCGTACACCACCAACCCCGTATGCGTTCCCGCGAGGGTCGGAATGATGACCGGCCATTTTCCCGATACCTTTGGAGTGCGGGCAAATCGTTCGGGACACAAGTTCAATGACGCCAATGGGCGAACAAGATACGCCCAGACGAATATCGGTGCTCAGCTCAAGCGAGCCGGATACGATATCGCCTATGGCGGCAAGGTGCATCTGCCCTCGGCGCTGGAACCGAAAACTCTGGGGTTCGAGGTGATCAGCACGGAGCGGACGACAGAGTTGGCGGAGGATTGCGCGAAGTACATCAAGCGATCGCACGACAAACCGTATTACCTGGTTGCGTCATTTATCAACCCGCACGACATCTGCTACTACCACAGAACAGATTTGAAGCCGAAAGAGCTGAACACGGAGCTATTGAAAGCCGTAGGCAACGATCCGGTCTCTTTCGTCAACGAAAACTGCCCGCCCCTGCCGCCGAACTTCGAACCCCAGAAGGACGAGCCCGAGGCGTATGACACCTTGATGAAAAAGTCTAAAGGGAAGGTGAGAGAGATCTTCACTGAAAAGGAGTGGCGTATCGGGAGATGGCTCTACTGTCGACTCACCGAGAGCGTGGATGCGGAAATCCAGATCGTCCTCGACGCGATCCGCCAGAGCGGTCAGGAGGCGAATACCGTCGTCATCTTCTCCAGCGATCACGGCGAGAACGACGCGACGTACCGGTTTCACGGGAAGCAGACGTTTAATGAAGAGAGCATACGCATCCCATTCATCGTGATGGACAAAGGCGGGTCGCAGGGCGGCCGAGTTGACAAGACGCACCTCATTTCCAACGGATTGGACCTGCTACCAACCGTGCTGGACTATGCCGGCGTGCCCGATGCCAAGGGCGACCCGCGTGGGCGAAGTGTGCGACCACTGGTGGAAGGGCGAGACGTCCCATGGCGGGAGCACCTGGGCGTGGAAAGCTGGATCGGTCGAATGGTGATCGGCGATCGATACAAGTACATCCGCTATGACGCGGCGGGCTACGAAGAGCGTCTGCGCGACATGCAGGAGGATCCGCACGAATAGACTCACTGCACCGCCGATCCCGAGCACGCAACGGATCTTGCGACAATGAGGCTGGCGTTCGAATATTGGTTTACTTCTGGACGGAACAATGAGGTGAAGTGACGCATGCAATCAAAGGACTGCAACACGATGCGAATGAAAGCAATCATACAGACGCAATTCATCCTGTGCCTCGCGGCCACCGTATCCGGCAAAGGACGGACAGCGATTGGAGCCACCGGTGCCATGAAAACACCGCATGTAACGACTCTTCTGATAGCTCTTTTCTTGATCTCCTGTAGTCGCCCTGCCTTCCTCTACGCTGAAGAAGCTGCAGTGCCCATGCAGGTGGCCATCTGCCCACCTCTCGTACCTGAGCCGGGTGGGGATGAACAAGCCTTTGTCCGTCGTATCAACGATCTGTTCGTGAATAAGACGGAGCAGTGGTCTCAGGTCTCCAGCAACATCTCGCACTTCAAGTTCTACTCCACGACGGTCACTTGGATGTCGAAGAAGCACCCCGACCTCCTACGCCGGGTTGTAGAGAGTATCACCGCGATGCAGAAAGGGATTGCCGTTGAGGTGGGGATCCGGCATGGACATGTTCAAACTGAAGAACACATTCTTGACCCGATTACCGAGGCTGGGGGCCGCGTCGATTTCATCATCACGGACAATGTCTTCATCAAGTCCCAACTCCGAAAAGACAAGATGGGCGACTACAATTGGACCTATGAGCAGGCCGTGGAGAAGTACGCCGAGTACGTCGCCGGTATCAAGACGAAATACCCGCGGCTGAAAGTCGGGATTCTCGAAGCAGCCTTCCGCTTTCATTGGGAGGATAGGACACGCTTCCCTACGGAACGGCCGAACCCCAAGAACAACCTGGGCGACCTGAAGGCCCTGCTCGTCGACGTCATCAACGCCTGCAAGGCCAAAGGCACTCGGATCGACATCTTCCAGCCTGAATACTCGTATGATCGCATCGAGAAGACACAGAACGGCTGGGCTAAGCTAAAGGCCATGGAAGCATTCTGCCGGGAAGAGGGGCTTGAGTTCTACTTCCTGTTCAACGACCACATCGGCGGACATGACTCCGACAAGCTATTTCACGACAACGTCATGAAATGCCTGCGGTCGGTGAAGTCGCACGGGCTAACACCTGAGCTTGGTACGATCCAGTCGTGGTACACGCACCCCCTGAAGGATTTGCCCGAGGACCAGCCGCATACATTTATGTATCTAGCAAAGGAGTTCATTCGGGAGAACGGGAAGAAAGATGCCCAGGCGAACGAGGTGGGTGTCGGGCAGAAGCGCCCCAACGTCGTGCTGATTCTGGCCGACGATCTGGGATGGATGGATCTGGCCAGCTATGCCGCCCGCGTACGGGGCGTCGATCGATCCGAGTGCTACTATGAAACGCCGAATCTGGATCGGTTGGCCGATTCGGGCATGAGCTTCTCCCAGGCCTACGCATGCCCCCTTTGCTCGCCCGCGCGAGCGTCGCTTCTCACCGGGCAGTACGCGGCGCGTCATGGCTTTCTCACCGCGTCGGGCCATACTCGCGGCAGCTACCACTCAAGGAAGATGACGCCTCCGGCAGGATTTCACATTCATGACCGCAAGGAGAGTACGGCCGAACAGACTAACTCGGCGATCGGGTACATCGGCCCTTCCTTTACGTTCGTTCTTCAGTCGGGACAAGACGTCGATTCCTATGATGCATTGACGATTCCCGAAGCACTGAAGGGATACCGCAGTGCAATGACCGGCAAATGGCATTTGGGCGCATTGGGGGTCCAGGGGTACCAGCCGCAAGACCAGGGGTTCGATGACGTTCTCGCCTATCATGATCACGGCGGTTCGCACTATTTCAACTGGCGGAAAGACTGGCACAAGCCGGGCGCCGACCTTGCAGTAGACTACCTGACGGATGATCTGACCGAGCGTGCTGTTCGCTTCATTGGCGACTGCGCCGCATCTCCCGAGCCATTCTTTCTCTACTTTCCACACTTCGCCGTGCATGCCCCCCGCGAAGCCAAACCCGAGGACGTAGACCATTTTTCAAAGAAGCCGAATTGCGGCTGGAACGGACACTCCTCGGCGGAATACGCCGGCGTCATTCGCGGCCTGGATAATTCCGTGGGCAAGATTCTGGATACGCTGGATGAACTCGGAATCTCCAAAAATACCTTGCTTATCTTCATGTCCGACAACGGTGGAATTGACAGGTCGGACGTTACCAGTAACGCGCCTTTGCGCGGCGGAAAGGGCGCTAAGTACGAAGGCGGAATCCGCGTTCCTTTGATTGTGCGTTGGCCCGGGAAGATCGCTAAGGGGTCGGTCTGCGATGTGCCGGTTGACTGCAACGACATCTTCCCAACCATACTGACCGCCGCCGGACAGGAGGCGGATCTTACCACCCTTGAACTCGACGGTCAGTCGCTGCTTCCTCTCTTTGCTGATCCCAAAAACAGCTCGGATCAATACTCGAGAAAGTCCCTTTTCTGGCACTCCGCCGGCGGCGGGCTGGACCAGAAGGGAAACTACTCCCCGGCCCACAGTGCCATGCGCACAGGGAACTACAAGCTCCTCTTCGACCATCAGGGCTATCTGGAACTCTACGACCTGTCACGCGATTTGTCGGAAACAGACAATTTGGCCAGCGCGATGCCGGAAAAGACGCGACAGATGTTTGACGAGTTGGTCGCCTGGCTCGATGCCACGGTGCCGAATCGCTACCTGCCGAGACCTAACCCGCGCTACAGCCCGCAAGATAATGCTGCAAGCGCCGCCCCGCCTTATCGTGACCTGCATCGCGAGTTGCTTGGCAAGGCCTCACGGTGATGAGTTACCTCGCGATTTCTCCACGTTCCACAACGCGGTTCAGGATACGGAGAATGAACCCATGAGTTCCTCTTCCATGTGGGCACGCAGTTAAGCCAACTCATTGAGTTGGGTGTTGCTGGGCTGCTCGGTGGGGAAGAGCGGGAACGTAAGTCGGCCCCACAACGTCTCTTCGTACTTCTCACCTTCACGCTCCACCAACAGAAGGCCGAATATCAGGCGCCGTGTTTCTCTCCGAACAGCAGAGTGAACTGGACCGGATCGTCTCCCAGTTCCATCCATGGTCCGCACGCGAAACCAGCCATCGCATTGAGGCCGGGCCAGGCTGGCGCGATTCGCTGCAATAAACGCCAGGCAGTGAGTACGGTTCGATTGTGTAGTCGAAATGACCTCAACGGCTCACGGTGTATCAGTTCCAAAGCACGTCCAGCCAGACACCACATCTGTCGCCAAGCCCAAGCTGGTTCATGACGCAGGACGACAACTCATGAGTCGTTGGGGTTGGTCGCTCATGTCGTTTTGTCCTGAGGTCCATCAGTTGCTCCTGCTCTTCTTTTCCAGTGTGATGAAGTCGATCTCGACCATGACCGCGCTCTTGTCGGGTTCCGGCATGACCATGCCGATACGTCCGCTTGGGGTCCATTGGCGCCAGGCCGACGATTGGGTCACGTCGATCACGTAGTCGTGCCACTGCCCGTCGGCATGGACCTCGAACGGGATGTCCTCTCCCTGCCACTGGTCATGCCGCAGCAGAGCCTTGGCCGGGCCGCAGGCGCCCCCGTCCTCAACGGTGACTCTCATACGCACGCGCATTGTGGAGAACTCCGTGGTTGCCATGACGCCATCCCGATAAAGCAGCGGTGTGGGATGCACCAGGCCGGGGCTGAGGCGGGCTTTGAAGACCCTGTCTTGGATCGCCGGTTCCGAGATCCTCGCTTCGTTGTTCCGCGTCAGGAGCTTACCGTCGAGGCGGTCCCGCTTGAAGTCGAAGAGCATGCTGAGCGGCGGGTATTTCGCGGGCGAGCCAAGCTGGTCACGGACGGGGATCAGATAGTCCGGCTGCTGCTCCACGACCTCCCGCTGCCAGTGATCGAACGCGGCTTGCATGGCCGCGAGTTTCTCGGGGTACTCGCCTGCAAGGTCTTTGGCTTCGGAGACGTCGTCTGCCAGGTTGAACAGCTCATCGGTATGTTCGGCTGAACGCTTGTTGCCTCCCACGTGTTTGTAGGTCCTGAGCAATTTCCAGTCGCCGGAGCGGAACGCCTCCTGCCGCAGAGAATTGAAGTTCGAGCCCCAGTCTCGCCGCCGCCAACCCAGCACGCGATCAGGAATTGGCTTGGCCTCGGCCTGCAAGATGGGCAGCAGGTCGATCCCGTCGAGCTTGCGGCCCGGCGGCACGTGCTTCAAGGCATCGCCAGCGGCGAGCATGGTCACCGAGGCATCCATCATGATCGACGCTTGCGCACTCACCGTCCCTGGCGGTATCACGCCTGACCATTGCATGAGACACGGCACTCGAATCCCGCCTTCCTCAAGCCACTGCTTCTGCTTCTTCAACGGCCAACAGTTCCCGGAAAGCATCCCGCCGTTGTCGCTGGTGAATATGATTAGCGTGTTGTCCGACAGACCTCGCTTCTCCAATGCCTGGAAGATCTTTGCGATGCGTGAATCCAGGTATTCGACCATCTTGACGAACGCCTCTCGCGCCGCCGGGGTCTCAGCCTTTGGTTGCTCGTCGAAGGCCAGCGACGGATCGGCCGGGTCTTGGAGCGGGTTATGTGGGACCGCGAACGGCAGGTAGAGGAAGAAGGGCTTGGCGGCGTTCGCGTCAATGAACTCGAGTGCCTTGTCCGTCCAGATGTCGGTCAGGTACTTGCCGCGCAGCGTGGTCACGCGATTGCCGCCGGTCCCGAAGAGCATCTCGCGCCCCTGGCAGTCCTTGTTCTTGTTCTGGTGCTGGAAGTAGCCGGTGTTGTGGTCGATGATGAGCCAGTCGTCAAAGCCGTGCGCCCCCGGCCACGAGGCGTCTTTCACCTCGCCCACATTCCACTTGCCGTAGCAGGCGGTGGCGTAACCGGCCTCCTTCAGCCACATGCCGATGGTTGGTTCCTTGGCCGCAACCATCCCGTCGGGCGACCCGTGATAGGCCTCGGCCCATTCGCCCAGCCGACTCGCGTAACGCGCGGTGAGCAGGGCGCGGCGCGACGGCGAACAGAGCGGGGCCGGCGAGTGAAAATCCGTCAACCGCACGCCGTTCTTTGCCATGCTGTCCAGAGCCGGCGTCCGGATCGGCGTGTTGTTCGGCCCTTCGCCTTTGCTCTGGGGGTTGTAGCTGCTCAGATCGCCGTACCCGAGATCGTCCGCCAGCATGAAGATGATATTCGGAGGCCTGTCCGAGGTGGGCTCTGCTGCCGAGGACGAAAGAGCCGCCGTGGAGACGGCGAGCATGAGACCTGCAAGTGCAGGCCTCATGCTCAGAAAACTGGAAGTCATCGCTTTCATCATCTCTTTTTCTCCTATTTCTCCGGCCCATGTCCATCCGAGCCATCAAAATAGATTCCATCCACGTTGATGTTTGTGGGTTTGCGCGGGTCGCCATTAAGTCCGAAATAAACGATGCGGCAGTTATTCCCGATACTCAATTCGTTTCGCTTTTCACTGATGCGTACTTTCATCGCATGCTCTTTTTCAGGATCCAATCCATCACGCAGCATTAGCATTCGATTCAGATGCAGTCTGAAGCTGTTCTTTGTAACAAATAAATCCTGTTTCACCCAATCTGAGCCATCGACGCTGTGTTCAATGATACCGGCTCTCGGCCCGGCAATCACCATAATCGCAACTGCGGAGCCTTTGAATTTCAATTCAAAACTATCACCCGGTTTCTCTCCAATCAGCTGTGGCCGTTCGTTCCAGCCAACCCGAAGTTTACCGCCTTCAACCGTTGCATCATAATCGGTGACAACTTCAAAGCCGTTACAATGAATGGCCGTATCTGGAGGGAAAAGTTTTCCCTCGTCGTAGGAAGCCTCGTCAACCTTTGCCGGCATCGGATGCGGCTTAACCGGAGTGGGTGCGCCTGCCCACGCCTCGCCGAGCAACCGTTCAATGCTGTCGGCATAGAGTTGCTGCCCGAATGGAGACGGATGCAGGTTTCCAAAATCCTCATCCCACGAAAACTCTCCACGTTCGATGCGTTCAAAGACCTCGCGAGTAAGGTCCAAGGTTGGCACGCCATATTGCGCTGCGACCTTATCAAAACTCGCAATCACTTCCGGTGTTTTCCCGTTTTTGTAATCTTCGAGCTTAGACGGGCAGGCAAAGTGCATCATGACGATATCCACATCTGGATTGGCGCGACGGGCGTGCCGCACAATGCCTTCCATTCCGCGAATCTGTTGTTGAGCGGTGCGTCCGATGGAAAGATCGTTCACAGCCGCTTCTTCAAAAAGCAAGTCTATCTTCCGTTCTTCAAGAACATCGCGATCTAATCGGAACGAACCGTACATCGATCCCGTTGATCCGACTCCAGCAAGGACGAAAGTGAAGTCTGTGGATGGGAATCGCCGTTTGAGGTTCTCCATTACCTTCTTTCGCCAGGGCATTCCGGTTATGGATCCTCCGACAAAAGCAACGGTGCCTTTTTTAGTTTTCTCAAAGATATATTGCGAATTCTTCAACCCATCGCGCATCTCAAAATAGTTCTGTTTCAAAGGCCCGCTATAGTTTTGCCACGGATACGAAACGGATTCAGTCTTTTTAGGTTTCGCGGGTTGCGACACGGGGCGCTCAGCCTGATTCTCGGCCTTTGGTTTTGGCGTTGCCGCCGGTCGTGTTGGCGACGGCAGGGATTCGTCCCAAGCCGTGATGGACTTGAGCATGCCGGCTGCCTTTTCGGGATACCTGTCAATGACGTTCGTTGTTTCATTGGGGTCATTCTCCAACTCATACAATTCATCGCCCGTTTGTTTGTTCACATGGTATTTCCACTGGCCGTCCAGGGCAGTCGCATACTGCTTCTTCCAATAAAGGAATCGGTCAGGATTCCGATCCCCTCCCAGCCAGATATCGGAGACATCCAATCCCTCGAACCGGTCCTTGTCGTATGGCGTTCCGGTCAGGTGGCACAGCGTCGGCAGAAAGTCGAGGCCGGAGAGAATGGCGGTGTCATTGACGGTATCCGCAGGGACCTTGCCCGGCCAACGGACGATGAAGGGGATACGCACACCGCCTTCGTACATCTCGTGCTTGCCGCCTCGAAGCCCTTTGGGCCACCCCACCATGTTCGCTCGGGTTTTGTCGCCGACCTGATTGGCTTTCAATGTGTTAAGCGTGTTTCTCGCCGGGCCCTGATCACTGGCAAAAACGACGATCGTGTTCTCCGAAAGCCCCAGCTGATCCAGCTCTTTCAACAATCGGCCTACCGCCAAGTCCAGGCTCCAGACATCGGCGAGATAGTTTTTCATGGCGTCATTAACACTCACTCCCCATTCATCTCTGCAAACATCAAACTTGTTGGCTTTCATGTACGGACCGAAAAGTGATTCATCGACCTGCAGATCACTGAACTTCTCGGCAAACACGGTATCCGATGGGACGCTAAAATGCGAAATGTGGGCCCACACATTGACATAGAACGGCCCGTCCTTGTGGCGTTCGATGAAGTCAATGGAAGCCTCGAACGTGTTGTCGTCACGCCCCTTACTGCGGTCCTTCAGGGACTCGAGAACCTTGATCTCATCAATGCCATAGCTAAGAGCGGGTGGGGTCCTTTCCGATACAGGTTTCCCTCCGGCTCCGGGGCCGATGTGCCACTTCCCGAAATGCCCAGTGGCATACCCGTTTTTTCTGAGCAGTTCCGTGATGGTCGTGCGATCCCCAAAGCCGAAGTCGCCGACCCGGCGCTCGAAACTGCGAGGATGCCGACTGGTCATGAAACCTACTCGGCTGGGCTGACAGGTCACTCCCGTGGCGTAGAACCGGGTGAACCGCGTACCGCTTTTGGCGAGACTGTCGATATTGGGCGTTTTCGCATAGGGGTGGCCGTAGCAACCGAGATCGCCGTAGCCAAGGTCATCAGCGAGGATGAAGACGATGTTGGGCCGCTCCGCGCTCTGAACCGAAACTGTCGCAAGCGCCAACGTCAGGGATGCTGCTATCAGTAGTGGTTTCGCTAGGCTAATGTCCATCAGTTGCTCCTGCTCTTCTCTTCCAGCTTGATGAAGTCGATCTCGATTGTGATCGGGCTCTTGTCGGGTTCCGGCATGACCATGCCGATGCGTCCGCGCGGGGTCCACTGGCTCCAGGCCGGGGATTGTGTGACATCGATCACGTAATCGTGCCACCTCCCGTCGGCGTGAACGTCGAACGGGATGTCCTTGCCCTTCCAGCCGTCGTCGCGGAGCAGTGCGCTGGCGGGGCCACAGCCGGAGCCATCCTCGACGGTGACCCTCATGCGAATGCGCAGTGAGGGAAAGGCCGTGATCGCCTCGGGGCCGTCCCGAAAGAGCAGCGGTTTGGGATGCACCAGTCCGGGGCTGAGGCGTATCTCAAATACCCCGTCCCGAATCACCGGCTCCGAGACCCGGGGCTCGTTGTTCTTGCTCAAGAAGCTCCCGTCATTCAAGCCGTGATTGAAGTCGAA
>Ga0255434_10120_pt1 | contig 9821 bp, 10 predicted proteins | sample ANMaggSeSYBR02J4_FD_182667 | JGI IMG/M metagenome (GOLD analysis project Ga0255434, IMG submission 182667) | Sediment cell enrichment communities from methane seep in Santa Monica Basin, California, United Staets - ANME aggregate JGI... | ecosystem: Environmental > Aquatic > Marine > Cold seeps >...
ACATTGTGTATAATATTGAGTGATAAAGCTAATAATTTAAAGTAATTATTAGCAATCTTCAAATTTTAGGGATGGAATTATGTATGCGTGAAAAAATAAAACTTAGAAAAAATCTGAATGGTGATGCATTATTCAGCGTTGTTCATTCAGGTTTTGAGAAAATAAAAGACCATCGGTCAAATAACACCAAAATATCGCTAGCCGATGCACTTATGTCGGGTTTTGCTATGTTTTCGCTCAAAGATCCTTCTTTGCTAGCTTTTGAAGCGAGACGGTGTAGAGCTGATCCTGTTGGAATTGGGATTTCATTATCTTTCTCTTGAAAACCAAGTAGCCACGCTTCTTCCTCTGTTAAGGTGCTGATAGTCTTCTTAAATGACTTTTGCCTGAAGAATTTTACTACAACGAGTTTGATCATTGCTTCTACATTAAACTTGAAATGCCAAGTTTTATCAGTGTAGAAATTATTTTCTACATATTGTGCTATGTCCGTTATGTTAAGGAAAAATAAAAATTGACATAACGAAACATGCTCTTTACATATATAGTTTTCAAGTGAGTCTGTAATGAGGACTCCTTTGTAAACCTTTGAAATTTCTACCACCATAGGTGGACTTGGCAAAGTATTTAAATCTGTCGATTTAATCAAATCTACTTTGGCATCAATGTAGGCTATCTGGAAAAAACAGATAACTTCTTAAATCAAAATGCTAGTTTGATGTTTTCGAAGCAAAGACCGATCAGCCACCTGAAAGCCTGGAACACAGAACACCTGCGTGGTATCTGGAAGGGGCCATATTCACTTGATTTTTTTGACAGGTATGTAACACCCCCTGCCCGTATCCTGGATGCAGGCTGCGGAGTAGGGAGATACACAATCCCTCTTGGCATGCGGGAATACGAAGTCACAGGTGTGGATATATCCGGCATTGCCATCACCGAACTGGACAATGCAAGATTGCGCCGTAATATGCAAATGGGCCTGGCTGCTGCGGACGTATGCCATCTCCCCTTCAGGGACAATACATTCGATGCAGTGGTTGCCTTTGGCGTCCTGCAGCACTTGCTGGAAGAGGAAAGAAGTACGGTGCCCTCAGAGTTCTCTCGCGTGCTGGTGCCTGGCGGCACCTTAGTAATAGAAGTACTTGGCAGGGAGGATATGCGCATGGGAGGCAGGGAAGTGGAACCCGCCACGTTTTTACGGAGTACAGGTTCAGTGTACCATTATTTTGACCCCGATGAGATAAAGGACATTTTTTCCGGTCTGGAGATCATAGACATCAAAGAAAACAGGATCATCAAGAACATTGCAGGGAAGGATCATATGAGACACATGATCTCAGCAGTTGCAAGGTCGAGAGAAAAAGATAAATAATTTGGTATGGAACATTATCTATTAAAGAGATAGATCTATGAACAGCAGAATAATTTTGCTCGTAACGGGACTGTTATTATCATCAATATTTTTAACAGTGGGTACTGTAAGTGCTGAGCCATCCAGATACCTGCAGGTGGAATCTATTACAATGACTCTTGAAGGTCCGGATGCTACCTTCAACATCGAATTTGAACTGGATATAATTGCACAAATGTATGTCCTTTTCCTTGGTACAGGAAGCATAAAATCTGCAATCTATGACATATTCGATGATTTTGATAATGTAGAGGTACTGAGTGTCAGGAAAGATGGTGCTGTGGTCAAAGTAAGGAATGTATCCTACCATGACCCTGAACAGGGAGGAAATATGTTTTTCCATGATTCCCACAACCTGGGTACTATTGTTGATACTTTCAAACTTGTTTTCCCCTCAGGTGTAGAGAGAATATTTTATGACGTTTCAACTACACCAAACACGTTTTTCGAAGCATGAAAATGAACAGGGTTATTTCTTCTTTTTCTTTCTCTTTTTATTGTCAAACACCGAAGGTAGGTGCACCATATATGTACCATCTTCCTTTAATGCCATGATTATCTCTTTGCGCTCCAGCAGTGCTTCAAGATTAAGTTCATAGGAACCAGGGCCCATTATTCGAATAGATTCAATGCGCTCACCCTCCGGTTCCTGTTCCATCTTTTCAACTTCATCCACCTTGACCCCCTGGTCTGCAAGGAACTCATCTATCTCTTTGAGGAATTTCTTTGCCGGCTGTTCTTCCTCCCTTTCGGTTGTACTATCCACAACTGCCGGGGTCTCATCATGTACAAAAAGGAACTTGTTCCAGCCGCAATTGGGGCAGCCGTTAAGGATCTCCACGGCACCGTCCTTGAAGCAAAAAAGAGAAAAACAAACCACCAGGACATTGGAAAAAAAAATCATGTCACACTGCTGGCGAAAATCCCCCCGCCCGGGTCTGCTCCCTGTCGAAGAAAACGAGCAGTGCGGCACTGCGAAGTATTGTGTGGAGTTCCCCCGTATCGGCAGCCACAGCCCGGAGCGCAAGCAAACCAGAGGTGGGCTTGGTGGTGGGTGGTATTTATAGTCAAGAACATAATATCTTTGACATATATCCTGAACACTTTGCGCTCTTTGCGACCTGCACGCCCTACAGGCGTAGCAGGCACTCAACTCCGTAGGAGGTGAGTGTCCTTTGCGGTGTATGATTTTGGTCACCGCAAAGAGCGCGAAGTCCGCAAAGATTGTTTGAGTTGTTTGGTTCTTGATTATAATATGCTGATTCTTTTGAACTGATGGCAGTGCCTCTATACAAAAAAATAAGCCCCTCCAACCAAAACGGCTGGAGTTTATTTTAATTCGATCAATTTATACTGGAATGATCTATTTATCTAAGCTATTTATCTAAGGGTCTTAGCAATTCTTTTCCTGCAATTGCTAACCCCTCTTCTTACCCCACACCAGCGCTACCAGGTCAAACATCTCCCACTGCACATTAAATCCATCAGCAGCCTTAAAAGCATCCTTTAGCTCTGATATATCAACGTAGGTAGCTGTTCGCATTTCAACAAATGTATGGAAGATCTCCAGCAGTACCTTCCTTGATAACCTGGTTTGCTGCACCACATCCATAACCGCAATCTCTCCACCAGGCCTCAGTACCCTGAACATCTCACCCATCACATCAGAAGGCTGTGCCACCTCATGCATGGCAAAACTTGAGACTGCAGTATCGAAAACCCCATCCCTGAAAGGCAGCCTGTGGGCATCGGCAAGTACAAAATCCCCTTTCGACTTGGCCCTGGCACGTCTTATCATCTCAATGGAAATATCAGTACATACAAGGTCAACCACGTCCAGCCGCTCAGCCAGATATCCCGTACCCGAGGCCATATCCAGTACACGCCTACCTTTTGTTATCTCGATCTTTCCAAGTAACTGGTTCCTCAACCTGTCATACTGCCCCATCATTGCAATCCTTGCCCCGATATCGTAAATAGGTGCCAGGAACTTAAAAAAACCATGACTTGTTACTTTTTCCATGTTCTTCTTCCTGTTTCTTCTTCCTGTTTCTTCTTCCTGTCTCTTCTTCCAGCTTCTTCTCCCTGTTAATATCCCGCATAATTATTAATACAATACTATAGTAAAAGGCAGGATGGTAAAATGAGGTTCAAAAATAAAAAAAACACACTGACAGCTTTAGGTATTCTTCTCCTGTTAGCCGGTATAATAATATCACTGGATGGCAGGGATGGTTCTTCGTTCATCTATTTCGGTGTGGGGACATTGACTGCCACCGTGCTGCACTATGGCATCGCACTAGGCAGGCACCAGATATCGGCGTTCATTGTTGGTCTTATCATACTACACACAGGAGTCCTGTTGATAGTGAAAGGCGAATTAATATACCCAAGTGAATTTGGATTTATCACATTCGTTTCAGGAATTCTGGTACTGCTTAATTCAGGTTTTTCAGAATATATGCGGGACAGGAAGAAAAAAAAACTGACATTCATTCAATATGATGGTCCTCACGCAAGACCTTCAATAGTCCCAGAACCGAATAACCAGCTCTGGTAATACCCATACTCCTGCTATCAGTATCAGTACCTGCAAGATACAAGTTCGTGATAGGTGTCCTGGTATCTGCAAAGTAGCCATTAATGGTCACAGCAGCCTTTTCTGGAATAGTATACTGGTAGTGGGTCATTACGATATGGTCCTTTATACCTGGCACTGCAGTCAGTATGGTATTATACATCCGCTTCCTGTCTTTTACCAGTGGTACAGACTCATCAACAATGAAAGTGAACCCAACCAGCTGCTTGCCCGGAGGTGCCAGTGATTTGTCATAGTTGCTAATTGGCATGGCCCAGAAAGCCCTGCGCTTGAACCATACCTCTGAGCCAGTGTAGTCGAACTCAGGTAACTTTGTATCAAGACCCAGCCATATTGTCATACTATGGGTCTGCACGATCCGGTCAATATCCTGTATATATGGTGATGGCAGATTATCCGTAAGTGCAGGCAGGTCTTTTGCAAAGCCTGTGAATACCACAACATCAGCCTGATAAGTCTCATCAGGGGTGACCACTTCCTTTACGACCCCTCCTGTGGTATTTATTCCTGTCACCCTGGATGAAGTCTTTATTTGAACAGAATCGTGCATGGAAAATAAAACTGCATTCAAAAACGCCTTGAGACCCCTGCGTGGATATGCCTGGGAATACCCAATGTCATTATTTCCAAGCCTGCTCAGGATCGATAGGTGTCCTTTCAACTGGCTCACAGTAAGATGATTTGCAAGTAGGGCCAGATAGGATTTGGCGATTTCTTCATCCTCAAGGAATTTCTCAGGCACACTATCCCGCATATAACCACTGCCAGTCAGCACCCTATGCACTGAGGTCTCATACATGGACTTACCAGATAATGAGTAACACATAGCATTGATAAAATCCAGTGAATCCTCTGAAAGTCCACCAGGCAAGTAATCATATACTGACTGGTTGCTAAGGTCAGACCCAAGCGTAGACTGTGTAAAAGCCTTTGTAATGGACTGGCTGAGCAGCAACCGGTCCATTTTTGGCAGGACATCGAATGTGGCAAACTCCTTTAAGTTGGACGGTATCTTTGACAATCTATTTGGAGTCCTGACGTGATAAGCCCCGTGATCAAGGAACATGGGGGTATAATCGAAATATGCATCAATAAGACGGCGCAGCGGCCCGACCCGCAGGTGGGTTATCGCATGGACACCCGTGTCCACCTGGAATCCATTTACATCGTAACTATTGCAGTTTCCACCCACATAACTACGTTTTTCCAGGACAAGTACCTTTTTCCCATGTTTTGAAAGCGTCATAGCAGACATCAGGCCGCTAATACCGCCACCCACCACTATTACATCATGATCAGCCATATTATATCCAGTACTAATAATGATCAGACCTTAAAATCCTTTTCAGCAATCCCATTGTCAGTCCCGTTGGTAGTCCCGTTGGTAGTCCCGTTGTCAGTCTCGTTAGCAATCCCGTTAGCAGTTCCGTTATCAGTCTCGTTAGTAATCCCGTTAGAAGTTCCGCTGGCAATCCCGTTAATAATTGCATCATAGCGCTGGCATACACGCTTAATAATATCATCTGCGGCATTCTGGTGTGTTGGCACCAGTATATCCGCACCTGATGATATATCCACTCCCTCGCTCGATGATCCATAGTCAGGGGCTACCAGCAGCCCGCCGGCAGATACGTTGAGCTTCATATCGGTGATGAGCCGGGCCACCATATCGGTAGCAGGCTTCACCCTGGTAGTAATGCCAGGGGTTTTAGATAAATATTGTTCCTTTAATTCGCTTACCTTTTCAACTGCTGCTTTTACCTTGCCCTTATTGCCAAGAGGTGAGAGTTTTTCTATGGTCTCAAGCAGGTCATCGAAAGTAACAGCCTGCACCTCTATGATCTCTCCATTAAAGTATTCGGCAACCTTCTCCCCGTATCCTTTTGAGATTACCAGCTTGCTCACGTCTTTTATTCGCAGGATCTCTTTCTCTGTGGGTTTATACGGCTCCACAACCTTGAAATTATCAATACCCAGCAAGAACATAAGGGACAGATATCCCATTGTAACACCTACGGTGGGCTTCACACCCAGCCACTTGTCAAGCCCGGTCTGCCCTTGCTCGGATACCAGCTCGATGATCTTCTGTTTGATATACTCAGGATCACTGGATCTTAGCCCGAAATATTCGGCAAATCCCTGTGTGGTGGTAAGTATCCGGCTCCTCCCTTCCGGGCTCCTGCTTATCAGTCCCCTGGCCTCCAGTTCCTTTACATGGTCATAGGTGGCATTGCCGCGTTTCTCTACCAGGTCGCTCTGGAGCAGTGGCTGGTGGTAGGCTATCATGGAAAGGGTCCTGAGCACAGGGGATGGCAGTTCCTTCGGGGCCACACTCCTGACCTGGTCTGCATATTCAGGTTTGACCTGCATAACGTACTTGCCTTCCACCTCAATGATATCCAGTCCTGATTGCCGCTCTTTGTATTCCTGTATGAGTGAGAGCACAATAGCACGGGTTTTTTTCTTTTTACTTACCAGTTCCTTTAATGTGGCAAGATCTACCGGTCCGCCGGCAGCAAATAATGCAGCCTCAATTATCTCACGGTCCCCTATGAACATACCCCCGGTGAATCAGGATACCTGATATATAACTCACCGAATAGTTCTTCCTGTTCAAGCCATATCTCCTTATTTGTTGCAAGAAACAGTAGTGAAATATAGGTCATCAGTTTATTTGAACGGTCCCCGGACAGCAGTTCACTAAGCGCGATATATGTCCTGTCTTCCAGGATGCTGCTAAGTGTTTCCCTCATTGAATCCAACCTGCCTTCGATATCCTCCTCATGGGCGATACCCAGTACCTGTTCTGTGGTCGGCCGGGCCAGTTCGATGGTTTCCCTCGCTTTTTTACGGATGGTCTTTCGCCGTTCAACCACTTCTGCTTTCTCCAGCTCAAGTATCAGTTCATCCAGTGTGACCGAGCGCTGGGAATGGCGCCTCACAGGTGGTTTGGGTACAGGATAATCGTTCACATCAAAAAAGTCCAGATCATCGACCCATGAATCATCCTCAATAACAGGTTCCTCTACCAGGATATTGGACTTCATGCGCAGCAGTATAGCTGCATAATGGAGTGTCCTGCCAGATATCCTTAGATCCATACGCTCCAGTTCTTCAATATGGTGCAGGAACTTATCAGTTATTTCTACTATATCAATGTTCCAGGGGTTTATCTCCCCTTCACGGACAAGGTTCACCAGTATCTCAACAGGCTCTTCATAAATATCCTGTGCATCCTGACCCACAGGTAAATAGTCATAAGTAAATGGTATCTCGACTAATTCTTCCATTCAGTTCATCCCCTCTGAATTCAAGAATTCTTGTAAAATTCTTATAATATTGTAATATATTTACGTTGTTATTATATATTATCTTTTCCAATTCCGCTATCCTCGCCAACGACCCTGGCCACTGCCATTACTTTATCTCCAGGTTTGACATTCATTATCTTGACACCCTGGGTATTTCGTCCCTGCACCCTGATATCAGATACAGGCACCCTGATAATGATACCGTCCGATGTTGTTATCATTAGTTCATCCGATTCATTAATGGCCTTAACATCCACGACAAGACCGTTGCGGATACTGGAAATTATGGTTATTACACCCTGGCCCGCCCGGTTCAATTTCCTGTATTCATCAAACCTGGTACGCTTACCAAAACCGTTCTCGGTGATCGTAAGCAGGGTAGCATCGTCACTTACGATGTCCATTCCTACCACGTAATCATCACCCACAAGCCTGATGCCTCTAACGCCACGGCCCCCCCTTCCGGTAGGCCGCACATCAGTCTCAGAGAAACGTATGGCTTTACCATGACGGCTGCCAATGATAATGTCCTTGGTGCCGTCAGTAAGCTTAACTTTCTCAAGTTCATCACCTTCATCAAGGGTAATGGCTATTATTCCACCCCGCCTGGGGTTCCTGAAAGCAGACAGTTCTGTCTTCTTGACTACTCCGAACCTGGTGGCCTTGATGATGTACTGGCCGCTTTCAAATGTCTTAACAGGTATCTGGGCAGTGATCCTCTCCCCGCTGTCCACCTCAATGAGATTGATTATAGCCTTGCCACGGCTCTGCCTGGATGCATCAGGTATCTCATAGACCTTTTTCCAGTAAACCCGGCCCGTATCTGTGAAGAACAGGATGTAATCATGGGTTGAGGCCAGGAACAGGTCCTCCACGAAATCGGCTTCCTTGGTGTCCATGCCTATGACACCCCTGCCGCCCCGCCTTTGCTGCCTGTATGTATCCACAGGCATACGCTTGATATACCCGCTGTTGGAGATAGTAACTACCACATCCTCCACAGGTATCAGGTCCTCATCTTCCAGGTCCACGCCGCCTTCAATTATCTGGGTGCGCCTGGCGTCCCCGTATTTGTCCCTTATGGAGGTTAACTCCTCTTTTATGACATTAAGTATCTTGTTACGGTTTGCCAGCAACTCAAGCAGCCATTTGATGGTTTCCATCAACTCCTTATGCTCATTGTCTATCTTTTCCCGCTCAAGACCTGTGAGTTTTTGCAGCCTCATATCAAGGATGGCTTTTGCCTGCTCTTCACTAAGTTCAAAATTAGCCATAAGCCCGTTTCGGGCTTCTTCCACGGTCTTGCTTGCACGGATCAAGGCTATGACCTGGTCGATGTGGTCCAGCGCTATCTGGAGCCCCTCAAGTATATGGGCACGCTTTTTTGCCTTTTCAAGTTCGAACTGGCTGCGGCGGGAGACGACCTCCACGCGGTGGTCTATAAAATGCTGGATAAGCTGCTTTAGGGTGAGCACCTGGGGCTGGCCGTCCACCAGTGCCAGGTTGATGATACCAAAGGTGGATTCCATCTGGGTATGTTTGAATAACTGGTTCAGCACTACATCAGCATTGGTGCCGCGGCTCAGTTCCATTACGACCCTGATGCCGTCTTTGTCAGACTCGTCCCGCAAATCTGAGATGCCTGATATCTTCTTATCCCTGACAAGTGCTGCTATGGACTCTATAAGCTTGGCCTTGTTCACCTGGTAGGGCATCTCATCGATGATGATGCTCTCCTTGTTCTTATGCTCCTCTACAGAGGTCTTTGCACGTATTTTTACGATACCTCGCCCGGTCTTATATGCACTGTGGAAGCCTGAGCTGCCGAAGATGTAGGCACCTGTCGGGAAATCCGGCCCCTTGACAACACCCATCAGTTCCTGGAGCTCAACGTCAGGGTTGTCAATGGTCATGGTCACGGCATCTATGATCTCTGAGATATTGTGGGGCGGCATGTTGGTAGCCATACCCACGGCAATACCTGTACTGCCGTTAATAAGCAAATTTGGGAATTTTGACGGCAGTACTACCGGTTCTTTCATGCTGCCGTCATAGTTGGGCACAAAGTCCACTGTACCCTTGTCGATATCGGCAAGCATTTCTTCAGTGATGCGGTCCATGCGCACCTCGGTATAACGCATGGCAGCCGCGGCATCACCGTCAATGGAACCAAAGTTCCCCTGGCCGTCGGCCAGGGTATATCGCATATTGAAATCCTGTGCCAGCCTCACCATAGTGTCGTAGATGGCAGCGTCGCCGTGGGGGTGGTACTTACCCATGACATCACCCACTATCCTGGCAGATTTCTTGTATGGCTTGTCATGGGTCATGCCCTGATCCTGCATACCGTACAGGATGCGACGGTGTACGGGTTTCAGGCCGTCGCGCACGTCCCACGATAACGCTCATGGAATAATCGATATACGAGGTCTTCATCTCGTCCTCGATATTAACGGGGACAATATTCTCAGTAGGCTCATCTTCGCCTTTGACCTCT
>Ga0255434_10121_pt1 | contig 9809 bp, 7 predicted proteins | sample ANMaggSeSYBR02J4_FD_182667 | JGI IMG/M metagenome (GOLD analysis project Ga0255434, IMG submission 182667) | Sediment cell enrichment communities from methane seep in Santa Monica Basin, California, United Staets - ANME aggregate JGI... | ecosystem: Environmental > Aquatic > Marine > Cold seeps >...
TGCCATTATAGTTGCTCACGGTTCGCCTTATGTGGCCACCACGTCTATCTCTTATCCAAAGGATATGATGCGCAAGGTCAAAAAGGCAGTGGACATTGAGGGAGCTACTTATATCCATGCCCATGCTCCTTGTGCAACGGGCTGGAGGTTTGATACCTCCAAGACTGTGGAGATCGGTAAACTGGCAGTCGAGACTGCACTGTGGCCTTTGTACGAGATAGAGGATGGTGAGATAACTTCAGTCAGGAAGGTAAAAAAGCCAAAGCCTGTGGAAGAATACCTCAAAGCACAGGGTAGGTTCAAGCACTTGTTCACAATGGAAGGCGGGAAAGAGGAGATATCCAAGATACAGGATATTGCCAATTGGAACGTTGAACATTACGGCCTGTTGTAACAATCCATGCTCACAGAATGAATGTGAAGATAATATATTGGAAAAGAGGGCAAAAGCCAAGTTTATGAACGGGATATGAGGGGATAAATCATACTCGACTTTTGCCAATATATACATTAAACATTATAGTTTATTAAGTTTTCTTTCGTTTACCTAGCCCTATGGCTTCAATCTAACTTCTGTATCAATAAAATGAGGCAGTCACGTAAGCAAATATTACTACTTCATATCTAAATTAAACCTATATGGGTGGAGATCTGCAGGGTGTATTGGAGGGGGGGGTATTCTCATTCTATTTTAATAAACGGCAGAATTCCTTCTACATTTCCCAGCTTCCCGGGAAGATCGTCCTCATCCCGGTAAGGTCTTCCCCTGATAATATTCTTGGTACGTTTTTTCCCCACACCCGGAAGCTGGCTTATAAGCTTGGCTCCTGCACTGTTGATGTCAAGTGGATACGGTATTGCAGTTATTGACCGGTAACCGTGCCCGGTAACTGTAACATCAATGAACTTGCCGAGTGGCAGCCTGTCAGGTATACCCACCAGCAGGGGATATGATGCCATCTGCCTGCCAAAGGTGATACCGTCATGCACCTCGCACATCACTCCTTTAAGCACCGTTCCAACTGGTACTAATCGCTCAAGCATGGGCAGGTCTATCTCCTTGCGGACCTTGTCCTTGAATCTCAAAAACAGGTCATGATATTTGCCTGCTCCTTCATCCTGCCACATGGAAGTGCCGGGAAATGCCATGACCTGCCTGATATTGATCCTCCTGACCATAAGACCGCTATCCAGCAGCATCTTAAGGAACCGGAAGTTATGGTCGAAGGTCTCTTTAGTCTCACCCTTTAATCCGTGGATGATATTCAGGCCCGGCAGTAGTTCTGGCAGGCCGTTATCACCACGTCTATCCCCTACCCGGTTGACCAGCTTGATTGCTTCCAGCACATCCTCAGGCATGGCCTTCAGGCAGTTTGCCCTGACCACAGCAGGGTCGGCAGATTCCATACCCATAGCCGCCACATCCCCGGATGTGTGGTATTTCACGATGATCCGGGCGATCTGTTCTGATTCCACAGGATAGGCGGCAATGGTACCGGGATTTGCATTGTCCATATGCAGGACTTTCAATCCCGGCGCAGCATTACGGATGCCCCTGTACAGCCGTTCGATGGCATCCGGCTCTGGTACAGGCAGTTCCCCACCCCTGTCCCTGGCATGATAGGAGAACAGGTCCGGCTGCCTGCCTATCCTGAAATACCTGGCTCCGTGATGGTACAGTGCCCCAACCTCGGATACTACATCCCTTACCTCCCTGAAATCAGGTTCACCATAGAAGGGTTCGGTGCAAAAGGAGCAGTGTTCTGGCCGGGCGCATCCCCTGTAGGTCTCTAGTTCACACATAACATTGGGGTAGTCCGGATGCTGCCCGATCATGAACGCACCTTTGACCCCCCACCTGGCGATCTCCTGCGTGATGCGCTCCCTGTGGTCTACTGAGTACGTGTCCTTCAATCCCCTACCAGCAGCGAGCATGTCATAGACGAAAGCCTCGATATCTGACTTTGCCAGGGTCAGGCCGGTAATGTCGAACCCTGAGGCGGCCATGCCGCCCTGGCTGCCGTATCCCAGCCTGATCGGGCCACCGAGTATGACGGGAGTGCCGGCTGCTGCCCTGGTTATATCGCCTATCTCGGATAGGTTGATAGGGGTTCCACGCAGGTACTTTCCGGGCACGGTCATGCCTGCGATAATAACTATTAACCCGGCGGCCTTGAGCAGGTCATGGCCCTGGCCTTTGCGTATCTGGTCTATGGTTATGTAATGGATATGTGCCTGGGGGATGCCCTGGTCGATCATGGCGCCAGCAATGTACCTTGGGTAGGGTGAAATGTAAGGGGGTACGCCTAAACAAGCGGGTTCGTCTACGTATCCGTCGATGATCATTGTGTTAATGGTCAGTGTGTCAATGGTCAGGTACCTCCAAATTTAACGTGTTGTGGAATATTTGTGATATTTATATAGGCGTACAATCTATATATTTCACAGTGATTGTCATGGAAATCATTACAGGATATATAACATTCGATACCAAGGGCCACTCAGATATCATCGACATAACCCATCAAGTTCAGCAGAAGATCAGCAATTCAGGCCTGAATAATGGTTCAGTATTGATATTCGTGCCGGGCGCCACTGGTGCGCTGACTACTATTGAATATGAATCGGGCCTGGTAAGTGACCTGCAGGATGCACTTGAGAGGATTGCGCCCAAGGGACTGGAATATGCGCATAACCTCAAATGGGGGGACGGCAACGGCCACTCTCACGTAAGGGCGTCACTGATGGGCCCCAGCCTCACAGTGCCTTTCGTGGACGGGAAGATGACACTTGGAACATGGCAGCAGATCATATTCATTGATATGGATAACATATCACGTTCAAGGAAACTGGTAGTCCAGGTGACAGGTAAATGAGGATGAAGTGGTTAAGAGGCATGTATTACGAAAATACATTATGTATTTAATTACCTCCAGGGCACAGTTTCACATCAGTCTGTTACCAGACTGGGTGTGTGGTTTTAGTTTCTGGGGTGGTGGCTAGTGTCACGTCAACATTCAAGTGTCGGATTATAAGGTTTATTGATTACATATTTGGCTACATTGTAGGGTTGACTTGACACTAGCCTTTCCTCAGGTTGGATTTTTACCAACTGGCGAGTATGAATTTTGCTCGGCACGCCTGTAAATCCCGTCCAGAAATTCAAGTTAACTGAACAATTTTGACCATTTCATAAAAAATATATTTCAATTACCATAGCGATACCCCTTACATCCAAACACCCAACCTAAGCATCCCCGCTTCACACCCATAGACCGCCAGATCAATCGGAAAGCGCATGCCAGCCCCCACACCATAGGGGCAGGTGGAGCAGAGCAGGACGGGCACCCCGGGCAGGTGGCGGCATCAGAACACCTCGCTTGCAGCCACGCATTATGCGGCAGTCTGGAGCACTGATGTGAACTTTTTTTTGCGAAGAATGAGATTTCGTATCATGAAAATATATACTTTATATATAACAAAAACGAAAAACTTATTAGTCGGGGGTGAAAGTTTAGAGTGTAACACTCATTCAGACACATAAGCTGTGAGAATCTGTGCAGAAAAGGGGCGACATAAGAACAATGGAGAATTAAAATGGGAATCGAAAGAATCATAACAACAACAGTGCTAACCTTAGCACTCATCATCATATCTACAACAACAGCAGCCGCAATCTCTTGCGACTGTGGTGATATCTGCGTGAACACAACCGGCTGGTGGAACGATGGCGGCGCGTTCAACGCGAGCACTACACCAATACAGGCTGCGGTCGATAATGCAACTGCTAGCGAGACGATCTGTGTTGCAGCCGGCAGCTACACCGAGAACGTGGAGATTGCGACACCGCAGATCACGCTTCGAGGTGAGGGTGCAGATATGGTGACTGTGAACGCCGCAGATTCGAAGGATAGCGTCTTTTATGTGAGTGCTGACTACGTGAACATCTCTGGGTTCACCGCGACCGGGGCAACAGCGGATTGGACGGATGCTGGTTTTCATCTCAACGGTGTAGATCACTGCAACATCTCTGAGAACGACGCGTCGAACAACGACTGCGGCATCATCCTGTACTATTCGAGCAATAACACGCTTGTGAACAACAACGCGTCGAACAACGACTGCGGCATCCCCCTGTGGTATTCGAGTAACAACACGCTTACGAGCAACACTGCCTTGAACAACGACCACGGCATCTACATGTGGTATTCGAGCAACAACACGTTTGCGAGCAACCTCATAAACTCAAACAATAACCGCGGCATTTGCCTGTCTTATTCGAGCAACCACAACACGCTTGCGAACAACAACGTATCGAACAACGACCACGGCATCGCCCTGTACAATTCGAGCAACAACATGCTCACAGGCAACAACGCGGACTCGAACAACAACCAAGGCATCATCCTGTACAATTCGAGCAACAACACGCTTGCGAGTAACCTCGTAAACTCGAACAGCAACATCGGCATCCATCTGTATACTTCAAGCAGCAGCAACACGCTTGCGAACAACACCGCTTCGAACAACTACTACGGCATCTGCCTGAGTTCTTTGAGCAGCAACAACACGCTCACAGGCAACACTGCTAACTCGAACAGCTACTACGGCATCTTCCTGTACTCTTCGAGCAACAACCTGATCTACAACAACTATTTCAACAACACCAACAACGCATACGACAACGACAACAACATCTGGAATACCACACCTACACTTGGAATGAACATCATCGGCGCCCTCTTCCTCGGCGGGAACTACTGGAGCGACTACGCGGGAGTCGATAACGATGTCGACGGTCTCGGAGACACCATGCTTCCGTACAACTCCTCCGGAGGTATCCAGAACGGCGGAGATTATCATCCATTAGTGCCATGCGCTGATACCAACCTGCCTGTGATCAACATCACAACGCCTGAGCCTTACGGGCTCTACTCTATCCCCCGGGTTGGGGGGATAACGCTTGACTGGGATGCACCCAACCGCATTATCGTTGGCAACCTGACCAACACAAGCGGAGTGTCAAAGAGCGTTGACAGCGGCGACTTAGTGTATGCAGTCGGCGTCTACACGCTGGTTGTTACAGCTACCGATGAAGCAGGCAACACGAACGTTAGCGATCCGGTCTTCTTTGTGGTCTACGACCCAGACGGCGGCCATGCCACAGGCGGCGGCTGGTTCTACCCTGACGATGAGAGCACCTTGTCACCAGATGGAAAAGCCGAATTCGGATTTACAGCCAAGTACAAGGACGGCAGCTCCACAGGCAAGCTGAGCTTCCAGTACAAGGATGCTGACCTGCATCTCAAGAGCACGAGCATCGACTGGCTTGCGATAAGCGCAGTGAGCGCACAGTTCCAGGGCACAGGAACGATCAACGGTGAGGGCTTGTACACCTTCCGGGTGCAGGCAAAGGACAACGGCGAGCCTGGTGTGGATGTCGATCACTTCGATATCAAGATCTGGAACGGCACCGATACCGAGGCTGATCCGGTCCACAAGGCAAAGAACACGATCTCGGGCGGGAATATCCAGGTCCACACGAAGTAGAAGCTACGTATCGAATGACTCTGGTGCTCCGTTTTTGGTGGCGGGGCACCGCCCCACTTTTTTTCGACAAACCATCTGGGATATTAGTCATCTGACCAAAAACCCGATTCTGCGCAGACTCAAACCATCCTCCTGATAAAGCCCCATCTCCGCCAAACCTGGCTAAAATACAATGTTTGTGCAGTGCGATTCGTCTTTTCACACATACTCCTGCGTCCCGATATACTTCTCTACCACTCTAAAACCCCCTGCCTCTCATAGAAACTCATACTCATGGGCCTGGAATAAGTTCAATATTAACCGTAGATAAATGCGGATAATGCATCCGAAATCTGCATTCATTTACATTCACCCGCGGTTCGTTATTATTCATAAGACCAAAAAAAATTTAAAGACTCCACAGACAAGTACAAAAATATATATACTGTATGTATAATATCGGCATCAGTGATTCAATGAACCCGAATATTTCCGGCAAAGTATGGAAATTTGCCGACCACATCGATACTGATGTGATAATCCCAGGGAAATACCTGCGCACCACAGATGTGAATATATTTGCAGAACATGCCATGGAAGGCATCGACCCTGACTTTTCAAAAAAAGTAGGTCCCGGTGACATCATTGTTGCGGGTGAGAATTTTGGGTGTGGTTCCTCACGGGAACAGGCTCCACTTGCTTTAAAATATGCAGGCATATCATGTGTAGTGGCCAGGTCGTTTGCCAGGATATTTTTCAGGAATGCCATAAATGTAGGCCTCCCCATTATCGAGGCAGATGTCAGGTGCGAGCAGGGTGATATATGCACCGTCGATCTGGGGCAGGGCAGGGTTCAGTGCAATGGGAAGGATTATAGAGGCACAAAACTTCCTGATTTCCTGCAAGAGATACTATCTGACGGCGGCCTTGTCGCACACAGGAAAAAACATGCAAAGAATTGAGGGTGGAATAGTACAATGATGGTATTTCCGGAAGATTACAAGGTGGTAGGCATCTCATATGAGGACCCCATCGAGAAATTGAAAAATAAGGCTCCAATCTATTTTGCAACAAAATACATGGTCGCTTATCTACCTGACGGGAATATCAAGATAATAAAGGTAGAAACCGAACCAACAGATACCCTGCTTACAAGACCTATAAAGCTGGAGATTATTGCAGAAGGTAAAGAGGTAATACTACACAAGGCCGAACATGATGCCCATAACAGGACCAAATTGATACTACTTGCAATTGAGGATTGTAAAGGTCCGGTGAACACAGTGATCTTCACAGGCAGGGACAAACACATAACTTTTGTACACAAACCCTCTATGTTGGATGTTATAAAGATCGAGATCATCGATGTCATCCCGCCCGAACCCCCCTGGTTGTCATTTGCTATCCAGCGTCTTGTGGATAGTGGAATCCTGGGTGAATTGAATATTATTTTTGAAAGAACATTTATTGATATACGGCAGTTCGAAGGGGATAAAATAGTGTTCCCCTGTAATGCATCTGAATTAAACGGTAAGTACCTTGACTCCGACGATGACATTGAAGACGGTTCGCTGTTGGTAGGCTGCGATATATCCAGGGAGCTATTTGAACTGCGGTTTCCTGATCATACATACAAACAGATCAATATGTGTCCACTTAGGACTGAATTTGTCAAACCTTCAAAACCTTTTATTACAAGATGCTGCCAGACAAAAAAGACCGGACTTATCAACATCAACGGCCATGATGGTGTTGTAGTCCACTGGGGGGCATCAGAATATGATATTGTGGATGCCATACGACTGCTGGTAAGTAGACTGGACGAGGACTTCAATGAAAATAGCAGTGATTGAGGGCGACGGTATAGGAAAGGAAGTAATTCCTGCTGCTGTCGATGTATTGAACGCTGTGAACCTGGATTTTGAATCGGTGCCTGTAGAAGTCGGATATGGTAAATGGGAGCGAACCGGCCTGGCAATGGATGATGGTGACCTGAAATTAATGCGCAACTGTGACTGCATCCTGTTCGGTGCAATTACCACACCAAATGACCCAAATTACCAGAGTGTCCTGCTGCGTATCAGGCAGGAACTTGACCTGTATGCTAATATCAGGCCGTTCAGGCCGTTAGGCATTACAATGGACATTCCATGTCAGCCCCTGGAACCATTTGATATCATTATTGTCAGGGAGAATACCGAAGGACTTTACGCAGGCATAGAAGATGTGAACCAAAACAGGGCCTGCAGTACCCGTGTGCTGACCAGGAAGGGATGCCTTCGTATTGCAAAGACTGCATGCAAGCTGGCAAAGGGGAGAGGGAGTAGTATAACCATCGTCCACAAGGCAAATGTACTGAAGTCATGCGGCTTTTTCAGGGAGCTTTGTATTGAAGTGGCCAATGAGAACGGAGTACGCTATAATGAGATGCTGGTGGATGCCATGGCTTACAGTCTGGTCCTTAATCCTGAAAAATATGACGTGATAGTAACCACCAACCTGTTCGGGGATATACTCAGTGATCTTTGCGCTGCACTGGTAGGCAGTCTCGGCCTGTGCCCCAGTGCAAATATTGGTGATAAGTATGCCCTGTTTGAGCCTGTACATGGCTCGGCACCCGACATTGCAGGCAAGGGTATAGCCAATCCACTGGCAGCTATCCTGAGTGTAAAAATGATGCTGGAATGGGTAGGGGAATTTGAAAAAGCCGGACTTGTACAGTCAGCAGTTGATGATGTACTTCAAAGGGGTCTAAGAACTGCTGACCTGGGCGGTTCGGCATCCACAAATGATATGACTAACGCAATTGTGGAATATATCAGGTCAGTGTAGTAGAAGCTGTTTTGCAGTTATTATCAACTGTTGCAAGCTTTAAATGTGTGGACCGAAATCATTTCCTCAATCTTTACACTCCATCTTTAACTTTTTCTCAATTCCAAATCCCCCATCCTTAAATACTTCCTTAAACAATTATGTTTAATGGCACAAACTAACAACCCAATCATGAGTCCCGGCATCGCTAAGATCCTCTCAGGATACGACCGGGACAACCTTACCATTGCTACAGTAACAAGCCACACCAGCCTCCAACTATTCGACGGTGCACGCAAGGAAGGCTTAAAGACTATCGGCATCTCCATCGGTAAACCCCCTAAATTCTATGACGCTTTTCCCCTTGCAAAACCCGATGAATTCATAATCGTGGACAGTTATGCCGAAATCCTGGACAAAGCCCCGGAACTGGCAGAGAAAAACGCTATAGTCATCCCTACCGGCTCATTTGTGGAATACCTGGGGCACGAGAAATTCATGGACCTGGAACTGCCCACCTTCGGCAACCGGCACGTACTGGAATGGGAATCGGACCGGGACAAAGAACGCCACTGGCTGGAAGGCGCAGGCATATCAATGCCCAAAAAAATCGATGACCCAAAGGATATAAAATCCCCTGTTATGGTCAAGTACCACGGTGCCAAAGGCGGGCGTGGGTTCTTTGTAGCCAAGAACAAATCAGAGTTCTACCAGCGTCTTGACGAGTCCCAGCCCTACACCATCCAGGAATTCATTGTGGGTACCCGCTACTACCTGCATTACTTCTACTCACCCTTACCGACCGAAGGATATACACTGAGCAAAGGCACCCTTGAGCTAATGAGCATGGACCGGCGTGTGGAATCCAATGCCGATGAGATATTTAGGCTGGGCTCGCCCCGTGAACTGGAGGATGCAGGTGTGTATCCCACCTTCGTGGTAACAGGCAACATACCACTGGTCGCCCGCGAGTCCCTGCTGCCCAAGATATTTGAACTGGGCGAACAGGTAGTGGAAAGTTCCCTTGACCTGTTCGGCGGCATGATAGGACCGTTCTGCCTTGAGACCGTGTGCACAGATGAACTGGAATTCCGCATCTTCGAAATATCGGCACGCATCGTTGCAGGCACCAACCTGTATATGTCAGGTTCACCCTACTCAGACCTGATAGGTCCCAACTTCTCAACAGGACGCAGGATAGCCAGGGAGATCAAAAAGGCAGTGAAGCACGATAAACTTGAAGAGGTACTTTCTTGAATAAGACGCATGATACGAAGTTTGATACGATGTATGATAAAATGTCTGATAGATCGTCTGATAAAACCTATGATATAATTATAGTAGGATCCGGACCTGCCGGGATGTTCGCAGCAAACGAACTGGTGGGAAGTGGATTTTCCGTACTTATTATCGAGCAGGGACATGATATTTCCCAGCGCAAGTGCAGGATGGGGCTGGCCAGCCGTTGC
>Ga0255434_10126_pt1 | contig 9711 bp, 9 predicted proteins | sample ANMaggSeSYBR02J4_FD_182667 | JGI IMG/M metagenome (GOLD analysis project Ga0255434, IMG submission 182667) | Sediment cell enrichment communities from methane seep in Santa Monica Basin, California, United Staets - ANME aggregate JGI... | ecosystem: Environmental > Aquatic > Marine > Cold seeps >...
TGGACGTTTTTTTAGGAACAGGTGCATTTGACAAAATTATAGAGGCTGCCGGGGGTTTACTTGATTCAGAATGTCTTTTGCCGAATCTTGATCTGTTGCCCCTTCAGGGGCAAAATATCCCAAGGGTTCAAAGTTCTTCCTATATGGCTTATATGAAGATATCTGAAGGGTGCAGCAGACATTGCACTTACTGCATTATCCCTAAGCTTCGTGGAAAACAGAAAAGTCGGTTGTCTGCAGATATAATTGCTGAAGCAAGGCATCTAAACTCGTCCGGCATAAAGGAACTCGTACTGATTGCCCAGGATACAACATCCTACGGGAAAGATTTACGGCAGGGTTCCGATTTTTCGCAACTTTTGACAAACCTTTCGGATATATCCGAACCGAATCGGTTTTGTTCAGGAAAGGCAGGCTATGCAGAAGATCTATGGATCAGAATTCTCTACATGCATCCTGAGAGTATTGAAGATTCGGTGATCAAAGCTGTTGCAGAAAATGAAAATATATGTTCATATTTTGATATTCCGATTCAGCATGCCGCCAATAATGTTTTAAAGAGAATGGGACGCAATTACACCCGTTATGACCTGCACAGGTTGATAGATAAAATCAGATTGCGTATTCCGGATGCTGCCATCAGGACAACCGTAATCGTTGGTTTCCCAGGAGAAACAGATAAGGATTTTGAGACGCTCCTGTCATTTGTTGAGGATATGCGCTTCGACCATCTTGGAGTTTTTATTTATTCTGATTTTAAAGACCTTCCATCCTACGAATTGACGGATCATGTTCCGGAACAGGTGGCAAACATGCGTCATGATCGACTTATGTCTATTCAAGCGGAAATATCTATGGAAAACAACTTTAAATATGCAGGCAGAACTATAAAAGTGCTGGTGGAAGAGGAGCTCGAAGAAAATCTTTTTTCAGGCAGGGCCTTTTTTCAGGCGCCGGATGTGGATGGTATTACATATATTAAAACCGGCAAGTTGCATTCCAGCTTAAGTATTGGCTCTTTTGCTGATGTTAAGATCACAGAAACTATGGAATATGACCTTACAGGAGAAGCCGCATGAGTGATCTAAAGCAGGAAATACTTGCCATGGTGAAAGATGACCTTGCGGCTATTGAGGTTGCACTTGAAAAAAATTTAAATCCGTATTTCGATCTGGTTTCAAAAGTAGCCAGCCACGTACTGTTCAGCGGCGGAAAGAGGCTGAGACCTTTACTTATTGTTCTTTCCATGAGACTTTGCGGTTACAAAGGTAATTATGACAAAACGTATTCCATCATTTTCGAGTATTTGCATGCAGCCACTCTTTTACATGATGATCTTGTGGATGACGCCGCCTTACGAAGAGGGAAACCTGTAGCCCATTCGATCTGGGGCAATTCTGTGGCAATTCTTGTGGGGGATTTTCTCCTTGCACGATCTCTTTCAATTTCAGCCGGAACAGGAAATATGAAAGTTATCGAGGCTGTTGCTCAAATTACAGAAAACATGTCCCAAGGAGAAGTGCACCAACTAATGCTCAAAGGAGCACTGGATATTTCAGAAGAAGAATATATGGAGGTAATAAAGAGAAAGACCGCCGTCCTTTTCCAGGGAGCCTGCCGTATAAGCGCAATCATCACTGATGCACCGAAAGAAAAGGAAAAAGCTCTTTCAGATTACGGCTATAACCTCGGACTTGCCTTTCAAATGGTGGATGACCTACTTGACTATACTTCAGATACAAAAGTACTTGGAAAAGAAGTCGGGGCTGACTTAAAAGAGGGGAAGCTGACCTTGCCTGTTATATATTCTCTTAAAGCAGCAGATATGAAAGATCGAAACAGGATGGAGAATATAATAAAAAATGAAGATTTTTCTGTTAATGATTTTGAAACACTGGTAGAATTGTTAAAAAAGTATAAAGGGATTTCTTATACACAAAAAATGGCAGCGGAACATATCTCGAAGGCAAAAGAAGCTCTTTCGATATTTGAGCCTTCAGAAACAAAAGAAATCCTGGAAAAAGTTGCAGATTATGCGTTAAACCGGAAAACGTAGCACTCCTAAAATAGGTGGAGGTAAAAAAGTATGCCTTTATTTTATAGTATAATCAAAAAAGTATTTATTTCTACATTTATCATCGCTGCTGTGATGATTTTATCCGGCATTGACGCGGCAGATGCCCAACAGGCAAAAGACACTTTCATTATAATGGGGACAGGTAATGTAAAGAAAGAGGACGTTGCTGCTGCAAGACGGGATGCGATAAAAAACTGTCTGGTCACAGCAGTTGGTCTCAAGGCAGCTGGTCTTATGAATATTGATTCGATGGTTCAAAATTTTGAGACACTTAATAAAATACTTTACACCAATATCGACAAATTTATCAAAGGATACAAAGTGCTTACAGAGGCCAGATCCGAAAGTATTTACAGGGTGATGGTTCAGGTAACTGTTTCGAGCAAAATGGTAAAGAGAAAGCTGATAGCGGCAAAAATCATGCCGAGAAAAATGGAGATGCCGAAAATTCTTTTCTTCATTGCAGAGCAAAGTCTTGAAGATGACTCACCAAAATACTGGTGGGGAAAGGGTATGCCTTTTGTAAACTCGGCTTCAGAAAAAGCCATGGTAGAAGTAATGAAAGAGAAAGGTTTTAAAATAATAAAGCATGGGCCACGTACTCAGAATATAGCATTTAGAATTGTTGCCGACGAACCAAATCTTAACGACCGGGAAGCAATCGATTTTGCAGCTAAAATGAATGCGGATGTTATTATTACAGGAAGCTCGATTGCAAATGATTTGCCTAACACTATGGGCGCAGACATGAAATCTTTTAAGGGCTTGACAGCAGCTCGTGCACTATTGGTAAAAACGGGCAAGCAGATTGGTTCTATAAGCAGGACAGCAGTAACCGCAAATGTTAATGAAGTTGAAGGGGGACGAGATGCGCTTTCAGGCGCCGGAACCCTGGCCGGCGAAGAGATCGCCAAACAGATAGTATCTGCGTGGCTTAAAAAAGATGAAGACACTGAAAACTTTGAAATCCTTCTAAAAGGGGCAGGAAATCTGGCCAATTTTGTTATGTTTCGCAGGATGCTGAGCACTATAGAGGGGGTGAAGTTTGTCCAGGTAAAAGAGCTTAAATCCGACAAGGCAACGATTAGGGTCGAGTTTAACGGAAAAACCAAAGAGCTTGCTGATGCCTTGATGCTGAAGGCTTTTGAATCGTTTGGGATAAACATTTACGATGTATCGGATAGTCAGTTAAAAATAGAGCTTATTGGAAGTCAATCTCATATAGTGCAGTAATGAATTTGAAACTGCCTCATTCGTAAAAAACGAACCTACCAAATATGGCAATAAACATTCCTAATATCTTAACGCTTCTCAGAATACTTCTCACACCTTTATTCGTTATTTTTCTTCTGAAACATCTTTATTTTTATGCGCTGATTGTTTTTACCCTTGCAGGCATCACCGACGGTCTGGACGGCTTTATTGCAAGGTATTTCAATCAGCGTACAACGCTGGGCGCTTATCTGGATCCCATTGCAGACAAGCTTCTTTTGGCTGCCGCTTATGTATCTCTTGCGATTTTAAATATCATTCCGCCATGGCTTACGGTAATTGTAATAAGCCGGGATGTTTTGATAGCTATCGGGATGTTTATTTTTTCAATAACAAATATAAGAGTCGAGATAAAACCAAGCATCGTCAGCAAATGTACCACAGTGGCGCAGCTTTTGACTGTTTTTCTCACCCTCCTTCAAACAGAAATTCAGGGTGTTTCAGCAATAACATATTCACTTTACTGGATAACAGCTCTGCTGACTATCATGTCCGGGTTGCATTATGTTTATAGAGGGCTGAATATTCTTCAGAATGCCCCGACAAACAACCATGCAGGGTAAACAATTTGCCTTGACACAAAAATAAGCCGGTGATATCAGCATAAAAACATACAGGCACGTAGCTCAGGGGGAGAGCGCTACCCTGACACGGTAGAAGTCGGTGGTTCAAATCCACTCGTGCCTACCAAAAAAATCAAGGGGTTACAGTATTAGCTGTAGCCCCTTTTTATTCTACCTCTGTCCCTTTCCTTGCCACGGTGTAGCCAAAGGCGAAGACGGGTGCCTTCATCCCTTTACTTAAGTCGCTTAATAACCACCCTGCGGTTTTTTGCCCTGCCCGCAATCGTATCGTTGGAAGCAACAGGAATAGATTCTCCATAACCCCTGGCTATCAATTTTTCAGGCAGTATTTTATATTTCATACATAAATATTCTTTTACGGCGTTTGCTCTTTGCTTTGAAAGTTTCAAGTTAAGCTTTTCAGAACCTGGACTGTCGGTATGCCCTGCAATTTCAAAGCTGTATTTTGAAAGGCCTTCAGATGAAAGGGCTTTTCCAACTTCATCAAGCTGTTTTTTTGAAAAATCATCAGCGATTTCGGCTGAACCTGATTTAAATAATATATGAACTGTAATCTCAGGAAGTTTTTGCCTGATAACTTTTACGTTTCCAATTTGATGTGTTTCTGTCTCCGGTTGGCTTTTATCAGACATTTTTTTTTCGAATTCTTCTGAAGTAATCACATTCCAGCTGCCTGCTAAAACAGCTATAGACCAGAAAAAAAAGCATGCGGTATAAAAAATAAAAAGGATTTGTTTCTTCATTTGTAGCACTGTACCCCTTTGAAAAGGTTCTACTTAGCACCCCAAGGGCATTTCCTGCGGGCACCATCGGTGATATTTTTTACGAGTTCATCAACTTTGACGGCGTATTTTAATCACAGAATATAACATGGTAGCTATCATGTCAAATACATACGTATTGAGGGTTGGAGAAGGTGGGAAACAAAGCGAAAAAACATGAAGAATCAGGATAAATCTTTTCAATCAACTATGTTTATGTGGAATCCGACCAAATTGATGAACATGCTCATGTTTGTGGATGTAGCTCTGGTCATCTAAAAGAATCTTGCCGTCTTTCATCGTGTAAATATGTTTTGTTGTAGCAGTTAGAAAATCAATTTCATGAGATATTAATATATAGGAAAGGTCTAAATTCGGCAGGATATCGATAAGTTTCAATCTGGTTTCTGTGTCAAGGCCCGTCAGAGGTTCGTCCAGAAGCAATATTTCAGGTTTCATTGATAGAACAGTGGCAAGGGAAACCAGTCGCTTTTCACCTCCGGACAGTTTGTACGTTATCCTGTCTTCAAATCCGGCAAGACCCAGAGAGTCCAGCGTTTTTCTTGAAATTTCTATGGCTTCTTCCTTTGACTTACCCATATTCAAAGGGCCGAAGGCAACATCCTCTAAAACCGTGGGACAAAAAAGCTGATCATCCGCATCCTGAAAAAGGAGCCCTATTTTCCCGCGAATGTTTAAAAAATCATCTTCCTTACAAACAGGTTTGTTAAAAATTTCCATCTTTCCGTAAGATGGTTTTATTAGTCCCATGATAATATGGAAAAAGGTGGTTTTCCCGCTTCCATTGGGTGCAATCAAACCTGAATGATCTCCAGGATAAAAATTGAAGTCAAGCCCATCTATGACCATAGGTTCTCCTGGATAGTTGAAAGATATTTTTTCAAGATTTATTATTGGACCGCTATTTTCATTCATTCTAATTTCGCGTTTTCGTAATTGCTTTTAAGAAACTATTTCTAGAAAAACCAGCCCTATTAATGAAGCTGTCATAAGGGTTGAAAAAATCCAGCTTAAACGAGTTGATGAAAATTTGTATAGACCGTAAAATTTTCCCTTGAATCCCCGACACATCATTGCCTTGTGCACGCGCTGCGCTCTGGCTGAAGCCCGCACAAAAAGCATTCCAATAAGATATGCATATGTTTTGTAAGTATGTATGTTTGTGCCGGGTCTGAAACCACGGATTTTCATGGCCCTTACAAGCCGCAGGTATTCGTTCTCAATAACAAAAATATAACGAACGGTCATCAGAAAAAGAAAAACAATTTTTTTAGGAATCCGCAGGTGGCTTAAAGCATGACCCAGCGTAACAAGAGACATGGAAGAAATTAAAGCAATAACTGCCAATAAAATAGCATTCGATTTTAAGGTGATCTGAGCAGAAAGAATAATGCCTGGCCTGGTTATTGTTAAAGGTCCTATATTCAAAACAGGCTCGCCACTGTATGTAAGAGGCAATATCAACCAGATTATAAGAATCAAGCCGTTCACAACGACGAGCCTTTTGGCAACCGCGAAAAGATTTAAACCGGAAAGGCAAACCATTAAGAGTGATAGAAAGCAGGCTGTAAAAAGGGCGGGAAACCGGTATGACAGGGCGACGATAAAAGAATAAGCTGTTGCAAAAACGACTCTTGTTATCGGGCTGACTTGATTAATTCTCGCTTTTTCTACAACAAACGGTTCACTGATCATGTTCGTGAGTGTCCTTTCAGGACTTGAGGAGCGGCCTTTCAGGCTTCGCCTCTGGCTACGCCGCGACAAGCGGCCTTGAGTTTTTGCCTCAAGCGACCCGTCTTCGCCTTCGGCTACGCCGTGGCAGAGAGTGCTCATCACGCGTAGCGATCATTTTGTGAAGTGCTCCTCAAGCAAAGCGCTCCATAAGCGTAGCGCTCTATTTTCTCTTCCGTCGGTAATGGAAATAAGCACCGACTCCCATAAGGCCAAGTATATAGCCGATACCGCCAAGGATTTCGCTGATAGTCGGGCCGCGGTTTGTCGATTCTCTGAGCATTTTAATAACCGGTTTTAATTTTTTGTCCAGGGCTTTTTCAACCGCCTGCTCGATTTCGTTTGAATTGAGACCCGGTGATAATTCGGGCTGCGTTACCTTTTCCTGCATCTTTTCAGCCGGTTTCATGGAAACTTCTTTCGGAGGCCTTTCCTCTTCCTGTGACTTTATAGTTGATTTCCCGGGTTCTTTGCCAGTCAGGTCCTCAATTTCATCAACCGGAACCGTCCATTCTGCCCGATGACCCATCCCTGCCTGAAGAACGATCTTTAATGTTGTTTTTTCCGGAACCGTAAAGGAAAATTCTCCTTTATCATCGGTTTTTCCTTCAAGGAGGTTTTTCCCTTTTAAATCGTAAACCAGGATTTTCCCGCCCTTAACTTTCTTTCCTCCGCTGAATTTGCTTTCCGTAAATATCTTGTCTCCTTCCACCCAGGCAAATATCATGACTTTATGGGCGTATGCAAAGTTAATTCCTGAAAAGAAAATTACAAAAAAGAAGACAAATCCCCAAAAATGTTTTCTTAAAATATATTTGTTCATTTTAAAATTTCGCTTCACCACTGTCTCAATAGTTAAAATAATTTTATCATGAAATAATGATTTACCACGGATTCTCATGGAAATATCACAAATACTATCAAACTAAAATTCAGTGAATCTCCGTGCAATTCCGTGGTAATTTTTTTTAATCGCCTTACGGCGAAAATCCTGGCAGCATAGAAGGTTGAACCTTTTTCAAAAAAGTTATGAAAAAAGCTGTAACGATCCCTTCGATTACCATTATCGGAGTATGAGTAATAACAACCAAAGATGAGATCTCCAAAAAATTTTCATCTGTGGACATTAGTGCAATGCCTACCAGAATAGCACTCATAAAAACAGCAAAAAAGCCGCTTGCAAAACCGGAAACCCATGAGAGTACCGGTTTTTCCCAGATCATAGGACTGAACATATAATGGCAAATAACTGCCGGAGTTGCCATAATAATAGTATTTACACCAAGAGAGGTGATACCGCCGAACTGAAAAATAACTGCCTGAAGCGTCAGGGCTATCAGGATGGCGGGAAAGGCAGCCCATCCCAGCAGAAGCCCTACGATGCCGTTTAGAACAAGATGAACATTTGAAGGGCCCACAGGAACATGGATAAGTGATGCCACAAAAAATGAAGCAGACAGGATACTTACATGGGCAATGCGGTCATAATCGAGTTTTTTCAAACCGATTGCCGTACCGGCTGCAGCAAGCACCCCGCCTGAAATAAGAACAGATCCTGATAAAACACCTTCAGAAATATGCATAATTTTATCGTTAGGTTTTGCTTAAAAACTAATTTACATTTTAGGGTGTCGAGGCACCCGCATAACAAGGCGCGAGGAGGGCGAATAGCCAGCCTATTTAACCGACGAGCACGCGGTTATGCGGGATGGATCGGCTCAATAAAATGTGAAGTTATTTTTGAGCGAGCCCTTACTTCCAGTCGTGAAACTTAACCCAGATTACTGCGCCGAGTTCGACGCCTTTTTTTTCACCGGACTTAAGTTTTAGTTTATAATCGGCCTCATTTAACGCTGCAAAACCCCACCAACCCGCTTTAGGTACGGCATATGTAAAGATACCGTTTTTATCCGCCTTTACAGTCTGTGTAACCATATAGTCGGTAGGGGCTTTTGCTTTTCCGTCTTCGTTGTAGTATTCAACCTCAACTTCAGCATAGGGAACCGGTTTTCCGTCAAGCTTTACGGTTCCTTGAAAAACATTGCCGGCATAAAGCCCAAAAGGCTTTGAAAGAGGAACGATTTCTGTTTTCAAGCCGATTTCTTCATCCCAGCCTTCATCATCTCCAAAAGCCGTAGCAACCGTCTTGGTGTAATGGATAATGAAGCAGTCTTCAGCAGGTTCCCAGTATGGCTTTGGCTCCATATAAAACATATAAACGCCGGGTCTTTTGACCTTGTAGTTTGTTTCCCACGATGTATGCCCCATAACCTTTGTTTTTTTAAGGCTGCCTAAAAGATCATTCTTTTTGCCGTTGGCATTTACGGAAAAAACTTTTGGTTTAACAAGTTCCATTCCCTGGCCTTCAAAAGGGTGAGAAAAGGAAAGCTTTATGTTAACTGTTTTGCTTTCTCCCTGCATAACCATGGAGTCTGAAGGAATTACCATGCCGAAATGAGCAGAAGCTGTATTTGCACCAAAAAAAATGAGAGTTGATAAAAATATAATCGAAATAATACTTTTGTACATAATTGCCTCCTCTATAAAACAAAAAAACCACGGGCTTACTTGTATCTTTGTGATACTTTATACCTTCGTGGTTTAAGCTGTGAAATTATTGAAAAGCTTTTAAGGGCAGGCTTCTGCCAACCAGTTTTATATACTTTATCTTAGATTTCATTTGATGTCAAAGAAAAAATATTGCCGCCAATGCTTCTTGACTTGAAAATGAAAAAACTCTATTTACTATTAATTATTAAAAAGCCCTTCAATCGACAATAAACAATTGATGACGCCGTAAAAAGCAACTTTTCACCACTGAGCTCGCAGAGAACACAGAGAATATTTTGTTTTAATAATTAGTTATTTCTGTGAGCTCCGTGTCCTCTGTGGTAAATTGGACTTTCTACGACGCCATTAAAATTAAAAGTGGTATAAAAAACTATGAAGCAAGAAATTAAAAATTTGATCTATAAGGCTTTAAAGAAAGCTTATCAAAAAGGTGATTTATCTTCTTTAAAATTTCCGGAAGTCGAAATAGAAGAGCCAAAGGCAAGGATGCATGGCGATTTTTCGACAAATATTGCCATGATTATGGCATCTTCCCAGAAGATGGCGCCTAAAAAAATTGCTGAATCAATTATAAATCATATGGACGATTCCGGTAGTATAATTTTAAAGGTTGAGATTGCCGGACCGGGGTTTATTAATTTTTATTTAAGGCAGTCGGCATGGTATCCTGTTCTCCGCAGGGTTTATGAAGAAG
>Ga0255434_10128_pt1 | contig 9670 bp, 8 predicted proteins | sample ANMaggSeSYBR02J4_FD_182667 | JGI IMG/M metagenome (GOLD analysis project Ga0255434, IMG submission 182667) | Sediment cell enrichment communities from methane seep in Santa Monica Basin, California, United Staets - ANME aggregate JGI... | ecosystem: Environmental > Aquatic > Marine > Cold seeps >...
TGAATATAAGCGTTCACGCTGTTTTTTTAATCCGCCTGAAGGGCGTTTTGTTCTTTCCTGTTAATCAACTGCGCCTAAATCCTGTAAAACATATAATTATATACCAATTCGATAAGGCTTTGAAAAAGCACTTCATCAAAATTATTTTTTGGATTTCAATAATAGTTCAGTCCCAAGATTTGTCATTTTTGCTATTATGCATTCAGTACTCATTTGTGCCGCTTATGTAGATTTGGAACGGGTTTGAAATGAAAAGCCATCTCCAGGATACGAATTTATGATATACAGGATCCGCATTAATTCTTTTTTATATAATCAAGTCAATCCTGTAATCCTGTCCGAAATATTTATCATTTCTCGGAAGATGAGACTAACTGCACCCTACTCAATTCCCCGCATTCCCACACTATCAGCTATAGACTATCATTCATCCATCATCCGGTCAAATATTATTGTAACTGCTCAGGTGGATAGGGTGAAGGCTTTTTCTTTATTACCCCCAAAATATAATCTGACACAATAAATGTTGCTGTCTAAAAGATAACAGTAAACCTGTCGTTCGGAATTTTTTCTTTTTTTGTAAAAATCCCGCTTCGGGTAATGAAATAAGGGCTCGGTCAAAAATAAGTTGGTAGAATTTGCGCCCGAATTTGCCGTAGATTTAATCGATCTGATTGAGCAAAACCGCAGGAATAGCGAGCTATTTCGAGGACTTTTGTGAATGAAGATCGGTTAAAGATATGGTGAAGTTGGGATGCAAAAATGCCAAGTTATTTTTGACCGAGCCCTAACGCCAAAATGGACCATGCCAAAATGGCATTGTGCCTGTAACAGTTTGAAAAAAATAGCCTTATTTGCAAGCCGTGCCATATTGGCATACCGGCATCGTAGCAACTCAAATCCCAGCTCTCTTTTACCGAAAAAATTTCTCGTTCCAATACAGTGAAATTACATGATTTTTTATTAATTTTTCGGAAATAGCGTTTTTTGGCACGCATGGTGCTTTAAGCTATAATATCTTAAGGAAAGGACGTCCGATAACAGAACGACAAAAACAATAACCCAACAAAAGAAAAAGGAGAAAAAGAAATGAAAAAATTGATTAGTTTTTTTAAGGATGAAGAAGGTGCAACAGCAATTGAGTATGGTCTTATTGCAGCACTGATCTCAGTAGTTATTATCGTTGCGGTTACGGCAGTTGGTGATGAGCTGGTAGTAGTCTTCGAAGCAATCCAAGCAGCATTGGAAAACGCATAGTACTTAGGACTACCCGCATTCTTGTCAAATCCGCAAGCATGCGCACCACCCTGCATTATGCAGTATGAATGAGTTTGGTAGGTTGGGTTGAGCGTAATCAGTTATATTGGGTTTCGAACCTCAACCCAACCTGCGAATATCAATCAATTACTAATATATGGTTTCAGTGAGCGAAACCCAACAAATCATGTGGCAGCAGGGAGAAAACCATGAACCTGTCGATAGATGTTTTTTTAATCATATTTTTAAGCATTATTTTGATCGCTGCCGCGGTCAATGATTTGCGGTTTCAGAAGATTCCCAACCTGCTGACGTATCCGTCCATGGGTATCGCCCTTGGCTGTCATGTTGTGATGAACGGCCTGGATGGTCTGCTTTTCAGCGCAGGGGGTATGGCTCTGGGAATAGCCGTTTTTATCCTCCCTTATCTGATGGGAGGAATGGGAGCAGGAGATGCAAAGCTCATGGGCGCTGTCGGCGCTATACTCGGCGCTAAAGGTGTATTTGTTGCCTTTTTGTTTACCGCCATTATCGGCGGGGTTTACGCTCTGATATTAGTTCTAATAAAGCGCCAACATTTTAAAGGTTTCTTCACAAGACAGGCAGCAACATTAAAGACGTTTATCTATACAAAACAATTTATTCCGATCCCCGGAGACAGTAATGAGAAAAAACCAAAGCTCTGCTATGGCATAGCTATCGCCATAGGAACATTGTTTTCGGTCTTTCTGGAATTCTCGGGATACTACAGGTTGCCGTTCTGATTAATTAGGTTTGAAATTAGAAATTAGAAATTGGGAAGAGATAAAATGGAAATTGGGAATTGGGAAGAACAGTACAAAAGCATGAAAGTCAAATTTCTAATTTCTTGGATATCCATTCTTGATATAGAATAGAAAGGAGGCCCTTCATGGGAAAATGGAAAGTAATGGTTCCACTCGCGCTGGCCTTAGTGATTGCTTCATTAGTCACAATTTTTGTGTACAAATGGTTAAAGGTCCAGGCAGCTCCGAAAGAAATGGCAAAAGTGGACACCGAGGTCGTGTCTGTTGCAGTGGCTACGGTAAATTTGCCGTGGGGGACAAAACTTGCGCCTGAAATGGTCAAGACCGTCTCGTACCTTAAAGAAAGCATTCCTCCCGGGTCTTTTTTGGATACTGAATCATTAAAAGGCAGGGTTGTCATCAGTCCGCTGAGACAGAACGAACCCATCCTGGAGTGCAGATTAGCTCCGGACAGTGTGACAGTCGGCGGCATATCTGCTATCGTAAAACCCGGAAAGCGTGCGCTGGCTGTAAAAGGCGACAAAGTAATCGGGCTCTCCGGCTTTATCAGACCGGGCAACCGGGTGGATGTTCTCGCTACCATAACCAATCCACGGAACAAAAGGGAGATGACCAAGACAGTGCTTGAAAATATTCTTGTCCTTGCAACAGGAATAGAAATTGAAGAAAACAAAGAAGGCGGCAAACCCCATCCGGTTGATGTTTACACCCTGGAAGTCACTCCCAGAGAAGGGGAAAAGCTGTCCCTTGCCGCTACCGAGGGAAAACTCCACTTTGCTTTACGAAATGTCATTGACAAAGAGACTGTCCTGACGAAGGGAGCCACTATTTCCGGAATCCTTGCCTCTTTTAGCCCTAAAAAAAGGCAAAAGGCGGCAAATACGACTTACAAGGTAGAGGTAATCAAAGGACGTGACGTGAGGAAAATCAAAGTCAAACTTTAGCAAACACGGAGGGGGGCTTAGCCCATGTTTATACTAAGAAAACTTAACAAAAAGAAAACAGCATCTTTTATATTTATTGTTCCGGTATTGTTGATTTTTTTCGCCACTTCTTGGGCAGCCGGCTCTGTGCTTCCGGAAACCCGGGAACCGCGGAAACTCGAACTTGTGTCAGGAAAATCAATTATCCTGAGAACTTCTGAGCCGATCAAGCGCATTTCCGTTGGCGTGCCGATGATTGCTGACTTTGTCATTATTTCTCCCCACGAAATTTACATACTCGGAAATATCACAGGGATCACTACCCTGACATTATGGCAGAACAAAAAGATTTTTGCCATCTATGACCTGGAAGTGGTTTATGATATTTCCCGGTTAAAGCAAAAACTTCAAGAAGTCCTGCCCAACGAGAAAAATCTTAGGGTTTTTGCGACTCAAGATTCGATTACCCTTTCCGGCACGGTATCGAGCACGGCAAACCTTTCGCAGGCTGTGGCTTTGGCTGACGCATACGCAGGATATGTGATAAAAGTCGAAGAGCAGGAAGATAGCAAGGTCCAGGGAAAAGTAACCAAGATTAAATGGGCTCGCGAAGCCCGAAAGGTGTGCAATTTTCTTGAGGTAGGCGGCGTACACCAGGTTATGCTGGAAGTAAGAGTGGCCGAGATGTCAAAAAGCGTGATCAACAATTTAGGAATAAATTTCAGCTACGCCAGAGGAGGAGACGTTGGTCTCAGCTTACTCGGAGGTCTGACGGAACTGGATGAATTGACAGACACAACTCTCGATCTTCTTGTTTCGCCGGCAGTTAATGCCCTTTTCCGTTTTCATAAAGGGGGCGCGACTTGGACAGGGTTTGTTGACGCCTTAAAGAAGGATGGTCTGGTCAAGATTCTGGCAGAGCCGACCCTTATTGCCTTAAGTGGACAGACTGCAAACTTTCTGGCAGGCGGAGAATACCCGGTGCCTATACCTTCGCAAGATGGTATTGCTATCGAATTCAAGGCTTTTGGAGTAGCACTCTCTTTCACCCCAACCGTGTTGAGCGAAGACAAGATCAGCATTAAGGTTGCGCCAGAGGTATCAGAACTCGACTTTTCAATTGCTTTGGAAGTCGGAGGGTACACTGTGCCTGGATTGAGCACAAGAAGGGCTATGACTGTGGTGGAGCTTGCAGACGGTCAGAGTTTTGCCATTGCCGGTCTTCTCAAGGAAACAGTTCGAGACAGCATGTCCAGGTTTCCGCTTTTGGGTGATATTCCGGTATTAGGCGCCCTGTTTAGAAGCCGCGCCTTTCAAAAGAATGAGACAGAACTGATTATTATCGTCACACCTCACCTTGTAAAACCTCTTGATTCGGAAAAACAGACCCTGCCGACCGATTTCTATATAGAGCCTGACGATACGGAAATTTATCTTCTGGGATTAATGGAAGGATGGGAGAAAAATCAGCCATCGACTACTACTGTCAGGGGGGAATTGGACGGAGAATTTGGACATGGCATGCCGTATCCGGATTAAAGAACAGGGATTAGGGATTAGGAAAAGTCATGAAGTTAAAAAGTTGTCGAGATTTGGAAGTTTGGCAGAAAACAATGGATTTAGTGGTGATGTACTGTCAGATAGCCGGAGAATCAAGGAGGATACAATGTTAACCAGATGCCTTACATTAATCGGATTGATAGCAACGCTGTTGATTTTTTCAGGATGCGGACCAAGGGAAACAATGCTGAGTAGAAATTGGGGAAACTCTTTTGAATCAGCAAAACAGAGCCAGATATTGAACCCTGAAGCCGGAAGAAATCTTGAACCTGTTGTCGGACTGGACGGCCAGGTAGCCGGGAATAATATGGAAAAATACAGGCAAGGGTTTAAAAAGGATATGTCAAAGGAAATGACTATCACCATTAAAAGCGAGTAGAATAACCGTTCACGGTTATCGGTTGAAAAAACTGTGAACCGACAACCGTAAACCGTAAACCGTGTTAGAGAGGTTCCCATGTCTGATAATATGATTCAGATCAAGATAGAAGTAAAAAAACCAGGTCTGAGAAAAAAGCTGGATGAGATCATTCGCCCTGTTGAAGGCATGCATGTTCAAATGTCTCATGATACTCGCAGGGCAGACCTTTTGATCTTTGAGCTGGGGAATGATATTGATAAAGAGTTTCAACACATCCGGTCATTATTAAATTCTGACGCGGCAGCCGAAGTTTTTCTAATCTCAGAGAATTCCGATCCCGCGGTCCTGATGCAGGCTATAAAAACCGGTGCAAAAGAATTTTTCATTCTTCCTCTTAAAGAAGAAGAAGTAAAGATAGCTCTGAAAGAATTAAAGAAAAAAATAAAGAGAGCCAACCGTAGAAACTCCCCGAAAATCGGGCAAATTATAAGTGTTGTGGGCAGCAAGGGAGGAATAGGAACAACTACGGTTGCCGTAAATCTGGCAGTCAACCTGGCTCAGAAAAAAAGCGTTCAATCAGTAGCTCTGATAGACATGAATATGATGTTCGGAGAAGTGCCTCTGTTTTTAGAAATCAAGCCGGGCTATCATTGGGGTGAAATAGTAAAAAATATTTCCAGACTGGATTCTACATTTTTAATGAACACCCTTTCCAAACATTCTTCCGGAGTTCATATCCTCCCGTCTCCGGGCAGTTTAAATGGTTCCGCATCTGCGGCCCCTGAAATGATGGGACATCTCATAGGTTTCATGCAAAAACTTTTTGACTTTGTGATAATTGACGCAGGCCAGTCCGCAAATGAAATTTCCCTGAAAGTTCTGGAAATGTCGGACAATATTTTGCTCATGTCTCTTCTGAGCCTTCCCTGCATGTCCAATACTAATAAGCTTTTACAATCAATTAGTGATCTGGGTTTTCTTCCGGAAGAACGGATCAGGATTGTGATTAATCGTTATTTGACAAATTCGGAGATTTCTCTGCAAGACGCGGAAGAGAGCATTCATAAAAAGATATTCTGGACCATACCAAACGATTACAGCACAACAATGTCCGCTATAAATAACGGAAAGCCGCTCTCCGAGATTGCAGCCAAAGCGCAGATAACCAGGAACCTGAATGATCTGGCTGATACCTTTGCGCCAAAAGAGAAAAATCAAACAACAAAGTGGTGGGAAATATTGAAAACAAAGCGGAGGTAAACAAAGATGAAAATGAACCTGGAAAGCATGCCAAAAAATATCACAATGAATTATGTGCCTGATGAATATTTCGAGTTAAAGACCAGAATTCACGATCGTTTATTAGATCTTATTGACCTTTCCGCTATTGAAAAACTTGAGCACGATGTTCTCAAGTCTCAGATCAGGGTCATTGTACAAAGAATATTGGGCGAAGAAAACTTTGCCGCGCCCCTCAATGCAATGGAAAGAGAGCGGCTCTTTACGGAAATCCAGGATGAAGTAATGGGACTCGGCCCACTTGAACCTTTTCTTAAAGATCCTGCTGTTTCCGATATCCTGGTTAATACATACAAACATATCTATGTGGAAAAACTGGGTAAGCTGGAACCTACTGATGCAAGGTTCAAAGATGATGCTCACCTGATGAAAATCATTGATAAAATCGTTTCTGCTGTGGGACGGCGCATTGATGAGTCTTCTCCTATGGTAGATGCCAGGCTCTCGGATGGTTCCAGGGTCAATGCAATTATACCCCCTGTAGCTGTTGACGGGCCCTCGGTTTCTATCAGGCGTTTTGCCGTAAATCCCCTGGAATTAAACGATTTGATCATGCTGAAAACATTGACTCCTGAAATCGCTGAAATTTTGAAAGGAGTTGTCAAGGCAAAGCTGAACGTCTTGATTTCAGGAGGCACCGGCAGTGGTAAAACCACTTTGTTAAATGTTCTTTCCCGGTTTATTCCTGAAAACGAACGGATTGTTATTATCGAAGATGCTGCGGAATTACAGGTAAAGCAGGAACACCTGGTGCGGCTGGAAAGCAGACCTCCAAACATAGAGGGAAAGGGTGAGATTACGCAGAGAGAACTTGTGAAAAACAGCTTAAGGATGCGTCCTGATCGCATTATTGTGGGGGAGGTCCGCGGGAAAGAGGCGTTTGACATGCTTCAAGCCATGAACACCGGACATGATGGGTCTTTAACAACTGTCCACGCCAACTCTCCCCGCGATGCCCTGTTGCGGCTCGAAACTATGGTGGCTATGGCAAACCTCGATATCCCGAGTGAGTTTCTGAGGAAATTTGTCAGCTCCGCCATCAATGTTGTTATTCAGGTATCCCGCCTGACTGATGGAACAAGAAAACTGGTGTCTTTGGAGGAAATCACGGGAATGGAGGGAAACATGATTACCACGCAAGAAATCTTTTCATTCCAGCAAAAAAGTATAGATGAAAATGGTAAAATAGAAGGAGAATTCAGATTTCATGGTATTCGGCCTAAATTCATCGATAAATTTACTTTAGCCGGAATAGAGGTCTCTAATGATCTGTTTAACGTTGCGTAAAATGAGCGATCAGCTCTTAGCAATTAGCTGTTAGCTCTTATTATTTCAGGTTGTTACCAGCTAAAAGCTAACTGCTAAAAGCTCAATTGAGGTTCTGTTAAAATTGCAGTTTGAGTTTGAATGGAGGTAGCCGTTCACGGCTTACGAATGGAGTTAAAGAATGAAAATCCTTATTGCCATAATTATATTCGCTGTGTCAATCTTTGTTACAGAAATGATTGTCTATGCTTACAGAACCATGCGCAACCCGGACCGCAAAAAGATCCGGAAAAGGCTGAAAACATTTTCCTCCAGAAAAAACAAAGATGGACATCCTGATATTCTACAGAAAAAACTGCTAAGTGATGTTCCCTTTTTGAACAAAATTCTTTTGCGCATTCCGGGGCCCCAACGGTTAGACCGGTTTTTACAACAGGCTAATGCGCAATATCGTCTCGGTGTTTTTATATTACTTACAATTATCCTTGCGCTGACAGGCTTTTTTGCCGGAGTTTTAATCACAGGCAACTATACCCTCTCCATAGTAATTGCGCCGGCACTTGCTGGAATTCCTTTCTTTTATCTTTGCCTGAAGAAAAAGAAAAGAATGGAAAAATTTCAGAGACAACTGCCTGAAGCTCTGGAATTGATTGCCCGTTCATTAAAAGCAGGCCATGCCTTTCCAAGCGGCATGAAACTGGCAGCCGATGAGTTTGACGACCCGCTTGGCCCTGAATTTGATGAGACCCTGAATGAAATCAACTTTGGGGTAAGCGTTCCTGATGCATTGAAAAATCTTACAGATCGAATTGATTGCCATGACTTGAAATTTTTTGTCATTTCCGTGATTTTGCAGCGTGAAACCGGTGGTAACCTTGCCGAGATTATAGAGAGCCTATCTTATATTATACGTGAAAGGTTTAAGCTCTATGGCAAGGTCAAGATTCTGGCTGCAGAAGGGAAATTATCGGCTATAATCCTTGTTGCCATACCTTTTCTTCTCATAATTATTCTTCGTTTCATAAATCCGGATTATATCAACACCCTGCTTTTTGAGCCTGCCGGGAGAATAATGTCCGGCATAGCAGCATGTATGATGGTGATGGGAATTCTTGTGATGAAAAAAATGGTTAATATTAAAGTGTAATTTAGTACCTAAATTGAGCGATTAGCTGTTAGCTGTTAGCTATTAGCTATTAGCTATTAGCTTAAAAGATCAAACTTATAACACATTCAGCTAAGAGCTAACAGCTAAACGCTAATAGCTCAACTTATAACATAGAGGAGCATGAAATGGCATCCACGATTTCAAATATTCCGATTTTAATTTCCGCATCAGCTTTTCTGGCAGTGCTTCTGTTTTTTGCGGGATTATATCAATATATTCGTCAAAATGCCAGGGCGCGTGAGCTGACAGAAAAAGTGCGGAAAACTGGTGAAAACAGAAATACGTTCAATAAAGAAAAATCATCTTCAGAAACCAGAGACGCGGCCCAAAAACCAATCCTAAATTTCTTAATTTTATTAGGTAAACGTCTGATCCCGAAGCAAGTTGCAGATTATGCTCAAATGAGAACCAGGTTTCTTATGGCCGGCCTGCGTAGCGCAAATGTTCCGGCTCTTTTTTGGGGAAGCAAATTTTTGTTCGCATTTTCTCTGCCCGTCTGTTTCATTCTTGGAATCATTTTTTTAAAACCTGTTGATGGTTCCACAAAGCTGTTTATCTCTTTTTTTCTTGCCTTTTCAGGCTACTATTTGCCTGATATCTGGCTGCGCATGAAAACCTCTGCCAGGAAAAACAAGATATTTGAAGGAATTCCTGATGCGCTTGATCTGCTGGTGGTCTGTGTAGAAACAGGCATGGGGCTGGATGCAGGCATAAATCGGGTGGCAAAAGAAATAAAGTTAAGCAACGAGGTGTTGAGTGAAGAATTCAATATCCTGAACCTGGAAATAAGAGCAGGAAAATCGCGTCAAGACGCGCTAAGAAACCTGGCAGAGCGGACCGGTATTGAAGACATTCACAGCCTTGTGACCCTGTTGATCCAGGCGGACAAATTCGGCACCAGTATTGCCCAATCTCTGAGGGTTTTCTCTGATTCCTTTAGAACAAAAAGGTTTCAGAAAGCAGAGGAGATAGCAGCAAAGCTGCCGGTAAAGCTAATGGTGCCTTTGATTTTTTTTGTTTTTCCGTCCCTGTTTGTTGTAATTTTGGGGCC
>Ga0255434_10129_pt1 | contig 9649 bp, 10 predicted proteins | sample ANMaggSeSYBR02J4_FD_182667 | JGI IMG/M metagenome (GOLD analysis project Ga0255434, IMG submission 182667) | Sediment cell enrichment communities from methane seep in Santa Monica Basin, California, United Staets - ANME aggregate JGI... | ecosystem: Environmental > Aquatic > Marine > Cold seeps >...
TGAAGACAAGCGAAAAAATAGCCAATGAACATAAAGTTTCTAAAAATACAGTTGAACGTGCTGCAAAATATACAGAATCTGTTGATAAGTTACATGAAGATGGCCTTGATAGAGAAGAAGTATTATCAGGCAATCTTGAAGCAACACAAAAGATTATCGATAAATTAGGTAATTTAGATACAAATGATAGAAAAGAAATAATCAAACGGAGTAAAGATAAAGATATAAAAATAAAAGACATTCTTAAAGAAATAAAGATTGGAGAGCCAATGAGTAAAAAAGTAGAAGAGTCACCACCTCATATACATAAATTGAAGTATAATAAATGGGTAAAAACCTTGGATGACGAATCAATTGATTTGTTAATTACACAACCTCCAATTAAGAAGGAAGAAGAAGATAAAAAGGAATTTGTAGAAGAATGGATACCTCTTACTTTTTCAAAAATAAAAGACACCGGAAATGCATACATTTTTGTGAGTCCAAGTAATAAAGAACTTAAAATTTATCTCGATGCTTTAACAGATTCAAATTGTGGATTGAATTTGTGGTTGAATTTGTGGTTGGGCCTGTGGTTGAATTTGTGGTTGGACCTGTGGTTGAATTTGTGATTGGATCTGCGGTTGGATTTGTGGCGGTGTGTTCACAGCGGGCTGTGGGGCCTGTTGAACCTGAAGTTGGGATGATTGTGCTGCTACTGCAGCATCATGTAAGCTCTTCAACTTATTCACAAGTTCCATTATGGACTCAGGTGTAGGGTTTCCGTTAACCACGGAATTATCAGTCGAACCATTGTCCATGGTTATTTCGAGCTTTATCTTCATCGTCCGTTCCTGTGTTATTTTTAGACAGGAATCCAGACGCCCATCCCCTCAGATAGCGGCCGGGTTCCCGTGCTTCGGAAGTATTCCATCCCCTCCGATAATTTGCTGACCGTTACATCGTGAACCAGAAGTGAACTGTTATTCACGTAGTTAACATGTAAAGATGTGTTCAACATGGTATATAAGCGTTTCAGTGGAAACAGAGGTGGATGTGTGTATTTATAGCAATTAACAAGTTTAACACTGTTTTTACCTGAAACAAACCAAATTTTTCATTACTTAATGAATACACAGCACCACAACACATTAACTACATAAATATAATCTATTTCAATCTACTTCTATTTTAATTATCTTTCCAATTGAAACAAGGGGGTAAGTTATATACTGATTAACACAGCATTTCACGCCTTAAATCTGTTTATATGAATTCAATACATATATATTTAGTCCCTTGTGCCAGAACTTGTCAATAGCAATTGTAAATGCGTGGATATGATAATACGGCCTTGAAATTATTTACGCTATCAAGCAGGCATATTAAAATATTCTACCATCATCGGTATGAACAAAATCAGTCCAATTCATACACAATACAATTTGTTCACTAAATATCACTACATATTACATGCCAAATTTCTCATTTCATATACCACATTACGAATTACGAATTAGAAATTGTAAATTACACAATAAATATCAATGAAAAGAGACATAATAGCCACAGTGCCTGAAGAGTTGATCATATCCGGGACCATCCTCTACGGTGATGAATTTAAGCCTATTGAAGGATATCTCTGTATAAAGGATGATATTATAAAGGAAGTGGGAACCGACGCCCAGGTGGATGCCCACATGACCGGGCTGGTTGCACCGTGTTTTGTGAATGTTCATACCCATATTGGCGATGCAGTTCTCAAGGACCCGCCAGTCTCTGATCTGGACAGCCTTGTAAAACCTCCCCATGGCCTTAAGCACAGGGTGCTCAACAACACACCTGAAAACGTACTAAAGGATGCCATGGGCAAGACCCTTGAGGATATGGTATTAAGCGGAACATGTATGTTCTGTGACTTCAGGGAGGGCGGCATTAAAGGTGCATCCATACTATCAGAACTCCTGGGCATCTTCAAAAACATTACAGGTATGGTCATGGGCAGGCCGGGAATGCCAGATGGATTAATTCCCGGTGAACTTGGCGAACTCCTTGGAATCGGTCGCGGTCTGGGCTTTAGTGGTGTTAATGACATTCCTTACCACATCCTGGAAGAGGCAGTGGACACTGCACATGATGCAGGTAAATTATTCGCCATACATGCAGGTGAGAAGGACATGTCAGATATTCCTGAAGCTATCGGACTAAAGCCCGACTTTATCGTGCATATGACGTATGCCGGAGATACACACATTAAAGACTTAGCTGATGCCTGTATTCCTGTAGTTGTATGTCCCAGGTCGAATTTCGTGACCAGAGTAGGTTCACCCCAACGTCCACCCATACAAAAGATGCTTGATATGGGAATCACAGTAGGGGTTGGTACTGACAATGTTATGCTTAATTCGGTCAATATGTTCTCTGAAATGGAATTCCTGTCTAAGGTATACAGGCTGGATGACAGACAGGTATTTAAGTTGTGCACGCTTAATGGAGCAAAAATACTTGGGACTGATGAGGATATAGGTTCAATCGTGGATGGAAAACAAGCCACTATCATGGTAATGGACGATGAGTCACCGAATTTATCTAATAGCAGTGACCCTGTTGCCAGCCTTGTCAGAAGAGGGAGACCTGACGACATCAAAGCAATAATAAATGGAAATGGAGGAATTATCCATGGAAAGTAGATTATTCAAAAACATAATTCTTGCAACGGACGGTTCGAAATATTCTGAAAATGCTGTTGAATATGCCGTTGAGCTTGCCAAGATCTCCAGGGCCAGGATATCTGCCATATATGTAGTTGATACCGGTGCATTTGCCACCATACCCATGGACGCAGCATGGGAGAACATGTATGAACTATTGAAGGCAGAAGGCAGCGAAGCAACCGAAAAAGTAAAAGCAGAGGCAAAAAGATCTGATGTGGAAGTGGAATGCTTTGTTGTGGAAGGACATCCGGCAGAAGAGATTGTAAAATTATCGGAAAATATTCCTGGGGACCTGATCGTTATGGGTACCCTTGGTAAGAGGGGACTTGATAGGTTCCTGCTGGGCAGCGTGGCAGAAAAAGTTTCAAGGACTTCAAAAGTGCCTGTAATGATCGTCAGAGGGGAAAAGCCCAGATAATAAAATATCGTCAACAGTCAGAATGGAGAACTAAATCAATGCCAAATTTTACAACAGTTGATGACATCATGGTACGGGATGTTGCCTTTGCAACACTACCGGGATCAAGGGACGAAATACTGGATATACTTAAAAAAAAGCATGTGTCCGGTGTGCCTGTGGTCAAGAACGGTGATCTGGTCGGCATTGTGACCAGGACCGATCTTTTAAAGAACCCGGAAGAGGAACAGCTTGCAATCCTGATGAAAAGGGACCCCATTACTATTACTGCTGAAAAATCCATTGTACAAGCTTCAAGGGTAATAACCGAATCAGGTGTCAGGAGACTTCCGGTTGTGGAGGGTAATACCCTGGTGGGGCTGATCACTATAGCGGATATTATCGGTGCTATTGCCAGTTTTAACATTCCGGACCCAATAGGGGACTTTATTGATGGCAAAGTTATCGTAGTATGGGAAAATACTCCTGTTTCTGTAATGGGAATGATTTTGGAAATGGCTGAGGTCAAAGCCGCACCTATTGTGAACGAGTCAAGAGAGATATTGGGTGTGGTCTGTGATAAAGACCTTATAAACATGAGCATTATCGAGGATTCTGTTGAGCATTCTGATATGTCTGCAGGTTCGGATGATGATGCCTGGACATGGGAATCAATGCGTGATACTATGAGTTTGTATTACAGCGTATCCAGGATCAAACTGCCGGATTGTTCGGTAAAGGATGCAGTGAAGTTAAAAGGTGAACCGATTTCCGTTGTTCCCAGCAATTCTATCAGCGAAACGGCCAGGAAGATGAAGCGTAATAATATAGACCAGATGCCGGTGATCTCTGCCAACAATAAACTTAAGGGCATGGTCCATGACTTTGACCTGCTTAAGGCATTGATATAATATTGTTCTTAGGATACCTTGATAAGCAATAAGGACAAATTACGGTAAATAATAGAATTGGAGGATGAATAACAGTGGGTAAAAAGAAAGAGTCACAGAGCGGACTGATGTCATCGGCTGGCCTTATGCGTTATTATGAGGTCGATGAGACCACCTACCACATGGACCCGAAAATTATCATGATCGGTGGGGTGTTGATCGGTATTCTGTTACTTGTGTTAAATTACCGGTTCGGATTGTGGCCCTGAACTGTATTCTATTTTTCCTGTAGCCACCCGGCAAACTTTCGCATGGCATTACCCCTGTGAGATATCCGGTTCTTTTCATTGTCTTTTAGTTGACCGAAGGTGCGGTCATTGTACAGGAATATGGGGTCGTAGCCAAACCCATTCATACCCCGCTCGTCAAAGGCTATGGTTCCCTCTACTTCGCCTGTGAATGTGTGAGGCTCGCCGCCGGGCTCACAGTATCCGACCACTGTCCTGAACACAGCTTTGCGGTTGTCCACTTCTTCCATAAGTTTCAGGACGTTCCGGTTGCCCAGGTGATCCTCCACGTACCTGGAATAGGGGCCGGGAAAGCCGTTCAGGGCTTCGATGAATATACCGCTGTCATCTACCATTACAGGCTTGTCCAGTTTTTGGGCACACCACTGTGCGCCGTAGGCTGAGATTGTCTCAAGGTCGTCTGCCTGCAGTTCGGGATAGTCGCAGTCGATATGCTCGACTTCATACCCGATTGCACCCAGGATGTTCCCTGCTTCCCTGAGCTTGTGGGCATTGCCGGTGGCAAAATATATTTTATGCATACCGTGCACGTCCCTTTATCTCTGTTACTCGCTCAAGCACAGGTCCTGCATCAGCAAAGGTCTGGCCGTACCCCTGTGCGAACGCTTCTTTCATTGTCTCGTGGTCATTGTGGGTGCTCACAAATGTCTGGAACAGCACGTGGACGTCCACGCCTCTGGCCTCTACCGAGTTGTCGTGGAATGCCAGCCCGAAATCGATGAGGTACACCCTGTCGTCATGCAATATCATGTTTGAGGTGGTGAGGTCGCCGTGGATGATGCCGGCACTGTGGAGTTTGCCCACTACGTTTCCTATGCGGCGGCTAAGGTCCGGGGTGAGGATGTCCCTGACTTTCTGTCCGTCGATGTACTCCATTGTTATCTCGAAGTCCTCTATGTCGTAGATGATGGGCGTGGGCACGCCCCTGCGTCTTGATTCCGAGATGATGCGTGCTTCTGCCCTTGTGCGCTCCTGCCTGATGGTGCTGTCCAGGGCCTCAAGGCGGTAGCTTTTTGGCAGGCGTTTTTTGATTATCATGCCGTCCCTGAGTTCGATTGTGGCTTCTGCGCCCATGGCTAAGAACATGGGGGAGGGAATGATTTGGATTAATATAAATGTGGCTGTTTCAGGGATTTTATATTCATAACTAATACAAACACGAATTATGATGCATCGACACATCTGACTTTAAGTTTTGTTGTTTCATGATTTTCCGGACACATAAAAATTTCAGAATGGGAAATATAAATCTTAAAAATGTTAGAATAAACTTATATAGTAAACCATTCAAAATTTATAATGTGGATATGAATGAAAAGATTATTTTTTATTATTTTTATTTTATTATTATTTATTAACTTTGCACATGCAAAAACAAATATTGAATGGAATATCGAAGGCTATGGACTGTATGTTCAAGGTGATTACACTGGTGCAATTGAAGCATATGATAATTCAATTGCTCTATATCCATATGATGAAATTGTATGGTACAAAAAAGGGCTTGCTCTTGCTAAATTGGAACGATATGAAGAGGCAATAGAGGCATATGATGAAGCTATTGCTCTAAATGGAAATTATACTTATGCATGGTACAATAAAGGCCTTGCTCTTTATAAATTAGAAAGATATGAAGTAGCAATTGAAGCGTATGATCAGGCTATTTTCTCTGATCCAAATTATACTTATGCATGGACCAGTAAAGGAAATGCTCTTTTCAATCTAGGACGATATGAAGAGGCAATTGAAGCATACGACCAAGCTATTGCTAAAGATTATAATCATTATTCTGTATGGCACAATAAAGGAAATGCTCTTTTCAATTTAGAACGGTATGATGAAGCAATTGAAGCATATGACAGGGTAATTTTCTTAGAAAAAAATGATGCTTCTGCATGGGTCAATAAAGGAGATGCTCTTTTCAATTTAAAACGATATGATGAAGCAATTGAAGCATATGACATGGTAATTTTCTTAGAAAAAAATGATACTTATGCATGGTACAATAAAGGTCTTGCTCTTTATAATCTAGAACGATATGATGAAGCAATTGTAGCCTACGATCAGGCAATTTCCTCTGACCAATATTATGCTAAACCATGGAACTCGAAAGGCCTTGCCCTTGTTAAATTAGGACGGTATGAGGAGGCAATTGAAGCATATGATAAGGCTATTGATATTGATCCTGGTAACCCTACTTACATAAAAAATAAAAAAATAGCTGAACAAGCCCTAAAACCGTCTCCTACTTTTACCAGGGAAAAACTATCTCCTACTTCTACAAGGGAAAAACCATCAATAGAACAGCTAAATATTCCAAGTTTTCTTTTGCCTCCAATTGAATTCCTCGTACAGATTCCAGGAAAATACTTCCTGTTGATCTTTGTGGCATTGGTTATTACAACTATCATCATCTGTGGTTTGTGGATAAAGAAAGATGGTTCCATACAGTATCCGCTTCCAGAATTGACTCGTTTTGATTCTATTGGTGTAGCACTTTTGAGTGGAGGGGTGAAATCTGTCATTCAAACAACTGTTTTTCGATTATGGGATCGTAAATTGATAGACATCAACGGTGAAGGAAGTAACGCTACATTAGAGATTAAAAAGCAATCCCAACAGAATCCTTCTGGTGCCGTGGAGAATGAGATTTATCAGTTTCTCCAATCACCAAAAAAACCCAAAGATATATTTAAAGATGCCAGTTTACAAGACAGAATCAAGATGCATGTTGAGCCTATTCAGAGAGAGTTGGAACAATTGCACCTTGCCCGAACAGAATCTGAACGCAATCGGGCCTGGGGTATCACTGCAATAGCTTTTCTCGTAATATTTGGAGTAGGAGGTACCAAGTATCACCTTGGAAAAACATTTGGCTATCCCACAGACTTCCTATTTGCCCTTCTCTGGGGTTCGCTAATAGTTTTATGGATATCCACCACCAGTAGTGCGATTTTTGGTTCTTCGGATATTACTACAACTCTTGGACGTCGTTACCTCAAAGAAATGAGAGAGCAGTTTAGCTGGGTAAAAGAGTCGATTGACAAGGGAAATGTTCCCGAAGGAATTGATCCCTCACTTGTCGTTGCATTAGGTGGCATAGGAATCCTTGCAGGTTCTGCCTTATATCAGCCTTATAGTGAAGTTTTTTGCCCAGAAAAAAGTACGGGGTGGTCTGGTGGTGGCTGTGGAGGAGGAGGAGGAGGAGGAGGTTGTGGAGGTTGCGGAGGTTAATTTTTATGAAACAAAAAAATCAAATTACAATCTGATAAGGAGGATACAATGAACATGAAAGATATATCAACTACTGCACTTCCACCTGAAGTACAAGCCGCAGTGATCACATTTTGCAAATCAATCCAAGATTTGCTGAGTGATGGTCTTGTGTCTATCGCTCTTTATGGCAGCGCGACTCGAGAAGACTATATACCCTCTACAAGTGACGTAAATATCCTTATTGTCACAAAATACTTAGACATTCCAGCTATGAAAAAAGTGCTTGACCCGGTAGCCATAAGCCGTCAGTATAACATTGCACCGTTCTTTATTACTGAAAATGACCTTCGCACATCAACCGACATTTTTCCAGTAAAATTTTTAATAATGAAGGAAAATTATCAAGTGCTTGTGGGACAGGATGTACTTCATGATCTAGAGATTAAACGGGAACATCTGCGGTTGCGCTGCGAACAGGAAACAATGAATATATTACTCCAATTACGTCGCTACTACATCCTGCATAGTGGTCGGTTGTTGACTGATATAATGTCAAGAATGGTGAAAAGCCTAACAGATATCTTATATGTGCTTATTTTGCTTAAGCAGGATAGCACGGTTCCCCGTGAACAGGTATTCGAGGTTGCAGCCAAGATATTTGACTTCGATCCACAGGTACTCCAGAACGTTGCTACCTTACGAACCACAGAGGCATTATTCTCTGATACGGATGCCGAACATCTATTTGGCAAGTTCATAGGGGTAGTTTCCGGAATTGCAGAACAGGTAGATCAAATGGAATGAAAGACGAAAGGACTTACCGCCCCAGCAGCTTGCTTCTTCAATGGCACATTACAGAACGTTGCAATAATCAATGCAAGCACTGCTACCAAGAGATAAATCCTGAAAAAGAACTTTCATATCAGGACCTGCTCAAGGTTTATGAACAGTATCAAGAGCTACTGGATTTCTGGAATCAGGATGAATCTTTGCCTCGGATAAAAGGACATATCACTATTACCGGTGGCGAGCCCTTTATTCGAAATGACTTCATGGACTTACTCGAATTTTTCTACATGCAAAGAGAAAAAATCAGCTACGCGATTCTTACAAACGGAAGTTTCATAGATGCCGAAATGGCTCACCATTTACATCACCTTAACCCGACCTTCGTACAGGTAAGTATTGACGGCACAGAAGCAACACATGATAGGATTCGTGGCACGGGAAATTATAAACGGACGGTATCGGCTGTAAAACATCTGGTGAGAGAGCATATCCCAACTTTTATTTCTTTTACTGCCCACAATGCCAATTTCCATGAATTTGCCGAGGTTGCTAAACTTGGTATAAAATTGCGTGTTGACCGTGTGTGGGCTGATCGATTTATTCCAATTGGACAAAGTTCTAAATTTCAAGAATGGGTTCTCTCCCCTGATGAAACACGAGAATTATTTGAAATAATGCAGAATGCCAAACGCAAAGCAAAGCGCCGTTTGTTCTGCCGAACCGAGATCGCAATGCACAGAGCACTTCAATTTCTTGTAGCTGGGGGCAGACCTTATCATTGTACTGCCGGTGATACACTTATAACTGTGCAGCCCAATGGAGACTTATATCCGTGCCGCCGCATGCCCATCCGTGTTGGAAATCTTATGGATACACCACTTATTGAACTGTATTCCAATTGTAGTCTATTTCGTTCTTTACGCAATCGCATCAGTGAGAATTGCAAAAGCTGCTATTATTCAAAATTGTGCAGAGGAGGACTCAAGTGTCTTTCCTACGCACTTACAGATAATCCTTTCCAAACCGATCCTGGATGCTGGTATAGTTTGATTGAAGAACATTAATTACAAATTTTACCAAACCCCTCTTAGTTACCTGAAAAAATCCACTTTTCAAGCTCATCCTCGATAGGTATTGTCGCATCCAGCGCTTCCATAAAATTATTGATTTCCCCTATGAACTTATCACCCTTGCTTGGTACCACCTATTGCCGTTAAATTACCGATAAATTTCCGATAACCCGCTGATAAACTATAAGCCCTGCCCCGCCTTGACGAATCTGCTACCTCCAGCCACCCATCTTCAACCCACCCTCTCAGCAGGTTGCGTGCCATTCGCTGCGATAGTCCCAGTGTC
>Ga0255434_10130_pt1 | contig 9646 bp, 2 predicted proteins | sample ANMaggSeSYBR02J4_FD_182667 | JGI IMG/M metagenome (GOLD analysis project Ga0255434, IMG submission 182667) | Sediment cell enrichment communities from methane seep in Santa Monica Basin, California, United Staets - ANME aggregate JGI... | ecosystem: Environmental > Aquatic > Marine > Cold seeps >...
AGACGAAACAAACTTAATGGCATATTACAGTTTTAATGAAGGAAGCGGGCAAATTAGTGAAGACCTGAGTCAAAATAATAATACTGCTGTTTTGGGAGGCTCGTTAGACCCCGACCCCTCAGACCCTGAATGGATAATATCAACAGCACCTATGACATGTCTATATCCATATAACCAAATTGCAATTAATATAGGTATAACTTCAGCAGATTTAGGCTGGACAGAAAACGGTTCTTCAACAACATGGGATATTGAATTAGGTAATGCCAATTTTACCCCAACAGGAATACCCACGGCACCTGGTGTAACTTCCAATCCATATACATATAATTATTTAATTATAAATACAACTTACGACTGGTATGTACGTGCTGACTGTGAAGAAGGTGATTATAGTGCATGGGTAGGTCCGCATACATTTACAACTTTACCTAGTATTCATAGTTTACCATTAACAGAAGATTTTGAAAACGGATTTACATATTTTGGAAATACAATTGAAAATGGGACTAATTGGGTTATAAATACATCTTATTATCATGAAGGTGTACAATGTGCGTCTAATGCATACGCCGCCGATAATTCCAATATTTTATATGAAACCGGTCTTTTGGATCTTACAACAACCTATAATCCTAAGTTGCGGTTTTGGAATATTGCAAAAACGCAGGGTGAATATGATCACTGCTATGTAGAAATTTCAATTAATGGTGGATTAAACTGGACAATACTGCCGGCATCAACTTATTTGGGAGAAGGTATATATGAGTATCCTGCATATAACAACCCTGAAGGTCCTTGTTTCGATGAAGAATCTTATACTGAATGGGGTACCGGCTCTCAAATACCTGATAATGCTACATGGTGGAGAATGGAGTCCTTTGATTTGAGTGATTATAAAAACACTGATGTAAGTATTAGATTCAGATTAGTTTCAAACTCTACAATAGAAAGAGCAGGATGGTATATTGACGATATTTTAATTGCTGACTTTTGTGAATTTGATTTAACGGTATTCTTAGAAAGTCCTTATGAATCAGGTGGAATGAATACATACCTTAATGATAATGGATTCATTTTTTTGGAACAACCATATAATCCGGCTTTGCCATATTACGGTAACATGTCGCCTGTGTGGTTATATGAAGGAACAGAAAGCGTAACTGATATTCCGGCAGGTGTGGTTGATTGGGTATTGGTACAGCTTAGAGATGCTGATGCACCTGGAAATGCCGACTCCGGTACTATTTTGAGTACTCAGGCTGCTTTCTTGCTTTCAGATGGTTCTGTTGTGGACATAGATGGTATTCGAAACATCTCCATTTTTAATCTTGTTTATACTCAAAATCTTTATGCGGTAATATACCACCGTAACCACTTAGGTATTATATCAAATAACCCGCTTGTTGAAGATGAAGGTATTTACACTTATGATTTCAGCACCGGCGAATATCAGGTTTACCCGGATGCCAATGGACATAAACAACTGGCGCCCAATGTTTGGGGGATGATTGCCGGTGATGGTGATGGCAATGGCGAAATTAATTCTGATGATAAAAGCAATGCCTGGTTGCCACAGGCAGGGACAAACGGATACGAATCAGCCGATTTTAAAATAATGAATGGACAGGTGAATAATCAGGATAAAAATGATATATGGTTAATAAATACCGGATTTAACAGCCAGATACCGGAGTAAAACATCCCTTACAAATTATCTTTCCCGTCAATTAGCGGGGAGAAAAGAGGGGTATAAATATTATTATGAAGAAAATAGCAAAAGTTTTATTATCGCTATTAATTTTAAATTTCGGGATTTTTACAATCCTAATTGCACAAAACAACTGCCTTGATTATGACGGAATAGATGATTATGTTGATTGTGGCAATAATTCATCGCTGAATATAACTGATGCGATTACAATTGAGGCGTGGATGAAACCTTCTGCTGATAATTGGAAATACAAAAAACCAATTACTTTAAACCCGGTAACACCCGAAGCAGATTATCAGATTAGGGTTAGACTAACTACTTCAAACTTTAATTATTCAAATGCACAAACAGACGGAGATGATGTCAGATTCTTCGATTCAAATGGAAATTCATTAAATTACTGGATAGAAGTATGGGATAATACAGGAACATCTACTATCTGGGTTAAAGTTACAACTTCCGGAACCGATACAATTTATATGTATTATGGCAACCCGACTGCAACTTCGGAAAGCAACGGAACAAACACTTTCGAATTTTTTGATGATTTTGAAAGTTATGCTGAAGGTTCGGATATAAACGGGCAAGGAGGCTGGACTACCAAGAGGATTGGCGGATCCGGATATGCTAAAGTTGAAACAAAAAACGGCAAAAAGCATCTTTGTTTGTCCTCTACGCATGACGGAACTGTTGTTGTCCATGCTTATAGCAGTTCGGGTAGTTTATGCCTTGGAAGTCGTGCATATAGGGAATCCGCAGCAGCAGAGGCGTATTCACCTGGTTTTGGTGATGGGAGCGTTGTCACAGGTTGGCTAGCTGGACTAATGATGAATGGTTACATGACCATATGGTATGGCTGGGATGGTTTATCGAGTGCAATAGGTAAGACGGTTTCTGGAGTGTATACTCAACTTGCTACTATTTCGGGTACATCATCCCAAGGTATGCACTACCTCTTCGATTTTGTTTGGGATGGAAGTAATCTTAGATCTTATAGAGACGGTACCTTAATATTAAGCGGAACTGATAATACTTTTACTTCACAGACTCATGTCCATCTTTCAAGCTGGGGTACATCAATATGGGATACTGATTGGATCTTCATTCGCAAATACGCCTCGTCTGAGCCTTTTGCTACTATCGGAAATGAGACCGCAGCAGGAATTTCAAAGGCTGGCAGTTATGGAATTGGAGCAAACACAACCACTGCCTTTGCCGGCATCAATGACCAGGCATTATCCGGGACAATATCTTCCGGCTGGAATCATATTGCTTTTACTTATAATAAAAACGCCGGCGGAACAGATGAAATGAAACTTTATATCAATGGTGTTCAGAAAGCAACAGGTGATTATTCAATTGCAATAAGCACCAATACAAATAATTTTTTTATTGGCGATTTAATCGGGTTTGTTGGTCTTATTGACGAAGTCCGTATTTGGAAAGTTGCACGCACCGAAGCAGAAATACGTGCCAATATGTACCGCGAAATCCCCAATCCTACAAGCGAAGCAAACCTTGTGGCTTATTACCAGTTTAATGAAACTTCAGGAACAAATCTTCCCGACAAGTCATCAAATTCAAATAACGGAACTCTTACTAATATGGACCCTGCAACCGATTGGGTAACATCCACTGCTCCCATTCCTTATTATACTGCTCAAAACGGTAACTGGAATACAAATACAAGTTGGGCAAGCGGACAGAATGCACCAACCAATGACTGGGCAAATGCTGAAATTAAACATGACGTAACAATAACTTCCGATGAAGAAGCCAACGACCTTACAATCAACACGGGCAAAAGCCTCACAATTAACGCGGACAAATCTTTAACCGTAAACGGCATATTAACCAATGGCGCAGGAACTTCAGGGCTGGTCATTAAATCCGATGCCAGTAGCACCGGCTCCCTAATCCATAATACTGCCGGAGTTAATGCCACAGTTGAAAGATATTTGACAAAGATGCAATGGCATTTTATTGGAATACCAATCGCCAGTGAAGTGGCAGGTGTGTTTCATTTACCCGGACATTCAAATATTTATTTAAAGACACATAATGAAAATGATAATACATGGGGTAACTTCATCTATGAGGTTACTACTCCGCTTATACTGGGACGCGGCTATGAATGTTGGGTAGGTAATGCTACATTCAGCCAGGATGAAACAATTGAATTTGAAGGAGCATTAAATGCAGGGGATTACACAACCGGTTCAGGCAACTTTTATGATTTGGAATATACCCCGGATCATGGACTTAATTTAATCAGTAACCCTTATCCTTCAGCATTAGAAGCCAATATTAATACAACGGCATGGGCAAAAACCAATATTGTTAACTCTGTATGGACATGGGATGGCACAGCAGGAAACTATGTGTATTGGAACGGAATTGATACAACAGGTGCCGGTTCTGGCGTAGGAAGTTTAGACGGGGGAATTATTCCTTCCATGCAGGCTTTTTTCGTTTTGGCAAACGGTTCAAATCCTTCCCTCACCATTCCTCAAAGTAGCCGTGTACACAGCAGTCAGGCTTATTATAAAGGAACATCAGGAATACCAAATACAATTCGGCTTGATGTGGAAGGCAATGGATATAAAGATGCAATGTTTGTTAGTTTCAATGAGTTAGCTACGGATGAATATGAAGGAGAGTATGATGTTAAAAAAATCTATGGTTTGGACCAAGCTCCGCAGCTTTACTCAATTATTCCAGGAGAAATACTGTCTATCAATTCACTTTCCGAACTTAATGAATACAGAATAGTTAATCTGGGGTTCGAATGTGGTGTTCCTGCTATATTTACAATTGAAGCAAGTGAAATAGAAAGCTTTAAAGAAAACATTACAATTTATCTTGAGGATATTAAAGAAGGGACAATGTTTAACCTTAGTGAAAATCCTTCATATACTTTTAATTATGAAATTGGAGATGATACCAACAGGTTCCTGCTTCACTTCGGAGAACCAAACAGTATAGATGAACCCGGTCAGCAAAATAAAAGAATTTATTCAAATGAAAATATTATTTATATACAACAACCGGCAGGTTTGCAGGGAGAGATTGTTATTTATAACATTCTGGGACAGGAAATAAAAAGAGAAAAAGTAAACAACGAAGAATTAACCAGGATAAGGGTTACAAATGGTACCGGGTACTATATTGTGAAAGTAAAAACCGGCAAACAACTTCTTACGCAAAAAGTATTTATCCGTTAGAAATTAATTATCAACCAGAAAAACCACAGCAATGAAAGTTATAAAAAGAATGATCGTAATAGCAGGTTTAGTAATAATCACAGGTGTTTTATCTGCCCAGTCACCACCACACCCCAATGGCGGAAGCGCACCGGGTAGCGGAAATACGCCTGTTGGCGGAGGCGCACCAATTAGCGGCGGCTTAATAATTTTGCTGGCTCTTGGAATGGGCTATGCAGCCAGAAAAGTCTATGATGCACGCAGAAAAGTTTTAGGTTAGGTACCCCGCTCTTTCGGATTTATGCGCAAGAATTAGGGATAGCTAATCCGAAAAATCGCACAATCGTCTGACCACTGTCTCAGCGTATGCCTTGCGTGAAGTGGTCTGACGAATATGCACCCGCTCAACCGCACAATCGTCTGACCACTGTCTTAGCGAATGCCTTGCGCGCAGTGGTCTGACGAATATGCAAACATGCTGCATTCTTCGACCTTTCAGGACTCCTTCGCTTAATTCTCCTCCGACCTGAAAGGACAAGTAAGCCTGCGCGCAGTGGTCTGACGAATACGCATAAATAAGAAAAATTAAATTTTCCCCTTGTTAATAATTATTTTCCTCTGTCCGAGGGTTTTATTTAAAAAAATGCGTAATTACCCGCAGTAAATTTACGTGATTTCCCGCATGAAAATTGGGTATTCTCCCTGATTTTTATTCCATTTCATGTGTTTAAATTTGTATCGTGAATAAACATAGATAGAACAATGTATTGGATTCTTATTTTTTTCGGTAAATCTTTTTACGGAATCCGATTGTACCTGCCAATCAGATATTTCATAAGGTATTAGTTTGGCAGGCGTAGAAAAATCAGGTTCGTCGGACAGCGGACCTGATTTTTTTTCTGTATAAATTGCTTTTAGTGAAACCTGGAACTTGAAACTTGAAACATAAAACTTAAATATCATGAAACATTTAAACAAATTAACAATACTGCTCATTGCATTAACAATGGGCACAAGCCTGATGGCTCAAAACAACTGCCTGGAGTTTGACGGTACGGATGATTACGTCGATTTAGGAATCAACCAAACCACATTAGGAACTGACTTCACCATCTCGGCATGGGTTTACCCTGAAACAGATGGAAACCACAAAGGAGTTGGTGGTGCACATGGAGTTTCAACGGATGGAATAGTTTTTCTACAATATGAATGGGGAACATGGAAATGTGCTATAGGCACAGGAACTTCTTTTCCGCATGTTAATGTGGATTTACCACTAAGCAAATGGAGCCACGTAAGTATGGTTGTTGACGGGAGCAGTAAAAACATCGAAGTATATCTCAACGGAAAACTTTATGGAGAGGCAACATATCCAGGAGAAACCTTTGATCCTTACGCTTATTTCTGGATAGGTAGAGCCTATGATGATGAAGACAGATATTTCGATGGAAGCATTGATGAATTTAGAATCTGGAACGATATACGGACAGAAGATGAAATCCGCCAGAATATGTATCAGGAAATAAGCAGCCCCGGTTCGGATATGATTGCATATTACAAACTGAATTCAACAAGCGGCACAACTGCTGTTGATGAAAAAAGTAGCTATGATGGTACTTTAACAAATTATGGAGGACAATCAAATTATTGGCAAACCTCCCCAGCTATGTTTGGCCCAAAAAATGCGCTGGATTTTGATGGCAGTAATGATTATGTTAGTATTAACAATTTATATGTAAGTGGTTCAGCATTCACTGTTGAAACCTGGGCATATTTCATTTCATTTAACGGGTCTGCTGATTCATATATCACAAACCTTTTCAGGGGTGGTGATGAAAATATTGTCCTCAGGATTGGCGATGGAGATAAGGATAACAACATGCCTCAATTTGTAGTGAAGATTGGAGGGACTCAATATAAATTAGATGCTAATGCCAGATTAAGTACGAGTACCTGGTATCACCTTGCTGGTGTTTATGACGGTTCGGAAATGAGACTATACATTAATGGCGAGCTTGATAAGTCGCAATCACAAAGTGGAACCTTAACAACCACAACCAATCCACTCCTTCTCGCGGGTTCCACTACTGACAGATTTCTTGATGGAAGCATGGATGAAGTCCGTATCTGGAGCGATGCAAGAACAGCATCTGAAATCCGGGATAATATGTGTAAAAACCTAACCGGAAATGAAACTGATTTAATGTCTTATTACAGTTGTGACAACACTTCAGGAACAACACTACAGGATTTCAGCGGAAATGGATATGATGGCACATTAACCAATATGGATAATGCTGACTGGATAGCCTCCTCAGCATTCAATACTTGGCTGAACACCTCATCTTCAGCCTGGTCAACCACGAGCAATTGGAGCCTGGGAACTAAACCAGCTTTAGAAAGTGTTGGCATTTACAGCTACACAGGTGGAAGTGCCCCAACATTTACTACCGGCGATGAAGCAGGAGGAGGTCATGTTGTCGTAAATATGACATCAGACTGGTCAATAGGAGGTTATTTTTCTGTCTCCGGAAATTTGATATTGGAAAGCAATATAAACTTAAACGGTCAAACTATTGCACTTGGAGAATCAGCCTATCTGATTGAAGATGCCGGAAGAATATACGGAACAAGTGGTCAGATAGAAACCACACGCTCCCTAAGTAATATCAGCAGTGAGAACGTTGCCGGACTTGGCGCAGAGATTACTACCGCAGCAAATATGGGATCTACAGTCATTAGCCGCTCGCATGTGGCAGACACAGATCCGGTAACGATTAAACGGAGATTCACCATCACGCCAACCACCAATACCGGATTGAATGCCACTCTGGTTTTTCATTATGCTCCTGCTGAACTGAACGGGTTGGATGAATCCACATTGGATTTACTCAAATCTATTGATGGGGGAAGCAACTGGACCAACGAAGGAGGAACCGTTGACAATAACGCCAACACAATCACCCAGGTAGAATTGGACGGCTTTTCCGATTGGACCGCCAGCGGAGATGCAACACCTATTTTGGAAACAAGTAATCCAAGCCAGGACTATTTTTCAGGCACTACCGCAGTAATCATCGCATCAGCAGCAACGGTAACATATTCACAAAATATAACTGCAGCAACCGTATCGATTACACCAGTGGAGACTGGTGATGTGTTATCTGTAAGTGGTTTGCCCGGAGGGTTGAACTCATACTGGGACAATGATACCAAGATTCTCACGATAACCGGTACCGGTAGTGCATCTGATTATCAGGCTGCCTTAAGATTGGTTAAATTTGAAACCACCTCCACAACATCAGGAACCCGCACCATTGATTTTAATCTGGGTGAAGGTATAGGACTTACGATAGACGGACAAAAACACTTTTATGAAGTAATCGGTGATGGTGTTTCAAGCATTACCTGGACTAATGCGCGCTCAGCTGCTTTAGGTAGCACATACGCCGGAGCATCTGGTTATTTAACAACTATTATGTCAGAAGTCGAAAATAACTACCTGAAAGAAAAAGTAACTCAAGACACCTGGATAGGAGGCAGCGATGCAGCCGCTGAAGGTGTCTGGAAATGGATGGACGGACCTGAAGCAGGTACTCAATTCTGGTCTGGTGGACCAGCTTCATCCGGAGGCCATACTGTAAACGGAAACTACGCTAATTGGTGGACGGGTGAACCAAATAATTGGAGTAGCAGTGAACATTATGCGCATATGCGGGGAACTGATCTAGCACCTGATCAATGGGGATATTGGAATGATTATGCCGATAATAACAGTAGTGCTAAATATTACATCACCGAATACGGGGGTGATGGTACTGTTTTTACCACAATGGATGATGCAACCGTTGAGGTTAAAACAGACTTAACTTGGGATGGCTCAGAAAGTAGCAATTGGGCTACATCTGCCAACTGGGTGCAGAACGTTGCACCTAATGCTTCTCTTAATGTGGTTATTCCTGATGTAGTTATCGACCCAATAATTGCATATAATGGCACAGCTTCATGCAATAATCTCACAGTTAATAGTGGAGCAACTTTAACCATAAATAGTACAAGTAGCGGCACTGGCTCCTTAATAGTAGAAGGAACAGCCTCTGGCAATGTGATTTTCAAACGTTATGTTGATGAAGCCTCCAAAGCTGCAACATGGCATTATGTAAGTTCTCCAGTTGCAGGGCAAGCACTTAATGATTCATGGATGACAAGCAACAGTATTGTGAACACCCCGCCCTACCAGTTTTTCCGCTGGGATGAAGATACTGATTACTGGATTTATTATGGTTATACAGGTTCAGTACCTGAAGATTTTGGCGATGCAACTTTTATTGATGCCCGTGGTTATGCAGCCACAAGAACTGCTGCCGGCGAGCTATCTTTCACAGGAACCATTAGAACAAGTAATGTAACTTATGCAGCAACATACACAACGGGTAAAGGAGAAGGTTTTAACCTTGTCGGCAATCCATTTACAAGTGCCATAGGTATTACCAGTAGCGCTACATCAACACAAAATTTTCTTGCTCAAAACACAGCATTACTTGACGACAGCTTTGAAGCATTATATATTTGGGATGAGCAAACTGGTTATACAGGAAACCGGAATGATTATAAAGTAATTTCAAACGGGGCAATCGGAAGCTATACAAAACTTTCTAATAACTACATCCAACCCGGCCAGGCATTTATGGTAAAAGTAGTTTCAGATGGCGGCAACCTTGCTTTTAAC
>Ga0255434_10134_pt1 | contig 9522 bp, 7 predicted proteins | sample ANMaggSeSYBR02J4_FD_182667 | JGI IMG/M metagenome (GOLD analysis project Ga0255434, IMG submission 182667) | Sediment cell enrichment communities from methane seep in Santa Monica Basin, California, United Staets - ANME aggregate JGI... | ecosystem: Environmental > Aquatic > Marine > Cold seeps >...
TTGGAAAGCCTTGGTGGTTATTATGACGATTAAGCTATCTGTGAAAATCGGTGTTGAAAAGGTAAAAAAAATGATTTAGAAAGAATATTGAAAGGAGGTCAGTGCTATGAAAAGGTATCGTTTTTTTCTTATGACGGTCTTTGTGTTTACTTGTGTTATCGGATCAGAAGCGCCGGTAGTGGCCGCTGAAGAGGCCCCCTCTATGTCCGGTAATGCGGTCAGCACCAGGGATCCTGGCATACCTTTAGACCAGCTCGAACTCCTGCTGAGGCCGTTGACGAAAACAGAGCTTGTCATCGAAGCCGATGCTTGGCTGCAGATACTGAAGGCAAAGGTCAAACAGATCAGCGATGCTGAGATCGCCGTCAAGAAGAAGAATGAACAGATAGCAAAAGCGGAAGAAGTGGTTGATGCCGCCAAGGCCGCCAGGGAGGCTGCAGAAGAGGCCAGGAAAGCCAAGGAAACGGCCAGCCGGGAGGGTGGCCTGGAGGCAATGGCATTCACTTAAGAACTGCACCCATTCACTTAAGGAATCGTTAAAAATACAATTAGTTAGCCAATAATGTTCATTCCCATGATTTCGCTTAACTTGTTCTCCATTTTTTTTATCGGCTTCATTGATTTTCTCAAATAGGATCGATTGGGTCGAACTTTCTGTCGGTAACGAGAAATAGAACCAACTATTTGTTGAATTACCTCTCTTACACAATTTACAGGTACAAACATGATTTCTTCTAAATGTCTCGAAACTGTGGCTAAACAATTTTTGAAATTTACTTTCATCTTTGGTGTGCTTTCATCTTTTTTACTCAAAGGACTAAGCATTTTTGATATCTGATCTTCTGCTTTATTTGAACACAACCTGTTCATAGTTATAAGAACAAAATGGGCGAATAATTCTTGTTTGACCCCTCGTTCACTTTTTCCGTGAAAATCATCAACGATGATAAATTCTTTACTGACTTTGTATAATTCTTCAACTCCCCAGCGTGAATGATAAATATCTTTGAACATGTCAGTTTCATATTGTTTGTCCATGAGAGTTGTTCCTATGCAATAGGTCGTTTCAGCAATAGTATATTTTATTAAACGAAATTTTAATGGAACAACAGTTATGTCGGGAAATTTCTTTTTTATCTCTCTGCTTGTATCTTTTGAAGGATTGAGCGTTATAATTTCGTCGACTTGATCACTTGTTCTAAATTCTTCGATTTCTTTGTAAGTGTTTTTTTGTAACCTGAAAACAGGATTGATATTTGATTTTACATGATAATACAGCATGGCATAGGAGAAATACCCTCTATCATATACAACAATATCGGTTTCTTTTAACGATGTCAGGTGTAAAAACGCGCATTTCCTTTCGTCACCGTGCTTTACTAAATCAAAGTCGTAAGGTATTTTTGATTTTAATTGATATAAACAACTTACTAAACCTTGAGGATAGTAGGCATTATCTGATGGCGTCTTGTATCCGTCCTCAATCAATTCATGTGGTAAGTTTATTTTACTGCCATCAACTGCAAATATTCGCTGATTGTTCAATCGATATAATTTATTGGTTTCATCTTCATAAACACTTATAATCCTTTTATTGAGTATTTTAAATATTGTTTCATCTAATTTTGCACGGGCATTGGTAAATGCTGATGCAGCAATCGGTTTTTTCTGCGGTAAAGGAAAGTTCATTTTACGGCAATTATTCCAAAAATCAGAAATCGTTGTCCCATAGCTCTGACTATTTTTGGAGAATAATAAACGAAATATCAAAAAGATAAGTAACATAGAATCTATAATGCGTTTGCGTTTTTGCCATGTTTTATCAAATTCATGAGCAACCTCAGCGATGATAGTGATCACTTTACCCCATAAGTTGATAAAATTCTCATCAATTTCTATCTGATTATTTTGTAAATTTTTCTTTTGGTTTCTTAGTTTTGCCCTGGAATTTGACTCTAATGGATAAACAAAGATGGTTTTGCTCGAAGTTTTATCGTTATCAGATTCATCTTTCCGTGCTTTGCCTGTTGTTTCTCCTATGCGGTTCCAATTTGCTGCACGATAACAAGATCCAAAATATTTACCCGGATCGACAAATGTTTCTATCAATACCGGACGATAAAGATGCTCCTGTTGCCAATCATTTTGAATTTGTTTGACAATAATAGAAAGGGATTTGCTGGCCAAATTGTCAACTTTAACCCAGGGGAATATTAGAAAGCGATTGTTATTAACAATTAAGTTTAATCGCTTTACCCGATCTTTTTTGTCCCAACCAATCCAGGTGTCTCGATCCGATAAGTGCCACACAGCAGGTATAAACATCAAGCAGCCCAATAGTCGATTATTCAGGTTTTTGGAAACTATAAAATACCGTAAAGTATCACCAATAGGGTGCTTGTAACCCAAGTAATGATAGCGATCCACATATTCATTCCATAAGGATACCTCTTTTTTATCCTTTACGATCCGTAACTCTAAAGGTGTTATTTCCTCTAATGAGCATAGTATTGGGGTTTCTTCCACCGTTTTATCTGACCAAACAATTTTTTTCGTAACACGCTTTTTCTTTATTTGCTTTTGAGGTAATTGTATATAACCTCGGTTTTCAAGCTGTTCTAAACTATCTAAACAGGAATTTATTTTGTCAGAACCTTTTGGTGTTACCCAGGATAGGTGTTCACAAATAGTAAAGGCTAATTCAGTTCGACTTAAATTAGGAAACGTCTTCACAGTTTCTTGAACTTGACGCAGTTCTTTTTTTGAAAAATATCTCCCTGAAAGCACCAAGGGTTTTGAAATAGCACATTCCATACAACACCACCTTATAAATCAAAATTAAGTTGATGCTATTATTAACGAATGTGTTTGATATAGTCAAGAAAAAAGAATAAGTTTTTTATTATTATCTCAAAATTTAAACAAATTTAAATAGTTATATCTGTCTAATAAATTTTGAAACTATTTACTTTTAAATGAATGCCATTGGCCGGGAGGGACCTCAACAATTTTAATTGCTGCATTGCTGGCTTTTGCAATGTTTTCGAGTTCTTTTCTAAGCCGGAGAACAATAGCATGGCTTTGCTGCTTTCGTTTATTTTTTTCAGCAAGATTTATACGGATATCTGCAAGGTGGCTTCCTTTCCTCAGGTAATAGTGACGAACCATACCGTTGAAATCCATGGGAGACGAATTTCCTACATAGGACACAAAGCTGGTAATTTCAGGGATTTCCCTGAGAAAGTCTTCAAAGGACTGTACAACAGTATTGGTGGTTTCAAGTGTAGTTCCTTCCGGCATGTCAATAACTATCTGGAATTCATTTTTGTTATCAAAAGGAAGTATTTTCAAGGGCACAAGTCGGAAAACAGCAAGAGCTACAGATACTAAAAGGAGAAAAATAATAGCAGCGAGAAGCATGTATCTTTTGCTTTTTGATTTGAGAAAAGGAGATACAATTTTGCGATAAATTTGCCCGATCCATACATTTATACCTTTATCATGATTTGGCTTTATCTGATTTGTTTGGGAGCCGGTCATCTTGCGGATATTCATGTTTTTCAGCAGCAGGTGCGTTAACCACGGCACAATGGTAAGCGCACAGAGAGTTGAGAATGTTACTGTAAGGGGAACATTTGCTGCCATTGGAGCCATGTATGGCCCCATCATTCCTGTAATGAAAAACAGAGGTAGAAATGAGATTATTATGGCGAGTGTGGACATTATTACCGGAGGAAGCACTTCATTAACGGCAAATAGCGTTGCTGAAAAGGCTTTACGCTTGCCCATTAAAATATGGCGCTGTATGTTATCTACATTTGTAATAGGATCATCAACTACAAGCCCCAGGGAGAGTATAAGAGCAAAAAGGGTAACTCTGTTAATTGTATATCCGAACAGATAATTGACAAAAAGAGCAAGAGAAAAGCTGACAGGTACTGCAAGTGCAACCACCAGTGCTTCACGCCATCCAAGAGTAACAGCAAGAAGTATAATAACGGAAATAACCGCAAAAGCCAGCGAACTTAAGAGTCCATTTACTTTTTGCCCGGCAGTTTTACCGTAGTTGCGAATTACTTCAACATTAACGCCATCGGGAATAGTGCTTTTTTTCAATTCTTCAAGCTTGACCAGGATATTTTCGGAGACTGTAACGGCATTGGTCCCTTTTTTCTTGGCAAGGCCGAGTGTGACGGTCGGGAATGAAAAGGCGGTATTTTCTTTATTGTGAGTTTTACGATAGAAATTTGAGTAACCGATTCTCGAGTAAGACTCTGATTCTTCCGGGCCGTCGAATATATTTGCAATATCTCGCAAATATACCGGACGTCCATCGTGAACTCCAACCATAAGTGATGAAACTTCATTTGAAGATGAAAGGAAAGATTTGCTTGTTACGGTAACTTCTTTATTAAAGCGGGAAAATTTGCCTGCTGTAACAGAAGCATCCGCTCCCTGGAGAGTTCTCTGCACTTCAAGTAAAGATACTCCAAGACCTGACATGCGTTCAGGTAAGAGTTCAACGCGTATCTCTCGTTTGCGGCCACCAACAATTTCAGCCCTTGAAATATTTTTTACCTTTGAAAGCCTTGATAATACTTCCTCACCGATTCTGCGAAGTTCATAATCATCATAACGATCTGAATAAAGACTTATATTTACAATGGGAACATCGTCTATTTCTACTGGTTTTATCACCCATCCCTTAACAATCGGGGGAGCGGCGTCAATATTCATTGTAATCTTATTATGGAGTTTTACCAGCGAATTTTCCCTGTCTTCTCCCACATAAAATCTGACTGTAACGATTGCCATGTCCTCACGGGACATCGAATATACGTATTCAACGCCGTCAATCTGCCATAAAAGGCGTTCCAGGGGCGTTGCAACAAGTTTTTCTATTTCGGTTGCATTTGAGCCAGGAGCATATACATAAACATCCGCCACGGGAACTACTATTTGTGGTTCTTCTTCCTTGGGTGTGACGAGAATAGCGGAAATTCCGAGGCACAGGGATAAGATCAGCAGGATGATTGAGAGATGTGAGGAAATAGATTTTCTGACAATACGTGCGATAAAACCGCTCGGAGCAGATTCGTATTCCGGCATTAAGTTATTCCTCCCAGCCTATTGTCTCATCTCCGGATAGTCCGGTGAGAACTTCGACCTTATCTTCAAAAGTTTTGCCGGTTTTAATAAAACGTGTTTTCCAGGAATTATTTTCCTTTACTGTAACCAGTTCAAGCTGTCCTATATTACGAACGGCAATTTTTGGTATAACAACAACCTGGAGGTCTTTAACAGGGATGTGCAGTTTTCCGAACATGCCGGGATATATTCCGGATATACGCGGCAATAATGCCTTTACAAGAAAAGTCCGTGTCTGCGGATCAGCATAAGGGACAATCTCTTCAACCGTTGCCGTCGCTGTTTCATTCAAAGTATTTATTGTTACTTTAAGAAATGTTCCGGGTTGAATCTTTCTGATCAGTCCTTCACGTACATATGCTTCAAGCCTGAGCGAGCCGGTAGTTTGCAGTATAATTAAAGGCTTTCCTGGTAAAGCTAAATCTCCTTGTTCAACAAGACGTTTTAAAACTTTACCGCTTTCAGGTGCTTTTATCTCTGTGTATCCAAGTGCTATTCCAGCCTCCTTTACGATTTCTTTTGCCTGTTTTATTCCGGATTCTGAAGCTGACAAAGCTTCTTTAGCTCTATTTAAAGTCGCCTTTGCCTGAAGGTATGCTGATTCGGCTTTTTCCATATCTTGAGGGGTAGCTGCCTGGGATGCAAAATAAATTTTTGTACGTTTATAATCAGATTCAGCTTCTGTAAATGCCGCGCCGGCGGCTATTATTGTCTGTTTTGCCTGTTTTTTTCCTGATATGGCTGTTTTTAAGGTTTGTTTTGCCTGATCAAGACGTGACATCAACTGTCTGTTATCTAAAGATACTAAAACCTGACTTTTAAAAACCTTGTCGCCGGGTCCGACCTTGACAACAAGAACCTGAGCAGTTACCTGGGATTCAATAGTCGCTTCTGTAACAGGGCGCACTGTTCCAACAGCTTCATAGCATTCGGTTATAGTCCGGACAGATGCCTGCCCAGTTTTTTTCGGTGACACATCATTTTTTGATGCAGCCTGAAACTTGCCTGGCGCAATTTTTGTGCTTGAAATGAATCTAACAGCAAAGAAAACTAAAATTAAACTGACTGAACATAACAATATTATTATAATTTTTTTGTTTTTCATGGTGTGAATTTATCCACCTTCCCCCAGTAACCTACCGCTCTGCCAATATCCGCGAGTGCCTTTTCCCTGTCATAATAAGCTGCTGTTGTTCGAGTCTTTGCTCGATTAAACGCAAGCTCGGCTTCAAAGTATCGTGTTATAGTAGCAGCGCCGCCTTCATATTGTTTCCTGACAAGCTTAAAAGATTCTTCAGCCATGGCCACGCTTCTTTCCGCTACATCGAGCCTGGCTTTTGCTTCCGCCAGTTTCAGGTAGGCATTTTTAACATCAAGCTTTACAGATAGTCTGGTTTTGAGATCTGCTGCCAGCATTTCTTCAAGCCTGGCTTTTGCTTTTTCCTCTTCTGCTTTTGTGCTGAAACCAGTGAATACGTCCCAGTTAAGAATGACTGCCGTAGTCCAGTTGTCTCTTGAGTCATTGTAAGCCATTTCAGGATCATCAACATAGTATTTGCTTTGCAGATCAACTCTGGGCAGATATTCTGCACGAGACAGATCAAGAGCCATTCTGCTCTGTTTGATACGTTCCTTAATTTTATTAACTTCAGACCTGTTTTCAAGCGCATAGGCAACACCGGCAATGTATTCATTTGGTAAGGGGATTTCGCGGCTTTCTATTTTTTTAAGTCTGATTTCAGTTTCGGGGCTTACGCCGAGAATACTGGCAAAAGCAGCTAAAGTTGTTTTTAGCCTGTTTTCACTTAGGAGTACGTCTTCCCTGGCTTGAGCAAGACGGACTTCCAGGGATAATATGTCTGATTTTAGAACTCCTCCGGCTCTGAACCTCACATTCATTAGACGCAGTTGCGACTTAACAGTTGATACGGAGTCCCTGGTAATTTTAATGTATTCTTTTGCGGCAAGAGCGTTATAGTATGTATGTATTACTGAGGCAACTAGGGAGTTTTCTACGCTTTTTCTGTCTATCTGAGAAATAGAGAAATCGGTTTCAGCGATTTTTTTATTTAATATATCTCGTCCGCCATTGAATGTATTTATTCCTGCTTTAATTCCGGTCTCATAATTTTCATACCAGCCCGGAGAGTTAAAATCTGTATTTGCAGGCAGCAGTCTCTGGTCAATCTTCTTGAAAAGATATCCTGATGGTGCATCCCCCTGAGAATATTGAGTATAAAATCCAAGAAAGGGGAAAAAGTTAGCATTTGCCTTTTCGATCATAGCTTTTGCCTGTTTTATGCGGGCAACGGCAATCTTGTTATCAGGATTATTTTCAAGAGCAATTTGAATTGCATCGTTCAAAGAGACAGGTTCTTGTAAAGCACAGGTATATTGTTCGGTTTTTGAAACTTTTGTTGAAAACACATCATCGCATATTACTTTTGCATATTCCTGCCTGATGCTTTCGTACGTGTATTTGTCATGAGAAAAACAACCGCAGGTTATAAGAAAGAAAGATAAGATAATGACGATTTGAATTTTATTTGCTTTTGATACCATTTCAAAAAAGCCAAAATCCATTTTATATTCCATGCTTTTTTGTTTACAAAGTATAGGATTAACCTGTGTGTGTAGAGAACAGATTTCAGAACAGTATTTTGTTAGTGATGAAAAATGCCTTAAGTACACATCTAATTTTTAAGGGTATTTATGTGCTTTCCATGATGAGGTGGGTCAATAATAGCGTTACACTATTTGTATCTTATTAATCGTTGATTCGTTTCATTTGGTTGTGAAAACATCATGAAACGTCCATGAAATATAGACTTCCAGATAATTAATTTCACAAGGCCAGAAGGAGGAAGGCGTATTAGTTATACGTCGACGACTGATAACACAGTGAAATTAATTATCTGAAAGTCTATAGGCATCTATGCTCCATTCCTAAGCATAGACCCTGTCTTTTGTATTATGAGATGGTCGCGTGTGATGTTTGGGACGAGATGCAGGAACTCCATACAACATCCCTTCTGCGCTAATATCTTCATCAATATCCGGCCAATGGACGCCGTGCCCGTCGCCAATCATCTCAAAATGGGTGCGTTGTTCAGGTGTCGCCTCAGCCAATCGCCATGACCACTCCAAAGGAACACTAATTACCCTGCCATCCATCAGATAGGCCGTAATGCTTTCATCATTGACAGACACTTCTTTAATTTTAAGCGATATTTTTACCACAGTGCTCATACCATGCCTCCATAATGTAATTGAGATACGCTCCTCCAATCAGTTTACGAATCTGGCGCAGTTCGTGAGGAGAATACCCATGATTTTGGTTCAACACCAGCGGATCAAGCCAGAATTTACACACCATGCGTTCTCGTTGCACATGAACATGCGCTGGTTCAGCACAATCAAAACTGTAAAAGAAGAGCCGATAAGGGCCAGGGATATTTTTAACTGTTGGCATTGTTTCCTCTCGTATGTTGACAAATGCGTGTTTCGTAGAGAAAAGCTCAACACAAACTCACGAAAATACCGTAGAGTAACCATCTAAAAATATCAAGAAAAAGAATATGGGAAAATACGAAATTTTTGTATTATGATTTGTTTTTCTTGCGTTTACGTTTGAATTTTGAAATCCTGACCTTCGCTACTCGCAGATTTTTACAGAGCAATCGGATGTTAATACGCAGGATATCGTGTAATGGTCTTGACATCTTATCCGGTTAGAGTTGCCGGCAGATCATTTTTTCACAGCTTATCTGAGTAGTAAGAAACGGGGACGAAATAACTTCCCCAACTATACATCACAGCTTCAGGCCACCTTTGCCCGATCTCAAATCACAAAAGTTGATGGAATAGCGGGCTATTTTGATATTTTTGTGATTTGAGATCGAACAAATTTGACCCAAATCTATGCGCCTACTTGGGGAAGTTATTTCGTCCCCGTTCCTAAGGAAATTCTATTTTAATTTCTCCCTAATTTCTAATTTCCAATTTCAAGCCGTGAACGGCTACCAAAATCTTTTATTAGACTAACAACTCTGTTTTCGATTTCATCCCTGATATTACGCATAAAATCAATTGGTTTTCCTGTTGGATCAGGCAGATTCCAGTCCTCTATTTTAACCCCGGGCATAAAAGCACATTCCTCACCGCAACCCATAGTGATAATTATATCCGGTTTTACTTCAGCAACTGCCTTTTCAAATGATTTAGGATTGCGAAAAGCCATATCCAGCCCCTTTTCACTCATTGCTTCGACCATTAATGGATTAATTTTACCGGCAGGACTGCTTCCTCCGCTTATAACTTCAAATTTATCGCCGGCAAGGTGCTGGGCAAAAGCACTGGCTATCTGACTGCGGC
>Ga0255434_10139_pt1 | contig 9353 bp, 9 predicted proteins | sample ANMaggSeSYBR02J4_FD_182667 | JGI IMG/M metagenome (GOLD analysis project Ga0255434, IMG submission 182667) | Sediment cell enrichment communities from methane seep in Santa Monica Basin, California, United Staets - ANME aggregate JGI... | ecosystem: Environmental > Aquatic > Marine > Cold seeps >...
TATCCAGACTTTTTTACTCATATTGAAGATTCAATTACTTGAAATGCAAAATCTTGAGATAGAGAAAGACCACGGAGTAGCTGCTGTTACTATTCCATATGCAGAGTTGCTAATACCAAAGAAGTCGTCAAACAAAATATTTGGAAATACGGTTAAGTATATACTTTCTCAAGTAAGCAAAAATCTAGAAGATTATGATTTATTTAAACAATTGATTGAGTCAGAATTTAGCTACATAATGAGATCAAAAAATAGAATAAGGTCTAGACTTGTCAAACTTGTAAGCACAAGTTTAAAGCAAGCTTCAAAGGAATTTCCATTTGAAATACCTTCTAAAATATTCCAACATTGCCAGAAGTTTTGTGAAGACTTGTATGATGAATATGAAAAGGAGAGATTTACTGATAAATTTAATGGCACTGTTATTCCCAGATTTAGAAAAATCGTGTTTGGAGACGAATACGACCTGGGTCCAATCGAATCAGAAGAAGAATTAATCGCCATTTTGAACAAATATGAGGAAGCATTTGGAAAAATGGGTGTGAAAATTCCCAAACCGGATGAAATTAAAAACGAATGTGAATCTAATAAAGATTATGAAAAACACAGAGAAAGATTGGAGCGAATTTTTAGCAGAAGGGTCTGAAAAATTAACTTGTTTCACTTCTTTTACGTTGACAGGTTATAGAGTTTAAAGAGAAGATTGAATCTAAAAGGAAATTCTTTTACAAATCTTACACCGGCATATCTTTCTTACCTGCTTGATCCATTTTCTGCTCAAAGATCAATGCCTGTTTAAGGGTACCTACAACCACTTCTTTATGTTGTAGGTCAAATACGCTTCTCTTTTGTTTTGATATGACCAATGTCTCATCTTCCACTCCAATAATTAATTTATCGTGTGGGTGGATGCCGATTTTTTCACATATCTTATGAGGCAGAGGCATGATACCTTTTTCATCCACATCAACAATTTCCACATTAGAATTCATATAAAAGGTAATATGAGAGATTGGTATATAATGAGATTGTCTGAAAAGTACCCGAAAAGCGCCTAAATTGAAACTTCCAGAAATATTGTTAAAACTAAATCACTATGCTGCGCCCGGTCACGTTTAGACAGCAAAGCTGAAATATTCGAAAAGTAGGCTTTTCCGACAATCTCATAATAATCAATGAACAATATCCAAAAAATTTTTAAATTATGAGCAGAATGGATTCAGGATAGCTGGCATAGTAGCCATAAAGCGGCTCCAACTGACGTGAGTACCTGCCATAGTGCATGAGGCTCCCTCCGAATTTTCCGGGGCAGTGGCTGTTTCTTCTTTGCCAGGGTCAGCGATTCTCGACTACTTCCTCCCGCTTACCATATACACAACAGCCCCCACCGCCATCAATCCCCAGTAACTTATAGCCCTGTCAAGTAAAGCAATCCCCCGCCGCCACGCCCGCATCCACCCCAACCAGCACGAACACGCCCACAATGGCAAACTCCACTGCACCCAGGCCGCTGGGTGTGATGGGAAGAGCAGATACCAGGGATGCCGAAAGTGCAACAAACACTATCAGGGACAGGCCGATGTGGATATTATGCAGCGGGGATAGCGATTCCACCACAAAGTACAGTAGGGCGGCTTCCATTCCCCATATCAAAATAGTATACAGGATTATCAGCACAATAGAACTCCTGCCTGCTGATTCATGCAGCCCCTCGGCAAAATGGGTGAATATTTGCTCAAGTCTTGCTGGTAGCCACTTTCCATTTTACCCCTTTACCACGCCCTGGTTGCGATTCGGCAGCCTGCGCCCATGTCAAATTAGCTGTTCAGCGAAGCAAAAGGGATTTTTGTAATTTGTAGGAAGAAATATAAATATGGTGATCCTAAATTTAACAGATAACTTTATCTGATTACAAATGTATACAAATGTATTATGATCGTTTCAAATGCTTCAACTCTAATTCTTCTTGCAAAAGTAGGAATTATGCGTAAATTTATCGATGTGTTTGGGGTGATAACAATTCCAAGCGAAGTGGAAAAGGAAATTATAGCAGGGGATACATTTGATTCAAAAATATTGGAAAAAGAAATCAAAGACAACCATATTGTAGTGAGAAGAATAAGATCAAGCACGGAAAATGTCTTAAAAGAATTCAAGATGCACGAAGGAGAAGCCGAAGCATTCGTTTTATATAATGAGTGTGGCGCAAAAGCGATCTTGACTGATGATGGGGAACTGATTAAGTTATGCAAACTATTTGATATCCCATTCGTCAACGCTTTAGCTATTATTACGAGAATGTTTGAAAAAGGTATATTGACACACATAGAAGCATGTGAATATTTACAGAAATTAAATGCTTATGGAAGATACTCAAAAAAAGTATATGATTATTTTAAGCAGGAGGTGAAATGCCCGTGATAATATCAATCAGGTATGAACCAGCAAAGGACCTAGAGTTCATAACAGAATTTATGGGCGTAAATAGATCAAAAATGCTGCGTGAATTAATAGATGAAGGCAGGAAAATGAAATCAATAGAATTGTATAAGCAAAGGAAGGTAAGTTTAGGTCTGGGTGCAAAGATTGCAAAACTTTCCATTTCTGAATATCTGGATCTATTAGAAGAATATAACGTTCAAATCAATATAGATGTAGATGATGCAAAAAAAGCACTTCAACATGCTAGAACAGTCATTTAGGATAGTAAACGAACATTTTCGATGGAGTTGGAAGGATGTATTCCCATCTGTCCATAAGTAAAAAAACGCAGGTGGCTCCCTCCGAATCTTCCAGATCGGTGGCTGGTTCTTCTTTGCCAGACTCAGCGATTCACGACTACTTCTTCCCGCTCAACATATACACAACAGCCCCCACCGCCATCAATCCCCAGTAACTTATGGCCCTGTCCAGTATGGCAATCCCCGCCGCCACGCCCGCATCCACCCCAACCAGTACGAACACGCCCACAATGGCGAACTCCACTGCACCCAGGCCGCTGGGTGTGATAGGAAGAGCAGATACAAGGGCTGCCGATAGCGCAACAAACACAATCAGGGACAGGCCGATGTGAATATTATGCAGCGGGGACAGCGATTCCACCACAAAATACAACCGTGCGACCTCCATACCCCAGATAAGTATAGTATACAGGATTATCAGCACAACAGAACTCCTGCCTGCTGATTCATGCAGCCCCTCAGCAAACTGTGTGAACATTGGTTGTATCTTTGACGGCAGTTTGTTGGCAATAGTGGTCTTTCCTGATGAAAAGGCTACCACTATCGATATCAGCAGTACCAGAATAGCAAATCCAAGGGCCAGGGATACCCTGATCGCCTGCGGGATGTCAGTCCCGAACACCATGATACTGGATACCCCCATCAGGATGACCAGCACCAGTACATCATAGATGCGCTCCACATACACGGTCCCGAAACACTTTGAGATGGATACGTTCCATGCTTTCTTTGCAAGGTATCCGCGGTACACATCCCCCATCTTGGCAGGGACCAGGGTATTGGCGAACCAGGACAGCAGGAATATCTCGCTTGCATCCTTTAGTCCCGCCCTGACACCTATATTATTAAGCAGCAATCTCCACCGCTCGCCCCTTATGGGTAGCGAACCAAAATACATGATTGCAGCCACTGCAATATAACCCGGGCGGGCGTCCCCGATGACCTCCAGTATCCTGTCAAATTCTATCCTTGAGAACAGGAAATAAAGCACCACTGCAGCCACAGCAAATGAAACGATGGTCTTTGGCTCGGTAAGCCTGCTTACAGGTGAGACTGGTTTTTCATCCTCGATCAACAGGTCTCACCACTTGATAAATATGAACATTCGGATTAAAGTAGACCAGCCTGAACCTGTCCTGGTTGTTCATGAATAGCTTCCTGGCATCATGACCGCCATAGCGCTCGGCCTCCACACCACCAACATAGATGTATTCCACATTGTACTTATCAAGTATCCCGTTGACAGTGTCAACATCACTGGAGGTGTACACCCTGGGCACCTCATACCAGCGCTCATTGACAATATCAGCACCGTTACGCCAGTTCTTCTCATGACCTGCCCAGCCCAGTACAGTAGGCAGGCCCGTGAAGGCAGTCACATGAGTGTTAAGTTTATATGCCTGTCCGGGACTTTGCAGCACCACCGGGGTACCGCTAAGGTTGTCCAGCCACATAATTGCATTGTACTCATTTTGATATTGCTGTTTAAGGTAGGCTGCACCGTCAAGGGTGGGCTGGCCTTTGAAATTACCTGAACGGGAATAGGTGGCAAATACCGGATATGACATTGCCGCAAGTACCAGGATGATCGCTATGATCGCAAATCCCTTCTTTGCTACACCAGCCATGTCCTCCATATTCCCCATATTCCCTGTGTCCTTCATGTCCCCCATATCCTTCACATCCTCCATTTTCCCCCAGTTCCAGAGGTGATAGAACACAGCCCCTGCCGCCAGTGCCCAGACTATCCAGTGCTGGACATATATCTTGAATACCGTATTGAACCTGATGTACTGGGGGGAAGTGATGCCAAAGGAGTCCTGGATATAGAAAAGCTCACAGAACAGTGACAGCAGGGCACCCAGCAGTATCAACAGGTAGATGAACTGGATGGAAGGGTCCTCTTCCTTTACCAGCAGGTAAATGGACATGACAATAAGCGGCAGTATAATGATAAGTATCTCGATATGGGTCAGATATGCTGCCACAATTGCGATTGCAAGACCTCCCAGTATCATTTTCATGTCAGGGTAATAGTTATCATAGAAATTGAGGATGGAATAAACAAACAGGAAAAAGAGCATTATTCCAAACACACCCAGGTAGAATATTATTCCGGTCTGTCCGTATGTTACAAGCCTGAGTGAATGGGATACATTACTGGCAAGCAAATGGTATGGCAGATATAACAAAATACTGGAAATAATAACTACTGCACCCACTACTGCCAGCTTTGCCAGTTCCACCGGATGCACACTGAAAATCCGGCCTGTAAAACCCTGGTTTTTACTTAGCTTTGCAAAAACCCTGATCCTCCATGCTGCAAGGACCATCACAAAGAAAATGGCATACGTAGGATAATCCCAGGAGTTTAGCGGGAACATGAACCCTAACAGCAATGTGATGACAGCCAACAGCGGGATATTGTATTCCTTTCCCCCTCGCAGCAGGTTAAGCAGCAGGGCTATCATTAGCAACTGGAAGGCTATAGCTATCATGTGGGCGTGCAGGTCTGCCTGAATAAAACTGAAATAAGGGAACTCGTTGATGGTATTTGGTATCACCCTGCTGGTCGGCCAGTAGTTGTATGCAGATAGTCGTGCCAGGACATCACCTGATGGAACATTGAACAGACCGTGATACTTGGGCACGAACAGGGTCACAAGTAATTGGATAAAACCGGCGGGATTGCCGAATATCACAACAAATGCCATGATAATTAACGCAAACACCTTGTTGTTACTGACAAGGTCCTTGCCAATGCCGTACGCTGCTGTGGTTGACAGGGCGAACATGGTTGCCACACCAAGATTAAAACCAATAGAGGGGAGCACGTTTGAGAGCTGGATAAGGTTCGCTGCCACAAGGTATCCAAAATAATAGTACTGCATAGGCTCGCCAGAGAGCCAGGGGTCCACAGGTGGAAAGCTGGTACTGCGAAGGATCATGTTAATGAAGCTCATATCCACTAACTTCTCACCGCCGGTCCAGTAGATATCGGGGCTGTATGCTCTTATTGTAACAAAGACCAAAAACGCTAATGTGAACAGTATTTCAGTCCTGACCAGTGCTTTAAGGTCAAAAGAACATCCCTTGAATGAGAATATTACCAGTGAAATTGCAAGTACCATAAGTACTGATAATCCTACGACTACGGTTCCATAATTATAACCCAGGTGGGTCAATACCCATGAGAAGTATGTCACAAACAGCAGACACATTATTTTGGTAAGGGCTATCCCGTTGTCTTTCAGGTTACCAAATATCCAGGCGGTCAGCGGCAGGGCAGCAAACCCTATTAGTTCAAGTACCAGCCACCATTTTATTATTTCAAACCATTCCATGAAAGTCACGCCGGCAATTATTTTTCGTTCTCTCCTTTTATATCTACCAGTTCATGCCACTTGATATTAAAGTGCGCCAGGTATAACGCACCAAACACAAGGGTCACCGAGTTCTTGATAATATGATCGATCACTGCGGCTGCAGCCCCCACATACCCGGCAATTCCTGCTATCTTGAACACCACAGTCAGGGCACCCTCATAGGTACCGATAGCTCCGGGCGTTATCGGGACCATCTTGGCCAGGTTGCCTACTGCAACTGCCATGAATACAACGGCAGTCAGCGTTGTCGGTGATGCTGCATTGTGCATGAAGGGAAAAGCGATAAGCACAGTATAGCAAGTGAGTATGTCCACTGTCCAGACCATTAATGAAGAAAAGAACACAATGATAAAGTCCCTGGGACTGGATGATATTGTATATATCTCATCAACGAATTTGCGGGCAATGCCGGCAACCCGGTCAGTATAATCACCCGGCTTTGCAACTTTTAGTATTATACGCTCCACCGGGGATAAACCGTTCCTTCCCCTTGATGCCATGAAAAATATAGCCACAAAGAATAAAATTATAACTGCAGCCGAGGAGATCATCAAGGGCATTACCCAGTTGTCCACTGCCCTTTCAGCCATCACCACCAGGACCGCCAGTACGCCTATGACCGTTATAGCGATAATATCGAACAGCCTTTCCACTGCCAGTGATGACATCCCTGTGGTCAGGGGTACATCCTTCTCCCGTTTAAGGATATATGCCCTGGAAACATCGCCTATCCTGGCAGGCAGGATGACATTGGCTGACTGACTCATGAATATGCTGCCTGTGATAAAGTTCAATCCATGGTCATGACCAAGCCGCCTCAGGATATGCTGGTACCTGATCCCGCGTACAGGCCATGAGAACAGGTAGATGAGTACTGCCAGGCCAAACATTTGAGGTGATGCCGATGCCGCCGCCTGCCAGACATCCTCCACACCCACCAGGGTAAAAATAAGGAACAAAAGTAATATGGCAAGAATGAACGTAAGGATTCCCTTTTGCCATCTGCCAGATTTAAGTGAACTCAACTGCCACCAGAGTCTCACGATCTGGCTGCCCATGCCGATGACATCCTTTACCAGGTCCACCTTGGTGGCCCCGCCGTGCTGCCACTTCACTGGAAACTCTTTTACTTTGTAACCACTTCTCTGGGCCCGCACCAGCAGTTCAGTGTCCCAGAACCAGTGCTTATCCTCTACAGAGTCCATGAGTTCGAACAGGGATTCACGCTTGAATGCCTTAAACCCGCACTGGTGGTCGTACAGTTTCGAACCCAGCATGCTGCGTGTAAGAAAGTTGAACCCCTTTGATGCAAGACCGCGTTTCACGGAGCGTTTAACATCACTGGAAGGCATCATCCTTGAGCCAGTGGCAAAATCGTATCCTTCGGACCTTATGGCCTCGATAAGTTCTTCAAGGTGACCCATGTCGGTTGCCAGATCCACGTCAATATAACATAATATCCTGCCACTAGCTGCCGTAAATGCCCGGTTCAGCGCCCTGCCCCTGCCCTGTCTTTCATCATTGTGAAGGTGTACCACATATTCCAGTTCTGCGGCCAGCTGGGATGCGATGCGGTCGGTGCCATCTGTGCTGCCGTCCTCTGCAATAATGATCTCGAAGGAGCTGGTGATACCGGACAGGGTATCGGCAGTGGTGACTACAGTATCATGGATGCGCTGTGCTTCATTATAGGCAGGTAATACAAGTGAAATTTCCGGGGTAATTGCTGATTCTCCTGCTGTTTTATTGGATTTAGTTAGATTTAGTTGAGTAGTATAGGTATCACTGATTAATAGGTATCACTAATTTGGTTATGGACATTATAATCTTTTATCCGCATGTTCAGGACAGTGTAGACCTGTATTTTCAGGACAGCCATTTTTTTACTTTCCTGTACCCATCATCACCGGCCAGGTGCTGTATCAGGGACCGTATCTCTTCACTGGACCAACCTTGTTTGATGTACTGTGGATAGATGGGAAGACGTTCCCTGAGAACAACATCCATGCCCACTTTTTGCTCAAGCTGCTCCACCGCCGGCCATTCATGTTCGGGATTGATGTGATCGATGGTCACAGGTGATATGCCGCCCAGGTCAGTCGCTCCGTGCTTAATAAGCATCCCGGGCGAGATGAGGTTGGGCGGCACCTGTACAGCTACATCATCAGGAAGTATCTCTCTTGCCAGTTCAACGGTCCTGATCATCTCATCAATCTTTGGGGGCGGGTGATGTTCCATTGCCGTACCCGGTTTTGGCGTGAAGTTCTGGATAATGACCTCCTGGATGTGTTCGTATTTCCGGTGCAGGCGGGCAATTAATTCAAGGGATTTGACACGGTCATCTTCTGTTTCGCCGATACCCACCAGCAGCCCTGTAGTAAAAGGTATCTTCAATTTACCGGCATTTGCAATACTCTCTATCCTTTTATCTGGTACCTTGCCCGGACTGTCCTCATGGGCTTGCAAATGAGCAGTGGTCTCAAGCATCAGCCCCATACTGGCATTTAATGGTTTGAGCAGTTCAAGTTCCGCGTATGAAAGCACTCCAGGGTTGCAGTGGGGCAGCAGTCCTACCTTAATAGCCATGCGGCACAGGTCCAGCAGGTAATCCAGGGTGCGGTCATACCCGATAGCCTTAAGCCGCCTCAAATATCCCGCATCCTCATCAGGCCGCTCACCAAAAGTAAAAAGTGCTTCGGTGCAGCCGCTCTGAACACCACTTTTGAGTATTTCCTCTATCCGGGCAGGCTGCATAATATATGCCTGCGGGTCGTCCGGGCTGCGCCTGAACCCGCAGTAGCCGCAATGGTTCCTGCACATGTTGGTAACTGGGATAAATACATTTTTAGAATACGTGACCACACGCAAATTTTGTGTTTCCAAAAGTTACCACCTGTAAAATATTGATAGATTATCTGAGCCTCTGGCAAAACCCACATAACATTTTAAAACCACAAATCACGCCTCTGAACTCTTTTTGTCCATAAAATTTGCCTCTAAGCCCTTAGATTGATAAATTTCTGAAAGCAATTGGTGCCCTGATCAAGTCGTTTCTTCCCACTTTAAAAGTCGTCAATGCCGTAATTATCGCCTCAGTATTTGAAACCGAAATAAAATGCAGTGAAAGTGAAATAAATGTTTCTCTTGATAAATTCCTGGATGGAACGGCTATATACTTATCACCAATTTTCACAGCATCTATCCAGATGTTTTGTTCCGAGTCATA
>Ga0255434_10146_pt1 | contig 9194 bp, 6 predicted proteins | sample ANMaggSeSYBR02J4_FD_182667 | JGI IMG/M metagenome (GOLD analysis project Ga0255434, IMG submission 182667) | Sediment cell enrichment communities from methane seep in Santa Monica Basin, California, United Staets - ANME aggregate JGI... | ecosystem: Environmental > Aquatic > Marine > Cold seeps >...
AAGCCTTGAGCAGATACAAGCCGTAGTCACAGCCGTCCGCGCCGTGCGAGCCGAGTTGAATGTTCCTCCGGGCAAGAAATCCGATCTGTATATTCGAGTCGATGATCCGGCATTCGGGGAACTGCTCGACAGCCATATCGGATACTTCCGGTCACTGGCACGAGTGGAAAATTTACATACTGGTATGGATTTGAAAAAACCACCGCTTTCCGCATCGACTGTCATTTCTGGTGCAGAGATATTTGTGCCGCTGGAAGGTCTGATTGATATCGAGGTTGAGAGAAAACGTTTGGAAAAAGAACTTGGCAATCTTGGTATCCAGCTTGAGAAAGTTTCCAAGAAACTTGCCAACGCTGACTTTCTCTCCAATGCCCCCAAAGATGTTATCGTGCGCGAGAAGGGTAAGAAAGAAGACTATCAGGGGCGTATTGAGAAGTTGAACAAGAATCTGGAACAGATAATGGGCTGGTGATCAACACGAATTTATCTGTAACTATATAGCTATCAAATGAAACCTGACCGATTGTCAAGATCTGTCGGGTTTTTTATTAATAGCTTTGTAAGTGATCCTTCATTCCCACGATTAGTGCAATAATTCTGAAGACCTGACAGCCGGTCAGGGTTACGTATATTATTCGTATCACATCGCATATTCTGCGTTATAGTTTGATACTTCATAACTGCTTGACATTCCAATTAGGCATATTATATTGAATCTATCACCTTGTAGAAAACCAACGAGAATTCAACTCCCAAAAGCGCGGTTTCTGTACCCTGATATCAGACACATAGGGTTCTGCTCTGCTAAGACTACTGTGATTATTTTAGCACCCGGAATAATGAAGTTAGCACAATATAAGGAAATGATATTGTAGAAAAAGCAAACGAAAGCACATGTTTCCATACCTAAAAGGAGGTAGTTATGAAGCGAGCTATTTATGCAAGTGCTTTCCTCATCATTCTGGCAATAGCAGCATTTTGCACGACAGCCATCTCTCAGACAATCTTGCGGAATCAGGAGGAAAGAGTGTCCTCGTATGAGAGGATACAGATCAATGGTGTCTGGTACAACCCCCGGGAAATACCATTAAACGAAGATCCGGTTTATCTCGCCCTGGGAGGTTCAAGGGCATGCGGGAGTTGGAGTGGTGGAGGGTTTCCCAGTATTGCAGACATTGTCGCAGGTTTGAACTACTTGTATTATGATGGTTCTCCACCGATGTCATTTGATGAGGCAGACTGTGACGATCACGAGTTATATACCCTGAGTGATCTGGCCTGGTTGCTTAGGTCTGCTTTTGGGGATGGTCCTCCACCAATCTGTCCACCATCGCAACCCCCTCTTGATGGTCCTGTCAACGACTCGATCTATTTGCACACTTTTGAAACATCATATCCGGCGGCAGAGATTTTTCCGCCGGGTCAGGACGAGTTAGCAGTGCATTTCCATTTGACAACAGATACGGCTATCAATGTTGCCTCGTTGGCATTTAGCATGCGGGTAGGCACAGAAATCCCGACTATCGACTCTGTCACTCTTCCTGAAAGCGACATGGCCAGTTTCATGTATCTAAAGAAAGTCGATCATGATCGCGGTGTTGTGGATATTGGGCTTATATCCGTTTCGTCCTCCAATGATATCCTGCCGGGTACGTACGAGTATGGTTATGTGCATCTTTCGGTGCCACCGATGGATGAAGTCTGGCGTCCGATTATTATCGAATGGGATTCTTTAACGCCGATTCAGGATGAACATTATGTCCACTATCCGTATGTGACAGGTGTTAATGCCGATGAGTGCTGGACACCAACCGTATTCCGGTTCCCGTGCATAGGGGAGAGGCGCGGCAACGTCAACTACGATGAAGATGATGAGTTGGATATCTCCGATCTGGTTTTCCTGGTCAACTACATGTTCAAGGAAGGTCCACCTCCCAAGTGTTTTGAAGAAGCCGATGTTGACGAGAGTATCGGTCTTGATGTTGCCGATCTCGTGTACATTGTAAACTACATGTTCAAGGATGGACCAGCACCGGAAATGTGTCCTCAGGAATAAGTATTCTGATGGAGGCTACTATAAAATTGATAAATGTTATTATAAGATCATTGAAAGGGTAGAAAGATGTATAAACTATTAATGAATCAGAAAGTGTTTATCGCAACAGCAATACTTTTATTGTTAGCTCTAACAGTGAGTGCAGGGAAACAGGGGGGGAGAAGATATCGCGACTGCAGTTGTTATCCCGGATATTGGAATTAATAATACCGCACAGTATACCGGTACAACATCGGGTTTTGCTGACAACTATGATGAAACCTGTCCGACTCCCGGTTTAAGTCCTGATGTTGTATATTCTTATACTCCTGAATACAACCAAAGAGTAGATCTGTTACTGTGTAATTCTTCTTATATGACCAAGATGTTTGTATATGATGGAGATGAAACAAATCTTATAGCGTGTAATACATTTGGTGACCCTACATGTGAGGGTACTCCTCCTCGATCAGCTTTATTGGATTTAGAATTCAATTCAGAACAAACATATTACATTGTTATAGATGGTTATCAGGATCAATCAGGTGACTACATTCTGGATATCACTACTTATCAAGTAGGAGATGGAAACCCTGTGGTTGAAGGAGATGTGGAGCCATTCGATTGCGCGCCTGTTGATGAACCGTTAATTATTAATATCACAGCTACTGATCCATACGGTGAAGAAATCACCAGTTTGACAATGGTTGGCCCGGGTAATTTCGATGATAATGGTGATGGTACCGGTACTTATTCCTGGACTCCTACATACTATGATATCGCCGAGGATGTTACTATTACATTTACTGCAGAAGATGAATCCAGCCAAACAGGGACTCTTGATTATATATTTGATGTTGATCTTCTTTGTACTACAATATGTGGAGATTTTCATGGTGACGGACTGATCGACATTAGTGATATTAAAGGGGGGTGTGAATACTTGTTTGAAAATGGTGATCCACCCTATTCATCCTTTAACGGAGCTGATTGTGATAATCATTATCTGTATACAATTAGTGATCTGGGATGGTTGGTTAGTTATATGTTCCAAGAAGGTCCATATCCGATTTGTCCACCGATTAATCCCCCGTTAAACGGTCCTGAGAATGATTCGATTTATATTAATGTTTTTGAGTCCTCATATCCTCCGGCAGAATTACTCCCTGATGGTGAAACTGGAATGACAGTACATTTCCATGTTTCAACTAATACGACCCTCCATGCGGCATCAATGCCGGTAAGAATCATGGTAGATGGGGAAATTCCAATTATTGATGTTATAGAATTCCCTCCCCCTTCAAGTGGTGGTTTTCGTGACTTTGGTGTAATCGACCATGATCGTAGTGTTGTGGCAATGGGATTGACTAATGAATTTCCACCGGAAAAATATGAAATCGGATATATTTATATATCAGCACCTCCGATTGCTGAAACTTGGCGGCCAATAACAATTGAATGGGACTCCCTACTGACACCGATTCAGAATGGACGTTCTCCCTTTTATCCTTTTGTCAGGAGTGGGGATATTGATTGTTCCTCATGGACACCAACTATCAACAGGTTCCCTTGCATGGGGGAGAGGCGCGGCAACATCGACTATGATGAAGAGGATGAGTTGGATATCGCCGATCTGGTTTACCTCGTTAATTTCATGTTCAAGGAAGGTCCCCCTCCTAAGTGTTTTGAAGAAGCCGATGTTAACCAGAGTATCAGTCTTGATATTGCCGATCTCGTGTATATTGTGAACTACATGTTCAATGATGGACCAGCACCGGAAATGTGTCCTCAGGAATAGGCTTGCAAGATTTAACTCCAGTGGGCACTATCAACCCGGTAACTCCGCAGTTGGAATTGCCGGGTTTCTTATTGTGGTATAAATAGAGCTAAGAAATCCTGGAAGAAATGGGCTATAATCCCCGGCCAGATACTACCGGTACGGATGTATAGTAACGAGAACAACACTCCATATACGGTCAGAACGATCATCCCCGGAATACCCTGATACGAATGACAGATTCCAAAAGCCAGAGCAGAAATTGCTGTGGGTATTATCCAGCTTTGTGTTTTACCGAGAATCCGCAATCTGGTCATCAGATAACCACGAAACATGGTTTCTTCGCACACTCCGGCAGTGATAGAAACAAATACCCAGACAACCCGCCCAACGGTATCCTGTGGAATTAATAATGCGATCTCTCCCGGCATTGGCAATCCTACCTGCTCCAATCCCCATGCCAGACCTGCGAGGATCAAATTGGCCGCCAGCAGGAATGATAATCCCCATGCAAAATCTATTCTGCGAGGAGTATGGATTACAATCCCCCAACCCAAATATATCCGATGAGAACGATTGAAACCAATTCCATGCAGTCCTGTCTGCTCACGAATTGTTGCTAAAAATAGAATCAGGAATAAACCCCATTGCATGATGATAGTGGCGATTAGTGTGATCATCAGCAGATCATTGGTCATTATATCTGACAGTTTGGAGGGGTCTTCCATGAAAGCAAGTGATATCCCCGGGTAGAGCAAGACGAGTGTGATAAGCGATGCCCACGTCATCAATGAACGGCGGAACTCCGAATTACCAGACTCAATCAGAAAGGCTCGATACCGGTCTTCATCTGAGTTTTCGGGAGTATATACCGGAGTGCGTTCAAATTCGTTGATGTCCAGAACTGCCTCGCTTTACAATCTCGTTAGGTCGCAATAGTCGGCAAGCAATTTACAATGAATCAGGTCAAAAAGCGAGAGCAAATTACTTCGAGCAGATTGCCATTCAACTTCATGTTAACACAAGTGTTGCGAACACTAATGTTGTGAACTCCCATGTGATACTGGGGCAGGGAGTCCTTTTTCATACTGATAATAAGAGAAAAGCGGCTGTAAGTTATTGAAAGTCAACTTAGTGACATAAGTGATGTTCACCCCAAATGTCTTCTGTTTGCATGAGTGACAGCCATGTTGTTTACAGTTCCTGAGCCTGCAGGCATCTTGATCGCATTGTAACGTAAATCAGCAACAAACATGGCTAACAAATGAGGTGGTATGTCAAACAACCGTATTATTTATCGTGACTGGATGGTGGAACTTGGTGGTGATCCCCGGGAGAATGATTTCAGGACCAGATCGTTTGACAGTCCGGAATGTGTCCGATTGACCGACAAGGATGTTCTTGCAAGTGAAAGAGACAGTTCCAGAGCGAAGCAAATCCAGGCTCAGGTCCAGAATGCTCTGGCGGTTCTTACCGACGAAGAACAGGAGTTTGTGATCAGGTTTTACTTCATGGGTGAAACCTATCGGCAGATTTCTGAAAAATCCGGTCGAGCTGTACACCGGCTGGAATCCCTGCACCGTCGATCTGTTCGAAAATTGAAAAAAGAACTCGCCATCTTCGTCAGCGAAACTTTCGGTCTTAACTCTCTTGATAAAAACCGCGACTGTCCCCTGTGTACATCACCGCACGTGACAGAGATCAACCGTATTATTGCCGCCAGAGATCGTACTCAAACCTGGCGTCCAATAATAAAAACACTTCGTGAACAATTCGGAATAAAAGTAAGTTCGCCGCAATTACTAATTGGACATGAAAGATACCATATTTCAAACCAGCCATCATCCACCGGAAAGGGGAAAACGAATGATTGAAAGTAAGAAAGCAACCGGGAACACACACCGCACGAGAGGTGAGCATTGTCTGAATGTATTTGTATCTTACGAACTGAAGCAAAAACTAAAGGCGTTGGCAAAGAAATATGACCGTACCAATTCTGACATGGTCAGGGCTGTGTTACGGATAGGTATTCCTATGATGGAAGGGTTGTCGGAGGCGGAAGAAATCATGGTGCGGGAGTATATAAACCTGTTTAGAAAACTACGGCAGGTAAAATCATTGAAGGAGATATAATACTTAACATACTTCGTCAAATGTAACGTCTCTGTCATTCCCGCGAAGGCGGGAATCCAGAGATTAGAAACCCACAGCAAGGGGCTTGTTGAAAAAGTATGGGAGTTGGTCGTTGTTTTTGTTAAATAGAATGTATGCAGACACGAAGGAAAAATGACAGTTATGAGATGACGCTTCTTCCACCTTTGGATGTAATGATCCCCGATGATCATTATCTCAAGCGTCTCAATCGAGTGTTGGATTTATCATTTATCCACGACACCGTCCGCGACCGTTACTGCCAGACCAATGGCCGGCCGTCAATCGACCCTGAAGTAGTGATCCGCCTGTTTCTGATACAGGCAATGGATGGCATCACTCATGTACGTGAACTTATGCGCCAGGTGCAGGTGAATCTTGCTTACCGATGGTTCATCGGCTACAGTATAGAAGAATCCCTTCCCGATCATTCTACTTTGTCGAAAGCATTGGATCGTTTCGGAGATAGTGTTTTTAACGAGCTTTTCAAACGGAGTATATCCAAGTGCCAAGCGAGCGGTTTGATTGAGGGTAAGGTATTTCATGTTGATGCGACGACGATTCGTGCGGATATTGATAAGAACCGAGTCGGTAAGCCTGACAGTTCTGATCCTGATGCGCGATTTGGACATTTCCCCAACAAGAAACTTGAGCCTGGTTACAAGCAGCATACGGTAGCCGATGGCAAATCGCGTGTAATTGTGGGCGTATTGGTGACGCCTGCCAACGGATCAGAGCATAATGAGGCGGTTGATGTCATAGATTCCGCGGTAGATCAATTGGGTAAACCACCCGAGTCTGTTTGTGCCGATGCGGCTTATGGCAGCGGAGAGAACTGCCAGAAGATGCTTGATCGCGGTATTCGTCTGGTGAGTCCACCTCGTAAATCCGTCACAGGTAGAGGTAGTAATTATTTTACAACGAAGGATTTTAATTACGATGAGGATAGAGATGTATTCACATGTCCTGTTGGCATAACGTTAAAATATATAGGTAGAGTTAAGGATCGTCCTAAGCAACGTCGTTATGCGGGGTTGCGGAGTGCTTGTCGTCAATGTGTTCTTAAGAACAGGTGTACAAAATCATCTCGTCGTGAATTAAAGGTTGGTATAAACCATGGCGCCTTGATCCGTCTTCGTGCTGATAGTGAGACCGATAGTTTTAAGAAGCTTTATCGAATGCGTGCGCCGGTGATTGAAGGCGTTTTTGCAGAAGCAAAACAGTGGCATGGTTTGCAGAGAGCTTGGCGGCGAGGTCTGTCTAAGATGTTGGTGCAGAGTTTGTTGGTCGCGACCGTTATTAACTTTAAGCGGTTGGTTGCCGTATTTGGTGCCTTATTGATGATGTTTTTACTATCAAAAACCTATTTGAGACGATTCTGGAGAGCCATTGTTGAATGTACACAAATTGGATGGCGAATATTTGCAAAACAACTCGCAACAACATAAGGACAATAAAAAACAGGGTTTGTCAACAAGCCCCAAGCTGTGGGCCACCCAATCTCGCGAAAATGCCATTCCCGACTCCGATCGGGAATCCAGAGACTAGAAATAAGGCGGGTTCGAAGACGGACCCGCCCAATATCTTACTGGTTTCCCGCCTTCGCGGGAAAGACAGAGATGGTATATCCTAAGGACAAGGCAAGGGGTCTGGGCCTTCCTTGAACATGTAGTTAACGAGATACACCAGGTCAGCTATATCGACATTGTCCGTTTCACCTAAGTTGTTCACATTAGCTTCGTCCCAGCAGATTGGGTCAGGACCTTCTTTGAACATATAATTAACCATGTAGACAAGGTCGGCGATGTCGATACCATCCTCACCGGGGATGCCATTCATTTGTATATCACCGCGGATGGGGGGGATACAGCAACCAATGGACTCCTTAAACAGGATCGAAATATCGTCGCTATCGTAATTTGACGTAGCCAGATCAAGATCACCATCCCCATCCAGATCAGCGGTAAGGATGGAAAGAGGCTTGTTGCCCGTCCCATAGGTCATCTGGGTCGCAAAGGTTCCATCGCCATTGCCTAACAATATCGAAATATTGTCAGACATTGCGTTAGCAGTCGCCAGATCAAGATCACCATCACCGTCCAGATCAGCGGCATAGATGGAAAAAGGACTGTTGCCCGCCCCATAGGTCGTCTGGGTCGCAAAGATACCGTTGCCGTTGTTCAGTAGCACAGAAATATCATCGCTACCATCATTCGCCGTAGCCAGATCAATATCACCATCACCATCCAGATCAGCGGCATAGATGGACCAAGGATAGTTGCCCACCCCAAAGGTTGTCTGGGTCGCAAAGGTACCGTTGCCGTTGTTCAGTATCACAGAAATATCATCGCTACTATTATTCGCCGAAGCCAGATCAAAATCACCATCACCGTCCAGATCAGCGGCACAGATGGATACAGGATCATCGCCCGCCCCATAGATCGTCTGGTCCGCAAAGGTACCATCGCCGTTGTTCAATATAATTGAAATCGCATTGAAATAAAGATCCGGCGCAGCCAGATCAATACAACCATCACCGTCCAGATCAGCGGCACAGACGGAATAAGCATATGTGCCCAGTGCATGGTGCCACGAGTACCAAAAGGTTCCGTCGCTATTGTTCATAAAGACATAAGTACTACTATGCTCTCCCGTTACGACCAGATCAAGGTCACCGTCACCATCCAGATCAGCGGCACAGATGGATCTAAGTCCGCAGTCCACCTCATGGGTCACCTGGGTCGCAAAGGTACCATTGCCGTTGTTCAGTAGCACAGAAATATTATGGCTCCATAAATTCGCCGTAGCCAGATCGACATCCCCATCCCCATCCAGATCAGCGGCACAGATGGACCAAGGAGTGTTGTCCACCCCATAGGTCATCTGGGTCGCAAATGTCCCCGGGCTTTCTGGGGCGACAGCCGTTGTAAACTGCCATTGATAGCCGTTGGTCAGTTCATTTCCGCTATCGCAATGGACATCATCTGTTAGTGTCGCTGTGACAACCTCGCCCGGGAAAAAATCGAAGGCATCAGAGACATCGAACAGGTGATTGTAGTTGCTTGGGTTGGATACCGTTCCCGGTGCAAACCCCGACATATTACCCCTAACCAGAAAGGATACTGCATCCACGCTGGCTGTCGCCAGAGGACCGGACGACAACATGCTGATCTCATCAATCGCAGGAGCGATGTTTAAGTCGTTCTGCCCAGGCGTGGGATAGAGCGGATG
>Ga0255434_10148_pt1 | contig 9137 bp, 8 predicted proteins | sample ANMaggSeSYBR02J4_FD_182667 | JGI IMG/M metagenome (GOLD analysis project Ga0255434, IMG submission 182667) | Sediment cell enrichment communities from methane seep in Santa Monica Basin, California, United Staets - ANME aggregate JGI... | ecosystem: Environmental > Aquatic > Marine > Cold seeps >...
CAGGTGACATCTCGTTACCTGAAATTCGTAATATAAGCGGCATTTCAGGCGCTCCTTCTTTAACAGCTGCAAGGGTTTCTTTTGCAAAGAGCAGCCGATCTTCGCCGTACTTATCTGTTCTTTTATTTATTTTTTTATTGAGAAATTGGGAGATGAGGTAGCCGTGACCGGCCTGAATTTCTATAATGTCAAAACTCGCCTCTTTTGCTTTTTCGGCTGCGGATTTATATCCTGCTATGATCGTTTCGATTTCTTCTTTGGTCAAAAGTTCCGAAGTCTGGCCGGATGCAGGACAGGTAATGGCCGAAGGCGCTTTGGGTTTAGTTCCGGTTGCCTTCGGGTTGGCGGCCGCTCCGGCATGATTTAAGTGAAGACAGGCAAGACGATTTTCCGTGTGGATAGCATCCACTATCTTTTTAAGTTCCGATGTACTTTCTTTAAGGTGAATGCAAAGCTGTTTTGGATGTTCCCTGCCTTCAGGCGTTACCGAGGCAGGTTCAAGGATCAAAAGACCCGGTCCATTGTGTGCAATCTGTTTATAAAAGGTTAGCTGGCGATCGGTAACAACCCCCTGGGGGTTACCATAGGCGGTTTTTATTGGCGGAAAGACAAATCGATTAATAAGTTTTGAACTGCCAAGGGTAAACCCGCTAAACATTCTGTCCATGAAATTCCTCCTTTTTTGTGTGGGAACTAAGTTAACGCTTTATCGATTGCATCGGAGAGCACTTCAGCGCTTTGGAGACCAATGAAGCGTTTAAATTCCTCGCCGTTTTTATAAATGATCAATGTCGGGATACTCGTAATTCCCAACTCCATGGCCGATTCCTGATTTCCATCGACATTCATTTCCATGATTGATGCTTTTCCATCATAGAGCTTTATCAACTGATCGACGATAGGCTTTTGAGCCTTGCATGGCGCACACCATGGGGCGTTGAAGTCCACCAGGGTTACACCCGTTTGGATTGTGTTTTTAAACTGCTTCTTATTTAATGATTTTTTTTGTCCCACTTGCTTTACCTTTTATTTAACCTGAATTGAGCGATTTTTGTCTCACAAAGCCCGCAGGTCGAACAGAAGTGTTCAATTCGTGCCGTAGGGCTTTGTGATGACAATATTAGATACTAATTCGTAAAGCTTATCCACCGAAGTTTCCAGCTCCCAAAACATTCATGGCTTCATCAGCGCTTACTCGAAGCTTAGAAATGTCGACGTCAAACGCTTCCCGTTCGGTCCGTATGTCGTCTATGCCTGTTTCGGGTGTGCAGTCCTCCCTGATTCGGTCGATCCTGTCGTCCATTTCTGCGATGAGCATATGGAGATCTTCAATATTAGGAAGAATTTTATCCTTTTCTCCACCGGGCAGCTTTTCAATATTGCGAACAATATCATATACATTAGCCTTCCATGCGGTAAGTTCCGCCTCCATGGTTTTACAACAGTTTTTTGCATTCATAGTGTCCTCCTTTCTTATAGGGCTTTAAAGATGATTAATAGTTTACGATGTAATCTTCTTGATTTACCGGCATCGCTTCCGGTTTTTTAGTCTTTTAATAAGAAATATCTACAAATTGTATGCCATAGTTCGTTTTCTTTATGAATAAAGCTGAGCTAAATTTTACAAATGTCCGTTTTAACAGTATAATAAAATGAAAATTACCCTCTTTATAAGGCTGGTTGGCTTTGTTTGATATTTTTTGAAGACCGGTTGACAATTACATCAACGTTACCTATATTAAAAAACAACGCTTTGTAACGTTACCGTAACGCTATTTTGTCAGACCGTTTTAAAAAGCTAAAAAGTTGATAATTTTTTGAAGCTTTGGGGCAAATAACATCCATGCAAGATAAAACACATGAAATCTGGAATTTTCGGTTTGTAAATCAGATCATAGACTCCATGGCCGACGGGGTGTTTACCATGGATGCGGACGGACGGATTTCGTCATGGAATCGATCTATGGAGCGTATCAGCGGCTATACGGCAAAGGAAGCTATAGGGAAAACATGTGAGCTTCTCAGTTGCAGCCGATGCTTTGGCAAGGAATGCCCTGCCGGAATCAAGAAATGCGGCATTATGATACACGGATCGTCCGAGGCCAGGGATTGCCTTTTGCAACACAAAGAGGGACACGATGTACCGGTGATCAAGAATGCCAGCGTTGTTAGGGATGAAGATGAAAATATCATCGGTGTGGTCGAAACGGTCACCGATCTTACAGAGCTGAACAATACGCGGAAAAAGGCAGAAGAAGCGGTACTTAAGCTTGGTGAGATTCATCGAATGGATAACCTTATCGGCCAGAGCCAGGCCATGCGCAAAGTTTTTACAGCCATCATTGCGACCGCCTCAAGTAATGCCACAGTACTGGTGCAGGGTGAAAGCGGAACCGGTAAGGAACTCGTAGCCGGTGCGATTCATTATAATAGTGAACGAAAGGACAAACCGCTTGTTACAGTAAACTGTTCGGCCCTTTCGGAATCATTGCTTGAAAGCGAACTGTTCGGGCATGTAAAAGGCGCTTATACCGGTGCCATGCGAGATCGCGTCGGGCGCTTCGAAGAGGCTCAAGGAGGAACCATCTTTCTTGATGAAATCGGAGAACTCAGCCCCTTTATCCAGGTAAAACTTCTCCGCGTTTTGCAGGAACGGGAAATCGAACGCGTGGGTGAATCGCGAAAACGCAAAGTCGATATCAGGGTTATCGCGGCAACTCACCAGGACCTTTACAGCCGGGTTCAGAAGGGGTATTTCCGGGAGGATTTGTACTACCGACTCAAGGTGTTTCCCATTAATCTGCCACCGCTTCTGGAACGAAAAGAAGACCTGCCGCTACTTATCGGTCATTTTATTAAAGCCCAAAACCGTAAGACAGGTAAATATATCCAGGGGGTTTCCCAAGCGGCATTGCGCATACTCATGGATTACCACTGGCCCGGAAACGTCCGGGAGTTAGAGAATGCTATTGAACACGCATTTGTACTTTGCAACAAGGATAGAATAGACCCCTTTGACTTGCCTGTGGAAATCCGGCAAATCGAATATCAAGCTTCATTTTCGACAATACCGGAAAAATTACGTTCTAACCCAGTTCCGCACAAGCGGTTATCAAAGGAAGTCCTGCTCAACCTGCTTGATGAGTGCGACTGGAACAAGGCCGAGGTTGGACGGAGAGCGGGCCTAAGCAGAACTGCAATCTGGAAGTATATGAAAAAGTGGGAGATTCCCCTTAAAAAGCCCTCTAAAGAAAAACCCTAGAATACCATTTCTTTTTAAAAATAACGCTATACAACCCGGCCATAATAAGCACCATTACCAGTGTGAGATGGCAAAGATATAAAAAAATGATAAAACCGGGAGCAAACCCGGAAAGTTCAAGATTTCTTATCACAAGGAGTATTCCTGTTATCATAAGCCCGGCAACAACTCCTGCTCGGATGTAGCCAGACAGAGTAATTTTTATACTCTTTCGCTTTGTCAGCAGATATTCAATGATAAGATATGATGTAATTCCGATAAGAAGTATTGCAAAAAGGTAATGTATATAAAGGGTTACGTAATATTCTGCAAGCCATCCAAGCCCTGGAATATCTGCAATATAATAGCGCTTGAAAATCGGCATGTTCCCGAAACCCGTCAGCGTGAGAAAAAAAACGGTTATCAAGTAAATATAGCGTATAATCGGTTTTTTATTTGATTTCATATTATTTTCTTTCAAATTCATTATATTCCCCCGCGCTTAAAAAAGCTGGTCAACAATCTTGATGGCGTCGTAGAAAGTCCCATCTACTGCGTTGCAGCGGTTTTTCAGGCACTCGACATACTACATGTATTGCCTCGTCCCTGAAAAACCACTGCGCCTTGTATATGAAACTTTCTACTTAGCCATCGGCGTCACTTTTTACGAGTACATAAATCTTGATGGCGTCGTAGAAGGTTCCTCTTCATCCCGGCTGTAAAGGTCTATTAACCGGCTTTGCTTTTTTTGTAAAATTTACCTGCAGCAGCGACAACTCCGGCAATCGGCGCTATAATCATTGCAGCGGCAAGGTTGTTTGAATCGGCCATGCTATCCTTTACCGGCTGTAAGTGGGGCTTCCCTTTTCCTGTTTCAATGGCCTTGTTAAGCTCTTCGAAAGGAACCGGTGACACATAAATCGTATTGGTTCCGCCGTTTTCTTTTTCGCCATAGATATATCCGCCGATCTCTTTGGCCAGTTCATGAGCCTTTTTAATTATTTCATCTCTTGGACCGATGGTCTGCACATCCTCAGGACACGCCTCTATGCACGCAGGCAATTCACCTTCAGCGATCCTGTTATAACACCGGTCGCATTTGTACATTACGCCGTTTCCTGCAAGGGAAGGAAGTAAGTCAAGATAAATACCGATACCGGTCTGACGCTCAGGAATATGCCACGGACATACTGATTTGCATTTGGAGCCGCCCAAGCACAGGTCAGGATCGATCCTTGATATACCGTTTTCAAGCAACCTTGCCGATCCCCACGGACACAGTTTAACACAAGGTGGATTTACGCAGTGCATGCAGCGTCTGGGAATCGTAAGTTCAGTCTCTTCCCCGTTGATTTTTACTGTTGCACTTTGAATAAAAAGCCAGTTGTAAGGTGTCAGGCGGTCTGTAACATCCTGTTTGTCCGACCAGTCCATTACCGGCACCCTGTCAGGATACATTTTAGGAAAAGGCTTTTTCGGATCAGGAAATTTAGGTTCATTTACCTCTTGACAAGCCTCGACACAGGCTTCGCATCCTATGCATTTTCTTATGTCAAGAAGGGTGGCGAGCTGCTGCTTGCCCTCAGCTGCTGCAGCACTTGCAGGTATGCCCGCTGCTGCAAGAGTGCATGCCGTAGCCATTGTCCCCTTTAAAAAAGATCTTCTGGATATTTTATTTTTCATTTTCTCTCCATTTTATAAAAGTTGTCATTATTTCGTTTTTGACTTAGCCATCCGGCGCTTATTTAAAGACTTTTTACGAGACCGTCATTCTTGCAATCAATCTCGTGAAGAAAATGCAATATTTATGCCGAAGGCTTTCTTTTTGATGCCGTGTAATAAATCCTTTAAGCACTTTCTGTTATACCTCCTTTTAATGTACTTATCATTTTAAAAAGGTCAACTTATTTTCCGCTTACATCTTTTTTATAGCATAATATCTAATCTTGGCATTAAAATTGCTTAAATAATATCTGAGGGGTTTAACTTGGCATTTACCTCCATCATATGTTTTACTACCTCATAAGGTGCAAATCGGCCCTTATAATAATGCTTCGTTTGGGTCGATTTGCATTTTTTTTAATTTTTTGCGAAACCTTCGATGTTGACTTAATACAATTTATCATTAAAATATAAATATTGCGTGTTACTAACCGGTTTTCAAGTTCTCCTTTGAAAAGAGAACTAAGTATATTTAAGAAAGGATATAGACAATGAAAAAAGCTGACTACGATCTGGTTATCATCGGCGGAGGTCCTGCCGGCCTTACGGCAGGTATTTATGCGTCACGGGCAAGGTTGAATGTTCTTTTGCTGGAAAAGGCGGCACCGGGCGGACAGGTTCTTGTATCAGACTGGATAGAAAACTACCCGGGCTTTCCCATAGGGAGCAGTGGATATGATCTGGTGACTAAAATGGTCGAGCAGGCAAAACGCTTTGGTTTAAATATTGAAACCAGTGAGGTGCTTTCTCTCGATTTGTCTGAAGCTGTAAAGAAAATTGAGCTGAACGATAAAACCATTACAACACTTTCCATCATTATTGCCACCGGTGCTTCACCGAAAAAACTCGGAGTCCCAGGTGAAGACATGTTTATCGGTAAGGGGGTCTCCTTTTGCGCGACCTGTGACGGGCCGTTTTTTAAAGAACACGTTGTTGCTGCCGTCGGCGGCGGGGATACGGCTGTGCAGGAGAGTATTTATCTCACAAAGTTTGCAAAAAAAGTCTATTTAATACATCGCAGGGATGAATTAAGGGCCACAAAGATTTTGCAGGAACGAGCAATTGCAAATGATAAAATTGAATTTGTCTGGGATTCTGTGGTAACCGGTATCGTTGGTGGCCTTACCAATGTTGAAAAAATAAACGTAAAGAATGTAAAGACAGGTGAAGAAAAAGAAATCCCTGTTTCCGGATGCTTTGTATGGGTTGGTACTTTTCCGAATACATCATTTTTAAAAGACACTTTAAAGGTGGATGAAAACGGTTTCATTATTGCGGATCACAAAATGGAAACATCAGTACCCGGCGTTTTCGCAGTTGGAGATGTCAGAAACACACCTTTGCGCCAGATTGTAACTGCCGTGGGAGATGCCGCTATCGCTGCTGTTTCCGCAGAACATTATATTGAGAATGTATGGGCATTCGTGTGAGGCAATTTCAAAACGTCCCCTTTTGTCCGATATCTGCGTCAGGCTCAAATTGTAATCCTCGAAATACTCCATGTATTCCTGTGGTTAAAATTTTCGCCTTTCTTGATCTCGAACAAAATTGAACATTTTGAAACTGCCTCGTCTAATTTAGAAGCTGAAATAGACTGCCCTCAAAAAAATAAAACAAGGAGATTTTCCATGCCTATCTATGAATACGAATGTGAAAAATGTGGCAACTCTTTTGAGAAACTGGTTTTTGGCAGTGATAAAGAACCTGTTTCATGTCCCGAATGCAAAGATAAAGATGTGAAAAGGCTTCTAAGTGCCACCGGCTTTATCAGTAACTCCGGGGGGAGCGGCTGTTCTGCCGGAGCCCCGTCAGGTTTTTCCTGAGCCGGTTAGATTTAAGTGGCGGTCAGCCACATGAAAAATCTGTCTATCGAAAAATCCTAAACCGAATAAATCAGAAAAATTTGTCACTAAGACACAAAGGCACAAAGTTGATTATAAAAATTCATCTTCGTGACTTGGTGTCTTAGTGGCGAAAATATTTTGTTATAAAAAGCGCAAATTTCGAAACGAAGAAACTGAATTAACCTGGAGATAATTTAAATGGGAAAATGTGTAAGTCACCCTGACAGGGAAACCAGCTATTTATGCATGAAGCAGAATATATATATGTGCGAGGAATGCATTAAATGCCGCGATCCGGAAATTTACTGTAAATATCGTTCTTCCTGTCCCATCAACTTTATATCTAAAAAAGGTGTAGAAGGTTGGATTGGTGAAGAAAAAAAGGTTGCAGAAGAAATAGAAACAGCCACTATTTTATTTGAACCGGACAAAAAAGAAATAACCGTACCAAAAGGATCTACCTTGCTGGAGGCTGCCCGAAAAGCGGATATACACATTAATGCCTCATGCAACGGGAAGGGGTCATGTGGTAAATGCAAACTGATTCTTGAAGCAGGACAATTTGAAACTGATGACACACCCTTGCTGAGTGATACGGAAAAAGAAAAAAATTATGTCCTTGCCTGTTTAACAAAAGTCAAAGGGGATATTACAGCAAAAATTCCAGAGGAGTCCTTAGAGAAAAAACTAAAAGTTGCAGGCATGGGAGAAGATGCAACAAAGAAGCTTAAAGGTCTTGTAACGAAGATCGAGCCAATGCTGGAAAATTTTCCACTGGAGCTTGATCAACCTACCCTGGAAGATTCCGTCAGTGATCTTGACCGCCTTAACCGCGGATTAAAAAAAGCAGGCTGCGATGTCAGCCGTTTAAGTGTCGGACTGAAAGTGATGCGACAACTGGCTGCAACTATGAGAGAGGACGACTGGAAGGTAACCGCTTCCGTGCTTCATAAAAGATGCGCATCGGAAGTTTTGAGGGTTACCCCTGGAAACGGCTCAAAGAGACCTCTCGGGCTGGCAATCGATCTTGGTACGACATCTATTGTGGTTTATGTCGTAGATATGGCCAACGGAACAATTTTATCGGCCACATCGGGACATAATCGCCAGGCTACATGCGGTGACGATGTAATAAACCGTATCGTCTGTGCTGAAAAAGACGGGGTGAAAAAATTAAGCGGCATGTCCCTTCTAACCATCAACAATCTTATCAGCGAAGCAATTGGCGGCCTTGAAGATGATTTCAAACAGATCGAAAATGTTGTGATTTCCGGTAACACAACCATGACACATCTCCTTCTTGGTATTGAACCGAAATATATCAGGCGGGAACCGTATATTCCTGCTGTTTCGGAGTTTCCCATTTTAAAGGCCGGTAACATAGGTATCAAGGCCAACCCTGTTGCCGCCGTTTTTGTTATGCCGGGACCCGCCAGTTATGTTGGTGGTGATATCGTTTCCGGCCTTTTGTATACAGGATTTCACAGGGAAGAGCCTTTAACTCTTTTTATTGATGTGGGCACAAACGGTGAAATTGTTCTTGGTAATAAGGACTGGCTGATGACTGCTTCATGTTCGGCTGGTCCGGCCTTTGAAGGTGGTGGTATCAGGTGGGGAATGCGTGCTGAAGAAGGGGCCATCGAAAAGGTATCCATAAATCCGGAAACACTGGTACCGGAATTTTCCACAGTCGGAGATTTACTTCCACGTGGCATCTGCGGCTCAGGAATGATCGACCTGATTTCCGAAATGCTTAAAACCGGTATTATAGGCCCCAACGGGAAGTTCCAACTCGAATCTGATCATCCAAGGATGAAAAAGTATGACGGGGAAGGATCTTATATCCTGGAATTTGCTAAAAATACGGCAATGGATGAAGACATCGTTTTTACCGAAACTGATATAAACAGTCTTGTTTTGAGTAAAGGAGCTGTATATGCCGGCTTCTCTGTGCTGCTTAATGAGGCGGGAATGGACTTTTCCATGGTAGACAGGGTCATAATCACCGGTGGTTTCGGACAGTACCTAAACATTGAAAGGGCCATAACAATCGGTCTTCTGCCTGATATAGACCGTGACAAATTTTCCTATCTCGGCAACAGTTCAATTGCAGGTGCATACATGGCGCTTTTGTCAGACGATTATCGCAAAGAAGCCGGGAACATTTCAAACAGCATGACGTATATCGACTTTTCCAGCAACAGCAAGTTCATGGATGAGTTTACATCAGCCCTTTTTCTACCACATACAAATACTGATGCCTTCCCAAGTGTAAAAAAAACACTATCCGCATGATACAATAGGGAAAAGAAAGGCTACTCAATAATTAT
>Ga0255434_10149_pt1 | contig 9074 bp, 7 predicted proteins | sample ANMaggSeSYBR02J4_FD_182667 | JGI IMG/M metagenome (GOLD analysis project Ga0255434, IMG submission 182667) | Sediment cell enrichment communities from methane seep in Santa Monica Basin, California, United Staets - ANME aggregate JGI... | ecosystem: Environmental > Aquatic > Marine > Cold seeps >...
CTGCTACAAGGTGGCGGTGATCCAGAAAATCTTCATCCCAATAGATTGCTTCATCAGGAAGGTCTTTATAGTCGTTAAGATTGAGGTATTTTTTTTTTGCCTGAGCAACGGTTATCTTTTTGTGTGTGGGCTGAAATTTGAAAAAACGCCCGCTATCGTTATCCCCTATCTGAGGTATATGGTTATTCGGCTTTGTTATGTGCATTGTAAACTCGGCCATCTTTTCCAAGCGCTCAAAATACCAGTTGGGGAAAGGGCTGGTTAGTTTTGAGTCGGGAGTCTTGAGTCGGGAGTCTTGAGTCGGGAGTCGGGAGTCGGGAGTCGGGAGTCGGGAGCTATTTTTTATGGAAATACTATAAAATGGAAGCGAGGATCTTTTTAGACCTGGCTTTACTTTTATCAAGGTATGGTCATAGTTTCGAAGCGCATTTACTTTTTCTTCCGGTAGCCCAAGAACCAGGGCTGTTGCGTAGGTAACCATTTCAGCGGAAAGCCGGTGGTAACTCGTTGATGCCTCAAAATTGCCGCCGTCAGGATAAAACTGGCCTTCAACCTCGGTTATCATCTCCTGCGTCGCAAATGCAAGCCACGCGTCTGTTTCCTGTGAGCAGGGCAAATAAGCCGCGACAAAAAGCAGCCCTGCAATATCTGACAGATAGTGATTGCTCCGATGTTCCTCATTCCATTCCAGATTATTTATAATATGGAACCCATGTTCATATATGCTCCGTTTGAAGACTTCTAAAAATTCCCGGTCAAATTCAGCGCCGTATGCGCAAAACAGATCATAAGCCGCCAGCCAGTTGGCGATCCGAATCCCCACATCCATTGTACATGACCAGTTCACGCCAAATCGAGGTGGATTAGTGGCGATAAAATCAAGCGCCTGAGTGCGGAACTCCTGCGCATACCGCTCAGGTAGCTCCAATTTATTTGTTTTATTTTTCTGATTCTCAAGTTCTGTTTCTTGCCCGACTTCCTTGCTTTCAGCTTTAAACTTTGAGCTTTGAACTGCCAGCGCAAACGCAATTGCGATCTGCGGCAGATGCTGTATCCTTGCCAGTTCCCACGGTACTTTGACGTCAACGCCCGGCTTATACCCATAGCGGATATCCTTATACCAGGTAGATTCTGACCAGCGGTAACCGGATTTAAAATCGAGATGCCAGTCGATGGGAGAGTAATCAGTCGGGAGTTTTGAGTCGGGAGTCTTGAGTCGGGAGTCAGAGAATTGATCGTGAAAAATCAGCTTCCAGATCCGCTTTGATTCTTCAATGTTAGCGCGATTTATCCGGCCTTCAAGCCATTTTCCTTCCGGATCGGCCTCAATCGGTTTGCCCATGTCATAGCGATATCCTTCAAGCCCCCGGCAGCTTATTTCGTGCTTTACCTGCACCCATCCGGAACCGAGAAGGTCAAATCTGTGGCCAAGGTAATATTTTGTTACCCCGGAAATGGTTCCAGTATGCGGCAGAAGATGTTCTACCGCAAATTTTGGGGAATAGGGGGAAAGCCTTCCATTTGGACACTCAGCCGCATAAGAAGAGACTTTACAATCTTTGCGTCGCAAAAGCGTTTCAGAGACCACCCGTTTGATCTTACCAACAGCCTTTTTGATTGTCACATGAGGCGGCAAAGTAAAGACTTTGCGGAGGTAATATTTGAACATATTTTCTTATCCGGCTTTTCGCGGATTATTAGTAACAGGCGCAACAAAATGTACTTTAATGACATATTTTGTCATTAATAATACAATAATCAACGTAATAAAATATGCAATTACCTGCGCCACTGCAGCTCCTATCACCCCATATGAAGTGATAAAACAATAGCTCAGTATAAGAGAAATTGGGACTGAAATGCTAACAGAGAGAAAGTTAAATCTCATCTTACCCAGCCCTAAAATAGCAACGCCTAACAAAGCATAACAACTCCAAAAAAAATATTTCAACACCAATATACGAAAATAAAGTCCTGCTGAGGCATAACTTTTACCATATATAATTTCAATAAATGTGGGAATGATCAGAAAGGCAATAATGCTTACACATAAAGCAAGCAATATCATAAGCTTTTCATATTTTTTCAGAACCCTCAAAAATTCCTTCTTATCGTCACTTTTTTCAGAAAAATAAGGCGTGGCAATAGATTGAACAGAAGAAGTTATATAATTTAATCCTATTATAAAAATAGTCGCAAGGCCATAGTAACCAAAGCTTACTCTATCTTTTATAAGATAATTAAGCATGAAAATATCCACAAATTGTCCAATAGTTGCAATTGCATTTCCTACCACACTCCACTTAGCATAATAAAAGCTTTGAGGAAAAACCGCTTTTGGTTTTACTTTGCCGACGAGACTATCTTTAACCAGATTCAGCAATGGTATTAATGCAATATATCCGATAAATATTGTCGAAAGAATAAAGCCGATCAAGCCATAAAAATAAGTTGCAGGAATTAAAATTATAAATCCGAACAGGCGTATAAGCACTTGCATCCTGGCCATAAGCTGTATCTTTTTAAGCGCCTGTAAATAGACCATAATCAGAGAAGCATAAACCGCGGCGGGAATAAGCAGCATATAGAGAGGAAGCCATTTGTTAATTGTCTTATCCGGCGATAAGAGGCCGAATTTTGCCAAACAGAAAAGGCCTGTAAGGACAAGCAAGATGGGAACAATAGTGTAATAAAAATTTTGCTTAAATATAAACGCTCTTTCTTCCGAAGACCTTTTTTCTGAACAGAGTTTTAAAACTGCTGTATTAAAACCAAAACCGGCCAAGATTGTGCCCACTCCAATAAATGACTGTATCGCTTTAATTTGGCCCAATTCTATGGGCGTTAAAAATTTAGCAACCAACAGTTGTGAACCAAAACCAAGGAATCCTATAATAAAATTAGCGGAAAGAAGATGGAAAAATCCTTTTCCTGTAATATTCGTAACTAATTGTAAAATCGGATTTAAAGTGAGGGCTGGGAAATAATTAGCTGGTTTTAACATAATAAGAATACATATGATCAAAAATTGGCAGTTTGTTTATAGGGGTATATTCATCAATCAAAGTCATGCCTTTTCCAAAAGCACGGTTAACTATCGGAATGTTTCTAAATGGATTGAACATGCCTCCGGATGTCCAATATCTATCAACTAATTTAAAATTCTTTTTGGTTAAGTATCTATCCAAAAACTGCTTTGAAAAAAAATTTAGATGTCCTGGAGGAGCATACATATGCCATCTAATTGATGTAAATGTATCAATCAGCCATCGCTTGAAGCATTCATGTGTTGGTATCATGATAACCAGCCCCCCCCCAGAAGAGACAATATTTGAAAGTTTGTCTAAAAAATTCAAAGGATTTAATAGATGTTCAAGTATTGCATAACAGGTAACAGCATCGTATTGCTTCTCAAAATTTATATTTTCTACAAAATCTTGATATACTGTCAGCCCCCTGCTTTCAGCTATTTCTGATGAATTTTTTGATAATTCCACACCTTCCCGAACTACACTATCAGGAAAATGCATCAAAAAATCACCGGTCCTGCATCCTGCATCTAAAACTGATGAAACTTTTCTGCCCAGTATCTTTTCAATCCTCCAGACTTGTCTATCCCAATAAAAACTCTTTTGAAATTGAAAACCTGCTACCGCTTTATTGTGCTTAATGCTATATTTTTCGTACACCTTTTCGATATCAGCATGATGTTCATTAATGTCGAAAAATCTGCATTTACATTGTTTGCACTGATATAGAGTGTATTCATAGTTTACATACGAGCTTTGTATCTTTTTAACTGGAGTGGTTTGGATGCCGCAAAATTTACAGTTCATATAGATATCCTGACATATTTTAGAATTACTCCCCAATTACCCTCTATTTTCATTAAGATTCTTAATCTCTCAGTTGTTTACAATACCCTTTTATAAGATCATCATAATTGAATTTTGGAGTCCATCCTATATTTTTAATTTTGGTATTTTGGGCTACTACTTTGTTTTTAATATTCCCTACGGCGTTTATCTTTTTAGTAACTAATTCTACTTTTAATCCAAGCTCTGTCAAAATCTTTTGTACAAACTCTTTAAGGAGTATCGCCTCACCCATCCCTAAATTGTAAACCTCACCATCATTATTATGTTCAATAACTTTCATGAAACCCGTATAAACATCATTTATTAGTAAAAAATCTCTATAAGAACTCAGATCACCCAGTTCAATTTTTTCTGTCTTCTCTTTTAATGATAGTTTTACTTGCTTTGCAAAATTTCCGATAAATAATCTCTCGCTCAAGTTCGGTGCAACAACATTAAACAATCTGATATAATTTGCTTTCATACGAAAAGTATTAACATAATATTGGAATAAACTATGTTGCATCAGTTTTGTTAGCCCATATATACTTTGTGGTTTTTCTACGCAAGATTCAACATAGTTATCCTGTACACCATATTCTGCCGCACTACCTATCAAGGTTAGCTTTCCATTAAATTTTGTTTCAATAATAGCATCGAAAAGATTTTTAGAGATTGATGCATTAACTTTATAGCTTTCGGAATAATCATTAGTAAAAATTCCTGCGAAATTTATTATTATCTCAGCTTTAGATTCAACAATTTTATTTTTTATAGAATCGACATTGTAAACCCAATTAATCCCCCTACCGCTTGATAGTTGAACCACCATATTGCCTTCATCTTTTAGCCTGTTTATAAAATACTTAGCAATTGCGCTACTTGCTCCCAATATTAAATAATTCTTCATTACTCAAACCCTCGTAAAAAAATTCAGTTTTTCTACATCTTCATTTGCCTTCTCGTAATCTTCCGGCCTACCAATATCAAGCCAATAACCATCGTATGGATAAACCTTTATCGGCTGTTCTTTATCTAATAATGCAAGCATCAGATCATCAAAGCCAAAAGGCTTATTCGTGGGAACAAATTTTAAGACCTTCCTGTTAAATGCATAAACGCCCATGCTTACATTTACCTCATACTCCGGTTTTTCTTTAAATCCGGTTGCAACACTATTATTTTCATCTACATCAATAACCCCAAAATCTATCTTTGCCTTTCTTTTATATGTTGCGACTGTAAGCAATTCTTTACTTTTCAGATGATAATCATAGAATTTTTTAAAATCAAAATCTGTCAAAAGATCACCATTCATAACAAAAAAATCTTCCGGCAAACTTTTTATTAATTTTATAGGCGCTACGGTGCTTAAAGGTTTATCTTCAAAAGAATATTCTATCTTCACACCCCATTTAGAGCCATCACCGAAGAATGCCATAATTAACTCAGCTAAATGGTTCACGCATAATGTAAGGTCTGTAATACCGTGTTTTTTTAGTCTGTTAATCAAAATCTCCAAAATTGCTTTTTCTCCTATTGGCACAAGGGGTTTTGGTATTATCGTGGTATAAGGTTTCAATCTTGTACCCTTGCCGCCTGCGAGTATCACTGCTTTCATATTATTTCTTTTGTTCCCTAAATATTGTAAATGCCGGGTTTATAAAATCTTAAGTGTTCCGGGTTACTGAACCATTTGATAGTTTCTTTCAAACCTTCCTCTAATGTGTATTCAGGACGCCATTCTAAAAGTTTTTCTGCTTTTTTATTGTCTGCCCAAAGTCTTTCCACTTCACTTTTATCAGGCCTTATCCTTGTTTCATCCGTCACTATTTCCACATCAACATTCATCAATTTTATAATCATATGCGCTAAATCACCAACGGCAATTTCAGAATTACTCCCGATATTTACAACTTCACCTATAAACTTGTCCGACTCTGCTGCTTTTATAAATCCATTTGCCGTATCTTTTACATACGTTAAATCTCTGGTGGGGCGGATAGAACCAATTTTAATCTTTTTTATTTTTGATGCAATCTGACTTATAATTGTTGGTATTATAGCACGTGCGGATTGCCTTGGCCCATAAGTATTAAAAGGCCTGATTACAGCCACTGGCAGGTTAAAAGAACGATAAAATGTTAATGCCAGAAAATCAGCTCCGGCTTTTGTAGCGGCATAAGGGGATTGTGGATTAATTGAGTGATCCTCAGTAATAGGAACAAATTGAGCGGTGCCATAAGTTTCGCTTGTGGATGTATGAATTATTTTTTTAACATCTAAATCTCTTGCTGCTTGCAGGATATTCAACGTTCCTTTTATATTAGTGTCAACATAAGTATCCGGAGAATGATAGGAATAAGGAATGCCGATTAACGCTGCAAGATGAAAAACAACATCTATATCTTTCATTGCTTCTTTGACGCCGTTGGGGTCCCTTACGTCTCCTGCAAAAATTTCTATAGAATTTTTAATATTTTTATCAACATAATCCAGCCAGCCCCATCTGTTAAACGAATTATAATGGACAAATGCTCGCACGCTGCATCCTTTTTTTACAAGTTCTTCTACAAGATGACTCCCTATAAACCCGCCTGCGCCGGTAACAAGGACTTTTCTATTTGATAGATTCATTTGTTTTCCTGCATAAATTATATTTGGTAAATATCATTAAATAATTTGTATTGTAATTTCTTATCCTTAACTTTGTTAATTTTGTTCTCAAAATTGTTTACTCCTTTATTAGAATAATAAATTTGCATAATCCTTTTGAACAATTCATTCCCTGATCGATTTTTGAATAAAATAACTCCTTCAGGTCTTGGAATACAGTCACTAGCTATGACAGGTGTTTCAAACCACATTGCTTCTTTTACCGACAAAGCAGAGCCATCTGTGCAAGTCGGTCTGATAAATACATTTGATACGATATAAATTGGCCATATCTCAGGCATCTCTTCGTAGAGGAAGTAAACATTATTATTTAAATTGTTTTTTGCAATATAATTGTTAATTTTCTGATGTAATTCTTCCGATCTGACACCATTTATGCTCACTAAAAACAATACGTCTTTGTCAACTTCTTTTTTAAATCGGCGTAAAGCATCTAATGCTATATCGAAGCCATAAAGATCTACATTCTCATAATAGACAAACCATCCCACCATTGAGATGACATAATTTTTGTCTTTCAAGATACCTCCATATTTGGTGATAAAATCTTTATAAACTTTTTCATTATACAAGGGTGGCAAAAAGGCATCTATAATTGTTAAAGATTTTGGACTGTATTTTTGGGCTAATTGCGCGATGTCTTTATTATCAGCAATTATATTTGCAAATCTAAGAAGTTTACATGTCAAAAATGATTTTATTCCTCCATTTTGTATTGTATCTTTTAAAGAAGCGCCATGAATGTGCAGGTAAACAGTCTTGCCTAATATTCCATATAGAGAGAGGATAACCCTTGTTTTCCAATCCGGTGAATGATGATGAATTAGACAATACTTCTTAAATAACAGCTTAAAAAGAGAGAGTAATTTTTTAAAACCATAAAATTTATAAGTTGAGCTACTATTCTTTTCAGCCCTATTCTCCAAATAAAAATCGTAGTCATATTTTTTTTCATCCAAATAATTTAATACTCTCTGAATATGAACTGAAATCCCTCCATAGGGTGGCGGATAAGGTCCTATAATAGCTATTTTCCGCTCATTAATCCTTTTGTTCATTATCTTCTCCAAGCTCAATCGGCAATTTCTTAATCAAGAATCTGTATTTTCCGCTCTTGGTGCGGGGAATATGGTCTACAAAACGAATAGTGAGAGCTAAATTATTTCCGTACTTGGTATAAAACAAGTTTTTAATAGCGCAAGTGTCTTTGTCGGTGTAGTTCTGCCCCCTTACAATATTTAAGATTACTTTGCCACGTTCATCTTGATAGAACTGGGCACCTTTTATATTTTGAGAGGATTTAACGATCAACGCATAACCACCTGTCAATGGAATCAATCCCCCTTGTTTAGAAATGAAGAATTCCTGCAACCTTCCCTCAACCCTCTTTAGCAGGGGATAATTCCGCCCACATTTGCACTTGGCACTTGTAGGCACCGCCAAATCCATTGTCCTATATCTTATCAGAGGACAGATAAAGTTATTAAGGCCGGTAGCTACTATCTCGCCCAATTCTTCTTCCCTGCTTACTGGTTCACCGTCTTTGCCGATTAGCTCCACATATCCATATTCAGAAAAAATATGATAATAGCTGCTTTTTTCACATTCTCCAGCTAAAGCCGCTTGTTCGGAATGACCATACCAGCTATAAACCCTGCACTGAAATATAACCTCTAATAGTTCCCGTTGCCACTGATACAGATTTTCTGAGCCGCATAGTATCGCCTTAACGCTCTGGAAAGGCTCAACATTGTTTTCCTTCATAAATCTCGCAAGAATGGTGATTGCTGATGGATAGGCCTGGATAAAGTCCGGCTTAAACTTTCTAATTCCGGTAATATATTTCGGCAAAGTCTCATCGGTCATATGATATGATGAAAGGATAAGGTTTTTATTGACTGGATCATATTCTCCAAAATTATCTTTAGTTATTGAGCGAACCACATTTCCCCTCAAAACCACGCACTTATCTCCTAATTTAAACCCAACCCTGTTCCATTGAGTAAGCATGTAAGCCTGTTCTTTAGCCGCAGACGTAGCTTTTTCATGATAAAATCCTAATGGAATACCAGTGGAGCCACCAGTAGTACAATATTGCAATTTAGATTCAGGATAGTTGCAAGCAACCATGTCAGATAAATTTTCCTGGATAATCTCTTTGGTCAAATAAGGCAATTTTCTCAAATCATCAAAGTTCTGAATATCCTTTGGCCTTAGCCCTCTTTCATCAAAAACCCTTCGGTAATACAGAACATTCTTATATGCATGATTAAGAAGCTTGCTCAACTGCTGCATCTGATATTCTTCCAATTTTTCTTTGCTCCACCATTGCGATTCCTGCAAGAAATTGTATGTATCCCAAAAAACCTTGCCGTAATGGAAACGAGCAGGAATAGCCCCATAGATGTATTTGATTCCCTGTTTAATTGGATAAGGAAGTTTTTTTATTAGTGTTCTTGCATTCATAGTATTTCTTTTATAATCTCTTTTCATACCTTATTGGTGCTCCTGTCCGGGCGGTAAGCGCGGTCTCTCTTCAAC
>Ga0255434_10153_pt1 | contig 8955 bp, 7 predicted proteins | sample ANMaggSeSYBR02J4_FD_182667 | JGI IMG/M metagenome (GOLD analysis project Ga0255434, IMG submission 182667) | Sediment cell enrichment communities from methane seep in Santa Monica Basin, California, United Staets - ANME aggregate JGI... | ecosystem: Environmental > Aquatic > Marine > Cold seeps >...
AGAAAATATAAAATTCCAACAATTTATGGAAATTGCTGATAAATATCGGGAGATGGGTGTCAGAACAAACGCAGAGACACCGGATGATGCTGCACTCGCCCTGAAATTTGGAGCAGAAGGAATTGGCCTTTTCAGAACAGAACATATGTTTTACGGATCTGATTCAGATCGACCTCTTTTCCTTCTTAGAAAAATGATTCTAAGCAAATCAAAATTAGAAAGAAAAGACTCTTTAAATGAACTTTTCCCTTTTGTTAAAAAAGAAATACAATCAACCTTAAAAATTATGGGCGCATACCCTGTTACATTCCGGCTTCTTGATCCACCTCTCCATGAGTTTATTTTTAATGCTCCTGCACCAACTATGCAGCATTTTCCCCATCCCCTTGCCACTAAAGCTGCATGGCTTGTCATTCCGCCTCTGGCAGTAAGAAGTCCGGATGCAGCCCGCATCCCCTCAATGTCTTCAGGGTTGGTTTCATCTCGGATCAGGATAATTTTTTTTGTTCTTGCCCATTTAACAGCATCATCAGACGTAAAAACAATTTGTCCATATGCTCCACCAGGGCCGGCTGGAAGACCTTCGGCAAGTTTTACAGCATCTTGCTCTGCGTTGGGATCTACCACAGGGTGAAGAATGTCGTCTAAATGTTTTGGATCAACCCTTGTTACCATGGTCTTTTCATCTATCATATTCTCACCAAACATATCCATGGCGATATTAAGGGCAGCCGTTGCAGTTCTTTTGCCTGATCTGCATTGCAACATGTAAAGTTTCCTGTCCTGGATTGTAAATTCAATATCCTGCATATCTTTATAATGGTTTTCGAGTTTTGTTCTGATATCAGCAAGCTCTTTATAAATATCAGGCATGGTTTCCTCAAGGGATGGGAGATGATCATTCTGATTATTTTTTGTATCATTATTAAGTGGATTTGGTGTGCGTATTCCGGCTACAACATCTTCTCCCTGGGCATTAATAAGCCATTCGCCATAGAATTTATTATCACCTGTTGCAGGATCTCTTGTAAATGCAACGCCTGTTGCAGAATTATTGCCCATGTTGCCGAATACCATACTTTGGACATTAACTGCTGTGCCCCAGGCATCAGGAAGATGCTCAATTCTTCTATATGAAACAGCTCTTTTACCGTTCCAGCTTTTGAAAACAGCTCCAATTGAACCTATGAGCTGGTCTTGCGGATTATCAGGAAATTCAACATTAAAAGTTGCTTTTATCTTTTTTTTGAATTTTTCACAAAGGCTTTTCATTTCTTGTGTTTCAATGTCTGTGTCGTTTTCATAACCTTTATCATTTTTAAGATCATTCAGAATCATTTCAAGATTTAGTCTTATACCCATACCATCTTCAGGTGTGATGTCTTCGGCTTTTTCCATTACAACGTCTGAATACATCATGATAAGTCTTCGATAAGCATCATAAACAAACCATTCATTCCCTGTTTGTTCTATAAGCCCTGGGATTGTGCCTGAGCTGATACCGATATTAAGTACGGTCTCCATCATTCCCGGCATTGATTGTCTGGCGCCTGATCTGCATGATATTAAAAGAGGATTATCTTTATCTCCAAATTTTCTTCCCATCTCTTTTTCCATGTTTGCCATGGCAGAGTCAATCTGGCTATATAATTCTTCAGGAAAAGCACCTACAGTTTTTAAATAGTTGTTACAGCACTCGGTTGAAATTGTGAATCCAGCCGGAACCGGAAGCCCGAGCTTTGCCATTTCTGCAAGGTTAGCTCCCTTACCACCTAAAAGATTTTTTTGACTTGCATTGCCTTCTGTATTTTTTTGATTAAACTCGTAAATATATTTCATTTTCTCCTCATAATTATTTAATGGCATTAATTAATTCTTAAAAGTAAAATATAATAAGAATCGAAGTCAAGAAAAATTTTTATTCTTTATTAATTAGTATATGAGTGGTAATATTATCCTTTTTTAATTTTGTTTTAAAGAATGAATAAAGTTCAATAATAATAACTCATTATGATAAATATAGAATCTATTACAAAGAGTTACGGAAATAATATTCTGTTTGAAGAAACCGGATTCCAAATTAATTCCAATGAAAAGATTGGGTTTGTGGGAAGAAACGGGCACGGTAAATCGACTTTACTTAAAATTATTATCGGCGCTGAAGACGTGGATACCGGCAAAATCCAGATACCGAATGATTATAAAATAGGTTATCTCTCCCAAAAGTTAAACTTTTCTGAAAAGAGTGTGCTGGATGAATGTAGCCTTGGACTGTTAAAGCATGAAAAAGACCATTATTGGAAAGCTGAAAAAATTCTTGCTGGACTTGGATTTTTGCAAGATGATATGCAGAGGTCTCCTTTAGAATTTTCAGGTGGATATCAGATAAGGCTTAATCTTGCAAAAGTCCTTGTATCAGAATCGGACCTTCTTATACTTGATGAACCAACAAATTACCTTGATATAACTTCTATTAGATGGCTGATAGCTTTTCTTTCCTCCTGGCAAAGAGAGCTTCTGCTTGTGACCCATGATAGAAGCTTTATGGATAAAGTAGTTACCCATGTTGCCGGCGTTCACAGGGCAAAGATAAGAAAGGTAAAGGGTGTTACTGATAAATATTATAACAAGCTTATTCAAGATGAAGAGGTCTATGAAAAAACAAGGCTGAATGAAGAAAAAAGGGAAAAAGAGATTCAAACCTTTATTAACAGGTTTAGAGCAAAGGCAAGGCTTGCAAATTTAGTCCAATCCCGGGTAAAAACACTTAACAAATCCAAGTCAAGAGAGAAGCTGCAAAAAATTGAATCTCTGGATTTTTCATTTAATGATTTTCCATTTAAAGGGAAACAGGTTTTACGAGCTGAAAATATTACTTTTAGTTATGATAACAACAGCAATAACAAATTATTAATTGATGATCTTTCCATAATAATTCGTCCAAATGACAGAATTGCGATAATCGGTAAAAACGGTAAAGGAAAAACAACATTACTTAAGCTTTTGGCAGAAAAATTGAAGTTTAACTCAGGAAATCTTATATATAATCCAAACATTAAGATGGGATATTTTGAACAGACAAATATTAATTCACTTAATAACAACTTTACTGTTGAACAAGAGGTCCAAAACGTATATCCTAATTTAGAGAAACATGTTGTCAGAAATATCTGCGGGGCAATGATGTTTGATGGTGATAAAGCCTTAAAAAAGATATCAGTGCTTTCCGGTGGTGAAAAAAGCAGAACAATGATTGGCAAGTTGCTTGTCACTCCTTTAAATCTTTTAATGCTTGATGAACCTGATAATCACCTTGATATGGAAACATCGGATTCTTTTTTAATTGCTCTTGATAATTTTGAAGGCGCAGTTGTTTTAATTACGCATAATGAAATGTTTTTAAATACACTTGCAAACAGGCTTATTGTTTTTAATAATGATAAGGTGTATGTATTTGAAGGCAGTTATCCTGAATTTCTTGAGAAAGATGGTTGGAAGGAAGAGCAGGATGATTTTGAAGTAAAAAACATTATTACCGATAGGATTTCACGGCGGGAGATGAGACAAAAGCGTTCACAAATTATTGCTGAACGCTCAAGAGCAGTAAAACCAATTCAGAGAAAAATCGATAGTGTTGAGAGTTTGATAAATGAATTGGAAAAAAGTTTGGATAAACTTAATAATGATATTGTGCTTGCAACAAAAGAACTGCACGGGCATAAAATAGGTGATTTGTCTGTTGAAATTGTTGAAAACCAAAACAAGATTGACAGTTTATACGAAGACCTTGAAGAGTTGTTTGATGAATTTGAAATGAAAAAAGCTTATTTTGAAGGAAAATTAGACCTGCTTGAAAGGCAAGAAGATTAAATGAATAAAAATCAGTTTCAGATTGCTTATGGTGTTGTATTGATAGCTGTAGGAATCGGTGTTTTTTTGAAAATTCCTTATGTAATGCCTAAAGTGACTGCAATTGATTATTTTGCAAATGCAACTTTAGTAATAGAATTTTCATTTTATTTGTTAGGCGGACTTGTTATTCTTGCAGGCGTAAAGAAGATTTTTAAAATTTTGAATAGTATCGGAGATGTTTAAAAAATGGTAGGGAAGGGAGCAAAAAAAAATCGGAGACCTGCACGTAAACGCTCTCCTGGTAAATCTTCTAAATTAGGCGCTACAATAAAAGATCAGAGTGGGCAAGGGAAGATCAGGATAGGAGCAATCCTTTCTAAAGAAGGACAGATCACAAGCATTCAGCTTGATGAGTCAAAAAAGATACAGCAGAAAACTCAGGAAAGACTCAGCTCAATTTTACTTGCAAGGGGTTATATCGATCCTGATACAATCACCAGTGTTCTTTCCAGATTATATAATTTTGATGCCCTAAAATATTCTGACATTAAACCTGACCCTGGAATTCTTAAAACGGTTACCTATGACATTGCAAAAAAGTACATGGCTTTCCCTGTTGCAACAGAAGGGAAGGGCGATGAATTAACTATTGTTATTGCAATGTCTGAACCCACAGATACAGAAGCTGTGGAGAGCCTTGAGTCAGATATAGGGCAAAGTATCAGGGTGTGCGTTTCGTCTGAGAATGATATTATTCAGGCATGTAGGGATTTTTATAAAATAAGCGATGAAGAATATAAAGAGTTAATCCAATTTGAAGAAGAGGAAGAAGAGGAAGAAGTAACAAATATTGAAGATTTTGGCTCTCTGGTATCTGAGGCAGAAGAGAATGTTGAGGTAAGTCATGAAATTGACATTGATGAAGACGAATTTGGTGCTGAAACAGCTCCAATTATTAAACTTGTCAATGGTATTCTTTCAAAGGCCGTGAAAGATGGTGTAAGTGATATCCATATTGAGCCCTATGAAAAATCTTTTCAGGTAAGGTATAGAATAGATGGCAGCCTTTATAAATCAATGAACCTTCCGCCTGCCATTAAAAGTGCTGTAACCTCAAGGTTAAAAATACTTGCACAACTTGATATTGCTGAACGAAGAGTCCCCCAGGATGGCAGAATTAAGATGCGTTTTGGAAAGAAAAAAACTGTTGATTTCCGGGTGTCTACTCTTCCCACTCTTTATGGTGAAGGAGTTGTTCTTCGTATTCTTGATCAGAGTGCACTTAGTATTGATTTAACTAAACTTGGATTTGAAAGTGATACCTTTGATGGCATTAAAAGATGTATAAACAGACCTTATGGGCTAGTCCTTGTAACAGGCCCTACAGGTAGTGGGAAAACCACAACTCTTTATTCAGTATTAAACAGACTTAATAAGGAAGATACAAAAATTCTTACAGCAGAAGATCCTGTTGAGTTTAACTTTAAAGGTATTAACCAGGTACATGTTAATGCAGATGTGGGTATGACCTTTGCGGCGGCTTTGAGATCCTTTTTGCGGCAAGACCCTGATATAGTCATGGTTGGAGAGATTAGGGACCAGGAAACTGCTGAAATTTGTATAAAAGCTGCTATGACAGGGCATCTTGTTTTCAGTACATTGCATACAAATGATTCTCCTTCTACCATAGGGAGACTTATTGATATAGGACTGCCTCCATACATGCTTTCCGGCACAGTTACAATGGTGCTTTCCCAACGTCTTGGTAGACGACTCTGCCCCCATTGTAAGCAAAAAGTTACAGGGTATGACCCTAAGGAACTTGAATACCATGGTTTTTCTAAAAGAGAGATTCCTGATTTAGAGTTATATGGTCCAAAAGGATGTAAGCATTGTAATGGAACCGGATATAAAGGAAGAGTAGGTTTTTATGAACTCATGGAAGTTACGGATGAGGTTTCAAAAGCGATAAATGCTAATGTACCTGAAGATCAATTGAGAAAAGTTGCTGTAAAAGAGGGAATGAATACTTTGAGAGAGGCCGCTCTTGAAAAGGCAAGACAGGGTGTAACCTCTTTTGAAGAAGTCAGAAAAAGAACAGTTGTAACCAGAGAGGCTTTGCCTGCTTATCTTATTAACCCTGATATCGAGCAGTATGAAAATAAGGATGTTATAATAAGAGAAGGCAATAAAGACATTGATTTTTTTAAATTAGATCAAGGTGCCTTAGATGTTGTAAAAGGTGGGAAAAAAATTGCAGAAATTATAGAGCCCGGTGTTTATTTCGGTGAGATGGCAGCACTTATTCATGAGCCCAGAACAGCCTCAATTGTTTCCAATGGACGATCTAGAGTCACCCGGTATCCAGGAAATAAACTTGCTGAAGTGATTCAGGATTACCCTGATGTTGCAAAACATTTGTTTGAAGTAACAGCCGGAAGGCTACATAACACAAACAAGAGGTTAGCCAATAATATTGGGAAGGAGCCTCTTCTAAGCAAGCAAGTTAATCAGAAGAGCCAGTTACCTGCAACTGGGACCATTCAGCCTGCGCAGCAGAAAACTACAACCCGACCAAACCAGCAGCCGGCTCCACCAAACCCAGCATCCCGATCAGGCAAGCCAAGTCCTGCTCCCAGACCAATGAAGCCAGCACAGCAGAAACCAGTAGCCCGACCAAACCAGCCGGCTCCACCTAAACCTGCACCGTTATCAGGTAAGGGAAATCCTGTGCCACGACCAGCGCAGACCAAGCAACCACCTCAGCCTGTCGGCAGACCGAATCAGCCAACTACAGCTCAGCCTAAACCTGTACCAGGACCAGGTCAGCCTAAAGCACCAACAAAGCCGGCACAGCAGAAACAGCCAGTCAACAACTCTCCACAGCCAAATCCTGCGAATCAGGCTCGGCCAGTGAAGCATTTGTAATAAAATTCTAATGATCGGATAAGACTATCTTTCTTTAAAATATCTTTGTTTTTCACTGTATATACAACCACAATATTGTTGGCGGTACATTTCTAAACGTTTTGATTCCTCTATGCCTTGTTTCCAGCCTTTTCTAAAATCACTATACAAAAATTTTACTCCTTCTTTTTTTCCAATGGCTTTGCCAATGGAGCAAATAAGGTCATGGTTCTGAAATTTGCTGTACAATAATGTGGAAGTAAAAGCATCAAATTTTCCCTTTTTTGCAACTTTGCATGCAGCCAAAAGCCTTTCATGATAACAGATCTGGCACCTGTCAGACTCTCTGAATACAAGTTTCTGGAGAAATTTTTCAAGTTCGTACCCTTTCTGATATATGACTTTTAAATCGGTCTTCTCTGCATATTCTTTTAAAGTCTGTTCCCTTTTCATACATTCGGTGTAAGGATGGATATTATGCCGAAAGAAAAAACCTATAATTTCCATTCCTTCATCTTTGAGCATTTTAACTGGAAAAATAGAGCATGGTGCACAACATATGTGGAGTAATATTTTCATTTTCTTTGTCCAAATAATCTTGTTCCTATTCTTACCATTGTTGATCCTTCTTCAATTGCTACCTTAAAATCCTGGCTCATGCCCATGGAAAGGTGCTCCATAGTGACACGGAGAATATTTTCATCTTCTATATAGTCTTTAATCTCTTTGAGTTTTTTAAAATATTTCCTGGCATTTTCAGGGTCAGCGGAAAATGGAGGCATTCCCATAATTCCTTTTAACCTGATGCTTTCAAGGGAACCAATTTGTTTTGCAAGCAAACAGGCTTCATCTGCATTGATTCCTGATTTAGATTTTTCCTCGCTGATATTTATCTGCATTAAGATATCTTGCGTTTTATTGATTTTTTTTGCCTGTTTATTAATTTCAGTTGCAAGTTTAATCGTGTCAACGCTATGGATCAAGTCAAAATATTTCACTGCAAATTTTGCTTTATTTGATTGAAGATGCCCTATAAAATGCCATGATAAAGTATCATTATTAATGTAGTCAATTTTATCCACAGCTTCTTTAATATAGTTTTCCCCAAAAGTTTTAATGCCGGCTTTGATTCCATTAATGATGGTTTCAACACTCTGTCGTTTACTTACGCCGATAATAATAATGTCTTCAGGTTGTGTTTCAGATTTGTCAGCAGCATTCCTGATTTCATTTTTGATTTGTTCAAAATTTTGTATTATTTTATTCATTTATTCACCTTATAATATTTTCTGCAATGAGATATTGTACGACTTCACACATAGGGAGGCCTACTACATTTGTATAGGAACCATTAATTTTTTTTATCAGGCAAGCGCCTTTGCCCTGGATAGCATATGCTCCAGCTTTATCTGCATATTCATTTGTGCTTATGTACCAGTTGATTTCTTTTTTTGATAGCTTTTTAAAATAGACTTGAGTCTTTGCAATATCAATAATTGTTTTATTTTTATTTAAGCAACACAGGCTAAAACCTGTAAAGACTGTATGCACCCTGCTACTGAGGGCTTGAAGCATGTGTGCCGCATCTTTTTTTGAATCAGGTTTTTCAAATATTAATTTATCTAAGCAAACAATGGTATCAGCACCAAGGACCCAGGCGTCCGGATATTTTTGTGCAATATCCACTGCTTTAAGATGAGAAAGGGTTTTTACAAGTTTTTCAGGGTTATTCTCTTTTATGCTTGCTTCATCAATGTTCGAAGGCTTAATATCAAACATAATACAAGCCTGCTCAAGCAATTCTTTTCTTCTTGGCGATTGTGAGGCAAGGATTATTTTTTTATTATTTATATTTTTCATATAAGGGTTTTTATCAAAATTTAGTTAATATAACAATCTTGTGGGAAGATTTACATGATATATGCTAAAATTAACTTGCAAAAAAGGCAAAGATATTATATTTAATCAATCTTATACATGTACTTGGCTTATGCTTGGTCTATATTTGGTCTTATGCCTGGGTGGCGGAACTGGTAGACGCAAGGGACTTAAAATCCCTCGGAGGTAATCTCTGTACGAGTTCAATTCTCGTCCCAGGTACCATAGATACAAAAAAGGGGTTTTAGGTAAGCCCTTTTTTAATTTTCTTATTATAAATAGTAAAAGAATTTTATGGATAAAATTGAAATAAAAGGT